>Ga0105152_10000484_pt1 | contig 11838 bp, 9 predicted proteins | sample LakBais05cmmetaG_FD_81534 | JGI IMG/M metagenome (GOLD analysis project Ga0105152, IMG submission 81534) | Lake sediment microbial communities from Lake Baikal, Russia to study Microbial Dark Matter (Phase II) - Lake Baikal sediment 0-5 cm | ecosystem: Environmental > Aquatic > Freshwater > Lake...
GCTGGGGTGTGCGGATGCCCGCCACCACGTCCTCGCCCTGGGCGTCCATCAGGTACTCGCCGAAGAACCGCCGCTCGCCGGTGCCCGGGTGCCGGGTGAAGGCCACGCCCGTCCCCGAGTTCCCTCCCATGTTGCCGAAGACCATGGTCTGGACGTTGACCGCGGTGCCCCAATCCCCCGGGATGCTGTGCAGCTTCCGGTAGGTGACCGCCCGAGGAGTATCCCAGGACTCGAACACGGCGTTGATCGCCAGCCGAAGCTGTTCCTTGGGATCCTGCGGGAACTCCTTCCCGGTCTTGTCCTTGACCACGCGCTTGTACAGGGCGACCAGTTCCTTCAAATCGGCGGCGGTGAGTTCCGTGTCCAGCTTCACCTTCTTGGCGTGCTTCTGGGCCTCGATCAGGCGCTCGAAGGCCTGCTTGTCGATGCCCAGGACGACGTTGCCGAACATCTGGATGAAGCGCCGGTACGAGTCATAGGCGAAACGTTCGTTCTTGGATCGTTCGATCAGCCCCGGAAGGGTCTGGTCGTTCAGTCCCAGGTTCAGGACCGTGTCCATCATGCCGGGCATGGAGACCCGGGCCCCGGACCGCACCGAGACCAGCAGGGGGTTCTTGGGATCCCCGAAGGCGGACCCCATGACCCTTTCCACCTTCTTCAGGTTCTCCTCCACCTGTTTCCACATGCCGGTCGGGTACTGCTTCTTGTTCTTGGTGTAATAGACGCAGCCCTCCGTCGAGATGGTGAAACCGGGAGGCACCGGAATGCCCATGTGCGTCATCTCGTGCAGGTTGGCCCCCTTGCCCCCCAGGAGGTTCTTCTGTTCCGCCCGACCTTCTGCCGTGCCCTTGCCGAAAAAGAACACCCATTTCTTTGTCGTTGCCATTGACTCCTCCGGTTTCCCCCTTACCCCGAGATTTTCGTGAAGTCCGCAATCCGTGCGAATAGATCCCAGACCGACTTGAGCAGCGCAAAGCGGTTCTGGGTCAGCGCCTCGTCCGGTCCGATGACCAGGACTTCCTCGAAGAACATATCCACCATGGGCTTGAGCGCGGCAATCCGCTGGAGCGCACCCAGGTAGTCCTGCACTGCCACCAGAGCCTGCACCTCAGCCTTCAGCGCGAGGACCTGGGCGTGCAGCGCCCGTTCCGCTCCCTCGATCAGTCTTGCGGCGTCCACGGGCCGGTCGAACCCCTTGGGGATAATCCCCACCACCCGCTTGAAGGCCACCGAGAGCTCGGTAAAGTCCGCCTCGCGCCGCATCACCGCCAACGCCTCGGCGCGGCGCGCCGCGTCCGCCACGTCGTCGGATCCGGCGCCCAGCGCCGACGCAACAACATCTCCTGGCAGTTCCCGATCGAGCAGCACCGCTTCGATCCGCCCGCGCAGGAACTCCAGCACCTCGCGTCGGATTCTCTCTGCGGACTGCTCCTGCCCGGCCCCGAAGCCCTGGTGTGCATGCTCGACCAGTCCCTCCAGGGAGACGTAGAAGTTCCGGTGCAGGATCGTTTGGACAACGCCCTGGGCCGCCCGACGGAGGGCATACGGATCCTCCGATCCAGTGGGCACAAGGCCGACGCTGAAACAGCCCACGATGGAATCCAGGCGGTCCGCCAGGCCCACCACGGCGCCCGCGTTCGACTGGGGCAGCCTGTCCCCGGTAAACCGGGGCAGATAATGTTCCTCGATGGCCTGGCACACCGGCGCCGGTTCGCCAGAAAGCCGCGCGTACTCGCGTCCCATGATCCCTTGAAGGCTGGGAAACTCTTTGACTATCGTGGTGACGAGATCCGCCTTGCACAGCAACGCAGCGCGCTCCACGACGGGGCGGCAGGCCGAATCCACCCGGTCCGCGATGAAAGCGGCCAGCCGGCCGAGCCGCTCCACCTTGTCGCGCATTGTCCCCAGCTTTTCCTGGAAGATGATGTGTGTGAGCTGGTCCACCCGCTCGGCCAAGGGGAGCTTGCGATCCTCCCGGTAAAAGAACTCGGCATCGTTCAACCGCGCGCGAAGAACCCGTTCGTTCCCCTGGCGGATGACCTCCATATCCTTGGCGCGCATGTTGGAAATGGCGATGAAGTGGGGGAGCAGGTTGCCAGCCGCATCAATGACCGGGAAGTAGCGCTGGTGCTTTTGCATGGGGGTGATGATGACTTCCCGTGGAAGCTCCAGATACTCCCGCTTGAAGGCGCCGCAGGCCGCGGCCGGATATTCCACGAGGTGCGTGACCGTCTCCACCAGTTCATCATCCAGGACCGGCCGACCCTTCACCGTGGCGGCCGCCTCCCCCGCCAGCGTCCGGACCAGTTGACGGCGACGGTCCGGGTCCGCGATGACAAACCTCTCCTCCAGCTTCTCCAGGTATTCCTGGAAGGTGCGCACCCGCACACCACGGGGCGAGAGGAACCGGTGACCGTAGGTCTTGGCGTCCGCCTTCAGCCCCTCGATGGCGAGCGGGACAACCTTTCCGCCATAGACGCACAGGAGCCACCGGATGGGTCGCACGAACCGGAAGCTGCCCTCGCCCCACCGCATGAACTTGGGGAAGGAAAGCGAGGTGACCAGCTTGGGCAGGAGCGTCAGCAGGATCTCGGGGGTTCGGGCGCCCTTCTCCTCATGAACGGCCACCACGTACTCCCCGCGGTCCAGCATTCGGACCTCGAGGCGATCCACAAGGATCCCCTGGGCTCGGGCGAAGCCTTCCGCGGCGCGGGTCGGTTTGCCTTCGGTATTGAAAGCGACGGCCCGGCTCGGACCGATGACCTCGCGTCGGACATCCGCCTGTTTCCCTGCCAACCCGTCTACATGCAGCGTCAGCCGCCTGGGGGTAGCCAACGTCCGGATGCTCTGAAAGCTCAGCCGATGTTCTTGGAGCAGGCGAGCCGCCACTGCCTTCAGATCCTCCATCGCCGGCGGGATGTAGCCGGAAGGAATCTCCTCAGTACCGATTTCGAAGAGCAGTTCTTTTCGCATGGTGTCGGTCGCGTGGGCTCGGCGATTCAGGTGTCCCGTTCCCCTCGGTTCAACGAGCCCTGATCGGAACCAGCCTCTCGTTCTCTTGTGGGTGCCCGCGTCAGGTACGCCGTCCGGGCTGCTCGGCGGATCCAGCTCTCAGCAACGGGAATCCCATATCCTCCCGCTGCTTGAGGTGCGTCTCGGCGACCCGCCGGGCCAGATTCCGGACCCGGCCGATGAAGTGGGTCCGCTCCGTCACGCTGATGGCACCCCGCGCGTCCAGGATGTTAAAGGCGTGGGAGCACTTCAGGCAATAATCATACGCTGGGAGGACCAGGCCTTTCTCGATCAACCGAAGGGACTCCCGCTCGTACTGCTCGAACAGCCGGATCTGTAACGGGACATCCGCCTGCTCGAAGTTATGAATGGACCATTCCACTTCGCTCCGATGGTGGACATCGCCGTAGGTCACACGCTCATTCCACTTCAGCTCGTACACGTTCTCCACGCCCTGCAGGAACATGGCGATCCGCTCGATCCCATAGGTGATCTCGCCCGCCACCGGCTTCAGCTCGATGCCTCCGGCCTGCTGGAAGTAGGTGAACTGGGTGATCTCGAGGCCATCCAGCCAGACCTCCCAGCCGAGCCCCCAGGCACCCAGGGTCGGCGACTCCCAGTCGTCCTCGACGAAGCGAATGTCGTGCTTCAGAAGATCGATGCCGATGCGTTCGAGGCTCCTGAGGTAGATGTCCTGGATGGTGTCCGGAGAAGGTTTCAGGATCACCTGGTACTGATAAAAATGCTGCAGGCGGTTTGGGTTCTCGCCGTAGCGGCCGTCGGCGGGGCGCCGCGTCGGCTCGACGTATGCGACGTTCCATGGTTCCGGCCCCAGCACACGGAGGAACGTCGCCGGATTGCTGGTTCCTGCACCGACCTCGAGGTCGTACGGCTGCAAAATGACGCAACCATACTTGGCCCAGAAGCCTTGCAGCGAGAGCACCAACTCTTGAAAGGTCAACGCTGCCTCCGTTATTCCCCTTAGGAAGACGTTCCACACGCTAACAATCCGGGGAGTGTGTGTCAAGGAAAAAGGCCCAATTGGGTTGCGGAACGGCTTTATTGATGGGGGGTTACAGCCGGGCAAGAACCTCGGCTGAGCGCAGGGAACGGCCCAAGACGTGACGGAGGAACGCCTGAAGGATATCGCTAACCTCCTGTAAAACCTGGGGAATAATGGATATCCGATCCATGATACGAAGCGTCGATGTGCTGGCGCCTCGCAGGAACCCAAGAGTCGCTGCGGAGGCGGGAAGTACATCCGCCACGCCTGATCGGCACCCCGCACAAAGTACGCCGCCCTGCGTCGGGCTCAGGTATGCGCCGTCACGGGATGGGGTGGCCTTCCGGCAGCGGACGCACACGGAAAGCTCTGGAAGGTATCCCAAGAGGCGCAGAAGGTGCAGCAGAAATCCCTGCATCACCAGATACGGCCGGGAGGTATCCTCCAAGAGCTGTAGCCCCTCGGCGAGCAGGCGGTACAATTCGGGGGAGACATCGCCTTCCTCCACGCCCGCGGCCACCGCCTCGACTGCGGTGCACCCGAGCATGAGGCAATCCAAATCCTCCCGCAGTCCTTGGTGGGATCGGATCACGGCAAACTCGTTCACCTTGTGGAGCGTCTTGTTCGGACGCTCGAAGTAGACGAGTTGCCCCTGGGTGAAGAGTTGCAGGTTGCCCCCGAACCTCTTCGTCCGGATGCGGCGCGCGCCCGCGGCCACTGCGCGCACCTTGCCAAAGGCCTCTGTATAGAAGACGACGATTCGGTCTGCCTCGGCCAGATCGTGGCCGCCGATGACAATGGCCTCGGTCGAGTGGAGAGGCACGGTGACCTCAAATTCGGAATGCGGAGTGCGGAATGCGGAATGAAGACTCCATTCCGAATTCCGCATTCGCCATTCCGCATTTAGTTGTCAGGGTTCCAGGTATCCGAACTGTTTCAGGTCTGCCACGTCCTTTCGCCAGCCTTCCCGGACCTTCACCCAGAGACGAAGAAAGACCCGAGATCCGAGGAGTTCCTCAATTGCGGGCCGCGCTCGCTCGCCGATTCTCTTCAGCATCTGTCCCCCGGCCCCGATGACGATTCTTTTCTGGGCCTCCTTCTCCACATAGATGGTGGCCTCGACGTCCGTGAGATCTCGCCCCTCCCGCGCCTTCACGGCGTCCACCTGAACCGCCATGGCATACGGCAGTTCCTGGCGCAGCACGGCGAAGGCCTTCTCTCGAATGATCTCGCAGATGAAGAATCGCTCGGGGCGGTCGCTCAGTTCCTCCGGCGGATAGAAGGGCTGCCCCTCCGGCGCGTACCGGACCAGGAGGGATTCAAGCCGGTCCACATTATCCCCCGTGATCGCCGAGATGGGCACGATCTCGGCAAAGGAATAGGCCTCCTGCCAGCGGCCGATGAGGGGAAGGAGAGATGGCTTCTTCACCACGTCCACCTTGTTGAGGGCCAGAATCACCGGCACCATCTTCTTCTTGCGGTCGCGGATCTCGCTCAGGATGAGCTGATCGTCCTGACCCTCAGGCTCGGAGGCGTCAATCAGCCAGAGCAAGATATCGGCATCGGCCATGGCTCGCCGCGCGGCCCGCGTGAGGCTTTGGTTGAAGATCGCCTCGGACGTGTGGATCCCCGGCGTATCTAGAAGAAGCAACTGTGCGCGAGGAAGATTCTTGATGCCCAGGATGCGATGCCAGGTCGTCTGGGGTCGAGGCGAGACGATGGACAGCTTCTGTCCGAGCAGCCGGTTTACCAGGGTGGACTTTCCCACGTTTGGCCGCCCGATGATGGCCACGTACGCGGCCCGGAAGTCTTCCTTCGCTTGCGCTGTCGCTTCTGCTTCGGATGTCATGGGGTCCACCACTCACGGCAAGAACGTTCGGGGGTTCGATGGTTCGGTGGTTCGGGTGTTCTTGGAACGCCCGAACACTCGAACACTCGAACGCCTTTGCTTCTTACTCGATCGGCAACGACTTCATGAGCTCCCGAGGGTCGATCCGAGCGCCATACAGACGCGCTCCCCAGTGAAGGTGCGGCCCCGTGGCGCGACCGGAGCTGCCGACCCGAGCGATGAGCTGGTCCCGGTTCACCCGTTGTCCCGCCTGCACCAGGCTTTCCTGGAGGTGAAAATACATTGTGTACAGGCCAAGGCCGTGATCCAGGATGACCGAGGTTCCGGCGAAAAAGTGCTCTGCCACAAGGGCCACGGTCCCTGCGTTGGCGGCCGATACCGGTGTCCCCGCAGGTGCCGAGATATCCGCTCCGGAATGTGGGGCTCGAGGTTGGCCGTTGATGATGCGCCGCTCCCCGAATCCAGAGGCGGAACCCGCTCCGTCCAGTGGAAGACGAAATGAACCACGCCACAACCGTTCGGGCATTACGGTTTCCCAGAGGTGGTCCAGGACCGCCTTCTCGCGGTTGACTCGCTCGAGGGCCGCTGGGTCCAATTCCACGAAAGGGCGGGGAACGGTGAGGCGTTGGACGGGGAAGTGCGCGTCCAGGACTCGGAGGGTCTGTTGCGCCGTCAATGGCCGTCCGTCTTTATCCAGTGCAGAGGCGCGGACCAACACGTCGCCCGGCCCCTGCTCGAGATCAATGCCGATCAACATCACTGTGCGGGTATGGGTGTCCGATGAGGGAGTGCGTACCTCTCGGTTGTCCATCTGGAGCCGCACGTTCCGGAACGGAACAGGCCATGCGAGATTCAAGACCACTATGCCGCCCTGCCTGACCCGTTCGGGCGCGAGCCGAAGCGCGCCCTGGGACTCGTCGGCATTCGCTGCCAAGGGGCCCTGGAGCAGTGTAAGAAGAAGAGCCGGTGGCAGCAACCACGCGGGACAAGGCCGGCGTCGCACGGGCGTCATCGTCTGGATGGTCGAAAGCCGATCAGCCATTGGGGGATGCGGCGGGAAGGCGGAACCGGAAGGTGGAGCCTATACCCAAGGTGCTCTCGACCTCCACCCGGGTGTCGTGCGCATCCATGATCTGCTTGACCAGGGAAAGACCTAGGCCGGTGCCACCATAGCTTCGCGTAGCAGAGGCATCAACCTGGTAGAACTTGTCGAAGATGCGGGCGATCTTGTCCGCAGGAATTCCGATGCCGGTATCGCTGATGCCCACCTCGACGTAGCCATACCGCCAGGCGGGCTCCGCATCGTCCGGTGAGATACTCGCCTTCGCCCCCACGCTGATGTGGCCGCCCTGGGGCGTGAATTTGACGGCATTGTCCAGCATCAGTAGGAGCGCCCGGCTGATCTGCTTGGGATCGACCAGGACATCGGGCAGATCCGGAGGCACGCCGATCTCCACCATCAGGCCTCGGTCCGTTGCGCGGCGCAGGATGGCCTGGGCCCGCTCCTCCAACAGCGGGCCGATGGCGAAGCGCCGAGGCTGAATGAGGAGTTCGCCTTGATCCATCTGCACGAAGGCTAGGAGGTCTTCAATCAACCCCTGGAGGCGGTGGACCGCTTGCTCGACCACCTGCAGGTGGGATCGTTGCCGATCCGTGAGGGGGCCCGGCCGTCCGGAGAGGAGCATCTCGACGTAGCCGACGATGGGCGCAAGAGGCGTCCGTAGCTCATGCGAGATGTTCGCCAGGAAGTTGCCTTTCATGGAGTCGAGCTGCTTCAGCTCACTGTAGGCATGGCGGAGGTCCTCGTAGAGCCTGGCGTTCTCCAGGGCGATGGCAGCTTGAGACGACAGGGCCTCCAGCATTTCCTCGTCGGCAGGGGTGAAGACGCCTTCACGCTTATTCAGGACTTGGAGCACGCCGACAATCGTCCCCTCTTTGTTCCTGACCGGAGTGCACAGAATGGTCTTGGTTCGGTAGCCGGTCTGCCTGTCCACTTCCTTGTTGAAGCGGGGATCATCATAGGCCTCGGGGATATTCAGCACTTGACCTGACGTCGCCACCTGGCCGGCGATGCCAAGGCGGGACTTGAAGCGAATCTCCTTCTTCTCCTCGAGGCCCAACGCAATTCGGGACCAGAGTTCGCTCCGTTCGCGATCCAAGAGGAAGAGGCTGCTGCGATCCGCGTCCATGGCGCGGGTGGTTTCCTTCATGATGAGCTGGAGGAGCCGGTCGAAGTCCGTCTCCGCGCTCATGGCTTTGATGACATCCAGCAGGATCTTGAGCCGGGCGCGATCTCCCAGGCCGGCCCCCTGCTCTACCTCGTGTGTCATCGTCCTTTGCCTCGCTGCGCGGAGGACCTCCGTGCCCCACCCATCGCTCGTGCGCCCATCCCTGCCTGGACTGCGCAGGCCTCGAGGAGTCGGCGCTGCTTCTGCCACATCCTCCGCCGCTCGGGCGCGCTCGCGTGGTCGTAGCCAACGAGGTGGAGGATCCCGTGGATCAAAAGCAATGCCAGCTCTCCTCGGAGTTCCGCTTTGCGGGATCGCGCCTGTCGCTCGGCCGTCTCGGCAGAGATCACGACGTCGCCGAGCAGGCCAGGGGACAGGGACGCGAACGGACCCTCGGCCATGGGAAAGGCCAGGACGTCGGTCGGGCCCGCGACGCCGCGATACATCCGATTCAATTCCGTCATCGCGGAATCGTCGATCAGCAGGATGCTACACTCCGCCCCTGGGCACTCCAGCATGGACAGTGCCCGCTGCCCCACCTTTCTTAGGCAGCGCGTCTCGACCGGAATCCTCTTTTGCCGGTTTCGCAGGCTGATCCCCATTCTCGTTTCGCTTCTTGGTGGCCCCCTCCAGCTCGATCCCCGGGTAATCCACCCGGTGATGGAAAATGCCTGCCAGGATTCGGGAAAAGCTATTGGCGATCCGGTGGAGGTCGCGCAGGGTCAGGTCGCATTCGTCGAGCTGCCCATCCACGAAGATCATGTTGATGATCTTCTGCACCGCCCCCTGGATGCGGGCCGGCGTCGGATCGTTGAGCGTGCGGGCCGCTGCCTCCACCGCATCCGCCAGCATGATGATTGCGGCCTCCCGCGACTGGGGTTTCGGGCCGGGATACCGGTATTCTTCTTCTCTGACTTCCTGTAGCTCCGGGTCTGTCGATTCCTTGGCCCGGTGGTAGAAATAGGCCACCAATCGAGTTCCGTGATGCTGAGGAATCATGTCAACGAGGATCTCGGGCAGCCCGTAGTCCCGGGCCATTTCCACGCCTTCTTTCACGTGGGACATGACGATCGCCCTGCTCAGGCTGGGCGCGAGCTTGTTGTGGCGGCTGGCGGCGTCGGGGTTGTTCTCGATGAAGTACACGGGATGCCGCGTCTTCCCGATGTCGTGATAGTAGGCCCCCACCCGGCACAGCAGGACGTTGGCTCCCACTGCCTCGGCGGCCGTCTCGGTCAGGGTCCCAACCATGATGCTATGATGGTAGGTGCCTGGGGAAACGACGGCCAAGTGCCTCAGTATTGGCTCGTTGAGATTGGACAGCTCGAGGAGGGTGAAGTCCGTCGTTCGGCCAAAGGAATGTTCGAGGAAGGGCAAGAGGCCGGTGGCCAGGACCGCCACGATGGCTCCGTTCACCAGACCCCCCACGATCTCTGTGAACAGAACGGTGAGATGCGCATCGAGGAGGGAAACGCCCACGAGGATGTAAGCGTTAGCCAGTGCCAGCATCGCCCCGGCCCGGAAGAAGGCCATCCTTTCCCGGTGTCGGGCGAGCGCGAAGACACCCACCAGGCTGCCCACGAAGCTGTAGAGGAGGTAATCGATCGGCGCCGCCACCATGATTCCCGTGAGGATCGTGAGGACCAGGGAGCCGGCGAAGGCCAAGCGCGCATTGAACAGGACCGTCAGCAGGACGCCCCCGAGCGGCACGGGCAGCGCGGCCCGCATGGCCGAGAGCGGGATGTGGGAATAACTCTGACGGAGGGAGTTGATGACCACGACCCCGATGTGGTTTAGCACCAGAACGAGCAGCAGGACGGTCCCGACCAGCGCGAGATTGCGGGGGCGCCGAAGCTCCTTCGGTTGGAGCGCCCACACGTAGGCCGCCAGCGATCCCAGGAGGAAGGCCACCAACAGGTAGAGGCCGAGCACGGAGCGGGCGCCCAGGCGCAGGGGAAGGCTAGAGCTCAGGATCTGGACCGTGCACACCAAGAAGAACAGGGCGAGCGCGGGGAGACACCACCGTTGCTGCTCCAGGCGCGCAATGGCACGGCGCACCGGGGCGAGTGGGCGCCACCCTTTCCGCAGAGGCGCGTGCAGCCGCTCGGCGGTCTCGCGTCGGGCCTCTTTGGTGAAGAAACGAAGATCCATCACACGGAATGCGGAACACCCAGAGGGTGCCCGAATGCGGAATGCGGAATGGAAATCCGAAATCCGAAATCCGAAATCCGAAATCGGGTGAGCCGCGGGTCCACGTTACGCCCCCGGATCGGGAGGAGGCCTCTGGTATGCCTCGTACGCCCGCACGATCTGCTGGACCAATTCGTGTCGGACGACGTCCTCTTCGCTGAAGTGGATGAACCGAATGCCCGGGACATCCTTCAGGATGGCACGGACCTCGATCAACCCGGACACACGACCGGCGGGCAGATCCACCTGAGTGATGTCACCCGTGATCACCGCCCTGGAGCCGAAGCCGAGACGCGTGACGAACATCTTCATCTGCTCCGAGGTGGTGTTCTGGGCTTCGTCCAGGATGATGAAGGAATCATTGAGTGTCCGGCCCCGCATGAAGGCGAGGGGAGCGATCTCGATGGTGCCCTGCTCGATCAGCCGGGTAGCCCGCTCGGTCTCCAGCATGTCATAGAGGGCGTCGTACAGAGGCCGAAGGTAGGGATTGATCTTGTCGTACAAGGTGCCGGGGAGGTATCCGAGCTTCTCCCCCGCCTCGACGGCGGGACGGGTAAGGATGATCCGGTGGAATTCCTTGTGGAGCAGCGTGGAGACGGCCATGGCCATGGCAAGATACGTCTTACCGGTGCCGGCGGGGCCGATGCCGAAGACGATGTCAAACTTCCGGAGGGCGTCGATGTATCGCTTTTGTCCGAGGCTCTTGGGGCGGACAGGACGCTTTTTGACCGAAACCTCAATCGTCTCGGCCTGCATCTCGCGAAACGCATCTGCGTCTTGCCGGCCGAAGTGGCGCAGGGCCAGCCGGACCTCCTGGTTTCCCACAGGGCGCCCCTCTCGAACCAGGGTGACCAACTCGCCCACCATCCGTTCCGCGATGGCCACGGCCCCTTCCGCGCCGGAGATGGTCAACATCCCGTCGCGAATGACGAGCCGGACGCGCAGCCCCTCCTCGACGAGGCGGGCATGCTCGTCTCCCCGACCGAACAGCGCCTGCAGTTCCGGGCCCGCGGTCAGGGATACCCGTTTCAGATCCACACTGTTTGTCTCGCCCATGCGAAGGCGGCGCAACCCTCCATTGCTTTCGATTGTCCGACGTACGAGGTAGGATAGACCCAGCCCCCGGGGCTGTCAAATGGAATTCCCCTTCATCCCTTTGCATCTCCGGACAATCGGGGTTGCGCGGTTGACAGTGTACCTCGCTGCTGGTAGCATCCCGCCTCGTCCGGGAGCGGGCCGTACGTGTAGCCCCGCCCTTCGACAACCCAGAATGACCAGCCGATCGAGCCGTAAGGCTCCCCTGGTTCTCTGACAAGCTACGGAGGATATCCGTAGGATCCGTGCAGGCTTCTTTCTCTCGATTCTTGCAACCCTTGTGTCAAGGAGAGGGTCCCATGTTCAGCATCTGTTCCAGTTCTCCATCCGGAACCGCTCTTGGCGGGCCTAGGCACCGCGTCTTCGCGGCCTCCCCGAGGATCTTTGCGGGGCTTTTGGCGCTGGCGGCGTCTGTGTGTGCCACCGCGGCGGGGGCGAGCGAGGCGGAGCTGAAGATCCCCGAC
>Ga0105152_10000485_pt1 | contig 11838 bp, 6 predicted proteins | sample LakBais05cmmetaG_FD_81534 | JGI IMG/M metagenome (GOLD analysis project Ga0105152, IMG submission 81534) | Lake sediment microbial communities from Lake Baikal, Russia to study Microbial Dark Matter (Phase II) - Lake Baikal sediment 0-5 cm | ecosystem: Environmental > Aquatic > Freshwater > Lake...
ATGAATTTGTCAAAAATTTTGAAAAATACGACTCCCTGGAGGGTTTGAAAGCTGACATTCACAAAAGCCTGGAAGCGGAGCATAAAGCGAGGATTCAGGCGGATGTCCGGAAGCTGATTGTGGACAAACTCCTCCAGAACAGCGAAAATGACTTCGATGTACCGCCGTCCTTTGTAGAGCGGCAGATATTCCAGATGATGGCGGACACACAGCGGCGGTTGCTTTCCCGCGGGATGGACAAGAAAGCGGCGACGGAAATGACCGTCAAAATGCACGATGCGTTCAAAGACGAAGCGAAGAAGATCGTCCTGACGTCATTGATCATTAAAAATATCGGTCGGTTGGAGAACATATCCGCCACGGAAGACGAAACGGTGGCCAGGATCGGGATGATAGCCGAAAGTCGCGGCATGACCGTCGAGGCGCTGAGGGAATCCCTCGAAAAGGATGATATGCTGGACCATATCGAAAGCGAGGTCCTGCACCAGAAGGTTTTTGATTTTATCGAATCAAAAGCCGAAATACGGACGGTGAAAAAAGACCGGCCCGACGTCCGGGAGGACAAGTCATGACACTGATTCCCATGGTTGTGGAACAGGATGGCCGCGGCGAGCGGGCTTTCGACATCTACTCGAGGCTCTTGAAGGACAGGATCATTTTTCTGGGGACGGCCATTGACGATCATGTGTCCAACCTTGTCATTGCCCAGATGCTCTATCTCGAGTCCCAGGATCCGGACAAGGAAATCTTTGTTTATCTTAATTCGCCCGGTGGTCATGTCAGTTCCGGCATGGCAATTTTTGATACGATGAATTACATCAAACCGCCCGTCTGCACCTTCTGCATGGGCCAGGCGGCCAGTATGGGCGCCCTGTTGCTGGCGGCCGGACAGAAAGGGAAGCGTTATGCCCTGCCGCATTCGCGGATCCTGATCCATCAACCGCTGGGCGGATTTCAGGGGCAAGCGACGGATATTGACATCCAGGCGCGGGAGATCCTGCGGTTGAAAGAGGAATTAAATGATATTCTTGCCGAGTTGACCGGTCAACCCCTGACCAAGGTACATGCCGACACGGAGCGCGATTATTACATGAGCGCTCAGCAGGCAAAAGATTATGGAATTATTGATGAAATTATCGTGAAGCGGATATCCTGAGGAGTTTTGTTTATGGCGAAAAAAAGAGATTACCAGGGCGGACAGGGAATGCTTTTCTGCTCTTTTTGCGGGAAAAACCAGAATGAGGTGCTGAAGCTGGTGGCCGGTCCGACCGCCTATATCTGTGACGAATGCATCGAACTTTGCCGGTGCATCGTGGAAGAGGAAACGGGGACTGTAAAGAAGGAAGAGCCGGGCAGCGGTATCCCTGAACCCAGGGCCATCAAGAAATTTTTGGATCAATACGTCATCGGACAGGATAAGACAAAGAAGATTCTTGCCGTGGCTGTTTATAATCATTACAAGCGTTTATTCAGCGAAGTCGATCTGCAGGGGGTTGACATTCAGAAGAGCAATGTCCTGCTGATAGGGCCCACGGGCTCCGGCAAGACGCTCCTGGCCAAGACGCTGGCAAGAATGTTGAATGTTCCCTTCACGATTGCCGATGCGACGACTTTGACGGAGGCGGGTTATGTGGGCGAGGACGTTGAGAATATCATCCTGAGTCTGCTGCAGAATTCCGAATATGACGTCGCTCGTGCCTCAAAAGGCATTGTTTATATTGACGAAATTGATAAAATCGCCAAGAAGTCTGGAAATCCTTCGATTACGCGTGATGTGTCGGGGGAAGGGGTGCAGCAGGCCCTCTTGAAGATTATCGAGGGAACCATGGCCAACATTCCGCCGAAGGGCGGCCGGAAGCACCCTCAGCAGGAGTTTATTCAGGTCGATACGACGAATATCCTGTTCATCTGCGGCGGCGCTTTCAACGATCTGGAAGACATTATTGCCCGGCGTGTGGGCGTCAATAAAATGGGCTTCGGGGCCGATATAAAAAGCAAAAAAGAGAAGAAAGTCGGTGAATTGCTTTCAGAAGTTCAACCGGAGGATCTGCTGAAATTCGGACTCATTCCGGAATTCGTGGGCCGCCTGCCCGTCATTGCGACGCTGAATGAATTAACAAAGGAAGAGCTGATCAAGATTCTGGTCGAACCGAAAGATGCGATAATTAAACAGTATACAAAACTGTTTGAGCTCGAAAATGTGAGGCTGAAGTTTACGGATGGGGCCCTCCGGGCCATTGCGACGCTCTCTGCCGAGAGAAAAGCCGGGGCACGGGGACTGCGGGCCATCCTGGAAAATACCATGCTGGAGATTATGTATGATATCCCTTCCCGTCCTGATGTACGGGAATGCGTCATTAACGAAGATGTGGTCATGAACCGGGAACATCCCATTCTGCTGTTAGAGAAGCAGTCAGAAACAGCTTAAATAGTTGATAATAGACAGGAATAAAATGTTTGATTTCATGAAAAATAAAGACAAACAAGAGAAAAACATGGCCATTCCCCTGTTGCCGTTGCGGGATGTCGTGGTCTTTCCCCATATGATCGTGCCGCTTTTTGTGGGACGGGAAAGATCCATTGCGGCCCTTGAGTCGGCTATGAAATATGAGAAAGGTATTTTCCTGGCAGCGCAGAAGAACGCCCAGAAGGATGATCCCGCGGAAGAAGATATCTACACTATCGGGACCATCGGCATCATCATTCAGTTGCTGAGACTCCCCGACGGCACGGTCAAAGTGCTTGTAGAAGGGAAAAAGCGCGGGATCATCAAAGGCTACCTTCCCAACGACGATTTCTTTGTTGTCAATGTTGAAGAACAGGAAGAAATAGAGGATAAACAGGACGTTGTGAAGACAGAAGCCCTCATGCGAAGCATCCGGGAGGCTTTTGAAACCTATGTGAAGCTCAGCAAGAAAGTCCATGTGGAGATGGTGGGCACCATCGCGTCGATCGAAGGCGCCTCAAAGTTGGCGGATGTCATCGTTTCCCATATCGGGATCAAACTGGATGACAAGCAGAAGATCCTCGAGATCATCAATGTCAATGACCGGCTGGAAGCCATTTACGAAATGATGCTGGGCGAGATCGAGATCCTGCAGGTGGAGGAAAAGATCAAGCGGCGGGTCAAGAAGCAGATGGAAAAGACCCAGAAGGATTATTATCTCAATGAACAGATGCGGGCGATCCAGAAGGAAATGGGCGAAAAGGACGATTTTAAGACGGAAATTACAGATTTAGAAAAAAAATTGAAGAACAAGAAAATGCCCGAGGAAGCACAGAAGAAGGTGAAGGCGGAGATCAAAAAGCTGCAGATGATGGCGCCCATGTCTGCCGAGGCGACGGTATCCCGGAATTATATCGACTGGCTCCTGGACATGCCCTGGTTTGAAAAAACGGAAAACAAACATACGCTGAAGGAATCCGAAGTTATACTTGAAGAGGATCATTTCGGTCTCAAGCAGGTCAAGGAGCGGATTCTTGAATATCTGGCTGTTCAATCCCTGGTCAAGAAGAACAAGGGATCCATTCTGTGTCTCGTGGGGCCTCCCGGCGTCGGGAAGACGTCCGTTGCCAAGTCTGTGGCGCGGGCGACGAACCGCAAGTTTGTCCGTCTGTCCCTTGGCGGCGTTCGGGACGAAGCGGAGATCAGGGGACATCGGCGGACCTATATCGGCGCGCTGCCTGGAAAAATTGTGCAGCTCCTGAAAAAAGCGGGTTCCAACAACCCCGTCTTCTGTCTAGACGAAGTGGACAAGCTCAGTTCCGATTTTCGGGGCGATCCGTCCTCGGCGCTTCTGGAGGTGCTGGATCCGGAACAGAATAACGCCTTCAACGACAATTATCTGGAAGTCGATTACGATCTGTCGGACATCATGTTTATTACGACTGCAAACGTGCTGCAGACCATTCCGGCGGCCCTGCAGGACCGCATGGAAGTGATCCGGATCGCCGGCTATACCGAACAGGAAAAAATGAACATCGCCCTGAAATTCCTGGTCAAGAAGGCCGTGGAGGCCAACGGTCTGACGACCGATAACATCGTTTTTTCCGAGGGGGCTTTGCTGACCATTATCCGCCAGTACACCCGTGAAGCCGGCGTGAGAAACCTGGAGCGTGAAATCGCTTCCATCTGCCGGAAAGTGGCCCGGGAAATCGTGACCAACGGCAGTGATGGGCGGGTTAAAATTTCGTCGAAGACAGTTCAAAAGTACCTTGGCGTTCCCAAATACCGACATGGAGAAGCCGAAGGCAAAGACAGCATCGGACTGGCGGTGGGTCTGGCCTGGACTGAGGTCGGGGGCGAACTCCTCGCCATTGAAGTTTCGCTCATGAAGGGCGCCGGCAAGATGATCATGACCGGCAAGCTCGGAGACGTGATGCAGGAATCCGTGCAGGCCGCTTTGACCTACGTCCGTGCCCGTGCGGAGCAGTTCGGATTGAACGAAAGTTTTTATAAGGACATCGACATTCACATTCATGTGCCCGAAGGCGCCATTCCCAAAGACGGTCCGTCTGCGGGCATTGCGATGGCGACGGCCATTGCCTCTGCTTTTTTACGCAGAAAGGTCAGGGGCGACCTGGCCATGACCGGCGAAATCACGCTGCGCGGCAGGGTGCTGCCCATCGGCGGCCTGAAGGAAAAGTTGCTGGCGGCGCATCGGGGAAACCTCAAAACGGTGCTTATTCCAAAAGACAATGAAAAGGATCTGGCCGATGTGCCGGCCAATGTGGTCAAGGCCCTGAATATTGTCTTGGTAGAGCATATGGATGAAGTATTGAAAGTTTCGTTGCTTCCGGGAGAGGGACCGGAAGCGATGAAGATCGACGTCCCGCCGCAGGAGACGCTGATCAATATACCGCCGCCGGCCATGATTCCGGTAGTCGATCAGCCCCAGGTTCCGATGAATCATTGATGATTTAGCGCTTGACATCCATTCCCGTTCTTGTTAGAGGTCACAGCCTGTTGCGAAGCAGAACGACGGGCGGGTAGCTCAGCTGGGAGAGCGCCACGCTTACACCGTGGATGTCACAGGTTCAAGTCCTGTTCCGCCTACCATGATCGTGATATGAAGCCGGACAGGTTTCATTGAGTTGCATGTTGTATGTAGTATATAAACGGGGTCGTAGTTAAGTCGGTTATAACGCCGGCCTGTCACGCCGGAGGCCGAGGGTTCGAGTCCCTTCGACCCCGCCAGATGGGGAAAGGGGGTTAGATGAAAATCTAACCCCCTTTTTTTGTGCGCCCGGCAGGGCGCACTCACTATAGGACCGGGCTGTGAATAAATGATAAGCAGACCGTTCTGTTAAGTCACTTGCCGGATCTGAATAAGTATGATAAAAAACCGAGGACGACTCGAAAGGCAACCAGTTTGGTTATTTACAACTTCAAAATATGAGGAGAGCATAGAGATGATCAATGATGGCAGGTCGAGGTGCCAAACGTTTTCCATGATTAACATTGTTATCATATTCAGCTTGATGATTATGGTTGTTTTGGGGGGCTGCAGTAATAACGACAGTAAATATACCGTCAACGGGACGGTGACATTGGGCGGTACAGGGCTGATCGGTGTAACCGTGACCCTTGCCGGTAATGCTTCAGCGACCGCAATGACGGATGCAAACGGTAATTACAGCTTCAGTAATGTATCCAGCGGTAATTATACGGTGACTCCTTCCATCACAGGATTTGCGTTCAGTCCGTCTTATCGCGATGCTTTTCTCAATGGCAGTGACGCTATCGGATGGACCTTCAGCGCGACCTTTGACGGCAGGCTGTCCGCAGCGCTCCACACCATTTTTCTAAAGAGCGACGGCACGGTCTGGACGTGGGGATATAATAGCAATGGACAGCTTGGCAACGGAACGACAACGAATAGCGCCAACCCCGTACAGGCAGGTACATTGTCGGGGGTAAAATACGTTACTGCCGGTGGTTATCATTCCGTAGCCGTGAAGACCGACGGCACGGTCTGGACATGGGGTAAAAACGCCAATGGACAGCTTGGCAATGGAACAACAACAGATAGCAATACCCCTGCGCAGGTCAGCACACTGTCGGGGGTGACAGACATAGCTGCAGGCGATGAATTTACAGTTGTCGTGAAGAGCGACGGCACGGTCTGGGCCTGGGGAGATAATAGCTTGGGTCAATTGGGCAACGGAACGATGACCAGCAGTTCGACCCCCGTGCAGGTCAGCACACTGACGGGTGTGACAACCGTAATCGCAGGCAGTCAATACGCCGCTGCTCTGAATAGCGGCGGCACGGTCTGGACATGGGGACTCAATAGTGTCGGTCAATTGGGCAATGGAACGACGACCAACAGCTCGACCCCCGTACAGGTTGGGGTATCGGGGATTACGGCCATTGCCGGTGGGGACGACTTCGTCGTCGCCCTGAGGAACTTCAGGAGTGACAGTACGGCCTGGGCATGGGGAAATAACAATTCCGGACAGCTGGGCAACGGGACGACGATCAACAGTTCCAGCCCGGTGCAGGTCAGCGCCTTAACGGGCGTAACCGCCATTGAAGCGGGAACCGATCATACCGTGATCATGAAGAACGACGGTACGGTTTGGGCATGGGGAAACAACAGCAATGGCCAGTTGGGTAACGGAACGGCGGTGAGCAGCTCCACCCCGATACAGACAAGCGGGATGTCGGGGGCAGCCGCTATTATCGCAGGCTTAAAGTACACATTGGCCCTGAAAAATGACGGCACGATCTGGGCTTGGGGGTATAACAGCAATGGCCAACTTGGCGACGGGACAACGACAGATCGATGGGCTCCTGTAAAAGCCCAGTTGCCATAAAGGAATTAAAGGGGACGGTTCTATTTAACACAGAAAAAACAGCAAGGTCAGGCAGATTACCTTCACCTATGATCCCTTCGGCTGAAGGATATCCAAGACGTTTTTCCAATAATTTGCGCCGAACCGCTGTCCGGTCCGATGGTGCAGACAATCTCGGTGTTACGCATGGTGTTTTCCTTTTCTGATGGGTCCGGTTGTTTTTCGTGAAACGCACCTCTAAAAAGATAAGTTTGAAAAACGATTTGAGGCGTTTACCATTACCCTGACTTCCGCATTGAAAGACGGTTGCAGGAGAAGCTCCTCGAGTGTGCGATGGAGGCGGAAGTTCCAGCGGTTATGGGCGTCCGCGGGTACATTGATGCGCTCTTCGCGCGGGTCTGGGCGCCTGAGGCCAGCGCTCATGCCCAGGATATCCTGAATAGGAAATACCGCCCACATGCTGCGGCTGTTGAGATGGAGGGCGACGATCTGACGGCATATCCAGGGTTCGCAGGTTTTCGGGGCGACGCCCTGATGGCCCAGAATCCGGGAGTAATAAAGCTGGACAAAAGCGCGATCCGCCTCCTCCCACCAGCCGCGGATCGTGGACATGTCGTGACTGGATGGCGAGGCGACGGACAGATAGGGATAGGCGGCCGGGTCGGCAAATATCGTCCAGGGTTCGGCCGGCATGCGCTGGATGCGCAGGCACAACAGCCCAAGATCTTCCATGACCTTGGGCACGCAGCGCGGGACCATACCGAGGTCTTCCCCGCAGATCAGCATATCGGTGGCGGACTTCAGCGCCGAAAGTTTTTCTCTGGCTCCCTGAGCCCAGGAGGATTCCTGGCGTTCGAAATAATAATCCTCGTAGAAACGCATCAAAGCGGCCTTCGTCTGATCATCCAGGGATCCAAAGGCGAGTGTTAGTTCCATGGCGATCCGGGGATGGAAAAACTCGCGGTCGCCCGGTTTGTCCGGGATCAGCACCACATCGTCATGGAGCCGGAAAAGGCCGTGCAGCAAAGTATCATGCGCATCCGTGCGATCATCCGTGATATACGCGTCGCAGAGGGAATCGATATCTTTTATCCCGGCGGCTTCCATCTCGGCTCTGGAAAGCGGGATCGCCGGACTGAACCTGCCCTTGAGCGCCGTTACCGCATCGCCGGGAATCTCCCAGATCCGGAAGAAGCCGATGATATGATCGAGACGAATCGCGTCAAAATACCGGCTTAAATGCCCAAGCCGTTTTTTCCACCATGTGTATCCATCGGCGGCCATGGCTTCCCATTGGTAGGTGGGGAATCCCCAATTTTGCCCTTCAACGGCGAAATCGTCAGGCGGCGCCCCCGCCGATTTGTCCATGTTGAACCACTCCGGGTGCAGCCAAGTCTCCACGCTTGCCTTATCCACGCCGATGGGGATGTCGCCCTTCAGGACAATATCGCAATCGCGGGCATATTGAGACGCTTCCAGCAACTGTTGATGAAGGTGATACTGAATGAAATAGTGAAAGGCAATCTCGCGGTTGTGCGGGGTGTCCGGTCCGGTCAGCCGCTCAATCGCAGCGGGGGTGATTCGGCTGAATTCTCCCCAGTTCCGGTAGTCGCCGGCTCCGTGAAGGTCGCGCAGGTAACAGAAAGCGGCGTAGGGCTTCAGCCAGTCGGCATGTTCCTCCAGAAAAGCCTGAAACGCCGCAGAAGCGAGGAAATCCCGGGCCTGCTCTGCAAAGATCCTTATTATGAAACCCATTTTGGCCGACATGACCGCTTCATAATCGACAACGTCTTTCTGATTTAATTGTTCCGCGACGGCTTCAATTTCATGAATCATTGATTTGGAAAGGCCTTCGATCGTCTGCAGATTCAGATAAAGCGGATGCAGGGCAAAGACGGACAGGGTGGCGTAGGGGTAGGCGTCGTGCCAGTTCAGACGGACGGACGTATCGTTCACGGGCAGAATCTGGATCATTTGTAATCCCATTTTTTTTGCCCAGTCTGCCAGGGGTTTCAGGTCGAGAAACTCTCCCACGCCGAGGCCCCTTGCCGTGCGCAAGGAAAACACCGGGATGGCCAGGCCCGCGCCTTTCCAGGGTGCCGCAAAAGATCTGAAGGGATGGTCTGAAACGACAATAGCATGATATTCTTTATTAATCGATGAATCATGATCGGTCAGGCGGCGATTGTCACCCGATTCCCAGGTGACGCTATTTTTTTCCGGGTCCGCGATGATATATTTATACTGGAAAGGAATTTCGGTGCGACAGACATGAAAATCGACCTGCCAGTCGGGATAGCCGCAATCATGCAGGGGCAGGGCTTTTTCAGGATTCCAGAAGCCGAGAGCCGGGATGTTGCCGGTGACATAAAGCGAATATCCCGGAGCGATCCTTGCCGCCGGAACACGCAAACGGACAGAAGCGCCCTGCGCCGTACGGTGGAGGCAATGATGACCTTGATCGCTCTGCCGACGCCGAAAGACAGTCTTCCGAAAAGGCGCTGTGTCCAGGATCGCTTCCGAATTGACCGGATGCCGCCAGAAATCGCGCTGCTCGACCGTTTCGATTCCGCGATAATCGCGCGGTGAAAAGCTGCGGTTCCTGCCGCCTTCGCTATGCCTGATCCCGGTGTTCCGGTCATCGAGGACATATTGATACCCGAAAGATTCGCCTTCTTCTCCGGGCAGATCAATCTCCGCCTTCCAGAAACCGTTCGCTTGATAGCGCATCCGCAACCCCCGCGCGGGATCCCATTGTCCGAGCTCAGGCGTAGCGCCGACGATCAGCAGGCTTTGGCCATACGTCGTCCGGAAGGGCAGGGAAAAGACGATCTTCAAATTGTAAACCTATGGTTGAACTAATTATTGTAAGTATCTAATAAATATTATTTATCATTTTATTGCAAGAAACCTTAAACGGATATGCCGAATTCGCGTGGAGCCGAATGGACTATAAGGAAAAGGATAGGGCATGTCAATGGGAAAGGGGGTACATTTAAATTGATTTTCTTCATGTTTTATTTTATGGAAGGGCCGGTGATCGAGGATGGACCGGAAGAGAATATTAAGATGCAAAAAAGGCTATGGGTGCAAACAGGACTGATGATGCTGAGTTGCATTTTGACATCCTGTGCCGCCTTGCTGCCGCCGGAACCGGTCATGGCGCCGCTGCAGGCGATTGTTGTCACCGCATCGGACTGGGAACGCATCGAAGGCGTCCTGCAGGGTTATGAGAGAGTCAACCCGGATGCTCCCTGGGAGCGCGTGATTGAAAAAATCCCCGTTGTTGTCGGCCGCAAGGGAATGGGCTGGGGGATCGGGCTGCATCCCCTTCCGATTCCGGAAGGTCCCGTCAAGCACGAGGGAGACGGAAAGGCGCCGGCAGGCATTTTCCGACTGTCATCCGGTTTTGGCTATGCTGCCGCAGGCGACGTATCCTGGATCAGGCTGCCCTATCGGCAAGCAACCCCTCAGTTGTTATGCATTGATGACATCCGATCAGCCTATTACAACCTGGTTGTGGATGCAACCCGGATGAAAACAGACTGGCAGGGGCATGAGAAAATGTTGCGTCCGGACGATCTTTACCGGTTCGGGATTGTGGTCGATCATAATATGGATCCGCCCGTAGCCGGGAGGGGCTCCTGCATTTTTATGCACATCTGGCAAGGACCATTACAGGGGACAGCCGGCTGCACGGCTATGGCGTTGCACCATTTGCAGCGGTTGCTCCTGTGGCTCGATCCCGTGGCCATGCCCGTTTTGATACAGCTTCCCGGTTTTGAGTATGCACGCTGGCGTCTCCCGTGGCGCCTGCCGTGATTGAATACAGCGAATGAAAGGCTATGGAAAATGCTGACAGATGAACAACTGGAAAAGTATGCCGAGGTCCTGCTGTGGGGATTGAAGACGGCCAGAAAGGGAAAATTCAGGAAGAATGACGTCATTCTGGTGCAGTACGATCCGGCGGCCGTGAAGCTGGCAGAGATCCTCTATGGAAGAATTCTTGACGGGGGCATGTATCCCGTGCAGCGCGTCGGATTGACCTTTGGAATGGAGCGTTGTTTTTATGCAAAAGCTGATGACCGGCAGCTCGTCTTTCGGACGCCGGGCGACAAGGAGTTCATTGAGCATTTGAACGGCAGGATTTTTCTCCGGGCGCCGGATTCGCTGACCCATCTGAAAGACGTTGACCCGCTCAAAATAGGAAAATTCCTGGTTTCGCGGAAACCGCTGCGAGAAATCATGGATCGCAGGGAAGAAAAAGGATTGTACGGCTGGACGCTCTGCACGCTGCCCACACCGGAACTGATCCGCCAGGCAAAAGCCACGGCCAAATCCTACGCGGCGCAGGTCATCAAGGCCTGCTATCTCGATCATGACAATCCCGTCCGCCAATGGGAGATGATTTACAAAACCGTGGACGGGATTAAAAGATGGCTCAACGGCCTGAATGTCAAATATTTTCATGTTGAGTCACAAAACGTCGATTTGAAGATCACGCCCGGCGAACAGCGAAAATGGGTGGGGATTTCCGGACACAATATTCCGAGTTTTGAGCTTTTCCTGTCCCCGGACTGGCGCGGCACGGAAGGGGTGTACCATGCCAATTTGCCGTCTTTCCGCAGCGGGAATTATGTCGAAGGCGTGCGCCTGACATTTGATAAAGGCGTCGCGGTCAAGGTTCAGGCAGTCGTCGGCGAGGAATTTACGGTCAAGCAGTTGACGATGGATCCGGGGGCCGGCCGGGTCGGTGAATTTTCCCTGACGGATAAACGCTTCTCACGGATCGACCGTTTCATGGCGGATACCCTGTTTGACGAGAATTTCGGAGGCGCCCACGGCAACTGCCACATCGCGCTGGGGTCCTCCTATACAGACACTTACGCCGGGAGTCCCTCAGACATAACGAAGGCCCTGAAGAAAAAACTGGGATTCAACGACTCGGCCCTGCATTGGGATCTGGTCAATACTGAGCAGAAAACCGTGATCGCACATTTGAGGACCGGCGACAAATGCCTCGTCTATGACAACGGCCGG
>Ga0105152_10000486_pt1 | contig 11838 bp, 9 predicted proteins | sample LakBais05cmmetaG_FD_81534 | JGI IMG/M metagenome (GOLD analysis project Ga0105152, IMG submission 81534) | Lake sediment microbial communities from Lake Baikal, Russia to study Microbial Dark Matter (Phase II) - Lake Baikal sediment 0-5 cm | ecosystem: Environmental > Aquatic > Freshwater > Lake...
CATCGCGACGATCATCCAACTCGCTATCTCCCGCAAGCGTGAATTTCTGGCCGACGCGAGCGGGGCCATGTTGACCCGGTACCCGGCGGGGCTGGCCTCGGCCCTCCGGAAGATCTCCGCGGACACCGAGCCCCTCGAAGCAGCCAATAAGGCCACGGCCCATCTCTACATCGTCAACCCCCTCAAGGACATCAAGGGCGCGGTCAACAAGCTCTTCAGCACCCACCCGCCCATCGAGGAGCGGATCGCGGCGCTGGAGAAGATGTAGCGACCAGAAGACGAGTTCTCTCAATTACATTAGAGGCTGATTCTCTTCTTTCTGGATAAGGGCCCTCGCCACAACTACTGGGGTGCCTACGTCTTTTTGGTTGACTTAGCCGCCGAGCCGGGGCTATCCTCTATCTTGAACCCGTTCATCCATGGGGAAACGCTTTTTGGAGAAGACCCTGTGAACCACAGCGAAATCGTCAGCTTTATCTGGGGCGTCGCCGACCTCATCCGCGATACGTTCAAGCGGGGCAAGTACCAGGACGTCATCCTGCCTCTCACCGTCCTCCGCCGCCTGGACTGCGTCCTGGCCCCGACCAAGCCGCGTGTCCTCGAAACCCAGGCCAAGCTCAAGGAACGAAAGCTCGAGACCCCAGACCGCCAGCTAGAAAAGGCCGCCGGCTTCGCCTTCTACAATACCTCCCGCTATGATATCGAAAAGCTCCTGGCCGACGCGCCTCATCTGGCCGCCAACCTGCGCAATTATATTGCCAGCTTCAGCCCGAACATGCGCGAAGTCCTCGAGAAATTCGACTTTGATAACACGATCTCCAAGCTCGACGAATCGGGCTTGCTTTTCCAAGTGATCGAGCGCTTCAAGAACGTCGACCTCCATCCCGACAAAGTTGACAACCCCACCATGGGCACGATTTTCGAGGAGCTGATCCGCAAGTTCAACGAGGCCCTAAACGAAAATCCGGGCGAGCACTTCACCCCGCGGGACGTCGTCCATCTCATGGCCGACCTTCTCCTGGCCGGCGATGAGGACCGCATTCGTCGAAAAGGGGTCGTGGCAACCATCTATGACCCATGCTGCGGCTCAGGCGGCATGCTGACGATCTCTAAAGACCATATCCTATCTGGCAGAAGGAAGAACGGCACCGTCATCGGCGAGCCGATAAATCCCGAAGCCGACATCTATCTTTTCGGCCAGGAAGTGAACCCCGAGACATTCGCCCTCTGTAAGTCCGACCTCTTCATGAAATCGACCGACGGTCAGGATGCCAAGAACATCGCCTTCGGGAGCACGCTCTCGAACGACCGCCATTCCGGCCGTTCGTTCGATTACCTGATCGCCAATCCCCCCTACGGCAAGGACTGGAAGCGCGACGAAGAAGCCGTCACCGTCGAGCACGAACGCGGGCCGGCGGGTCGCTTCGGCCCTGGCTTGCCCCGCATCAGCGACGGCCAGCTCCTCTTCCTCATCCACATGATCGCCCACATGAAGGAACCCAAGGAGGGCGGCTCGCGCGTGGCCATCATCATGAACGGTTCGCCCCTCTTTACGGGCGACGCCGGAAGCGGCGAGAGCGAGATCCGTCGGTTCGTTCTCGAAAACGACCGACTCGAGACGCTGATCGCGGTTCCAGAACAGCTCTTCTACAATACCGGAATCGCCACCTATATTTGGGTCCTCACCAACCGCAAAGCCGCGAAACGCAAGGGCAAGGTCCAGCTCATCGACGCGACCTCCTTCTGGATACCGATGCGGAAAAGCCTCGGCGATAAGCGACGCGAGATCCCTCCGGAAAAGGCGGAGGAAATCCTAAGGCTTCTCGGCGCCTTCGGAGGGGGCGAGTTCGTCAAGATCTACCCGACAACGCATTTCGGTTTCCGCAAAGTCACGGTCGAGCGGCCCCTCCGCCTCAATTTCCAGGCGAGCCCGGAGCGGATCGCTTGCCTCGAGGACGAACGGGCCTTCCAGAATCTGGCCCAGTCAAAGAAGAAAGGCGAAGCCGCGGTAAAAGAACAGGCCGAAGGGCGGGCTCTTCAGGAGGCGATCCGAAATCTCTTACGGAAGCTCCTGAGCGAGCTTTTCAAAGACAGGGAAGAATTTCTCGGTGTCCTCGGGGCGGCGGCGAAGAAAGCCGGGCTCAGGCTCCCGGCGCCGATCATTAAGGCGATTCTCGCGGCTCTATCGGAACGGGACGAAACCGCCGCCGTCTGCCGCGACAAGGATGGAAATCCGGAGCCCGACCCCGAGCTCCGAGATACCGAGAGCGTTCCATTAGTCGATGGTCCCGATCCAGTTGACGCCCAGGGCGTTCCGGCCAGTGTCCGGGCGTTTTTCGAGCGGGAGGTCAAGCCCCATGTCCCCGACGCCTGGATTGATACGAACAGGCGCGACGCCAAGGACGGCTTGGTCGGCCTCGTCGGCTATGAAATCAACTTCAACCGCTACTTCTACAAATACACACCACCGCGGCCACCCGAGGAGATCGAGGCGGATATCCGGGCAATCGAGAAGGACATCATGCGGATGCTGGCCGAGGTGACGGGTGGGGGCTGAAAGTGCGGCAAACCGTCGGCAAATATTTGTGAGTGCCGACGTTTGATTCGGTTATAAGGGAGGGATGGCGTGAGAGGTTGGCTATAAATGTCGGCACTTGCATTCAAGAGCCGACATTTAATATCATAAGAACATGAAAAAGACTCTCATTTTGCACGAACGACTTGCTGAGGCGGGCCTTGGGGCTTACTTCCGGCCTCGGGATATCAAACCGCTGGGAGTCTCGTTTCGTGAGTTATTGAGACTCGTCGCGGAGGGAGAAGTCGAAAAAGTCGGATTTGGACAATACCGTCTTACTTCAATGAAGTTTGACGAATTCGAAACGATCGCCATGGTCAGCTCGGCGATCCCGGATGGGATCGTCTGTCTTCTTACCGCTTTGAGGGTTCATGAAATCGGGACACAATCCCCGCACGAGGTATGGATGGCGATTAGCCGAAAAGCCCGGAAACCGGTGAGACCGCCGGCGAAGGTTCGGATCGTGCGCTTTTCCGGAGCTATGTTGACCTATGGAGTGATCTCACGGCCCATGATGGGGGTTTCCGTGAGAATAACCTCTCCGGCCCGCACCATCGTGGACTGTTTCCGCTATCGGAATAAAGTCGGAATCGATGTTGCATTGGAGGCTATGCGGGATGGAATTCGTTCAAAAAAAGTGACGATGGATGAAATTTCGCGAACAGCTGAAGTCTGTCGAGCTCGTACGGTTGTCGGCCCGTATCTGGAAGCGTTGTCGGCATGAAGGATTCTGAAAAGAATCTCGCGGAGTCGATTCGCCATCGCCTCCGAAATCGGTTCAAAGAGAGCGGCGAGAATATCAGCTTCGGATTACAACGCTATGCTTCGGAAAGATTCCTCTACCGTTTGGGCGAGTCGTCACATCGCGACCGTTTTATTCTCAAGGGAGCCGCGCTTTATGCGATCTGGGGAAGTTCCGTATATCGGCCTACGCGTGACCTCGATTTCACCGGGTATGGCAGCAGCGAGATCTCGGATATCATCGAGGTATTTAGGGATCTTTGCGCTATGCCTGATGCGGGGGATGGACTCTCCTTTGATCGCGACTCAGTCTCCGCCGAACCCATCCGTGACGAGGCCGAGTATCACGGATTGAGAGTTGGCTTCCGGGCCTTGCTCGGGGAATCAAAGATTAGTATGCAAGTCGATATCGGATTCGGAAATGCCGTCGAGCTGGCGCCGATAGAGGTCCTGTATCCCACCTTGCTTGATCACCCCGCGCCCCGAATCCGCGCTTATCCCCTTGAGGCCGTGATTGCCGAGAAGATGCACGCCATGGTTGTGCTCGGCGAGCGCAACAGCCGTTTCAAGGATTTCTATGACCTATACGTTTTTACACGGCAGTTCTCCTTCAAAGGAGAGGATCTCTATCGCGCAATCGCCGCGACTTTCAATCGCCGTGGAACAGCGATCAATGCCGCTCTTCCGACCGCGCTTACGCCACGCTTCTTCGCCGACGACGCGCGCGCGGAGCAGTGGCGCGCCTATCTAACCCGCAACTCTCTGCCCGGTACTCCGGCCGACTTCATCGCTGTGGGTGAGTTGCTCCAGGCTTTTCTCGTCCCGTTATGGCGGGCGCTAGGAGATAGCCACAACTTCTCAGACTTTTGGCCGCCCTTAGGCCCATGGACGATATCAAAGGCGAGCGAGGATCCGAACCTATGAAGAGAATTTTTACAGCGATCTAAGAAACAAGATATGTCTTATGAAAATCTGCCCACGATAAATCGCAACGTCCTCGTTGTCGTGCCGACGGAGGGTTTCTTGGAGTGGGCCAGGAAAAACCCCGATGATGATGTGACGTTGAATTTGGAAGAACTGGTCGCGGATTCGACAGCATACTTGATACCGGAACAAGATGCGGACGCGGACCGCTGGCTAAAGCGTAACTTCAAGACCATCTTTGAGATCGAGCTCGACGGCTGGTGCACCGATCCGTCTCTCTGGCCGAAAGACCGTTCAATGAAAACGTTCAAGAAGTTCTTTCGCGTCCATTATTGCTCCTCGGTTATAGATATGGGTAATGGACCGATCGACCGGGAATACACATAACGTGAGCAAAGAGCAAAATACGCCGGGAATCGAACGTTGCCGGTTCCGCCCCTATCCCCAATACAAAGATTTCGGCGTCGAGTGGCTGGGAAAAATCCCGGCGCACTGGGATATAACCCGGACTAAAGAGCAGTTTTGTATTGTAAACGGCTCGACGCCGAGCAGTTCGGAACCATCATTTTGGGACGGAGATATTGTATGGGTAACGCCTGATGATCTCGGGGAACTACATGAATCTAGACTAGGGGATTCAAGCAGAAAAATTACCGAAGAAGGTTATAAGAGTTGCGGGACAAGCATAGTGCCTAAAGGATCAATACTTGTATCTACGAGAGCTCCAATCGGCTATGTGGCAATAGCTACAACCAACCTCTGTACAAATCAGGGGTGTAAGTCACTGGTTCCTAAAAGGCTCCTCAATAATGGATTCTTTTATTATCAGCTAAGTTCGGCAAAATGCGAGCTGGAATCGAGGGGGCAAGGTAGTACTTTTAGGGAGCTCTCGAGAGATAAACTCGGGCAGATAATTCTTGCCAGACCTCCAGAGCCAGAGCAACACGCTATCGCATCCTTCCTCGACCGCGAGACGGCGAAGATCGATGCCCTTGTCGAGAAAAAAGAGCGACTGATCGAACTGCTTCAGGAAAAGCGCGCGGCCCTCATCACCCAGGCCGTCACCAGAGGCCTTGACCCAACCGTTCCCATGAAAGACTCCGGCGTCGAGTGGCTTGGAGAGATTCCTACGCATTGGGCTCTTGTACCATTGAAGAGCATAACGTTGGCTCGCCCTGGCTCCATAAAAACTGGGCCCTTTGGCAGTCAACTGCTTGCTTCAGATATGGCGCAAGAAGAAATCAAGGTTTATAACCAACGTAATGTCATCGCACATGACTTTACTGCAGGTGAAAACTACATTTCGATGAGCAAGTTCCGGGAGTTGGCTTCATTTGAGGTCTTTAAAAATGATATTTTGGTAACGACACGAGGCACGATTGGGAAAAGTGCAATCGTCCCAAACGGCGCAGAACGTGGAATACTGCATCCGTGTCTCTTACGCATTCAGCCCGATTCTGACAAAATCAAGATAGCGTATTTGGCGCTTATTATCCAAGAGAGCAATCTGGTAATTAACCAACTCGCGTTGGCGAGCAATGCAACTACAATAGATGTTATTTATAGCGATACAATTGGCAGAGTCTTAATTCCATGCCCTCCTATAAACGAGCAATCAGCCATATTCGAATTCCTTGATGGCATGACTGTAAAAATCGACGCCCTCATGTCGAAAATCCGCGAAGCCATCACCTCTCTCAGAGAATATCGCGCGGCGCTCATTTCCGCCGCGGTCACCGGTAAGATCGACGTGCGTGAGGGCTAATGAGTGTAGTCAATTCGTTCGCGTCCGGCCAGTAATGGCCACACTTGCGCGCAACTGAAGGCAATTCTATCCAAAATCGTTATTAAAGGATAAGCCATTATCCTTTAATAAGAACCGCGATAACTAAAATTTCATTATTAAAATAACTTTCCGGCTTGAAATACCTCTTAATAAACGTTACAATTAGTCGGCACATATTGATAAATGTCAATATTAAGCAACATAGGGCAACGGACCATGACTCAAGAAGAGAAAATCCTGGAACTCCTGAACGGGAGCGCGTTTCTTCGCTCCCGCGAGCTGAGGAAGCATGGCCTGTCCCGCACGGCGCTGAGTCGTCTTGTTCAGAAAGAAAAGGTCGTCCGAACCGAGCGCGGTCTCTACATGAAACCGGGAGAGATAGAAACGGAACATTTCAGCCTCCTGGAGGTAGCGAAAAAGATCCCCGGCGGAGTGATTTGCCTCCTGTCAGCCCTCTCCTTTCATGGCATCGGGACTCAGAATCCATATCAGGTTTGGATCGCGATCGACAGAAAATCTGCAAAACCTAAAGTCAGTAACACGGGCGTGAGAATTGTTCGGTTTTCGGAGGCGTCTCTTCATCATGGCGTAGAGAAACATAACATCCTGGGAATTACCCTCAAAGTAACCAGCCCGGCAAAAACGGTGGCCGATTGTTTCAAATACCGCAATAAAATTGGACTGGACGTGGCTATCGAAGCACTAAGAGAAGGCCTGCGCGACCGGCGATTCACGTCCGATGACCTCTACCATGCTGCCCTTATTTGCCGGATCTGGAACATCATCAGGCCGTATGCCGAGGCCATGGTATGAAACACGAAATCACCAATCTTGCCGCCTCCGTCAATCAACGCCTGCTTAATCTGCGGGATTTGCGGAAAGAGGATTTTCGAATCATTCCGCCGGCTAAATCTGTCGCAGAGAAGAAACGGTTTGATCTCTATTGGCCACCCGGAGGGCCGTGGCGGTCTCAGGAGAAAGACCATGACGGTTGAAGTCTCCGAACGAAGCTTTGAAAAGACGATCGAGTGCACGCTTTTGCGCCACGGGCCGGATGCCTGCGCCGAGAAGGCACCCGGCGTCCGCGAAGGACCCGCTTTCTATGGAGAATTCCCGGCCGGGGGCTATCGCAAGCGCCCGCCCGAAGAGTTTGACCCGTCGCTCTGCCTTTTGCCGCGCGACGCCATCGATTTCGTCCTGGCGACCCAGCCCAGGGAATGGGATAAGCTCAAGCAATACTATGGGGCCACGGTCAAGGAGCAATTCCTAAAGCGGCTCTCCCGGGAAATCGAGCGGCGCGGAACGCTCGATGTCCTTCGCAACGGCATCAAGGATTCGGGCTGTAAGTTCCAGATGGCCTTCTTTCGTCCGTCGAGCAGGCTCAATGAAGCGCTCCAGCGGCTTTATGCGGCGAATCTTTTCGCAGTCGTCCGCCAGCTCCGCTACAGCGAAAAAACAACCCAGAGTCTCGATCTGGCGCTCTTCATGAACGGGATTCCGGTCTTTACCGCCGAGCTCAAGAATCCGCTCACGGGGCAGACGATCGAGGACGCCATACGGCAGTACAAGGCCGATCGTGATCCGCGCGAACCGCTTTTCGCCTACGGCCGGTGCCTGGCCCATTTCGCCGTGGACCCGGACCTCGTCTACGTGACGACCCAGCTCGCCGGATCGAAGACGCGCTTCCTGCCCTTTAACCAGGGGAAGTACGGCGGCGCGGGAAATCCCCCCATTCCCCCGACGCAGAAGGGTTACCCGACGGCCTATCTCTGGGAGAAGATCTGGGCCCGCGACAGCGTCCTCGACCTCGTCCGCCAGTTCATCCACGAGATCGAAGAGGAGGATGAGAAAGGGCGGAAAACGGGGCGTAGGACCGTAATTTTCCCCCGCTACCAACAGCTCGACGCCGTGCGCCGCCTCGTCGCCCATGCCCGGCAGAATGGGGCCGGCCAGCGTTACCTAGTCCAGCATTCTGCCGGAAGTGGCAAGAGCTTCACCATCGCCTGGCTGGCCCACCGGCTGGCGACCTTGCATGACCTTCAGGATAAGCGCGTTTTCGACTCGATCGTCGTCGTCACCGACCGGCGCATTCTTGACCGCCAGCTCCAGACGACCATGCGCCAGTTCGAACAGACGCTGGGCGTTGTCGAGAACATCGACACGACCTCGCGTCAGCTCAAGCAAGCCCTCGAATCCGGGAAAACGATCATCGTGACCACGCTCCAGAAGTTCCCGGTCATCGTCGGCGAGATCGGAGAGCTCCCGGGACATCGATTCGCTGTGATCGTGGACGAGGCCCATTCCTCCCAGTCAGGCGAGAGCACGAAGAGCCTCAAGTCGGTGCTGGCGGCCGGAAGCCTCGAAGAGGCTGAACGGGAGGAAGCCGGAGCGGAAACCCCAGAGGAGGAACTCGAGTCGACGATCCTAGCCGAGATGGAAAAGCGGGGCCGCCTGCCGAACCTCTCGCTTTTCGCCTTCACGGCGACACCCAAATCCAAAACACTGGAGCTTTTCGGGACGAAGCGGGCCGACGGGAAGTTCGCGCCGTTCCACCTCTACAGTATGCGGCAGGCGATCGAGGAGCGCTTCATTCTCGACGTCCTCGAGAACTACACGACCTACAAGGCCTACTGGCGCCTCCTCAAGAAAATCGAGGACGACCCCCGTTACGACAAGAGCAAGGCCCAATACCTGCTCAAGGCCTTCGTCGAGCTCCACCCGCACGCCATCGGAGAGAAGGTGCGCATCATGGTCGAGCACTTCGTCGCCCAGGTCTCCAATGAGATTGGCGGCAAGGCCAAGGCCATGATCGTGACCCGGTCGCGCCTGCACGTCGTCCGTTTTAAGCTGGCTTTGGACCGCTACCTTCAGGAGAAAGGCCTTCCCTTTAAAGCCCTGGTCGCCTTCTCCGGCAAGGTCGCGGACGGCGGTCCATATTACACGGAATCGGGGATGAACGGCTTCTCGGAGAAGCAGACGGCCAAAGTCTTCGAGCGGTCCGAAAATAGATTCCTCGTATGCGCCAACAAGTTCCAGACCGGCTTCGACCAGCCTCTCCTCCATACGATGTATGTGGATAAAAAGCTCGGCGGGGTGAATGCAGTTCAGACCCTGTCGCGGCTCAACCGGATCCATCCGGAGAAACGGGGGACCATGGTCCTCGATTTCGCCAACGAGGCCGACGCCGTCCAGACTGCTTTTGAGCCTTATTACGAGACAACGCTCTTGTCGGAAGCGACAGACCCGAACCTGCTCTACGAAATCCAGACCCGGCTCATGGGCTTTCCGGTCTTCACAGAAGCGGACGTCGAACGGTTCGCCAAGGTCTATTTCGACAGGAGAGCAACTCAGGACCAGCTTTATGCCGTCCTGGCCCCGGTGACGACGCGATTCGCGGGACTGCCGGCCGACGAACAGCACGATTTTCGCGGCCAGTTGACCGATTACGTCCGCCTCTATGCCTTTCTGGCTCAGGTCTTGACCTTTGCCGACACCGAGCTCGAAAAGCTCTATGTCTTTGCCCGGCACCTGAGGCGGCTGATACCCGGCGACCGGGAAACCCTGCCGCGCGAGGTCCAGCAGAATATCGACATGGAGTCGTACCGCATCCGGCAGACGGGAAGCGGCAAGCTCACGCCCGAGCGGAAGGGCGGACAACTTATGCCTGTCATGACAAAGGATCAGCGCGGCGGACAGGAGGAGCTGCTCGAGCCGCTCTCCCAGATCATTGCCGAGCTGAATGAGCGTTTCGGTCTGAACCTCGGGCCGGAGCATAGGCTGACTCTCGGGCAAATCCTGCAGAAGCTCAACGAGGACGCCGCCCTCGACGCGAGCGCCAGGGTCAATACGCGCGAAAACATCCGCCTGACGTTCGACCACAAGGTCGAGGACGCGATCCAGGAGATCGTGGACTCGAACTTCGACCTGTACAAACGGATCACCGACGACCGGGCCTTCGGGGCGTCCCTGCGCGATTTCCTGTTCGACCATTACCTCAGGGCCCACAGGCAGGCCGAGGAGCTGATCAAGAGGGGAGAGTCGAAGACCCTGGAGTTCAAGTCGACCCTGCGCTGGAACCTCCTGGAGGACAAAAAAGACGATAAGCTCATCACCCACTCCGTCCTGAAGACGATCGCCGCGTTCCTCAACACGGCCGGCGGGGACCTCCTGATCGGAGTGGCCGACGACGGCACCGTGACGGGCATCGAGCAGGACCGGTTCGAGAATGACGATGAATTCATGAGACATCTCGCCCAGGCTGTCCGGAACGGCCTCGGGGACCGGGCAAGCACTTGCATCGACCCGAAAACTCAGGTCGTCCAGGGGAAAACGGTCTGCCTGGTCAGCTGTCAGAGGAGCCCTGAGCCGGTCTTTTTGAAGTGGAAGGAGACCGAGGAGGCCGAGATAGGGGATTTTTACGTGAGGAGCGGTCCCGGGAGCGTCAAGCTCAGCCCGGAAAGCGCCGCGGAATATATCAAAACGAGGTTCCATAAATGAGCACGGGCCGTCCGTCCCACGCCCTGACAGAACAGAAGAGGCCCCTGCGGATCGCCCTGGCCATCACGTCGGCCTTGATGCTCGTCGAACTTGCCGGGGGATTCCTGAGTGGAAGCTAGGCTCTCCTCGAGGTTCTGACATCCCGGTTCGGCATCCGGCACTCCACGCTCCAGACCGAGGAGGCCGACGAGCCTTCTTGCCCGTCCGGGACCTGCGAGGGTCCGGGCTGAGGCCGGGACCGAGGGGGACGGGGACAAGCGCGCAGGCCCGGAAGCGAACGCGCCGAAAAGACGATGCCGGCTGCAACGATATACGAGGGCCGCGTGTTTTTTCTTTTGTGACCACGGGTTCAAGAGAAGGAGGACCTTAGGATGAAGAATTGGCTCGTTCCCATTTTCGCGTTCTCTGTATTAACCGTCGCCGGGCACTCCGGGGATACCCAGGCGGCCCTCCCCGAGACGCCGGCCGGCAGGCAGGTCGAAGCCTATGTCAGAGCCTTCAACGCGGGGGAGTCGGCCATGCGGGAATTCTTCACCGGCCACACGGCGAAGGACGCGCTCCAAAAGACGCCCGTCGAGACCCGGATGGAAAGATATAAGCAGATGCATGACCGTCTAGGTTCCCTCGAGCTTCAAAAACTCGTCGAATCCCGAAGCGATTTTGTGAGCGTCGTCGCCCGGACGGAAAACGGCCCGTTCGTCCGACTGGATTTCCAATTCGAACCGGCCGAGCCGTTCGGGCTCCTTGGCATCCGCGTCGAGGCCATGGAGGACGCCGGGGAGGAAAACGTTCCCGCGGCCGCCAAGAAGAATAACGACGAACTTCTCGCGACCGTCAAGGAATATGGAGAAAAAGCGTCCCGGGCGGAGAATTTTTCCGGTGTCATCCTCGTCGCCCAGAACGGGGTTCCGCTCTTCGAGCAGGCCTATGGCTACGCCGACCGGGAAAAGAAGGTCCCAAACCGGGTCGACACGAAATTCAATGTCGGCTCCATCAACAAGTCCTTTACGGGCCTGGCCGTCCATCAGTTGATCGCGGAGAAAAAGATCTCGCCCGACGACCCCGTCGGGAAGTTCCTGCCGGCCTATCCGAACAGGGACGCCGCCGTGAAGGTGACGGTCCGCCATCTCCTGGACATGACCTCTGGCATCGGCGATTTCTTCGGCGACAGGTATCAAGCGATGTCGAAAGAAAAGATCCGGTCTCTCGAGGATTATCTTCCGCTCTTCGCCGACAAGCCGCTCGAATTCGAACCGGGGGCCAAGGAGCAATATTCCAATGGAGGCTATGTCGTGCTTGGTTTGATCATTGCAAA
>Ga0105152_10000487_pt1 | contig 11835 bp, 9 predicted proteins | sample LakBais05cmmetaG_FD_81534 | JGI IMG/M metagenome (GOLD analysis project Ga0105152, IMG submission 81534) | Lake sediment microbial communities from Lake Baikal, Russia to study Microbial Dark Matter (Phase II) - Lake Baikal sediment 0-5 cm | ecosystem: Environmental > Aquatic > Freshwater > Lake...
ACCTTTTCGAGCACCTGGGCCATATCATCATCCATCGAGGCCTCTCCGCTCTCGACGAATGCGTTGTATATCCAGGGTTGCCCCTCCTTGTCAAAAAGTCCGCTGGTTGAAAGCAGTCCGAGCGCTCCGGCATTGGACGCGGCAACGCAAAGGTTATTGTTGCTGAACGGACCCATGCCGGCCTGGATGATCGGGTGTTTGATTCCGAGTAATTCGGTAAGTCTGGTTTTCAGCATTTTCATCTACCTGCATTGGCGGATATAAGGTTTGTTTTTAATTGAACGTCTTGCCTTCGGCGGCAAGTTTTACCAGGAGCGGCGCGGGCTTCCAGAACTTCCCGTGGCGGCCCCCGGCGTATTTCTCCATCGTCGCGACCACGTTGGACAGCCCCACCGTATCGGCATAGAACATCGGGCCGCCGCGGTGCATCGGGAAGCCGTAACCGGTGAGATAGATGATGTCTACGTCCGAAGCCCGCTGCGCGATGCCCTCTGCGAGGAGGTAGGCGGCCTCGTTGACCATTGCGTAGACCAGGCGCTCGACGATCTCCTGATCGCTGATCTCGCGCCGCTCTACGCCGATCTCTCGGGAGTGGTTGACGATCATGTCGTTCACCCGTTGCGACGGATAGGGCGTGCGGTCGCCCGGTTTGTAGTCGTACCAGCCAGCGCCGGTCTTTTGGCCGAAACGGCCCATCTCGCACAACAGATCAGCGGTCTTGGAGTAGACCACATCCGGGTGCTCGGCATAGCGGCGCTTGCGGATGTACCAGCCGATGTCGTTCCCGGCAAGATCGCCCATCCGGAACGGGCCCATGGCGAAACCGAATTCCTCCATCGCCTTGTCCATCTGCTCCGGCAGGCAGCCTTCCTCAAGCAGGAAACCGGCCTGGCGCGCATACTGCTCGATCATACGGTTGCCGATGAAGCCGTCGCACACGCCCGAAACCACGCCGATCTTCTTGATTTTCTTGGCGAGCGCCATGGTGGTGGCGAGCACATCCTTGCCGGTCTTTGCGCCGCGCACGATCTCTAAGAGCCTCATGATGTTGGCCGGGCTGAAGAAGTGCGTGCCGATCACGTCCTGCGGACGCCCGGTGAAGCCCGCGATTCGGTTGACGTCGAGGGTGGAGGTGTTGGAGGCGAGAATCGCACCGGGCTTCATCACTTCGTCGAGCTTTCGGAACACGATTTCCTTGATACTCATCTCCTCGAACACCGCTTCGATGACGATGTCGGCGTTTTGAATCTCGTCGTAGGACAACGTACCCCGGATCAGACCCGTGCGCTGCTCGAATTTCTCCGGCGTGAGGCGCCCTTTCTTCAGCGAACTCTCGTAGTTTCTGCGCACAGTGCCCAGCCCCTTGTCCAGCGCCTCCTGATTCACCTCCAGCACGACGACCGGAATGCCGGCGTTGGCGAAGTTCATGGCGATACCGCCGCCCATGGTGCCGGCGCCGATGACCGCGGCCGATTTGATCGGGCGCTTCGGTGTCTCTTCGGGCACGTCGGGAATCTTGGCCGCCGCGCGCTCACCGAAGAAATAGTGGCGCAGGGCCTTGCTCTCGGTGGTTTGCACCAGCGCGAGGAAATTCTCCCGCTCCACCTTCATCCCCTCCTCGAAGGGCATGGTGACGGCGGCCTCCACGCAGTCGACGCATTTGAGCGGCGCAGGGAAATGTTTCGACGCTGCGCCGACGGTCTTGCGCGCCAACTGGAAGAAGGCCTCGCGGTCGGGCAGGTCGATCCGGATGTCGCGAACTTTCGGCAGCGGCCGCCTCTCGTCGATCTCCCCGGCGAAGGCGATGGCGCCCGCCATCAGGTCGCCCTCGATCATCCGGTCGAAGAGCTTGGCGCCGGCGAGCCTCTCCGAAGGAACCGGATTGCCGGTAACGATCATGGTGAGTGCGTTTTCCACGCCGATCACGCGCGGCAGGCGCTGGGTGCCGCCCGCGCCGGGCAGGAGACCGAGCTTCACCTCCGGGAGCGCAATCTGCGCACCCGGCGAAGCCACGCGGTAATGACAGCCCAGAGCGAGTTCCAGGCCGCCGCCCATGGCCACCGAGTGAATCGCCGCGACCACCGGCTTGTCGGCGGCCTCGATCGCCGCGATAACCGTGAGTAGATTCGGTTCGGCGAAGGTCTTGGGCGTGTTGAATTCCTTGATGTCGGCGCCGCCGGAGAAGGCCTTGCCCGCCCCGGTGATCACGACCGCCTTGACGGCGCTGTCAGCGAGCGCTTTTTTCAGCCCGTCGAAGATGCCGCTGCGAGTTGCATGGCCGAGGCCGTTGACCGGTGGGTTGTTCATGGTGATGACCGCGATGACGCCTTTGATTTCATAGTCTGCGCTCATGGCACCTCCTCAAAAAAGATATTGATGCGGATGGTGAAGACCATAAAACAGAACTGCACGAATGTCAAAGCAAATCTCAGGCTTGCCGGATGAAATGGCCTGCTTCCGTGAAGGCTCATGTTACGACAAGCGCCTCCTCGGGAACCTCGAGGACGACCCGGTCCTCGTTCCGGATGATCTCCGTCCGGATGAAGGCCTGCGGGAGGACCTGGTTGACATAGTACCGGGCGCCGGCGATCTTGCCCGCATAGAAGGTCCGTTCATGGTCCCCTTCCGGAAGGGCGTCTAACCTGCATCTGGCGATCAGGGCCTGTTCCATCAGGCATTCCGCAACCTGCACCTGGGCGCAGACGAACAGGGTCTTCACGGCATGGAGGGGGATCAGGCGCCGTTTCTCCGCGATGTCGGCATACCAGGAATCGTAGAGGTTCTTCAGGGTCTTGACGCAGGCGAAACCCGTTGCGAGGTTCCCCATCTCCGGCGCGAACCCTTCGGCATCCCGGTTTTCCTCGATAAAGGCGTCGATCGCCTTCATCCAGTCCGCGAACGGCGCGCCCCCGTTCATCCTCATCTTGCGGTTGACGAGATCCATCGCATGGATGAACGAGGTGCCCTCCCAGATGCTGAGGATCTTGGAATCCCGAAGGTACTGTTCCACGGGATATTCCGTGGTGTAGCCGACGCCCCCCAGGATCTGGATGGCCTCGGCGATGAGCGGCAGGCTCATTTCGCTTGCATAGCACTTCACAAGGGGGGTGTAGATCTCGGCGAGCGCGCCGCAGGCCCCGGCCTTGGCCCGGTCTGCGGAATGGGCCTGGAGATCGAGATAATGGAAGCCCTTGAAGATCATGGCCCGGATGCCTTCCGTGTGGGCCTTCATGTCGAGAAGCATCCGGCGGATGTCCTCATGCTCGATGATCGGCACCCGATCCGCGTCCCTGACGCCAAAGGGGCGGCCCTGGACCCGTTCCCGGGCGTACTGCGAGGCGAAGGCGTAGGCGATCGCGGCCTGCGTGTTGGCGTTGTGGCCCGTGCCGATCCGGGACTCGTTCATCATATGGAACATCATCGCGAGCCTCTGGGAGCGGCCCTGCGCGTCGGGGGGCGGCCCCATCCGGATGCCGAAGCAGGCGTCGTTCTCGCCGAAACCGAGCAGTGCCGTCGCCTGGGCCTTGAGCCCCATCTTGTGCTCCAGGGTCAGCGTGGTCACGTCATTGGGCCAGCCGAGGCTTCCGTCTTCGTTGACCCATATTTTGGGAACGATATAGAGGCCGATGCCCGGCGAGCCCGGCGCACCGCCCTCGGGACGGGCCAGGACCATGTGGATCGTGTTCTCGCAGATGCCGGCGTCCCCGCCGGTGATGAACGCTTTCGTACCCTGGATCCGGCAGATCCCGGGGTCCGCCGTCAGACAGGCCCTCGTCGTGATGTCGCCCACGTCGGAACCGGCGTTGGGCTCCGTCAGGCACATGGTCCCCTGCCAGTCGCCGCTCAGCATCTTCGGCAGAAACAGCGCCTTGTCCTGCTCCGTGCCGAACCGGATGATCAGGTTGGCGGCGCCGCTCGTCAGCTTGATGTAGGAGGTGATCGCCGGGCAGGCGGCCGTGTTCATCTCGTGGATCATCTTGTAGAGGATGAGCGGCATGCCGCCCTCGATCTTCATGCATTCGCTGCTCGAACCCCAGCCGTTGGCCTGGAGGAACCGGTACACGTCCGCATAACCCGGCGCCGGCGTGACGACGCCGTTTTCCAGCCTTGCCCCGATCTTGTCCCCCGGGGCATTGATCGGAAAGACGACCTCGCGGGCGATCTTGTACCCCTCGTTCAGATACAGATCGACATCGTCGAGGCTGAAATTGTCCCGGAAACGCTCGCAGGCGAACACCTCCTCCGCGGGGAGCCACTCCTTGACGATGAACCTTAAATCCCGGGTGTCATATCGGAATTCCATGCAACGTCTCCTTCAAATATTTCTGTTCTCCCGGTCATTGCGAAACACGCAGCACCGTGGCAATGGTTCGACAGGCTCACCAGGACATAATTTCTTGACCCCCTGAGCTTGTCGAAGGGCGCTTCGCTCGCGATGACGAGCTTTCTATTTTTCAAAGCGTCTCTCCTGGGGATCGGCAACTTCCTATAAATTGATGTCCGTCCGCGGTTTTTTCTCCCCACTTGTATAGTCGTACCACCCCTTGCCCGTTTTGCGACCCAGGTCGCCCGAGGCGACGAGCTTCCGGAGGGAGAGGGCGGGCCGCCACTTGGGATCCTTGAAGTTATCCCAGAGGGTCTCCGCCACGGCAAGCCCGATATCGAGGCCCACGAAATCCCCCAATTCGAACGGCCCCATGGGATGTCCCAGTCCGAACTTCAGGGCCTTGTCGATATCCTCGATGGTGGCCACCCCTTCCGCCAGACAGTTGTAGACCTCGTTGCGAAGCGCCGCGTTGACCCGGTTCACCAGGAACCCCGGTCCGTCCTTGACGAACACGCCGACCTTTCCGATCCGGTCGGTGAGTTCCTTGATGACCCGGACCGTCGCGTCCGCCGTCTTGAGGCCCCTGATGATCTCCACGAGTTTCATGACGGGTACGGGGCTGAAGAAATGCATGCCCGCGAACCGGTCCGGCCGCTTCGTCGCCGTCGCCAGCTCCGTAATGGGAATTGATGAGGTGTTGCTGGCAAAAAGGACATGGGGGGGACAGATCTCCTCCAGTTGCCGGTAGAGATCCATCTTCGCCTGCCTGTTCTCGATGATCGCCTCGATGACGAGGTCGCAATCCTTGGCCGGGGCCAGCCCTGTCGTCGCGATGATCCGCCCCAGGGTCGCCGTCTTGTCCGCCTCGGCAAGCTTGCCCTTGGCGACGCCCCCGGCCAGGTTCTTCTCAATGGCGGCCATTCCTTTCCGGACGAATCCGTCGGCGACATCCATCAGCACCACTTCGTATCCCGCCGCGGCCATGACCTGCGCGATGCCGGACCCCATGAATCCGGCGCCGACCACCATAATCCGTTTGATCTCCATGTTCCCTCCTCTCTGGTTATGCTGATCCGTTCGCAATCGCTCCGGCTCCGTTCAATCGGCATTCTTCAAAACCAGGGCCATCCCCTGGCCCCCCTCGGCGCCGAGCGCAACCATCGCGATCCGGGCTCCCCGGCGGCGGAGCGCATGAACGGCCCTCACAAGCAGCACCGCCCCCATCGCTCCCCAGGGGTTTCCCGTCGCCAGGGCGCCGCCCGCCGGATTGACCCGCTCCGCAAGCGCCTCCGGAGCGACCCCCCAGGTCTGCCAGTCCCGGAGGATGGCCAGGCACTCGGCCGCGGACATTTCGTTGAGCTCGATGACCTCCACCTCGTTCAGGGTCAGACCGGCCCGGCCGAGGGCGCGGCGGCTCGCCTCCACGATGGCCACCCCCGTGTACCGTGGATCCGTCGCCGCGATCCCGACGGAGACGATTTCCGCCAGCACGGGCAGGGCCAGAGCCTTCGCCTTCTCCCGGCTCGCGAGGAGGCACATCGCCGCCCCGTCGGCCGGCGGGGCCAGCAACGGCGCCTCCCTCTGAAGTTCGTCGGCGCTGATCACCTCTTCTTTTCTCCCCTTCCTGACCGTCAGAGGGAAGGTTTCGCTTTCGCAACCGCCGCTCTCCCCGGCCGCATGGGCCTTTTTGAGGCTTGACTCCGCGAAGGCCGCCAGCTCTTCCTCCACAAGATGATATTTCCGAGCCAGATTTTCCGCCACCCGTTCCGTGGTGACCAGCCCGTAACGTTCCGCCGGTTGCGCCCCCGCCTCCTGAGCCGGCATGGCGTCAATGATCTCGCGCCGTTTCCCATCGAAGGCATAGCGGGCGTCCCGGATCTCGAAGGGGATCTGGCTCATGCTCTCTGTTCCTCCGGCGAGGATCACCCCGGCATCGCCGCACCGGATGGCCCAGTAACCGTTCACGACCGCCTGGAGCCCGGAAGTGCTCTGCCGCTGCACCGTGTAGGCGGGGACCTGTTCCGGCAGGCGGGCCAGGAGCATCGCATGCCGGCCGCCGTTCGACGGCCTGCTCGTCTGCTTGGCGATGCCCACGATCACCTCGTCGATCTTTTCCGCCGGCGTGCCCGCCCGCCTCACCGCCTCCTGCATGGCCGCCGCGCCCAATTGCTGTTCCGACAGGCTCTCCAATTGTCCGCAGAAAGCCCCCAGGGGCGTCCGGGCGACGCTTGCGACGATCACCTGATTCATGGTTTCATTCTCCTTTCCCGATGATCATGGCGACCCCGAGCCCCCCGGCGCAGCACATGGTGATGAGGCCGTACCGGTGTGCGGTTACACGCTGCAGTTCGTAGAGGCACTTCACCGTCAGGGCTGCGCCCGTGCAGCCGAGCGGATGCCCCATGGCGATGGCGCCGCCGTTGGGATTCAGCTTGGCAAGGAGGGCCTCGCGATCAATGCCCGATGCGAGCCAATCGCGTACCACGGCGAGCGACTGTGCCGCGAAGGCCTCGTTCAGCTCAATGACATCCACATCCCGGAGGTCGATCTTCGCCCGCTCCAGCGCGATGCGCGTGCATTCCACCGGGCCGATCCCCATGATCGTCGGATCGCAGCCGCTGGAAGCAACCGCGAGGATCCTCGCCATGGGTTTCATGCCCAGGGTTTGGGCCTTATCCGCCGCCATGACGAGCACCGCCGCCGCCCCGTCGTTGCGACCGGAGGAATTGCCCGCCGTGACGCTGCCGCCCTTTTTGAAGGCCGGGGCCAGGGCCGCGAGTTTCTCCGGGGTGGTCATGCGGGGGTGTTCGTCCGTATCGAAGGTTCTGTCTGCGCCATCCGGAGTTGTGATCGCGACCGACAGGATCTGTTCCCGGAAACGGCCCTCCCGGATGGCCCGGGACGTTCTCATCTGGCTCTCCAGCCCGAAGGCATCCTGTTCCTCCCGGGGGATCCGTTACCGGTCCGCCAGGTTTTCCGCCGTGTTTCCCATCGGCTGCTGGCCGTAGATCTCGGCGGGAATCGCCCCCGGACCGCCCTGGACAAGGGAGTCCTCAAGAGGGTGATCGCCGTTTCCCAGGCCGTGCCGGGCGTTCCGGAGAAAATAAACGGACTGGCTCATGTTCTCCGTTCCCCCCGCCACGATGATATCCGCTTCCCCGGCGCGGATCATCTGGGAGGCGTCCATGACGGCCTGGAGTCCGGAGCCGCACTGGCGGTGGACCGTGTAGGCCGGCACCGTCTCCGGAATGCCCGCCATGAGAGCCACGACCCTTGCCGTATTGGAGGGATCCGAACTCTGCCGGACATGTCCCAGGATCACATGGTCGATCTCCTGACCCGTCAATCCGGACCTTTTGAGCAGATCCTCCACCACGAGGCGCCCCAGTTCCTTGTCCGGAATGTCCCGCAAACTGCCGCCGATCCGCCCGATGGGCGTGCGGACGGCGTGCGTGATGACCACATCCCTCATAACGCTACTCCTTCATTATAGGAGACCTTTGAATCGCTCCGGGGTGTATTCCCCGCAGCTTGCTGCGAGTCAGACCACGGAACCCTCAGATTAATACCCCGCTGCTTGCGGCGGGGATGGTTTATTTAAAATTCTTGCTCAGGGCCTCCCGGTCCCCGCCGCTCATCCCGGCGATATATCTCACCAGCTTCTTCCGGGATTCGATGTCGTACTGGGTCGTGATCGCGATCTGTTCCATGATCGGCGATCCCCCTCCGTGGTAGCTGCCAATTTTGGCAATGCCGCCCGTCGCCGAGCAGAGACCGTCTCCCAGGAATCTCCAGAGCTGGGCCTGATCCTCCACGGGCATCTCCTTGTTCCTCTTGGTGTACTTCAAAAGAAGATCTTTGGTTTCCGGATTCAGGAAATCCTTCTCATGGGGGAAGGTGGCCGTCACGCCGCCTGATATGTCGCAGAGGATCTCCGCCTCGCGAAAGACTGCCTCGCCGGTCAGGCAGCGGCCGACATTGCAGTAAATGGAATGGGGAATATAGGACCCCGGGCCGAAGGGAACGAACCCGTAGCCGGGGACATACAGTTCCGGTTTCCCAAGATCGGATGCCGTGTAGCCGGCGGCGTAGCCCAGTTCGGTGATCATGATGAGTTCCGCCAGCTTTTCCCGAACATGGGATTCTTTATGGATATTGTTGATCTCGGCGGCGAGAGCGGCCGTTCCCAATATGAGATCGCCGATCGCCGGTTTGCACCCGGAATAGGAGTGGCGGTGGAAGAGCGCGAAGAGGAGCGCCAGCGCCCCTCCGAGCATGTGTTCGCCGGCCAGGAAGACCCTCTCCCATGGGACGAAGCAGTCCTCGAAGATCATGTAAGAATCGGTGGCGCCCTGGACCATGCCGCGTTTGAAATGCTCCCTCGGTCGGAGGTTGTGGATGGTGACGACCTGCTTCAATCCGTCCCAATCCCCCGGAACGGCGAAAGCGACGGCGTAGTCCTTGTCGTCGCGTCGCAAGGCTCTCGTGGGTACAACCAGCACTTCATCGGCGACTGAGGCCTCTGAGATATGGACCTTGCAGCCGCTGACCACGATACCGTCTTTCAATCTTTCCTTGATGTGGACATAGGCGTCGGGATTGGGCTGTTCCGCAGGCCGCAGCATCCGGTCGCCCTTCACATCCGTCTGGGCGCAACAGCCGATGAGATCTTCCGTTTGGAAACGTGTCAGCCACTTCTTGAAATTTTCATGGTACTGCGTCGCCCCATTGTTCATCTTGTCCGCTTCGTAGGAGACGTTATATACGCCATTGGATGCGTCAATGCCCATGCAGCGCTGTATGCAGCCGCCCACCTTCTGGCAGAGCATGCGCGTCATGTCCTGTTTCTTGTGGAGATCTTCCTTATTCTGGTGGATATGGGTAAATCGGTTGATTCTTTCTCCGGTCAGGTGTGAGATGGCCGTGCACAACTCCTGGTTTTCCGGTTTTTCCGCCTCGTCGTAGGTCAGTCCGATGGTATTGAGACAATCCATCTGAAGTTCGTCTGTCCGGTCGATCAATTGGCCGTCGAAGTAGATATTGCGCTTCATTTTGGCCAGTCCATGAATGTAATCTTTTTTTGTTCTCATTACTCCTCCTTAATAAGGAATCGTTGATTCACCCTCATTTCGCGGAACAGCGGGCTGAGGGCCATGAAAGTGTGAATGACATACCTGTCTCCTCAGATAGAACAAGTTCTTATCAATTGAATCTCAGACTTTAATGTTCCCCTCCCGCATGGTCTTCGTGGGTTTGAAGATCTCCAGCCTGAACTTGGCGTAAAGCTCCTCCAGCTTGGCCAGCAGTACGGGGTAGCCGATGCTCTGGGCCAGGGCGAAGGGCCCGAAGGGGGAACCGCCGCCGTTTGCCATGGCCAGATCGATCTCCTTTGGATCGTCCGCGACGCCCTCTTCCAGCAGTTTCGTTGCCTCGTTGACCTGGAGGGCGATCATATGATTCAAATCAAATTCCTTGGTCGCCTTGGACAAATCGATGACAGGCCGGCCCTGGGACCAGTCGTAGATGCCCCGGCCGGTCTTCTTGCCCAGGGCGCCCGCCTTGACGAGGGCAAAGAGCGTCGCGGACGGCTTATACTCGGGGGAGAGGACCTGCATCATATACTCCATGCTGTGCAGGCCGATATCGAGACCCACATAATCCAAGAGTTCGAAAGGCGCCATGGGCATGAAGGGTTTCATGGCGGCATCGAATTCCTCCGGCGTCGGATGGCCGGCCTCCAGAATCTTCGACAGAAAGGCCCCGTTCGAGATATTGACGCGGTTGTAGATGAAGCCGGGCGAATCCTTCTTCACGATCACGGGCACCTTGTTTATCTTCTTGGCGATGTCATAGGCGATTTGGATCGATTCGTCGGAAGATCCGGCCCCCTTGATGACCTCCACCAGCCTCATCAAAACGGCGGGGTTGAAGAAATGATACCCGATCACCTTTTCCGGTCTGCCGGTCGCCGCGGCGATCTCCGTAATGCTCATGTTGGAGGTGTTCGAAGCCAGGATGGCATGCTTCGGTGAATACTTGTCGAGATCGGCGAAGACGCTCTTCTTGAGTTCCAGATTCTCCGGCACGGCCTCGATAATGAAGTCGGCATTCTTCACCGCCTCCCGAATATCGACCATGGGGATGAGCCGGGCCAGAGCGCTGTCGCAGGCCTCCGGGGTCATCTTGCCCTTCGCCTTGAACTTGTCGAAGCTGGCCGTGATGCCGGCTATGCCCCGGTCCACGAATTTCCGTTCGATGTCGCGCAGCACAACCGTGTAGCCCCCGATCAGGCAGCAGGCCGCAATGCCGTGTCCCATGTCCCCCGCACCGATCATGGTGATCTTTTTTACATCCTCCGTTTTCATCGGACTCTCCTCCCTTTGAAATATGGAATTACTCGCCCGTAAAATTGGGTTCGCGCTTTTGGAAGAACGCCGTGAACCCTTCAATCGCGTCCTTTGAGGTCCCCACTTCGGCGCTGCCCAAGGCCTCCATACGGCTGCCGGCTTCGAATCCCTGCTCGATGCCCGCCATGACCGCATTCAGAACAACCTTTACCGCAATCGGCGGTCGTTTGGCCAGAAATCCCGCCATCTCCATGACCTCCTTCATCAGCTCCCCTTCCTTCGCCACCCGATCGACGAGACCGCTCTCCAGCGCCTCCCGGGCGGTGATCCGCTTGCTGAAGAGGATCATCTCGAGGGCCTTCGATTTGCCGATGAGGCGGGGCATGCGCTGCGTACCGCCCCAGCCGGGGATGATGCCGAGATTGAGTTCCGTGAGGCCGATCTTGGCGTTTTCCTGCATCACGCGGAAGGTGCAGGCCATGGCCAATTCACACCCGCCGCCAAAGGCGTACCCATTGATCGCGGCAATGATCGGTTTCGAAAAACGGTCGATCCGGGTCCAGAGCGCCTGGCCCCGGGGGCCCGTCTCGGCGGCATTGGCGGCATCGGTCACATCGAAGCCGGCAGAAAAGCCTTTTTCGCCGGCGCCCGTGAAGACAATGACCCGAACGTCTTTGTCCTTTTCCGCTTCGTTCAGCGCCTTCTCGAGATCGTTCACGGTCGCCAGGTTCACCGCATTGGCCGGCGGGCGATTGAGCGTGATCACAAGAACATGATTCTCTTTCCGGTACAGCAGCGTTGGAAATTCCATGATATCACCTCTTTCGTTGTCTGAATCAGCACTGCAGGTTCTCGATGACCGTGGCCACGCCGAGGCCGCCGCCGCAACAGGAGCTGAAGAACCCGTACTTGCCGCCCCTGCGGATCAGTTCCTTCATGGTGAAGAGGCAGATCCGGGCGCCCGAGGCGCCGTTCGGATGACCGAAGGCGATAGCGCCGCCGTTGGGGTTCCATTTGTCCATGTCGACCTTCTCCCCCGTCTGCTTTTCGAGTTCCTTGATCACCGCCAGGTTCTGAACGGCAAAGGCCTCGTTGCACTCCATGACGTCTATCCGGGAGAGCTTCAGGTCCGCCCGCTGCAGGGCCTGGGGAATCGCATAA
>Ga0105152_10000488_pt1 | contig 11835 bp, 8 predicted proteins | sample LakBais05cmmetaG_FD_81534 | JGI IMG/M metagenome (GOLD analysis project Ga0105152, IMG submission 81534) | Lake sediment microbial communities from Lake Baikal, Russia to study Microbial Dark Matter (Phase II) - Lake Baikal sediment 0-5 cm | ecosystem: Environmental > Aquatic > Freshwater > Lake...
ATGTCGGAGAAGGGCTTTCCGTCTACGGACAGGACCACGTCGCCCTTCTCGAACTCGGCCCCCCTGGCGGCGCCGTCGATGGGCTTGGCGTCCACGACAAGGTTCTCGAGAGCTTCAAACTTTTTAAAGGCGAGGCCTACGGACGGATAGGCCAGCTTCGCCTCCTCTTCCAGGCCCCAGATATAATCCCCGAGACTGCGGACCGCGGCTATGGTCTTCATGTCTTTAGGAACGCTCACCGGGATCACCGTCCTGAAAGGCAGGCGGCTCCTTTCGAAGGCGCGGCGGTTGATTCCGAGGTTATAGAGGAGATGTCCGGATCCCGCGAAGACGACCATCCTGCGCCCTTCCATCTCTGCACCGCGCAGGGTGTTGGCGGCCATGACCTCGTCCCAAGCCGACTGCGAGCGATAAAGGCCCTCGAAGACCATCTCCAGTCCAGCGCCCTTCATTTGAGGGGGAAGGTCCGCGCTCTCGAAAACGGCCTTGATCAAGGCCCGATGGTCTTGGTTCGTCAGGTTTGGCGCCCCGGGAAAATAAGCCTTCTCCTCCGCCGTGAGGGCGTCCCAGCCCCTCATCCGGATCTTGGTGATCACCTCCCGGGGAGCGTTGAGGGCATAGACGGGGAGTCTGTGCTCCCTGGCGAACTCGAAGATCTTTTCATAGAACCCGAAGTTGAAGTTCCAGTTAACGTACCAGCCGACCTCGCGGATGAACTCCTCCTTGGTCAAGAACCCAAGGCCCCATCGGTTCAAGGTCTTCTGGCAGGCGACCGGAAGCATTTCCAGACCGATGCCGAGGTCACGGTCTTGGGTGTAGAGAGCCTCGAGAACTTTGAACTCGACATCATGCATGGGCAGGGAGTCGTGGGTCTCGCCGACATAGATGAACCGGATTCCCTTCATTTCCGCGATCATCCGGTCGAAGGAGAGCGCCTTCCCGGATGCGGCGGAATAGAGGACGCCCGGAGCGACCTCGACCGACTTTTCCTTGAGCCGTGGGTCCCCGATCTTCAGGGTCAGGGTCGGGTCGGGCTTTTCAGCGGACAGGGCGGGAAAAGCGATAAACATCCCCATGAGTATCCAATAAACGTGTTTCTTCATGTTCGTCATTTTACTCTTTTGCCGTTGCCATGAAAAGCGGCCCGGCCGGATCCCGGTTCCGGCTCCGTTCCTTGACAATTTCCCGGAAAGGTCTAAAATCTCATTCCCCGCGGGCGTGCCGCCAGGAGAACGTGAACGTGGATTCCCGAACGGTTCAAACGGATCAGCCCCTCGAATCGAAGAGGACGGTGCGGACGTTCGCCCTGGCTTCCTTCTTGAATGATATGGGTTCGGACATCATCTATCCCATCTGGCCGCTCTTCGTGACGCAGATCCTCAAGGCCAACATGGCCGCCCTCGGCTTCCTGGACGGCTTGGGAGAGGCCCTCGTCTCCATTTCCCAAGCCCTGTCCGGTTATTGGTCGGACAGGATCCGCAAACGCAAGGTCTTCATCTGGACCGGATACCTCTGCGGCAGCTTCTCACGGCTCGGATACGCAGCTTCCTCCATCTGGCAGCACCTCATCCCCTTCCGCATCCTGGACCGGGTGGGCAAGATCCGTTCCGTACCCCGCGACGCGATCATCGCCGACATTTCGACGGACGCCAACCGGGGCCGGCACTTCGGCCTCATGCGGGCCATGGACAACGGCGGGGCCGTCGTCGGCATCCTCATCTGCATCGCCTTCGTCAACCTCCTGGGCTACAGGCTTCTCTTCGCCCTGGCCGCCATTCCCGGACTCGCCGCTTCCCTTCTCGTCCTGATGAAGATCAAGGAGAAAAAGGCCGAAAGCGTCAAGATCTACAAGGGCTTGGCCCTGAAGGATGTGGACAGGAACTTCACTCTCTATATCGTCCTGAACGCGATCTTCGCCCTGGGCGCGTTCACTTACTCCTTCCTCCTCGTCTACGCCAGGAAGTTCGGATTCAAGGTTGCTTTCGTACCCGTGCTTTACCTGATCTACAGCTTCACAGCGTCCCTTCTTTCGCTGCCCTTCGGGAAGCTCGCGGACAGGATCGGCCGCAAGCCGGTCCTGTTCCTGGCCTACGCTTTCTGGGCGACCGTCTGCTTGGGGATCATCCTCAGCCGGAGCTACGCCCTCATTGTCCTTGTCTTCGTCGCCTACGGCGTCCATAAGGCCGCTCTCGATCCGGTCCAGAGGACTCTCGTCTGCGAGCTCTCCCCATCCGCATTCCGGGCCAGCTGCCTGGGTGGTTTCCAGATGATCATCGGCCTCTGCGCCCTGCCCGCCTCGCTGATCGCGGGACTCCTATGGGAAGGGTTCGGCCCGTTCGCTCCGTTCTATTTTTCCCTCGGCCTGACCATCGTCGCCGGGTCCCTGCTTCTTTTCGTCAGGGAAAAGATCGAAAAATCCGCGAATTGTCCGGTTTGAGAATCCATCGATCCCACCGCTAAGGAAGTCTTTCCAACCCCCCTTGGCCAATCAAGGGGGGAACAGGATGAGGTCTGTGTCGCCGGAATTGTCGGTCGGAGGGCAGAGCGGGCACGGGTCCTCGACCGGAGGGAGAGAAGAGCGGAGCCCGAAGCCGAAGCGGCCTGGCTCGCTGGGACAGGCCGCGGCCGACGGAGGGCGCGCCCCGAGCCTGGAATTCCTTCCCGCACGAAAGGAAATGCCGACCAGTACGAAGTATCGCTTGACGCTCATTCGCGACTTCATATACGATGAATGACCGTTGAATCTCGAAAGCGCAGGTCCAATATGGTCGTCATCCTGAAATCCGTTCTCGGCCTCATGACGACGCTGTTCGGCGTCTATTATCTCTCCGACGTCTTCAAGAACCGCCGCACGTTCTCCGAGGCCCCCTGGGCCGGCCTCCTGGGGACCGGCTTCCTCACGAACCTGCTCGACACGCTGGGCATCGGGAGTTTCGCCCAGCAGACAGCCATCTTCAAGTTCTTCAAGCTGGTGGACGACCGGATCATCCCCGGGACGATGAACGTGGGCAACACCATCCCAACGGTCACCGAGGCCCTGATCTTCATGACCGTCGTCAAGGTCGAGCCCCTGACCCTGGCGGCCATGTCGATCGCCGCCCCCGCCGGCTCCGTACTCGGGGCCGGGGTCGTCGCGAAGATGCCCCGCCGGAAGATCCAGCTCGGAATGGGATTCGGCCTTCTGGCCGTGGCATCGATCATGCTGGCCGGGCTTCTGCAATGGATCCCGCCGGGGGGCGAGGCCATCGGTCTCACGGGCTGGAAGCTCATCGTGGCCGTGGTCATGAGCTTTGTTTTCGGCGCTCTACAGACGATCGGCGTCGGCTTCTACGCGCCCTGTATGGCCATGGTTTACGCCCTCGGCATGCACCCCAGGGTAGCCTTCCCGATCATGATGACCGCGACCGCCATGCTCATGGCGGCTGGGAGCGCCCGCTTCGTCAAGGAGGGCGCCGTGGATAGAAAAGCCGCCCTGGCACTGACGTTGGCCGGAGTCCTCGGCGTTTTCGTCGCCGCTTATATCGTCAAGTCACTGCCCTTGATGGTTCTCAAGTGGGTCGTGATGGGGGTCGTCCTCTACACATCCATGTGGATGTTCCTATCGGCAAGACGGAAGGACCTGGGTTAATCCTCTTCCTCGGGCCTGATCCGGCCTTCCTTGACCGCATCGGCGATGATCTTCAGCTGGATGTGGCTGGGGGCTTCCTCGTAGTGGGAGAACTCCATAAGGAATGAACCGCGGCCGCCCGTGATCGAGGTCAGGTTGGGCTCGAAGTCGAGCATTTCGGACATCGGGACGGACGCTTTGAGGACTCGCATGCTGCCCTTCTGCTCCATGCCCTGGACCTTGCCCCGCCTGCCGTTGAGATTGCCCATGATGTCGCCCATGTAGGCCTCAGGCGTGTAAACCTCGACGTTCATGACCGGTTCGAGAATGGTCGGCTTGGCTTCCTTCATGGCCTTCTTGAAGGCTTTCGTGGCGGCGATCTTGAAGGCGATATCGGACGAATCCACGTCGTGGTAGGACCCGTCGTAGAGGATAACCTTGAAGTCCACCGTCGGATAGCCGGCCAGGACGCCCTTCTTGCGGGATTCCAGGATGCCCTTCTCGACCGAGGGAATGAAGTTCCGGGGGATGGCCCCCCCATAGACCTTGTCCTCGAACTCGAAGTCCTTGCCGCGGGGCAGGGGCTCCATCTTGATCCAGACGTCGCCGAATTGGCCGCGGCCGCCCGTCTGCTTCTTGTGACGGCCCTGGACGTCGGCCCGACCCTTGATGGTCTCCTTGTAGGAGATCTTCGGCGGCTTGAGGTCGACGTCGACATTGTAGCGTTTTTTCAGCTTTTCCGTGATGATCTTGACGTGGAGTTCGCCGTTTCCCGAGATGAGAAGCTGGCTCGAGTCCGGGTCGCGTTCGAAGCGGACGGTCGGGTCCTCTTCTATGATCCGGTGGGAGGCCTGGGAGATCTTGTCCTCGTCGGCCCGGGTCTTGGGTTCGATGGCGAAGGAGATCGACGGCTCCGGGAAACGGATGGGCGGGATGACGATCCCGGAGCCCTTGGCGCAGAGCGTGTCCCCGGTCGCCGTGACCTTCAGCTTGGCGGTGGCCACGATGTCCCCTGCCTTAGCCTGGCCCGCCGGCACCTGCTCCTTTCCCTGGAGGAAGAAGAAGCCGCCCAGCTTCTCGTCCGCTTCCCTGGCCGGGTTGGCGACCGTCGCGTCGGGATTGACCCGGCCGGAGAAGACCCTCATCATCGTGATGCGGCCGGTGTAGGGGTCGGAGATCGTTTTGAAGACGAGGGCGGAGAACGGAGCGTCCGTGCCCAGCTTGAGCAGATCGTCCTTGCCGCCGACCTTGACCGGGATATCGCCGCGATCGACCGGGGACGGCATGAAATTCACGACCCCGTCGAGGAGCGCCTGGGCCCCGATATTCAGCATCCCGGAGACCGCGAACACCGGGAAGAGTTGGCGGCTGAGGATGGCCTTCTTGAGCCCGTCCCTGATCTCTTCGGCCGTGAGCTCGCCCTTCTCGAGGTATTTCTCCATCAGCTTCTCGTCGCTCTCAGCGATCATCTCGACCAACTCCCGGCCTCGCTTTTCGGCCTCGTCCTTGAAGTTGGCGGGAATGTCCCGTTCGGCGAACTTACCGCTCTCGTCCTTCTCGTAGACGAAGGCCTTGCGGTTGACGAGGTCGATGACGCCTCCGAAGTTCTTCTCCTCGCCGATCGGGATCTGGAGGGGCACGACCTGACGGCCGAAGAACTGCCGGACCGACTCGAGCGTCCGGTTGAAGCCGGCGTTCTCCCGGTCCATTTTGCTGATGACGATGATTCGGGGAAGCCCGTACTCTTCAAGCATCTCCCAGACCTTTTCCGTGCCGACCTCGACCCCGGACACGGAGTCGACGAGGACGGCCGCGCCGTCGACGGCGCACAGGCTGGCCCGGGTGTCCCAGAGGAAGTTGCTGTATCCGGGAGTATCGATGATGTTGATCTTATGGTCCTTGTAGTCGACAAAGCAGGCCGCCGAGCTGATCGAAATCTTCCGGTCGATCTCTTCCGGTTCGAAATCGGTGACGGTGTTCCCTTTGTCCACTTTCGTCAGGCGGGAGGTCACTCCGCCATTAAAGAGGATGGCGGAGGTCAGGGTGGTCTTCCCCGACGAGCCGTGGCCGATGAGGGCGATGTTTCTGGTTCTTTCTGCCGCATAGTCTTTCATTGAGGAGCCTCCGAAAACAGAAGATATATCATAAGGGAAATCTAGGATTTCCTCAAGGAGAATTTCAGCTCCGTCTGTTCCCCGGACGTTTAACGGACGCGTTCTCGCTCAAGGAGCGACCGGAGATCATCGGGCAGATTCGAAGCGAATTCGACCCTCTCCCCCGTTCCAGGATGGATGAAAGACAAGCGGTGGGCATGGAGGAAGAGACGGGGAAACTTCGGCTGCTCTCTCCTCCGGCCGTAACGCGAGTCCCCGGCCAGGGGATGTCCGGCCGACGCCAGGTGGACCCGGATCTGGTGGGTCCGGCCCGTTACCGGCCGGATCTCGAGGAAGCTCATTCCCTTGAACTCCTCACGGACCTTGTAGAACGTTTCGGCCGGCCGCGGCTTCCGCGTGCGGACCGACATCCTTTGGCCGTGTTTGATGTGACGGCCGATGGGCTTGTCGATGCGGCCCTCGGCGGGCATCCTGCCCCAGGCAAGTCCCAAATAGACCTTCCTGACGTCCCTGTCCTTGAACTGCTTCTGAAGGGAAGCGTAGGCTTCCGGGCTCCTGGCGACGACCATGACTCCGGAGGTCTCCTTGTCGAGACGGTGGACGATACCCGGCCGCTCCGCCGGGCCGAGGCCGGAGATCTCGGGAAAACGATAGAGAAGGGCGCCCGCCAGCGTCCCCTCGCGGTTCCCCGCGCCGGGGTGGACGACCAGCCCGGAAGGCTTGTCGATGACCACGATCTGGTCGTCGGAATACAGGACGGTCAATGGGATGTCCTGAGGGCGAAGCTTCGGAAAAGGCTCTTCTCCGACCTCCGCTTCGACCAGGTCATTCTCTTTCAGTTTGTGGCCGGCCTTCTTCAAGACCCCGTTGACCATCACCTTTCCCCCCTCGATGAGCTTCCGGATATGGGAGCGCGTCAGCCCCTCGAGGCGTTCGGCGAGGTAAACGTCCAGCCGCCGGCCCGGTCCTGACCCTGCGGAAACGACGAATTCCCTCTTAGGCACGTTGGCGTTTTTTCATCACGATCGAAAAAAGGACCCCGGCGGCGATCCCAAAGATGCAGTAGACCTGGGGATAGGAAAGGCTGAGGAAGGGCGACGGACCCTGGAGGAGAAAGGCCTTGTCCGGGTGGTCCCCCCGGAAGTACTCGGTGATGAAACGGATGATGGAATAATTGATGATATACAGCGAAAAGATCTGACCGTGGTAACTTTTCTTTTTCAAGACAAGATAGAGGATAACGAAGTTGAGGAAGTTGAGGACCGCCTCGTAAAGCTGGACCGGATGGAGGGCCACGTTGAGGGGAATGCCGGTCAGGTCATGGGCATAAGCATTCTTGAAAACCGCCCCCCAGGGAAGCTCGCAGGCACTGCCGTAACAGCAGCCCGCGGAGAAGCATCCGATGCGTCCGAATCCATGTCCCAGGGCCAGGGCCGGCGCGATGATATCGGCCACCTGCCAGGTGGGGAGCTTCTTCTTGTGGAAGTACCAAAGGGCGAAGACGACGCCGAACGTCAGCCCTCCCTGGAACACCCCGCCCGAGCGGGCCAGGCTGAACAGCTCCTTCGGATAGGTCGTGTAATAGGAGAAATTGCCGATGAACAGGATGAGCTTGGCCCCGATCAGGGAGACGATAATGGTGTAGAAGGTGGCGTCAAGAAGCTTGGGCCCGTCCAGCCCCTGCCGGCGGGCCTGGACATAGAGGAACCACATTCCAAAGCCGACCCCCACGGCCATTAGAAGACCGTAAGTATGGAGGGTCAGGGGTCCGAGTTTTAAGAGGACGGGGAGCATGCGGGTTTTCTCCTGAAGAAGACGACGATGAGAAGAAGGGCGCCGAGGGTGATGCAGGAATCGGCGACGTTGAAAAATGGCCAGTGCCACCGCTTGACGTAGACGTCCAGGAAGTCGATCACGTATCCCCGGAGGAGGCGGTCGGACAGGTTGCCCAACGCTCCCGCCAGGATCATGGACAAGGCGATCTTGGCGAACCTTTCCGCAGGGGGTGTTTTGACGAAGTAATAGACGACGAAGCCCAGGGCGCAAAGCGATGCCCCGGTAAGGAGGATGAAGACCGGGAGCTTGTCGGAATTCGAGAAGAACCCGAAGATCGCACCTTTGTTATGGATCCGCGTAAAATTGAAGAAGCCGTGGACGACGGGGACGCTCTCATACAGACTTATCTTCGCGGCGACCAACGCCTTGGTGAATTGGTCGAGGACAGCCAAGCCGAGAATCAGCAGAAAATAGGGCGCATGCTTCTTCATCTCCCCAACTCCCCGACGACTGCCGAGCATCTGGCGCAGAACGCGGGATAGTCGGCGCTCTTTCCGACGGAATCGGACCAGTTCCAGCAGCGCTCGCACTTGGCTCCGCCCGCCTTCTTCACAAGGATCTCGATGTCCTCTCCCGTTCCTTCCCCGAGCGTCACCTTGGAGACGATGAACAGCACGGCCAGGGCCGCTTCGTGTTTCTTCAAGAGCTTCATCAGCCCGGCCGGAACGCTCAGGACCACGACCGCTTCCAGGGAATTTCCTATGAGCTTGGATTCCCTGGCCTTCTCAAGCTCCTTCAGGACCTTCTCCCGGACAAGGATAAGCCCGTCCATCTCCTTAACGGCTGCCGGGTCGAGCCGGCCCTCGTCCGCTCCCGGGAACAGGCCGAGGTGCACCGATTCCTCCTTGCCCTCGAAGGCGGGCATGGCTTCCCAAGCCTCGTCGGTGGTGAAGGGCAGGATGGGGGCCATCAGGGCTATGGTGTCCTTCAGGACGCGGAAAAGGGCCGTCTGGGCCGACCGCCGGAGGACCGATTTCTTGCTGGAACAATAAGCCCTGTCCTTGATGACGTCGAGGTAAAAGGAGCTCAGCTCGACGGTAAAGAAATTGTAGATGGCGTGGAAGACCACGTGGAACTCATAATCCTCATAGGCCTTGAGAACCCGTCGCCGCATGTCCCCCGACTTTTTCAGGATCCAACGGTCGAGGAGCTGCATTTCGTCCTCCGGAACGGAATCGACGTCCGGCGAGAAGTCGTAGAGGTTGCCCAGGACGAACCGCCAGGTGTTCCGGATCTTCCGGTAGGCCTCGATGAGGTGCTGGAGGATCTCTTTCCCGAACCGGGCGTCCTCCTTGTAGTTGAGCATGGCCACCCAGAGCCGCAGGATTTCCGCCCCGTTCTTGGAGATGATCTCCGATGGTTCGATGACGTTCCCTGTGGACTTGGACATCGCCCTCCCCTGCTCATCGAGGACGAAACCGTGGGTGATGCATGTCTTGTAGGGCGAACGCCCCCTGGCACCCGTCCCGATCAGGAGCGAGCTTTGGAACCAGCCCCTGTGCTGGTCGTGGCCTTCGATGTAGATGTCGGCCGGCCAAGGCAGGTCGTCCCGCTTGCCGAGGATATTGTGGCTGGCGCCGGATTCGAACCAGACGTCCAGGATGTCATTCTCCTTGAGGAACCGGGTCCCCCCGCAGGACGGGCACTTTGTTCCAGGCGGCAGGAGCTCACCGGCGCTTTTCTTGAACCAGGAGTTGGAACCTTCCCGGGAAAAAATATCCGCAACGCGGCCGACGATGGCCGCGTCCGCGACCACGTTGCCGCAGTCCTCGCAAGTAAAGGCCGGGATGGGGATGCCCCAGGAGCGCTGCCGGGAGATGCACCAGTCGGGACGGCCGGCGACCATGGTGGCGATCCGCTCTTGGCCCCAATACGGGATCCAGGTGACCTTTCTGATCTCATCGAGCGCTTTGGACCTGAGTCCGGCGACGTCCAAGGAGATGAACCACTGCTCCGTGGCCCTGAAGATGACCGGGTGCTTGCACCGCCAGCAATGCGGGTAGGAGTGAGTGATCTCGCTTTCCTTGAGGAGCGAGCCGGCCGTCTTCATGTCGTCCATGATGGGCCGGTTGGCCTTGAAGACGGTCATGCCGGCATATCTTTCGACCCCGGGAACGAACTTTCCTTCATCATCCACCGGCGCATAGATCTCTATCCCGTAAGCCATGCCGGTCATGTAATCGTCGTAGCCGTGCCCGGGCGCCGTGTGGACGCAGCCGGTGCCGTCCTCGAGGGTCACGTAATCCGCCAGGACGAAGACCGATTCGCGGTCGATCCAGGGGTGCCTCGCCTTAAGACCCTCGAGCTCGCGGCCATGGAATTCGGCCAGGACCTTGAACTCCTTAAAGCCCAGCTCTTCGGCAACGATGGGCAGGAGCCGTTTGGCCAGGATATAGACCTCTCCGTTCATCTCGGCCGCCGCGTATTCGGACTCGGGGTGGAAGGCAATGGCCATGTTGGCCGGCAGGGTCCAGGGTGTCGTCGTCCAGATGATGACGTAGGTCTTTTTCCCCGCCAAGGCGGGGTATTTCTTCGACATATCGGAAACCATCGGGAATCGGACATAGACCGACGGCGATTTATGGTCTTTATACTCGATCTCGGCCTCGGCCAGGGCCGTCTTGCAGTGGAGACACCAATGGACGGGCCTCTTCCCCTTGTAAGCGTTCCCCGAAGCGAAGAACGCCGCCAGGAAGCGGAGGACCTCCCCCTCATATTCGGGGTTCATGGTCAGGTAAGGCTCGTTCCACTCGCCCATCACTCCCAGCCGGGTGAACTCTTCCCGCTGGATGTCGATGAACTTCATGGCATACTTGCGGCATTCGTCCCGGACCTCGATGAGGGACATGTCCTTTTTTTTGTCGCCCAGAAGCTTGTCGACGTGAATCTCGATGGGCAGGCCATGGCAATCCCATCCGGGGACGTAAGGCGCCAGAAACCCTTGCATGCTCTTGGTCTTGACGATGAAGTCCTTAAGGATCTTGTTGAGGGCCGTGCCCAGGTGGATGTGCCCGTTGGCGTATGGGGGGCCGTCGTGGAGGACAAAAGGGGGGCGCCCCTCCCTCTTCTTAAGGATCTTGTCGTAGAGACCGATCGTCTGCCACTTCAGGATCATCTCGGGCTCTTTTTGGGCGAGCGCCGCCTTCATCGAGAAGGACGTCTGGGGCAAGTTAAGCGTGTTCTTCACGTCCTGTTTGTCGGCCATCTTTATCTCCAGTCGGTCGAGTTTGTTTCGCTATTATAGAACAATTTCTTTTGCCCGGCCATGATTAAAAGTCCATGAAACAGACGCTTCAGCTGGAAGACCGCTCAGTCTTTGATGAAATGCGCCCCGCGGCTGACCGGGTTGGCCAGGGCGGCATGGGTGATCATCAGCGCCACCTGGATGCCGTGCTTCAGTTCGACGACCTTGGCGTCCATGCGGGCCTGCTTGTAAAACTGCTCAATCCTGTGGCGGAGATACTCAAGGTCGGCTTGGGCCCGTTCGAGCCTCTTCCGGGTCCGGATGATCCCGGCGTAGTTCCACATGGTCGAGCGGATGGTGAGCCAATCCTGGTTGATCAAGGCCGGGTCGATCTCTTCGACTTTTTCCGGATAATACCAGCAGTGGATGTCCGAAGGCTTGACCGGCAGGGCGGGATCGAAGACCGAGAGGATGTGCCGTGAAGCGCGCGTCCCCCAGACCAAGCCTTCGAGGAGCGAGGTCGACGCCAAGCGGTTGGCGCCGTGGAGACCCGTGCAGGAGACCTCTCCCACGGCGAAAAGTCCCTGGAGCGAAGTCCGGCCCAGGCCGTCGACAAGGGCGCCGCCGCAGGAATAGTGGGCGGCCGGGACGACCGGGATGGGCTCCCTGGTGATGTCGATCCCGACGTCAAGACAGGTCCTGTAGATATAAGGAAACCGTTTCCTGATGTCCAATTTGGCATAGGAGGCCAGGTCGAGGAGGACGTAGTTCGAGTTCGTGTTGACCATTTCCTCATAGATGGCACGGGTGACCACGTCCCTGGGAGCGAGCTCACGCTTGGGGTGGTATCTCTTCATGAAGGTCCGGCCGTCCCGGGTCTTCAGCCGGGCACCCTCCCCTCTGACGGTCTCGGAGATCAGGAACCCGCCGGCGTCGCGTTTGTAGAGCGAGGTCGGGTGGAACTGGATGTATTCCATGTTGACGATGCGGGCGCCCGCCCGCAGGGCCATAGCGTACCCGGCGCCGATGGAATCCTTGGGGTTCGACGTGTAGAGGAAAACGGCCCCGCAGCCGCCGGTGGCCAGGATGGTGTA
>Ga0105152_10000489_pt1 | contig 11830 bp, 9 predicted proteins | sample LakBais05cmmetaG_FD_81534 | JGI IMG/M metagenome (GOLD analysis project Ga0105152, IMG submission 81534) | Lake sediment microbial communities from Lake Baikal, Russia to study Microbial Dark Matter (Phase II) - Lake Baikal sediment 0-5 cm | ecosystem: Environmental > Aquatic > Freshwater > Lake...
ATGAAAACGGCTTTTTTCTTGATCAGGCATACAACCCTTAAGATTTTTCATTCCGATGGTAACTGTGGTTTGACTATGGACTTTCAAAATGGGTAAATTAATTAAATAGTCTACTTTTCTTACCGTTTCAGCAATCAATACTTTTTTTAATACCTTACCATTAGGCACATCGACATAGACCTGTTGGTCCTTTTTAAAATCCAGCAAGGTTATCTTCCACTTCTTAGCTACATCATAAACCCCGGTTACTCTATAAGCCTGCATAGTGTCACGACCAACCTCGGAGCTCTCTCCAATTATAATTTCGCCTGGTGAGGTCTGCATCAAATGTTCAATAAGAGCATCTAAAATTAAAGGATTAGTAGTAGCACCGCTACTATTGGGTTTAGCTACTACCATATTAGGTTTTAATAAAATTCTGCTACCTGAAGGTACTAACTGTTCTATTCCACCCAGGTCCCGCAGACAATTACTCACCATAGTCTTGATACTTTCATCACTATGCACCGCAACTGTATAACTGGTAGTTTCCATATTAATTCGCCTTTATTCTATATAATAAAATCAAGAAAAAGTCAAAAACTTACTGAGCAGGAACAACCGTCCCCTGCGACATATACAATATTTAACACTCTAATCCTTCTTGGCTCTTAAACATCTCTAGGGTTGATTCATCGTTCTGCTCCTGGTAATGATAGAATTAGGAGAAGGATTTAAATTCATGACCTACTTTTCGGGCTCGTAATGTTTTGTCCAGATTATTACCTATATTTATTCCAACTTCTACCAGAAGATTCCAACCGGCAACAATTTCAAGATAGTTAGTAAAATCACCGTATTCAGGAATTATTATAGTAGGAAATATAGTCTTTTTTGTAGAAATGGCAATCACCTTTAACCCTATACCATCGATAAGCACATCTTTATATTTTTCCTCATCATTCTTAAATGGATCTATAATTACTACCACCTCATCTGCATCCATAACTTCTTCGATACCGTGAAATACATAAGTCCCTTCTAAAAAATCCGATTTTTTACGAGCTATTTCATTTGCTTTAAGGGTTAATTCTTCTGCCACCCCATTATTTCTACCAGCGAAATAAATAGCTTTCGAATCTATTATAGTTTTTGTTACCTCCTCTGGAATAGTTATCTCTAAAACCTGAGTTATTAAAGTTCCCAGTTTATTTAGATCTGGCAGGGGTATATTATTTAATTTTCTAAAGAGTAAATCATAAAAAAGTGCCTGTTCTATTACTGATTTTGTTGCCGCAACTGCTTTCTCTACACCACAGGCTAACAGATAGGATAGATGAGCTTCCTTCATTATAGGAGTCCCGGCATTGGCAACGATGCTAATGATATTATCATGATTTTGTTCTTTTAATTTCTGAATTAATTTTAAATCTTCTTTTGTTTTTCCTGAATTAGATGCTATAAACACAGTATTATCTAAAAGTTTATATTCAAGGGCTTGAGTGGCACAATCGGTGTAAAAATTTTCTTTATAACCTTTTTTTCGGGCCTCATACATAACCTTTTTGGCCGGAAAAATGCGTGATGACCCTTCACCAGTAAAAAATATTCTTTCTCTTTTTATTTCTTTTTCATAAGATAATACTTTTTCAACATTAAGATGTTTGACTATTTCAGCAGTCTCCAGCATTTCTTTAATTAGAAAAAATTTATTATATTTATTATCTCGTAAGTTCATCTCTAATCTCCTATTAATAAAAATAGTTATTATTTACTTTTTATAAAATTTAATTCACTATATCTGGGGAGTTCTCCCACCAGTGGCTGGATATATTTTATATACTCATTGGTTACAAAGTTCCCTTGATCATTTATGTATTTATCATCCATTGGCTTTGTATGTAAGGCAACCTCATTAAGTGAAACGGTTTTTAATTCAACTTGATAGGGAGAAGAGCTAATTCGATGGAGGGAAACCATAACCCCAGAAAGGCCCTCTTCAGCCAATTGTATAGCCTTAACTCCACAACTATAGGCTTCTTCCAGATCAATCTTACTTGCTCTGTCTATGGCACACATAGAGAGAGATTCAGTTATTTGGAATTCTCCCCGATATTTAGTTTCTTGATTAATTATTTTATGTAAGGTCAGCGCTGCACTTCCCCCTCCCATTGCTCCAAATTCAATATTGGACAAATTATTCTGGGTTTGGAGACTGGCTACTGGAGTTCCATCTTCCCAAAGAATACCTTCACCGCAAACTATTGAAACCCATCTATTTTTATTAATACATTCTTTGACCTCTGCTATAAATCTTTCTTTAGACAAAGGTCTTTCCGGTATATAAATTAGATGAGGAGCATCGGATTCAGTTTTTTTTACTAATGCCGCTGAGGCGGCTAGCCATCCAGTATTTCTACCCACAGTTTGTAAAATAACATATTTATCGACTCTTTGCATATCCCGAGCAAGTCGGCCAGCTTGTTGGACTGAAAGACAAACATACCTCGCCGCAGAGGCAAATCCTGGAGCATGGTCAGTACCGCAAAGATCATTATCCACCGTTTTAGGAATTCCAATACCATTTAATTTATAATTATTTTTTTGACAATATTCTTCTACTCTTCGAATGGTATCCATTGAACCATTACCACCAATAAGAAAAAAATAACGGATATTATATTTTTTAAGTTGTTTTATTATAAGAGGAAAATCTTCGTCTTTTAAAGTATATCTGCATGAACCTAAAGCAGATGAAGGGGTTTGACGCAATCCCTCAATGACTTGAAAGTCTTCTTTTCCTAAATCAAAAATCTCATCTTGCATAAATCCTTGAATCCCAAACCTCATACCAAGAACTTTTTCAACTTTTTTTGATTTGAGACCTTCTTGAATAAGACCACAAAGACTCGAATTAATAACTGCGGTAGGTCCACCAAATTGCCCTATAATTGCATTTCCTTTATAAAACAATAACATCACTACCTAATTTATTTTGCATTTCTTATCCTTTGACAGCTCCCTCTGTTAACCCACGAACTATAAATCTATAAAATATAAGAGCAATCAGTACTGGTGGAATACATGCAAGAACACCACCGGTACACATACTACCATAATCAATTAAGTGTCGACCAGCAAACTCAGTTATGGTTACTGGAACCGTTTTAGCATTAGGAGTGTTTGTTAATATAAGAGCGAAAAAAAACTCGTCCCAGGATAACATAAACGCAATCACCGTTGTGGCAATCAATCCAGGCGCAGAAAGAGGTAGAATAACTCTAAAAAAACTACCCAATCTGCTACAACCATCTATTCTTGCTGCATCTTCCAATTCCGAGGGAATAGTCCTGAAGAAACCCACCATTATCCAAATAACATAGGGTATACTGAAAGTAAAGTACAAGATAATCAAGCAGATTTTCGTATCTATCAGATTAAATTTTGTCATTATGATATAAAGTGGAATCATGGTGGATATCGCAGGAAGCATTCTTGTGGCTAAGATAGAAATAAGAATTTGATTTCTCATAGGGAAAACTAACTTAGCCAGGGCATATGCTGCAAAAGAGCCTAAAGTTAAGCTTATAATTGTTACGCCTCCTGCAACAATAAGGCTATTTCGCACGGTGTACATAAATATTTTTGCAGCCCTAGCCACTCCTGTTTTCGGAAAAAATATGTTAAGGTAATTATCAAGAGTGGGGTATTTTGGAAACCAATGAGGTGGAGTGCAAAGCAATTCACTCATTGTTGATATACTTGATATTATTAACCAATAGAAAGGAGCAAATATTGCAATTGCAACAAGTACCATGGCTAAATACGAAAGAACTTTTATAAATTTTTTCTGATTAAACAATATTATCCTCCTAAATATATTCTATCCCTTTATGTAAAAACTTAATATATATTAGTGCAGTAATCAGAACAGTTGCCGATATTATGAAGGACAAAGCAGATCCACGACAAAAATGAAGATAACCAAAGGTCTCCAAGTATGTATAATAATTAATTACCTGCGTTCCGTTTGCGGGTCCGCCACTGGTCATTACATATATAATATCAAAAACTTTGAAGGCCTCAACTGTCCTGGAGACAAGCACAATCAATATGGCAGGAGTTAACAAAGGTAATGTTATCCTTTTAAAACATTGCCATGCGCTTGCTCCATCTATTTCCGCTGCTTCGTAAAGAGCCTTGGGAAGCACTGCCAGTGATGCAAGAAAAATTAAAACAACAAAAGGGGTCATATGCCATACATCAGCTATAATAACCAAATTCATAGCGGTATATGGACGCGCTAACCAGGCTTGATACTTAGATATTATCCCCAGAGAAAACAAAAGTCCATTAAGTGCACCATAATTTGCATCATATATCCACTTCCACATAATTCCAATCACTACAGTCGGTATGGCCCAAGGTATCATAATGGCTACCTTGAGGAATTTACTTCCTACAAGGTTCTGATTCAAAAGAAGAGCTATACCTAAACCCAATATTAACTCCATCCCCACAGATAAAAAAGCAAAATAAGCTGTGCGCAGAATAGCATTCCAAAAAAAAGAACTGTGAAAAAAATCTATATAGTTCTTCAGCCCAATAAATGGGACTTTACCCGGTTGGGTCAGAAACATTTTATGAAAACTCAGATAAAATGTATAAATTATGGGGTAAAAGATAACACAAAGTAGAATAACTACGCTGGGAAGAATTATCAAATAGGCAAGCTGTGCCTCACTTAGCTCTCGGAATCGAAATTTTTCAGAAAAATGGAAGGATATCAAAATCTCTCCTTTTCTTAGTCACTATTTTACTACTTTATTTTTTCAAGTTAAATTCTATTTACATCAAAGGATGGCAGTGATAAAAACTTTACTGCCATCCTTTTAGCTCTTGATCTACTTAGAGAAATTTGTTGAAGTCTAATATCATCGAGTTCTCTTTATTTCCTCTACTAGTATTGAATTCCCTTTATTGCCTTGGCAGCATCGTCTAGTGCCTTTTGCGGTGATTCTTTCCCTGTAAGCGCATACTGAAGAGCTACCTGTAAAATTTTAGAAAACTCTGCGTAGTAGGGAACTACAGGTCTGGCTATTACGTATGGATACTGCCCTTTAAACATGGGAACAGTAACAGGTTGGGCCGCTATTAACGCTGGATCTGCAAGCAAGGATTTCCGTGTGGGCAGCTGGCGTGCTGAGTATCTCAACTGTACGTCTTTCCCGCAGAAATATTGTAGGTAATCCCAAGCAGCGTCCTTATTCTCAGAAAATGCTGAAACTGCATAGGCCATTGAACCATCCACTGTAGTACTTTCAACCCCTTTACCACTTCCGGCAGGCATCAATGCCATCTTAGCGTGACCTGCTACTCTTGATTTTGCAGGATCATTAGCCCCTTCATACATAAATAGCCAATTTATAGCAAATGCAGCTGCACCCTGATTAAAAGTATTTAACACCTCCATCTCAGTAGAAACTACAGATGCAGGATTCGAGAGGTCCTTTTTCATAGTGTCTACCATCCACGTTAGTGCCTCAACGCCATTTTTGTCATTGAATACAGGGTTCATGTCCTCATCAACGAATTTGCCACCAAATCCGGCTAGGATAAGTGCAAAATCACAAATAGCACACTCATTTTGTGACCAGCTCCATATCGTTGGATATTCAACTAAGCCTGCATCTTTAATTATTTGACATTGCTCACTAAATTCCTGCCATGTTCTCGGTGGAGCACTAATTCCTGCTTTACTAAGTATATCGTCATTATAGAAGAAGTATTTTGCATCAATCAACCAAGGCATTCCCCAGTATCTACCTTTGTATTTAACCATATTCCAAGATGTTTCGAGAGTATCCTCTATCAGTTCAGGATCAGCAGTAATTCTGTCGGTAACATCTGTAACCCAGCCTGCTTCTATAAATTCAGGAACCCAGACACAATCCATAATAATGAGGTCGAGAGCCCCACTTTTAGCTGCCAATACTGTAGCTTGCTTATCGTGCAAAGCATCATAACTTACATAAGTCGTATTTATCTCAACGTCTGGATTTAAAGCTTCGTATTCCCTAGCTATAGCATCCATTTCCTCCGCAGACAGAGCAGCCTGGTCCATTCCAATAAAATTCAATGTTGTCTTTGCTTGCACTAAAAGGCCACTTACAAGCAGTATAACCACTGATAAACTTAATATCAACATTATCATTTTCTTGCTCGTATTCATTTTTTACCTCCTTACTTTATTTTGGGCTTGGCCCAATTTTCTATGAAAGATCTTATAAAGAGAAACTAATCTTTCCACACTTCTCTCTTTAAAAAGCTTCCCTTTATTTCAAAGATAAACCGACCCATTTAATTTCACCACCACACCTCGTACCTTTTATTTCCAACTTCTTTAATATAACTTACTTAACTAAGATTACTAACTTATAAGAGAAAAAAATTAAATCACCCAACCTTTTAAAGCCCTCTCATCTTAAAGGTAATTTTATTTAACAAGCGCCATTCCTTTCTTTTTCAAAGGTTCAAGTATCTTCACTGCGGCACCAATTAAAACTCCATCCTCTCCTAATTTAGAAAATTCTATCTTGGGAACAAAAGGGATTATTCCCTTAATATTTATCTTTATTTCCTCTAAAAACCTTGGTGGCAAAATGGAAATTCCCCCTCCGATAATCACTAATTCCGGATCAAGCACGCAGGAAATATTCCCAATACCGTAAGCAAGAAATTTTAATGCTTCTTTTACAATTTCAAGGGCAATACTATCACCCTCGGCAGCCATTTTAAAGACATCCATAACTCTGATGTTCTTGCCCATCTTTTCTCTGGCTTTCTCTACAATAACTTTATAGCTGGCTAATTTTTCCAAACAACCATGATCTCTGGTGCTTTTAGGAGCATATTTAGGGTCAATCAATAAATATCCTACCTCACCGGCCGCATTATTCGCACCTTTATAAAGCTTGCCGTTAGTTATAATACCTGCACCTATCCCAGTCCTCTCTCCTACAAAGACAAAGTTATTAATTTTTTGGGCTATCCCCTTGGTTTTTTCACCCAAAGCCATAAGATTAACATCATTCTCAATAGTAATTGGTATTTCAATTTCTCTTAAGTCTAAATCCTCCAAGGATATTTCCCAGTTTAAACAAGGAGCAGCAATTATTTTTTTTGATTTAAAATCTACAATTCCCGGTACACCGATACATATACCCACTATCTTTTCCCGGAGAATATTTATCTCTTGTAAAAAATCTTTCAATATAACAGTTAAGGCCTCTTTTAATTTATGACCATTTAAAAACTCGATCTTTGGTCCAAATTTCTCTTTAATCATATGGTAAGATAAATCCATCAAGGCTACTCTTATACCATTTTCTCCTCCTAAGTCTACTGCAACCATATAAGCGGCTTTCGAATTTATTTTTAATAAAATTGGCTTTTTTCCTCCCGAAGAGTCCCCCTTTCCTATCTCCTGAACAATATCTCTTACCATCAAATCCTTAACTATAGCCGATACGGTAGGAGGAGTTAATCCTATTAACTTACCAATATCTGCTCTCGAAATTGAATCATTTTTCTCAATAGCTCTTAAAACTAATCCAGCGTTTATATTTCTTATTTCCATTAGTTACTTCTCTTTCTATATTATTTTAAATTTAAGGCCTTAGAATCACCTTTGGTTTTTTACCAATTCACTATTACTACAGTCACCTGTCTGCGTGCTAACACGCACAGGCAGACAAACTAATCTAAACACCTTCACCCTTTTACAGAACCAGCAGTTATCCCACTTATCAAATATCTTTGAAAGATTGCCGCAAATATCAAAGGTGGCATACTCCCTAATATTCCTGCTGTTGCCATGAGACCATAATCTGTAGTAAATCTTCCTATAAATTCCGCTATAGCAACCGGCATTGTTTTTGCGGTTAAACTGGAGGTAAATACCAAAGCCATAAGAAATTCATTCCAAGATGCAATAAAAACAAATATACCTGTGGTAAATAAAGCAGGTCCAGATAAAGGTAAAAGCACTCTAAAAAGTGATTGCAATCTACTGCAACCATCAATTAAAGCAGATTCTTCTATAGAAACAGGTATGCTCTTGAAATATCCTTCCAATATCCAAATAGCCAGAGGTAAATTAAATGCTAAATAAATCAAGATCAAAGAGACTTTTCTGTCAAACATATTTACTTTTGAGGCAATAAAATATAAAGGAATAATCAGGATAACAGGAGGCATCATTTGAGTTAACAATATAAACAAAGTTATGAATTTTCCAAACGGTATTTTTAATCTAACCACTGAATAAGCAGCTAAAGAACCAAAAAACAGTGCTATAACAGTCACAGATATACTTACTATCATACTGTTTAAAATTCCTCTCTTGAATTCATAAGATACCCCAAACGCTTTTTTGGAAGATGTAAATATATCCATGTAATATTTAAATGATATTTTAGTTGGAATCCATTTCGGAGGTCGTTGGTGAATATCAACAGCAGGTGCAACACTGGTGATAAATGTCCAAAAGAAGGGGATCAATACAGTAAATAGCACAATTAATATCAAGAAGATCATTAAAATACTTATTATTCTTTTTTTAATAATCTCAGGTCTTCTCAATTTTCCGTCTCCTTTTTCTCCTCGAACAACTTCATATATATAATCACAAAACAGGTTACTACTCCAAGTAATATGTACGACATAGCAGAAGCACGACCAAATTTCAAGAAATTAAAGGATTCATTGTAAATTTTCATACTGACAACCTGGGTAGTATTAGCAGGTCCTCCACCGGTAAGAGCATATATAAGATCAAAGATCTTAAAAGTTAATATAGTTTTCATAACGATCAATATGTAAATTATTGGTTTTAAAAGAGGTAAGGTAATATATTTAAAAGATTGCCAACTCGAAGAACCGTCTATTCTGGCAGCTTCGTATAATTCTAACGGAATGGACTTTAACCCTGATAAAAATAATATTACTGCGAAAGGAGTTCCTTGCCATAGATTAGCAATTATAAGCATAATAATCGCTAAATTCGTCTTAGAAAGCCAAGCTATATAATCACTTATAAAACCAAATTGATACAACATTCCATTTAATAAGCCGTAATTGGAATCGTAGATTAACTTCCACATCAAGGCATTCACGATAGGAGGAAGAACATAGGGAAAGAGAACTATAGCAAATATAAGAGATTTTATAATCAATTTTTTGTTTAGCAATAAGGCAATCATTAAACCCAAAATGATACCAACAACTATATCTGCGATAACGAAATAGAACGTTCTTAGTATAGCTTTCCACCAGCTAATATCCTGGATAACACTTATATAATTATCGAAACCCACAAAAATTTTACCCTTCCAAGGGATGGCCACATTCATATTATAAAAACTTATATAAAAAGCATATAATAAAGGATATATTACAACGAGAAATAAGATAATTAAAGTAGGGGCAATAAGAATATAACCTAATTTTTTATCTTTTGCCTCCAATGTTGAATTTAGCTCCATATGCCTCCTTTTAATTGCACAAAGCCCCTAATTATGGGGCTTTGTGCAAAATATTATTATTTAGTGGCTTTTTCGTATTCCGTTTTTATCTTAAGTGTCTCTTCTATTGCTTCGTTTAGTGCATCTTGTGGACTCTTTTTTAAGGTCAAGGCCTCATGTAACTTTTCGGCAAGCATTACACTAAATTCGTGATACCATGGTACAATCGGTCTATTCACGATGTAATCTGCTTGTTTGGCCATATCTTCAAGGCCAGGAACACCTGCTTGAACTTCAGGATCGTTCAAAACTGATTTCCATCCCGAGAACATTCCTGCTTGAATAGCCGCCACCTTCGAACCCTCTGGGCCAGCAATAAACTCGATGAACTTCCATGCTTCTTCGGGATATTTTGTGCCTTTACTTATCGACCACCCCATAGGACCAGAAACTGTATAGGGGTGCTTACCATCGACAGAAGGCATCAATCCTATTTTAGCTTGATCTAAGATACTGGATTTATCAGGGTCATTTAATCTTACCAAAGGATAACCCCAACTGAGTTGATAGGCAATATCTCCACTTTGCATTGCAGCATCTACATTATCTTCTGTCCACATAATAGAGGCCAGATCAACGATCTTATATTTGTATAAACTATCTACCATCCATTGTAATGCCTCAACAGCACCCCCTTTATTGAATAAAGGATTCAGATCTGCATCGAAGAAATCTCCGCCAAAGGAAGCAGCTATGGCAACAAAATCACAGATTAGGCTTTCTTTTTGTGCCCAGGAAAATGCCGTAGCATATTTTACCACACCACTATCCTGTAATTTCTGACTGTATTTAACCACGTCATCCCAGGTCTTTGGAAATTCTGTGTAATCTGCATTTTTCAACATTTTGTCATTATAAACGAAGGATTTCCACTCAGAAGCATAAGGTAATCCATACCAATGTCCTTTAAACATCATTCCATCTTTGGCAAATGGAACAATCTCTTTTTCTAAATCAGGTGTTATCCACTTATCCACCGGCATTACCCAACCTGCCTCTGCATATTGAGCAACTTCTATACAGTCAATAAGAAATACATCGTATTGTTCTCCTCCAGCTATAAACGAGGCTATCAGCTTTATTCCAGCATCTCTACCGTAAGGTATTACATTAAGATTAACTTTTATTCCAGTTTTATCAGCAAATTCTACAAATCTTGAAAGATAGAATGGAACATTTCCTGGACCTTCAATAGTGTTCAATTCAACATCTGTCGCATAAACACTCATAAAAATTGAAAAAGATAATACTAACAATACAAGCACTAATACAAAACTCTTAAACCTCATATTATTCTCCTCCTTAACATAATAAAAAGATATTTTAAAAACATACTAAACTAAATTTTTCTATCTTCTCACCTCCTTTATACCAAATCCAGTTTTCAGACCTTATTTTTTGTTTTCATAATATTTTTTCATCTCTTTATTAAAAGGCAAGGCAAGTATCTCCTCTATATCTGCTTCTGCCTGCTCAAAAGATTTGGTCCTGGGATCTCTGATCAGTATTTCTTGAAGTATCCTTTTATCACCAGATACGAATGCTTCTAAGGCCCACTCCATCCTTAACCTCCTCGGGGCAAGATACATATCTATTATCCGCTTTGGTAGGGGAGGGTTTATCTCCTCTGGATGAATGCCTTTCTGGTCTACAATTACCGGTACTTCTACTACTACATCCTCGGGAATGCTCGGGATTATTGGCCCTTTATTGGGAATATTTAGTACAAATCTTTCTTGATTCCCATTGATCAAGGCATCGATAAATTGAATATGTTGTTCTCCGCTCATAACCTCAGGGGGAAATTCTTGCAAAAGATTAATAGATTTATCTGTGGCCAGCTTAAAACTCTTATCGGTTGATGCCTTCAAACGATTCTGATACCAGGCCCAGCCTAAGTCAGAATCTGCTCCTCCCCAGGGTTCTCCATACCATTTTTTCTTGGCTTCCAGATGGTAATGATATTTCCAGCTCCCATTCCTAATACTATCTCCTATGGGCATTCTTCCATAAAATTTGTACATATCTAACGCCGCAGGACTCATTTGGTCATCAAAAGGATCTTTGGGTTTCCATTTTTTCGCTTCTTCTTCTATCCATTGATCTAGAAGCGGATATGCATCCTTGTCTTTATAAAGAAAACGGGTAAGCCATATATTGTGGTTAAATCCGGCAACTTGCCAGTTCACTTTTTTTATATCCAATCCCAAACTTTTTGCCATGGTTTCAACACCATAATGCCCATGACAAAAACCTATAACCTTAAT
>Ga0105152_10000490_pt1 | contig 11828 bp, 12 predicted proteins | sample LakBais05cmmetaG_FD_81534 | JGI IMG/M metagenome (GOLD analysis project Ga0105152, IMG submission 81534) | Lake sediment microbial communities from Lake Baikal, Russia to study Microbial Dark Matter (Phase II) - Lake Baikal sediment 0-5 cm | ecosystem: Environmental > Aquatic > Freshwater >...
CAGGGAAGTTTTTGATACCAGCTATTAACTTTTGAGAGGGACCAGCGCGCATCAGTCATGGAAGGATCTCCTTGGGGTTAATCATGAATTTCGATTCGTACAGAAGTCCTTTCTATTATGATTGATAACAGGAGAACCTGCAATAGAAAAAGAAGAGTTGGATTTGTATCGGGTATCACTTGACAACGGGGATTTTAATCATATAATATCTATCAATATTGTGATAAATATTATGGAGAAGTCTATGCTTATTTGCATGTGTCTGAAGCGGGGAGCGTGACCGCCGCCTTGGACCTCTAAACAGATCCCTGTAGAATAACCAGGACGGTGGACGTAACCCGCATGCGGAATATCTCTCGCATGGCGCGACGCGCCGTCCTTTTCGTTTAAGATTAACCAGATTATTACCAGAAAGGTATCAAATGAATATTTATCAAGATATCACTACGCTGGTGGGAAACACTCCGCTTGTTCGGTTGAACCGCATCACGGAAGGTGCCCGGGCTGAAGTGGTCGCCAAGCTCGAGTATTTCAATCCAGCGCACAGCATCAAGGATCGCATCGGGGTTGCCATGATTGATGCGGCTGAAAAAGCTGGAAAGATCGGGAAGGGTACCATAGTCATCGAACCGACCAGCGGCAACACCGGCATCGCGCTGGCGATGGTCTGCGCTGCGCGCGACTACAGCTGCACGCTGGTCATGCCGGATACGATGAGCCGCGAACGGCGCATGCTGCTGCGCGCCTATGGAGCACAACTCGTCCTGACCCCCGGTGAAGAAGGCATGGGCGGAGCGATCAAGAAAGCCGGGGAGCTGGCAGCTTCAGACAGCCGTTACTTCATGCCCCAGCAGTTCAACAACCCTGCCAATCCCGAAATTCATCGCCGCACGACAGCCAAGGAGATCTGGCGCGATACGGATGGCAAAGTGGATGTCCTGGTGGCGGGCGTAGGCACCGGCGGCACCATCACCGGAATCGGCGAGGTGCTCAAGGCGCGTAAACCAACCTTCAAAGTCGTGGCAGTCGAGCCGGATGCGTCGCCGGTGTTATCGGGCGGGAAAAAGGGAGCGCATATGATCCAGGGGCTTGGCGCCGGCTTTGTTCCCGGGGTATTGAATACCGGTATTTATGACGAGATCATCCGCGTTACGGATGTGGAGGCGATGGAAACCGCCCGCCGGATGGCGAAGCTGGAAGGCTTGCTGGTCGGGGTCTCATCCGGAGCTGCCACCTGGGCTGCGTTGCAGATTGCCCGACGAGAAGAAAATGCAGGCAGGATGGTCGTGGTAATCATCCCGGACTTCGGAGAACGCTATCTGTCGACCGTGCTGTTCGCTGGTCTGGCGGATTGAAAGAGTGTTATATGAACACACAAGAAAATAATCCAGCCAAAGATCCGGGATGCAGGGATGGTGAACGGCAAGGGCTGTTTGGAACGCTACGTTGCGACGTGCGCTCGGTGCTCGAGCGCGACCCCGCGGCACGCAGTGCGCTGGAAGTGATACTGCTGTATCCCGGGCTGCATGCAGTCTGGGGGCAGCGTATCTCCCATTGGCTGTGGACTCACGGATTCAGACTGTGTGGGCGCTGGCTTTCCCAGATTTTGCGCGGTCTGACCGGAATTGAGATCCATCCGGGGGCAACCATCGGCTCGGGTTTCTTTATTGACCACGGCATGGGGGTCGTGATCGGCGAGACAGCTGAGATCGGGTCCGACGTCACCCTGTATCACGGTGTAACGCTGGGCGGAACCAGCCTGAACAAGGGGAAACGCCACCCTACCATTGGGAACCGGGTGGTGATCGGCGCAGGTGCCAAGGTCCTGGGAGCCATCACCGTTGGGGATGACACCCGTATTGGTGCCAATGCAGTTGTGGTGAAATCGGTTCCACCCAACACGGTCGTGGTGGGTGTGCCGGGTCAGAATGTCGCCCGAACGACACCCCATAAGAAAAGCGATGCCCCAGACCTCAACCATGCCTCGCTACCGGACGTGGTCGGAGTATCTCTGGTTCAACTTCTTGAGCGGGTGGAGGCGCTTGAAACCCGCCTGGATGGCCATGCGGTCGAGGCGCCCCACGTACATGCGCCGAAGGGTGAATCCTGGGCGGGTGAGGATTTCGCGATCTAAGCCGCCTGTTCGGATGGAGCGACGCTGGCAACAGGAGACTTCTTGCGTGCCATCATCAGGAATATGAGCGCGGATATCGCCCCGACAATCCCGGCGGCGTACCATAACCAGTTGGGCGATCCGGAATCGAAGATGCGCCCAGCCAGCAGGGGACCGATCCCATAGGCTAATCCGATCGTGTGCCCCTGGACTGCCAGGTAGCGCCCGCGCATCTGCTCGGGGGCGAAACTGGTAGATAGCGCCTGGCCGACCGGTGCGACGATCATCACGCCGATGGTGATGACCACCATGGCTGTGGCAAACAGCAGGAAGGTGCTGACGAAGCCATACATGAGATACCCGACTGCATACAAGGCCGTCCCGGCCGCCATCATGAGCATTGGTTTGAATTTTTCAATGCGGCGGGTGATCGGGAACTGGAACAGGATCACCATGACTGCGTTCATACTGATGATCAACCCATAACCGGATTCCGGCAATCCTTTAACATCCCTCAAAAAAACACCGAGGGTGGTAGTCATATTCTGATAGGTCAGCCAGCTCAGAAAACCGGCTGCCAGGAAGAGCATATAGGCTTTATCCTTCAGCACGATCAGGTAACCGGCGAAGGTTGATCCGAAGGATTCGACCTGCCCGCTGGTTTTTGATTCAGGCTTGGTTTCCTTCAGGAATCGGTAAACAAGCCCGGCGCAAATTGTACTGATTACAGAGTCTATAATGAAAAGCGTCAAATAAGAGCGGGTTGCCAGAAGGCCTCCGATGGCGGGACCGAGAGCCACTGCCACATTGAATCCGATGCGCAGAATGCCAAATCCACCGGCGCGTTTCTCCTCCGGTAACAGATCGGCGATCATGGCCTGACCCGCAGGTCCACCGGTGGCGGTGAAGATACCGGTCACCAGCGCCAGACCGTAGCAGAAATACAACGATGGTGAGAGACCCATGGCCAGGTTGCTGAGGGCAGAAGCGATCAGGCTGAAGATCAGTATTCCCTTCCGCCCCATACGGTCGGTGATTGCTCCACCGACAGTAGAACCGATGAAGCCTGATATGGTGAAAAAGGCGAACAATAATCCCACCTCGGTCAGGCTGGTGTTGAACTTCTTACTGATGTAGAGTGCAAAGAACGGGAAGATCAGTGCATTGCCCAACTGGTCGATGAAGGTGATGATCATCAACACCCAGAAAGCGCGCGGATATTCATGGATTATGTTGGTAATTTTTTGTTTAATCCCCGATCTCTGCATCGATCCCTCCGTAATAATTCCTGAAAAACAGAGTATATGCTCCTGAGTATTGATCCATATCGTTCATGATGTTGTAAGTCGACTTAGGAGCGCTGTCAAATTGCGGGGCAGGAGATCGAAAAATCGCAATAGATCGCATTGCTTCAGTTTTTCGCGCAAGGCTGCAGGCATTTGTTCGCTGGGCAGTCCGTCAAGGATCATCCTGGTTTCTTCCTCGCTGAAGGCCATCCCATCCACAAAGGATGCGGCATGACGGTTTTCTGGGCATTTCATCTGGCAATCCATACATCCCACCAGGTAGTTATGCCACTCGGTTTTAAACCAGGTTGGAAACGGTATATCGGAAGGTTTTTCATTATGATATGTCAGGCAACGTTCCGCATACAACAGGAAGCGGTCGTCAGAAATGGCGCCACTTGGGCAGTTGCGCAAACAACCTTTACAGGTTTGGCAGGTTGGTAGCATGCACGGGACATTCCAGGGATCATCCAGACAGGGCATGTCGGAATAAAAGGCTACCATGCGATAAAAGCTACCGAACCCATCGATGTAAGTGATGTTGTTTTTTCCATAACGGGCCAGGCCGTTGCTGGTCGCGATGGTTTTTAGCGGCAGCGGAGCGATCATGATTTTATACCCCTCAGGGTCCAAAACACGCTGCAAAGCTTCAGCACATACCTGGTCCTTCTCCCTTCCGTGGAGATAGGTGGGGGGCACGATGGCTGGGATTGCGCGCCCATTTTGGTGAAAGGTGAAACGGGTAGGTGGATCAGCGTAGGTCATGAGGATGATCGAGCGGACGTCCGGCAGCTCGGCAGGAGGGGCGAAATTAAAATAAGCTGCGGTTTCTTTGTAATACTCCTGATCAAACCAACCCTTCAGCTGGTAGCTGATAAATATCTCCCTGGCATCCGCTGCGTGGTGGCTGGGAATCACACGGATGCGGTACCCTGCTTTTTCGAGTGTATCCAGACGTACCATGGGTTGCCTTCCTTTCCTTCTTCGACTGGTAGTAATTCACAACCTGCTATATAATTATAGGTGGGTATAGTGTACATAAAACTGTATAACCTGTCAAGGCTAAATAGAAGGTTATAATATTGAAGTCAATACGATGAAGATTCCATCCCGAACCGTTTATCTTAAGTCGATCAAACTGTGTTTGCATTTTGCCAATACGCTGGATTGGCACGCCAGCCATCAACCTCAGGAGAGCTTAAATTCCTACTCAGATTTGGTGAACTGGTCTGTATTGGTAGGCTTGATGAATGCAAATGAAGCCGGCCAATTAATTCTGTTGGCGGAGGAGTCTGCGGAACAGGCTGACAGCCTCCTGCGGCAGGCGGTCACATTGCGCGAGGCCACCTATCGCATCTTTTCAGGATTGGCTAAACAGAAACCCCCAGAGATCGACGACTTAGAGATCATCAACCAAACCCTGGCGACCGGCATGGCGCAGGCGCGCCTGTTTGTTGCGCCAAAAGGTTATCAATGGGGCTGGGTAAGGATGGCGGAACAGTTGGAAGGCATCCTCTGGCCGGTTGCCCGATCCGCTGCCCTGCTACTCACGGATCCATCCATGCTTGCGCGCGTCGGACAATGCCAGGATGAGCATGGCTGCGGACACCTTTTTCTCGACTTGACCAGGAACCACAGCCGGCGCTGGTGTTCGATGAAGAGTTGCGGCAACCGCGCCAAAGCACAGCGCCATTACCAGCGGAAGCAGGAAGCAGCGGATTAATTTACATTGCTTTATTAGATGGCAGCTGATGGAATGTGATTAATTTCCCTAACTCAAGTAAATTTTTAACCTTATCTCCGGCTTAAATTGATCTCGTCCGGGGTTAATGACAAAGTGCCCGATTTATTACCTGATTCGGGCACTTTGTCATGGATAAGGTTGAGGAGGGGTACTTATTCGCTTCACTGCGCTTCCACCGGCTTGAGGTTGGCAGCCCGATTGGTGGGATACAGCCCGAATACCAGCCCGACCGCGATTGAGTAGATTGTCGCCAGCCGGGTCGAACCCAAACTACCACCGGGCTGAGGCTGGTGCCGCTGGCGGAGGCAATCTTCCCGATCAACCAGGAGATTTACCCACCCGACAGGATGCCCAGCGGGTCACCCGCCACGCCGATGATCAGTGATTCGATCAGGAACTGGGTCAGGATGTCGCGCTTGCGCACACCGACCGACTTGCGCAGCCCAATCTCGCGCGTGAGCTCGATTACCGAGACCAGCATGATGTTCATGATGCCAATCCCGCGGACCAGGAATGAGATGCCGCCGATATTGCTCAGGAAGAGGGCCCACACACCGGTGATCGTGGCTGCCACCGGGCATAACCCCGAGCTGGCGGGTGCGCTCTATCCCTTCCCGCTGCTTGAGGATGGCGATTTTAATATCCCGGCCGCGCACATGAAGGATATCGATGGCGAATGTCTGGCTGTCCATGCCGGTCAGGCCGTCGAACTGATGATGGAGGCGCGCCGCATCCCCGCCACCGGCAGCAGCGTTATTGCGTGTAAAGGCAATGATCCAACTAGGCGGGTGGTGGTCTGCGGGCATATTAACGCCAAGGCTTACACACCCGGCGCTCTCGATAATGCCGCCGGGGCGACCGTGCTGTTGCTGCTGGCTGAATTGCTGAAAGAGTATGACGGCCGGCTGACTGTCGAACTGGTGCTATTTAACGGTGAGGACCATTACAGCGCCGCGGGTCAGAAAGAGTATGTGCGCCGTAACCAGGGGCGCTTTGGTGAGATCCGGCTGGCGGTCAACCTGGATGGGTTGGGATGGCGTGACAGCGCGACGGCCTATTCTTTCTATGAGTGCCCCTCCGAGCTCGAAGATAGTATCCAATCAGTATTTGGTGGTTATGAGGAACTGGTTGAGGGTTCCACCTGGCCACAGAGCGACCATATGATATTCGCAATGAATGGCTGTCCGGCGCTTGCCATCACCACTGAAAAATTCGCCGAATTGGAGCACGACATCGCCCACACGGAAAAAGATATCCCCGCTCTGGTGGATCCTGCCAAACTGGTGACGACAGCTCGGGCACTGGGTGAGTTGGTCCGGGATCTGGCCATTAAAGCGTAGAATTGTCACACATAATGGACCCGACAGGATTGATCGTCGGGTCTTTTTTCCCCTTATTACTATACCATTCCCAGATAGGTCCTCTTCACCATGTTATTGGATTTTAAACATCGGGCAGAGTCGGTCAAGACGACCTCACCGGTTTGAAGCACGTAGCCGCGGTGGGCAACTTCAAGCGATACCAGCGTGTTCTGCTCTACAAGCAGAACGGTGGTACCCTGGCGATTGATTTCCTGGATGGTGGTGAAAATGCTTTCGAGTAGCTTGGGTGCCAGACCCATCGAGGGTTCATCCAGCAGTAACAGGCGCGGCTGACTCATCAGGGCGCGGGCAATTGCCAGCATCTGTTGTTCTCCACCGGAAAGAGTGCCGGCTTGTTGCCGGCAGCGCTCTTTGAGACGCGGAAAGAGTGCGAACATCTTATCCGTTGCTACCCGAATCCGGTGCTTATCATGACATGTGAATGCACCCATTTCCAGGTTTTCCTGGGTGGTCATGCGCGCAAAGACCTGACGACCTTCCGGCGCGAGAGATATGCCCAGTTCCACGATACGATGTGGCGGAAGCAGGGTGATATCCTGCCCATCAAAATCGATTTTTCCCTGGTTGGGTTTGAGCAACCCGCAAATGGTTTTGAGGGTGGTGGTCTTACCCGCACCGTTGGCGCCGATCAGGCAGACGATCTCACCCGCTCTTACCTCCAATGAGATGCTTTTCAGTGCGCGGATCTTCCCGTAACTTGTGGCGACATTTTTAAGTGATAACAATGCCATGTATCATCCTTTTTCTTTGCATGCTTGTTTTATGTGCAGGAGAGGGTCTGGGATTCTATTTTTGTCCGTCCAAGATAAGCCTCGATCACATGGGGATCATTTTGCACCTGGGCGGGTGTGCCTTCGGCGATCTTGTGCCCGAAATCCAGAACGGTCACCTTTTCACTGATGGTCATGATCAGGCTCATATCATGTTCGATCAGCAGGATGGTAATGCCTATTTCATCCCTCAGCCGCCGGATCAATACGATCATATCCCGGGTCTCGCTGGGGTTCATACCGGCCGAGGGTTCGTCCAGCAACAGGAGGCGCGGCTGGCTGGCGATGGCCCGCGCGATCTCCAAACGGCGTTGTGCACCGTAGGGTAGATTGCGCGCCAGGGTATCCCCTGCGCCCTCCAGTCCGGTGAATTTTAAAAGATCGTGGGTCATGACAAGGGCTTCCTGTTCCTCGAATCTGTAATTACGGGTATGCAGCATTGCATCGAATATTCCCGCTTCCATTCGACAATGGTGCCCGGAGAGGATGTTTTCAATGGTAGTCAAATTCGCATACAGGCGGATATTCTGATAGGTGCGTGCGATTCCACGTTCGGCGATAACGTGCGGCGGTTTACCCAACAACGGGCGGTCCATAAAGGAAATATCGCCACCCTCCGGCTGATAAAAACCGGTAATACAATTAAAGCAGGTGGTCTTCCCCGCTCCGTTTGGTCCAATAATGCTGCTGATGGATGCGGTCTTTACAGAAAATGATAAATCACACAGCGCTTCAAGACCGCCGAATATCTTGGTCAAATGACGGGTGGCAAGTATCGTATGTGCCATTACTTGCCCTCCCTTTCCTGCTCGGGCTTCTGGCGTTCGAGGCGAGGGGGTATACGCGGCAGGAAGCCATTGGGTTTAACGATCATCATTACAATCAACATGATCCCAAAGATCAGCATGCGGAAATCTGAAAATCCACGTAACATGTCGGGCAAGGCAATCAGTGCCAGGGCGCCGATAACGACACCGTACAGGTTGCCCAACCCACCCAGGATGATCAGGCACAGTACATTTATGGATGCCATCAGATTGAAGTTATCCGGAAAAATAGAACCCTGCCATGCGGCAAACACCACCCCACCCAATCCGCCGATGAACGCTCCGGCGGCAAATGCCAGCAATTTATAAGTGGTGGTATTCACCCCTGACAGTTCTGCCACATCTTCATCTTCGCGAATTGCAAGCCAGGCCCGGCCGGTACGGGACTTAACCAGACGACTGGTCAGGAAAACAAAAACGATGATGAGCAGGAGGATCAGGTAGTAAAAATGCGTGCCGGTTTTAAAGATCATGCCGAACAGATCCGGCTTATCGATCCCAATCACACCTTGCGAGCCATTTGTGAAGCCTTTCAGGTTCAGGAACAACAGGCGTGTGATCTCACCAAAGCCTAGGGTCACGATGGCCAGGTAATCACCGCGTAATCGCAGCACCGGGATGCATACCAGCACTCCGACCAGTGCTGCTACAAGACCACCCACGATCAGCATCAACCAGAACGGCAGATGGATACCGAAATGGTCAGATGCCAGCAGGGCATAGGTGTATGCACCGATTCCATAATAGGCGGCAAAACCGAGATCCAACATACCCGTAAGACCAACGTGTATCAACAACCCCAGACCGAGCAGGATATACAACCCGGCATATCCCAATACGCGCACCCACAGGTTTTTCTGGGGGAAAGGTATTAACGGCATGATCAGGATCAGAATGAATGCTACTGCACCAAAGGCAAAAAATAACCAACGATTTTTAGAAAGCCATGAAGAGAGTGAACTTAAACCATGCATTGAAATACCTTATCTATAATTTCATCAGGCGTTTTTTGCCGCCCACTAACCCGTTGGGCATGAAGATGAGGGTCAGGATCAGTATTGCGAATGCCACCACATCCTTGTAGACCGAGGGCAGCACCTGGATGCCGAGCACTTCAGCCAGCCCGAGCAGGTAACCGCCCAGCACTGCACCGGGAATACTTCCGATCCCTCCCAAAACAGCCGATGTGAAGGCTTTGATGCCCGGAACGAAACCCATATCGACCCTGATCTGCAGGTAAAGGAATCCAACCATCACACCGGCAATGCCGGCCAATGCCGATCCGATGAAGAAGGTGGTCCGGATGACCTGGTTGACATTTACACCCATTAGCGAGGCAGTGTCCTTATCTTCCGATACCGCACGCATGGCCTTACCCATTTTAGTGTGTTGTACCAATAGATACAGACCCACCATGATCAGCAATGAGAGACCCACGATCAACAATCTGACGTAGGGGATGAAGATCCCGGCGATCGTGAAGCCGCCCGAGCCGAGCAACGCCGGATATGTTCTGGCAGCAGACCCGCCAAAGTCCTTCAGCATCTTGCTGCCCCAATTGACGAAATCAGCCGGGAAAAGGTTGAATGTACCGAAGTGTATTGAGAGCACTGCCTGACCAAGTTTGGGGGTCAGACGCACCAGTTCCTGCAGGGTGATGGAAGCACCGATGGCACTGATCAGGGTTGCCAGACGGCTGGCTTTACTAAGGGGACGGTATGCCAGCCGTTCCACCGTCACCCCGGTGAGGGCTGCTCCAAAGGCACCGGCGATAAAAGTGACGATAACTGCCAGCGCGGGACTGGTCTGGAGCATCCCATTATCTGCAAAACGCGCCAGGGTGAACGACCCGACATATGCTCCCACCATGAAGATGTCTCCATGGGCGAAGTTAACCATTGATAATACCCCGTAGACCATGGTGTAGCCCAAGGCGATCAGGGCATACAGGCTTCCGACCGTGATCCCGTTGAGTAACTGTTCAATGAATGTCTTTAACTCAGGCGGCATATTTTATCAATCCATAAACTGAATAGAAATGCCCACCCGGAATAATGGGTGGAAATAAGTCATTCTGAGAGAGCCAACCGGCTCTCTCAGAAATAAGGAGGGAAACAAGATGTGGCTACTCGCCAAAACCGTATTCTTTCACCGGCGAAATAACGCCGTCTTTAACCTGGAATACGGTGATCGAAACGACCTTCAGGTCTCCGGCTTCATCGAATACCAGGTGCCCGGTGACGCCGGTAAATGGGGAATCGCGGACGGCATCCGCCAAGGCTTTGCGCCCGATCACCAGGTTGCCATCCGCGTCAACAGTCGCCACGCGGTCTGCAGCCTGCAACAGGATTGTGGCAGCATCGAATGAGCCCGGGCCATAGGCAACCGGATCACCGCCGAACTTGGTGTTGAACTTGGCTTTGAATTCGTCAAACCCGGCTGCACCACCGACCGCGCCAAAAGTCATGTAGGCACCTTCGGCAGCGTCACCGGCTGCATCTGCAAAGGATGGTTGCGATTTAATACCATCCGGACCGAAGAAGACACCCTCGAAACCAGTCTGGCGCAATTGAACGACCAGTTTCATACCTTCGGCATCCATTCCGCCAAAGTAGACGACCTGGGGATTACCGGCAGTCACATCGGTAACCACCGCTGAGTAATCAGATTCACCGCGAGTGATGCCTTCAATAGCGGTGACAGTTCCACCGGCTTCTTCAAATTTCGTTTTAACGGCGTTGGCAAGTCCTTCGCCGTAGATGCTTTGATCATGGATGAGTGCCAGGCTGTTGAGGTTTAATTCCTTGGTGAGGAAGTCAACGGTTACGGCTGCCTGTAAATCGTCATTGGCCACTGTCCGAAACACGTTCTCAAATCCTTTGGAGGTGACAACCACCGCAGTCCCGGAGGGAGTGATCATGACCACATGGTTGGCAGCATAGATGTCTTCAGCCGGAACGATCGATCCGGAACACATCGGGCCGATGACCCCAAGCACAGCCGGGTCGGCCGAGAATTTCTCAGCCACCGTTACGCCCGGGGCGCCTTCACACTGGTCGTCCTGACCTTCTGCCACCAGCGGCCAGCCTTTCAGGTTGCCGCCAAACTCATCGAGTGCCAGTGTGACACCGTTGAGCATATCCTGCCCGTAGACAGCGTAGCTGCCTGCCAGTCCGGAGGACAAACCGACTTTTACCTCTGCACCGGGGGCGAATACAAGCGTGCCCCACTCATCTGCCGGAGCTTCCGCTGTAACCGGGTCGGCATTTTCAACCTGGGTCGGTTCGGCCGACTGGCTGCAGCCTGACAAAATGAGGGTAAACACAACAAAAAACACAAACAATAAACGCGCTTTCATTTCAAATTACTCCTTCTTTGATGATTTTGATTTTGCTGTCGTACCACGAACTTGTGACGGAAATCGGTCAAAGGCACCTCCTTGGTAACAAAAAGCCACCCGGTGGTCGGGTGGCTTTTTGTTAGAGTATGGTTAGGTAAGTTTTTAAGCTTGGGTTGCTTCCCATTTCCAGCCGACCAATGATTTGACTCCTCGCGCGTACATGAGGGTCGTAATCATGATGATGGAAATGAGGTAATAGAATGACATCTGGTTGATCGTTTTACCGAAAAATAATTCTTGTAATTATAGGCGTATCAATGGATTTGTCAAGGTGATATTTGTTAATACTGGTATAAACGTAAGAAA
>Ga0105152_10000491_pt1 | contig 11820 bp, 6 predicted proteins | sample LakBais05cmmetaG_FD_81534 | JGI IMG/M metagenome (GOLD analysis project Ga0105152, IMG submission 81534) | Lake sediment microbial communities from Lake Baikal, Russia to study Microbial Dark Matter (Phase II) - Lake Baikal sediment 0-5 cm | ecosystem: Environmental > Aquatic > Freshwater > Lake...
ATCTTTTCCCATTTTGCACTTGTCATTTTAATATAAATAAAATAAATTTTACAATATCTCACTTGCCAACAAAAAAAAAATTGAAAAAAATGAAATTTGAGCCCGCTTTACGTTTGTCAATTCATGGCAACGAAATTCTACTGTTTCCGGCTTGATTTTTGAAAAGCAAAGTGGTACACAAAAAGTTCAGATCGGAAAGTTCCATGATTTTCTATTCAGGAGTCGTTCATGGCCATGTTCAAGAACGCGTTCGTACGGCTGCCCTGCCGCAACATGGTCCACGGTCTATCCACGGCCGGGTTGGGCCGGCCCGATTTCGAAAAAGCGCTGGTGCAGCATGCCGCTTATGTCGAAGTTCTGCGGGCCTGCGGGTTGGCCGTCACGGTGCTGGCAGCCGATGAGGCATATCCCGACTCGGTTTTCATCGAGGACACTGCGGTTGTGAGCGAGAAAGTCGCGGTCATCACCCGGCCTGGCGTACCCAGCCGCCAGGGTGAAGAGATTGCCGTTGCGGAAGCTCTGCGATCCTTCTATTCTCGCCTGGAGACTATCCACGCCCCCGAAACGCTGGAGGGTGGGGACGTGTTACGGGCCGGGAACCATTTTTACATTGGGATTTCGGCCCGCACCAACCCGGAAGGTGCCCGGCAGTTGGCCGGTATTTTGCAAAAAAAAGGGTATGCGGCGACCGCCGTTCCCCTGCGCCATGTCCTGCACCTGAAAACCGGAATCTCCTACCTGGAAAACAATCGCCTGCTGGCTTGCGGGGAATTCCTGGACCACCCTCTGTTGTCCGGTTTCGAGATCGTCCCGGTCGCAGCGGTTGAAGCCTACGCCGCCAATTCGGTCTGGATCAACGACCGCGTTTTGGTCCCGGCCGGCTTCCCGCAAACAAAGAAAAACGTAGAGGCGCTCGGCTACAAAGCTGTGCCCGTGGATGTCTCGGAATTCCGCAAACTGGACGGCGGCCTGAGCTGCCTATCCTTGCGCTTTTAATTTTTCGGCGCGGGCAATCGTTTCTTGATCTCGGCCAGGGGAAGAACGTAGACGCCGCGGCCATGGGTGGCGACGATCATGATTTTGTCGCGGCGGTGAATGAACAGATCGACCACAGGAACGGTGGGCAGGTTGCCCTGCAGGGAGCGCCAGGAAGCGCCGGCATCCAGGCTGACATACAAGCCGCGGTCGCTGCCCAGGTAAAGCATTTGTTCATTGTCCGGATCTTCGGCCAACACGTTCAGGGGTTCGGCCGGGAGATTGTCGCGCAGCGATTCCCAGTCCAGGCCGAAATTTTCCGAAGCGAAGACGTAAGCCTGGCAATCGTTTTCCTTGCTGCTGTTCATGGTCAAATAGACTTTTTCGGCCCGATAGCGGGAGGCCACGATGCGGCTGACCCACTTTTTTGGCAGCGCCTGGCTGATTTTTCGCCATGGCGACTCACGGCCGGCTTTGAGCCAGACATTGCCGTCATCGGTCCCGGCGTACAGGCTGCCCGGCTTGAGTTCGGATTCGGCGATGGCGGTGATGGTGGCATATGGGGTGTTGCCGGTGATATTTTCCCGGTCGCTGAGATCGAAAGAAATTTCCTGCCAGGAGGCACCCTGGTCGGAAGAGCGCAATAATTTGTTGGCTGCGAAATAAATGTCTCCCGGCCGCAGCCTTGAAGCCAGCAGTGGGGAAAGCCAGTTGAAGCGATAGGGCTCAGAAAATTGCGGCGAACTGGGCTTGATAGAAAGGGGCTTGCTTTGACCGGCTTCAAGGCGGACCAGCGCTCCGAATTGGGCGGCGGCAAACAGTATTTGCGGGTTGCCGGGCAGCGGGGTGACAAAGGCTCCGTCTCCGCCCAACAGCATCCGCCATGACTGCGCTTCGGTCCAGGCGGCCGTTAGAGCATGAGGAGCCATCAGCACGCCGTTGTCCTGGGTGCCGATGAAAATATTCGCCGGTTGTGCATTGTCGGCAGTGACCGTATAACATTGACTGATGGAGAGGTTGTTGATTTTTCGCCAGTTTTGCCCCCCGTCGCTTGATATGTTGATGCCGCCGTCGTTTCCCAGTATCAGGCATTGCGGGTTTTTTGGATCAATCCACAGCGCGTGGTGGTCGCGGTGCAGCAGGGCGTCGGCAAATGGGCGCTGCTCAGCTGCTATTTTTTTAAAGGTGCGGCCACCGTCCGTGGATTCGAACGCGGAAACACCAAGAATATATACCCTGTTTTCGTCGTTTGGCGCTACGCGGATCTGGCCGAAATAGAAGCCGTAGGTGTAATACATGTCTTCGATATAATCCTTGTTGACCTTTTGCCAATTCCGTCCGCCGTCGCTGCTGCGGTAAACTTCGGCGCCGATCGTGTTCGGGTTCAGGCGGCGGTTGTTGGCGTCAAAGAGCATCTGGGCGATTATCTGGGAAGTGAGACGCCCGGAGCTGACGAAGCTTTTCAAGATTGCCGGGCTGTACACTTTCGGGGCCTCGTTTTCAACCAGAAAAAGTTCCAGGGTTTTGTCTTTGATGAGCAGAAAATGTTCGTTGGTCATTGCGGCCAGGCTGGCCACGGTCAAGCCGCTTCTTTGCACCCCGGCCGCAGTGCGGCCCTCGGTCTTGGCGTCCTGATTGTCCAGCAGGGCGTATAGCACGGCCGGGTTGGAACCACTGACGGCCAGCCCGATGCGACCGATGTTGCGGTTAGCGAGAAGACCGGCGCCGAGCTGCTCCCAACTTTTTCCACCATTGGCAGTCTTGTAGATGGTACTTTCATTACCGCTTTCAATGAAGTTCCAGGGCTTTCTTTCCTTTTGCCAGGCAGCGGCATACAACACATTGGGCTGTCGCGGATCCATGGCCAAGTCAATCACGCCAGTTCTGTTGCTGATGAAAAGTACTTTTTCCCAGGTTTGACCACCGTCTATGGTTTTAAACACGCCTCTATCGGCATTGGCGCTAAAGAGATTGCCGAGGGCGGCCACGTAAACGATGTCGCTATCCTGCGGATTGATCAGGACGCGGGCGATGTGGCGGGTGGCGGCCAAGCCCATGTGTTTCCAGGTTCTTCCGGCGTCAACGCTTTTAAACACTCCGCAGCCGGGATAGGAATGGCTCTGGGAATTGCTTTCGCCGCTGCCCAGCCAGATCAGGTTTTCATTGCCTTGACTTACGGCGATATCGCCGATCGATGCCGTTGCTTCCCGGTTGAAGGAAGACCGCCAAGTTTGCCCCCAGTCTTCGCTCAGCCACAGACCGCCACTGGCCGTTGCCGCCCAGAACTTTCCGGGATGATTTTCATAGCCTTCAACGTCGACCACACGGCCGCCGCAAAAGGTCGGCCCGATATTTTTCCAGTCAAGTTTCTGAAAAAACGGATCCCGGCCCATGAGCAAATGCCGGGAAAATGAAAGCAGGAATTCGTCTTCGCTTGATTCCGTGCGTAGGCCCAGGGTCAGGCAAACCAGCAGAATGGAAAAAAGTGTCTTTAGCAAAGCCATGTTTCACCTGCGCAAAAACGAAGCTTACCGGCACATTGTAATGGATTGGTAAAAAAAAAAAACCTTTATGTTACAATGAATTATATGAAGCAAAAAACATTCTTGGTCTTGGCTGTTTTTCTGCTGCTTCTGCCCGTGCGCCTCACTTGCCGCGAGGAAGCGGTGAAGGAAAAAGTGGAAGTCATCAACATCGAGGTACCGGTAAGGGTTTTTCGTGACGGCATCCCGGTTAGCGGTTTGAGCAAGGAGGATTTCCGCCTCAGCGAGGGCAAGGAATTACAAACCATCAACGGTTTCTACGTGCGCAAAAAGAAAATGAATGTCCAGAACGTGGTTTTGAAAGCCGAAACCGCTGCGCCACCCTCCCGCTATTTTGTCCTGGTTTTTCGCATCCTAGACTACAACCAGCAAATGAAAAAAGGCGTGCAGTACATTTTTGACCACATCCTGCGTGACAACGACAAGCTTTTGGTCCTGGTCAATGACCGCACGCTGCTGCTCAACCAGGATATCTGGCAGGTCAAACGCTGGGAAATTCTTGACCAGCTTCTGAGAGAGGAGGCCGGTAAAGCCCGGCAGAATCTCGAGCAGCTTTTCCTGATGGTGCAGAAAGACCTCGATCAAACCAAGCTGCGCATGTTGATGGAACGGGACAGCAATTTTTATCCCCCGCGCATAATTGATTTTTTGGAACGCTATTTGCAGACTTGGAAAGAATTCAAAAACAAGTATTTGATTCCCGACTTGGACAAATTTTACAACTTCGCCCGGCACCTGGAAAAAGTAAAAGAAGAAAAGTGGGTGCTCACTTTCTACCAGATCGAAATGTTCCCCAACATGAAGATCAGCGGCCAGATCCGCCAGCAGATCGAAGCGATGATCAACCAGCTGCAGGTTGAGCGTAGTGAAGACAATTTGCACGCCCGCATCATGGAACAGCTTCTGGGACGAATTGACCGGGAACTCAATGTTGCCGAAGGATTTCCGATCGAGGAAGTCAGCAAAATGCTGGTCAAGGTGGACACCACCTATCATTGCTTCATCGCGGGTGTACAACGCGAGGCCTTGTCCGAGGATCTGGAGTACAAAAAAGTTGCTAGCGATATTGAAAATTCCCTGCGCGAGATTACCCGGCGCTCGGGCGGCGAAGTGATTTTTTCGAGCAATATCGGTTCGGCTTTGCACTCGGTCGAGGAAAAAGAGGATATCTACTACGTATTGACATATGAGCCAAAAAATCCGGCCCACAAGGGAAAAGTGAAAATCGAGCTGCCCGGCAATCCGGGCTGCCGACTTTTTTACGATGACAATATCCGTGCCGATTACATCGGCGAATATTTGCAGAAGAAAAAGGCTGGCGATCCTTCGCTGCTGCTCGAGGACCTGGACTTGAAAGAACGCCATTTGCAGATGAAAATTTCGTCGTTCAAAATGGTTGAGACTGCGAAAGGTAAAAACGGACAATTGAACGTCGCTGTCCTCATCCGCGACAGTCAGAATAAACAGCTGTATGACCAGAACCGTTATTTCAGCGCCAAGGAGCCTCAGGTGGAGCTGGCCATAGATTTTGCTTTTCTCGAGCCGGGCAAGTACATGTTCGTTGTCGAAGCGCACGATTTGCTGACCGGGAAAACCGCCATGGATATCCTGCAGTCCGAGGTGAAGTGAACGCTGCCGGCCTGCGCTTTTAACTTCCCCCCGGCAGGGGGCAGGTATACAATCGTCGGGAATATTGTTATAATCCAAAATTGAGGAGACGCACGTGATAGACAGGTATGAAGCGGCGGAAATCACCCGCATTTGGAGCGAAAAAAACAAGTACCGGAAATGGCTGGACGTGGAACTGGCCATCACCGAAACCTGGGCGGAAATGGGCGAGGTCCCGGCGGCAAGCCTGAAAAACATCAGGGAAAATGCGGCGGTCGACCCCGCGCGCATCCAGGCAATCGAAAAAAAAGTCAAGCACGACGTCATCGCGTTCCTGACTTCGCTGGAAGAAGCCATTGGCCGGGATTCGGCTTACGTGCACAAAGGCATCACTTCCTATGACGTGGTGGACACGGCCCTGTCGCTGCTGATCCAGGAATCACTGGCCGTGGTTCTGGCCAAAAGCGGGGAACTGGCAAAGATTCTTCTGGAAAAGGCCTTTGCTTACAAGGATCTGCCAGCCATCGGCCGCACCCATGGCATCCATGCCGAACCCATCGCTTTCGGCTGCAAGTTTTTGATCTGGTACGAGGAGATGGAGCGCAACCGCCAGCGGCTGCTCAGGGCCAAAGAGATTACGGCGGTGGGGAAAATTTCCGGTTCGGTGGGGACCTACATCCATTTCCCCGCCTGCGGCGAGGAAAAGGCCCTGCAGAAGCTGGGGTTGCGAGCCTGCCGGGTTTCTTCGCAGATCATCCAGCGCGACCGCCACGCCGAGGTGATCTGGGCCTTGGCCCTTATGGGGACCAGTTTGGAAAAGATCGCCGTGGAGATCAGACACCTGCAAAAAACCGAAACGCTCGAGGTCGAGGAGCCTTTCAGCCGCGGCCAGAAGGGGTCTTCGTCCATGCCCCACAAGCGCAACCCGGTCCGCTGCGAGCGGATTTCCGGCCTGGCCCGGGTTTTGCGCGGCCATGCGGCCGTGGCCCTGGAAAACAATATCCTCTGGCATGAGCGTGATATTTCCCACTCCTCGGCCGAAAGGATCATCTTCCCCGATTCCTTTCACCTGGCCGTTTTCATGCTCGACGACATGATCGACATATTGAAAAATCTGGCAGTATATCCGGAAAACATCCGCAAGAACCTGGAACTGACCCATGAGGTCTATTTTTCCCAGAAGGTGCTGACCCTGCTGGTCAACAAAGGCATGGCCCGCCAGCGGGCGTACGACCTGGTCCAGGATCAGGCCTTGAAGTCCTGGCAGGAAAAACGCAGTTTCCGTGAACTGGTCATGGCCGATCCCGCCATACGTGCCGTCTGTTCGGCGGCCGAACTGGAGAAGGTTTTTTCCCTTGAGGAATTGCTGTCCGGGATCGGGGGAATATTTGAGCGCTTTGCCAAGGGAAAATAAGGCTGGCCATGGCCCTGGCAACGATCGATTCGTACCTGGAGCAGATTGACGAACTGGTCAGCCATGCCTCCGACCATGACGATCTGCAATTCCGCCTGCGCCTGGAAGAACTGGTCAAAAAAGGGGGCCGGGACACCGAAAATGCCATCGTCCATTACATAACCGGCACCTATGTCAGCATTCTCACCCGCCTGAACCTGGTGCGCATGGCGGGCTACATCCGCAGCACGGCCTTCCTGGTGCCGCTGAAAAAAATGATCGAACTGGGCGAGAACGACCGGCTGCGGGAGGCGGCCATCATCAGCGTCTCCAAATACAACGACCGCCGCGCCCTGGACATCCTGGACCGGGCCCTGGGAAAAAATAAAAACAAGCGACTGCAGGAGACGATCGCCCAGGCCATCACCCGCATCAAACACAACAACCCGCTGCTGATCATGCTGCCCCGGTTTCTACAGGGCGGTAAAAACAGCGAATTTTTTCTCATTACCTTGAAGGTTTTCAAGAAAATACTCAGCCCGGCCGACGCCAAGGGCTTTATCTCTTATTTGCACCACAAAGATCACCTGGTGGCGGCGGGATCTTTTGAAATTCTGTGCTGCCGGGGCGATGAAGCGGTATTTTTTTTCATCAGCGAATTTTTCAGGGAGCGCAGCCGCAGCTTGATTCAGACATTGAACCAGCCGGAGAGCACCGGGGAATTGTCGCAATTGATCGCCGCCCTGCATGAGTACCTGAAGCGGCACCGCGATTTTTTCCCGCAGCTGCGTCCCGATATCGTCGCCTTGCTGAGTCGTGCCGGCGGCAGCGACTGGGGAAAACTGCTGACCACCTTGTTGGACGACCTGGAAAACGGGAGCGGGGTGCCGTGATGATCCTTCCGCTTAAAAGGCAAGGAGCTTGAGTATGGCTGTTATCAGAAGGGTCTATGTGGAAAAAAAAGCGGGATACGACATTGAGGCCCGGGCCATGCTGCTGGATCTTTGTGAAAATCTGGGCGTGAAGGGCTTAAACGGCCTGCGCCTGCTCAACCGTTACGATGTTTCCGGCGTCAGCGGCCGGGAAATGGCCCGGGCGCGGCCTGCCATTTTTTCCGAGCCGCCGGTTGACGAGATATATGAAGAAAGCTTTCCCCTGGCCTGCGGGGAAACAGCATTCGGCATTGAATACCTGCCCGGTCAGTATGACCAGCGGGCCGATTCTGCCGCCCAATGCCTGCAGCTGCTCACCCCGGGCAGCCAGCCGCAGGTGGCCACGGCCAGGGTCATTGTCCTCAAAGGCAGGTTGATCTCCGCTGAGCTGAAAAAAATCAAACAGTACTGCATCAACCCGGTCGATTCGCGCCAAGCCGCCCTGGGCAAACCGCGCTCGTTGGCGCTGCGAGCGGCCAGACCGGCCAGCGTTCCGGTTCTGAAGGGGTTCATTTCCTCTTCGGGAACGGAATTGCACCGCCTGGGCAACGAATTGGGATTGGCCATGGATGCGGCGGATCTGCGTCATTGCCAGGCCTATTTCCGGGATCAGGAGAAGCGCGACCCGACCCTGACCGAGATCCGTCTGCTCGACACCTATTGGTCCGACCATTGCCGCCACACCACGTTTTTGACAGCCATCACCCGGGTGGACATCCGCAGCGGCCGCTGGAACGAACCCGTGCGCCGGGCCTATGAGAGTTACCTGGAAACCCGGAGCCGCGTTGCGGCTGCGCGGCAGAAGGGGATCTGTCTGATGGACCTGGCCCTGCTGGCCATGAAGGAAATGCGTGGAAAAGGGCGCCTGGCGGATGTGGAATTTTCCGAGGAGATCAATGCCTGCAGCGTGGTGGCCAAAGTCGATGTCGACGGCAAAAACGAAGAGTGGCTGGTAATGTTCAAAAATGAAACCCATAACCATCCCACCGAAATTGAACCCTACGGCGGTGCGGCCACCTGCCTGGGCGGAGCCATCCGCGACCCCATGTCCGGGCGGGCGTTCGTCTATCAGGCCATGCGCGTGACCGGCAGCGGCGATCCCCGCCAAGCCGTAGCCCGCACCCTGCCGGGGAAACTCCCCCAGCGCAAGATCACCACCGAGGCGGCCCAGGGCTTCAGTTCCTACGGCAACCAGGTGGGGCTGGCCACGGGGCAGGTCAGCGAGATCTATCATCCCGGATACGTGGCCAAGCGTCTGGAGATCGGGGCCGTGATCGGCGCCGCGCCCAGAAAAAATGTCACCCGCCGCGTCCCCAAGGCGGGGGATGTCGTGCTGCTGGTGGGCGGCCGGACCGGCCGCGACGGCATCGGCGGCGCCACCGGTTCCTCGAAAGTCCACAGCGAATCGTCCCTGTTGACCTGCGGGGCGGAAGTGCAGAAAGGCAATCCTCCCACGGAAAGAAAACTGCAGCGGCTGTTTCGCGATCCGCGCGCCAGCCGGCTGATCAAGCGCTGCAATGATTTCGGCGCCGGCGGCGTGGCGGTGGCGGTCGGGGAGCTGGCGCCGGGACTGAATATCGACCTGGATCAGGTGCCCAAAAAATACGCCGGGCTGGACGGCAGCGAGCTCGCCCTGGCGGAATCGCAGGAACGCATGGCCGTGGTGGTGACGGCCGCACAGGCCCGGCGCTTTCAAAAGCTGGCTGCCGGCGAGAACCTTGAAGCGACCGTTATCGCCCGGGTCAGCGCCCGGCGGCGTTTGCAAATAAATTGGCGCGGTCGGACCATCGTGGATCTCGACCGGGATTTCCTTGACAGCCACGGCGCCGGGCGCCAGGCGGCCGTCGAAGTCGCTTGCCCCGCCCCGGCTGACGATTTTTTTAAAACCTTGCCCGCGGCCGCGGCCGGGAAACTCCCCGACCTGCGGGTGGCCTGGATGGCCAACTTGGGCGACCTGAACGTCTGCTCGCAAAAAGGCCTGGTGGAACGGTTTGACAGTTCCATCGGCGCGGCCACGGTTTTTTCCCCTTTTGGCGGCAGATATCAGGCCACGCCGGCCGACGTCATGGTCGCCAAAATTCCCCTGCTCAGCGGCGAGACCCGAAGCGGCACGATCATGGGCTTCGGCTTCAACCCCGGACTCTCCAGCTGGAGCCCTTTTCATGGCGGGGTCTATGCCGTGATTGAAGCCGTAGCCCGGCTGGCGGCCTGCGGCGGCGATTACCGCCGCATCCGCCTGAGCCTGCAGGAATATTTCCCCAAACCGGGCCGCGATCCGCGCCGCTGGGGCCAGCCTTTTGCCGCCCTGCTGGGCGCTTTCACCTCCCAGCAGCGATTGGAAATACCCGCCATCGGCGGCAAAGACAGTATGTCGGGCTCTTTCCGGGACATGGATGTGCCGCCGACCCTGGTCGCTTTCGCCGTGACTACCGTGGATGTGCGGCGGGTGGTCTCCCCGGAATTCAAGAAAGCGAACAGCCGGGTGCTGTTGCTGCCTTTGCCCCGGGACGAACAGGAAATGCCTGATTTTGCGGTCTTGAAAAAGAATTATGCCCGGGTGCATGATCTGATCCAAAAAGGGAAGGTCCTGGCCGCCCAGTCGCTGCACGGCGGAGGATTGGCCGAGGCGGTCAGCAAAATGAGTTTCGGCAACCGGGTGGGCATGGATTTCCATGAGCCAATGACTCCCGGCGAACTTTTCACGCCAGCCATCGGCTCGCTGGTTTTGGAAGTGCCGGAAACTGAAGATGTAGAGACACTGTTTTCCGGGTTGGATTACTGCATTTTGGGAAAAACCTTATCCGCGGCGGTGATCAGGGTCAACGGCTTGGAACTCGCCATTCCATCCCTGCAGGAACATTGGGAAAAGACCCTGGAAGATATTTTCCCCACCCGGGTGGAAAAAAGCCCGGTCGCGCCGGATCCCGGCTACGAGCGGCCGCTGTCCCTGGAGCGGGCCCGTCGGCGGGCGCGGCCTGCCATCGCCCGGCCGCGGGTGCTGCTCACGGTATTTCCCGGGACCAACAACGAATACGACGTGGCCCGGGCCTTTGCCAAGGCCGGCGGGATGCCCGAAACTTTTGTTTTCCGCAACCAGTGCACCGCCGATATTGAAGCTTCCAGCGCCGAACTGGCCGGAAAGATCCAACGCGCCCAGATCTTGATGATCCCCGGCGGGTTCAGCGCCGGCGACGAACCCGACGGTTCGGGAAAATTCATCGCCGCGGTCTTTCGCCATCCTCGCCTGCGCGATGCGGTCCACGAAATGGTTTACAAAAAAGACGGTTTGATCCTGGGCATTTGCAACGGGTTCCAGGCCCTGCTTAAACTGGGTTTGCTGCCCCACGGCGAGATCAGGGACCTGACATGCGAGTCGCCGACCCTGACCTTCAACCTCATCGGCCGCCTGGTGTCGCGCCCGGTATGCACGCGGGTGGTTTCGACCCTCTCGCCCTGGTTCAATCTGGCCCAGGCCGGCGATATCCATACCATACCCGTGGCGCACGGCGAAGGGCGGTTCGTGGCCCCGGCTGCCACGCTCGAGCTGCTGTTCGCCCTGGGCCAGGTGGCCACGCAGTACGTGGATTTTTCCGGCCGGCCGGCCGCCGATTCATTTTTCAATCCCAACGGCTCCATGCTGGCCATCGAGGCTATCTCCAGCCCCGATGGGCGAATACTCGGCAAAATGGCCCATAGCGAACGGACCGGGGACCATGTTTTGCAGAACATCCCCGGCGACAAGGACCAGAAGCTGTTCGCCTCGGGGGTGAGGTACTTCCAGTGAGTGCTCCCTTTTCGTTTCAATGTGCGGGAATAGTCAACGGGGGGGGTTACAAACCCTCCCCTACGAATGGCCACTATTTGGGCACGTGTCCGCCAGGCAAAATGCCGGCGGATGCCCCTACGTTTCCTCTATATTTGAATCATTGGATTTAAGAAGGGCAAACACGGGGGTTTGCCCCTACGGCCGGGCTTGTTTTTCGCTAGGGGCGATTTTATTTAAAAATTCCAGATCTTCGCGATCGCGATGGCGCTTGACAGCTGTCTTGTTTTTTATAAGCTGCTTCAAGCCGATATAATAAACGGGATATTCGTTTTTACCAATTTGGATCTTCTCGACTATTTTATCTTTCCAAGCCTGGGCAAAGGATACGGCCGTGATCTGGCTGAGCAGATCGAGCCGGTTGGGAGGAAGCCCGAATTGAATGATCAGGTTTTTAGCGGACAGGCATTGCGGAGATTCGATTTCGGGGATATTGCCTTGCCAAAAGTCCTTCAAGGCGGCATAAAGACGCCGGGAATTTTCGCGAGTGCGATCGTAAAAAAAATCCATGTCGCCGGTCAGCCGGGCGTGGCCGTAGTAAATGAC
>Ga0105152_10000492_pt1 | contig 11810 bp, 10 predicted proteins | sample LakBais05cmmetaG_FD_81534 | JGI IMG/M metagenome (GOLD analysis project Ga0105152, IMG submission 81534) | Lake sediment microbial communities from Lake Baikal, Russia to study Microbial Dark Matter (Phase II) - Lake Baikal sediment 0-5 cm | ecosystem: Environmental > Aquatic > Freshwater >...
ACTTTTCTTGATATAATGCCGAAGGTGGGACTTGAACCCACAATCCCGTCAGGGAACACGAGTTTGAGTCGTGCGCGTCTGCCAGTTCCGCCACTCCGGCCAGCGCCCAAATTTTACCACAACAACAGGTCTATATGAAACTCGGAATCATTGGCTTCCCCCAATCTGGTAAAACTACCCTTTTCAATGCCCTGACGCGTGGCAACGCGCCGACCACTGCGTCTGCGGGGCGCATCGAAGTCCATACCGCGGTGGTGGATGTCCCCGACCCGCGCGTGGACAAACTCTCGGCCATGTTCAAGCCCAAGAAGACCATCTATGCCAAGGTCACCTATGCCGACATCGCTGGGCTGGATAGCGGTGTAGCCAGGTCCGGGATCACCGGTCAGCTCCTGAACCAGTTGTCGCAGATGGATGGACTCATTCATGTTGTCCGCTGTTTTGAAGACGGAAATGTACCCCACCCGTCCGGGAGCGTGGATCCGGCCCGTGACATCGCCGCCATGGACGGTGAACTCCTGCTGAACGACCTGATCGCCGTCGAGCGCAAACTCGAACGGTTGGTGGAGGAACGTAAAAAAGGTGGCACGGACAAGGTTCTCAACGAACGCCAGACGGCGTTGTTCACGCGTTTACATGAGATACTCTCCGCAGAGAAACCCTTGCGGGGCGTGGAAATCTCCGCCGAGGAGGAGAAATTCCTCTCCGGCTTCGGACTGCTGACGCGCAAACCCCTGCTCGTGCTATTAAACCTGGGGGAGGGGCAAACAGCACCTGAGGTCCAGACCGCTTCGCCGCAGGTGGCACTGCAAGGCAAACTGGAAATGGAAATCGCCCAGTTGCCGCCGGGCGACGCGGCTGTCTTTATGTCTGAGTATGGCATCACCGAACTGTCGCTCAACCGCATGATCAGCATCTCCTACGATCTGCTCAACCAGCAGTCCTTTTTCACCGTCGGCGAGGACGAAGTCCGAGCCTGGACAACCAAACGCAAGGCCACGGCTGTGGAAGCGGCAGGTGAAATCCATACCGACCTGGCGCATGGGTTCGTGCGTGCCGAAGTGATCGCTTGCCAGGATTTGATCGAGTTAGGCGGGATGACCGAGGCAAAGGCCAAAGGCAAACTGCGGCTGGAAGGCAAGGAATACGTTGTCAGGGACGGCGACATCGTCCACATCCGGTCAAGTCTGTAATTCATCAAAAGGAATAATAAAAGGCGCGCCACATTTCCAAGGTGTGCCTTTTATGCTTTATTTCGTTTTTATTAACTATGCCTCGTACTCAGCAGGTCCCTCCTCGACTGTCGCGACCGGTTCATCCTCTGGCTTACGGTCCAACATCTGCATGGACAGGGCCACGACCTTGGTGTAATATTTGGTCTCGCCGCTTTTGTCCTCGTACTTGTCGGTCTTCAGGCGGCCTTCGAGGAAGATCAGGCTGCCCTTGTGCAGATACTGCTGGCAGACCTCGCCCAGCCGACCCCAGGCCTCCACATTGACCCATTCGGTGTTTTCCTTGCTTTCCCCTTCCGCCGACTTCCAGCGCTGGCTGACAGCCAGACTGAAGTGGGCCACCTTCTTGCCGGTGGGCGTGGAGCGGCTTTCGGGGTCCTTACCGAGACGACCAATCAGTTGTACACGATTGAGAGTTGGCATTTCATTTTCTCCTTTTCGATTGAAACGAGTTTATTATTAGTGTAATCATGTTTAGACAAAAGTCAAGTAGGATATTTGGAGCATTTATGAAAATTGTGACCACTCTCCCCGAACTGCGCTCGGAGCGCCGCACCCTGCCCGGACCTGTGGGATTCGTACCGACCATGGGCTACCTGCACGCCGGTCACATTTCCCTGGTGCAGACTGCCAGGGCCGAATGTGCCAGTGTGGCTGCCAGCATCTTCGTCAACCCGACCCAGTTTGGACCGAACGAGGACCTAGCCAGATACCCGCGTGACCTGCCGCGTGACCTGGCCCTGCTCGAAGCCGCCGGGGTGGACCTGGTCTGGACGCCCACGCCGGAGGTCATGTACCCGTCCGGCTTCCAGACCTGGGTGGAGGTGGAGGGGTTGATGCGTCCGCTGGAGGGCGAGGTCCGCCCCGGACACTTTCGTGGAGTGACGACTGTCGTTGCCAAGCTGTTCAACGCCGTCGGCCCGGATAAAGCCTACTTCGGCCAAAAGGATGCCCAGCAGGCTGCCGTGATCCGGCGCATGACGAAGGATCTGGATTTCCCTATTGAGATCGTCGTCTGCCCCACGCTCCGCGAAGCGGACGGGCTGGCCATGGCCAGCCGGAATACTTATCTCAACCCCGAGGAGCGTCAGGCCGCGACCGTTCTCTTCCGTGCGTTGTCTGCCGCCAAATCGGCCTATGATTCTGGCGAACGCGCGGCCGAAAAACTGCGCGCGCTTGTGGGCAAGACGGTCAATGCCGAGACGCTGGCGCGCCTGCAATACGTCTCCTGCGCGGACTATGACACGCTGGAAGAATTGGAGTCTGTGCGCGGCAAGGCACTGCTTTCGATGGCGGTCTATGTAGGGAAGACGCGGCTGATCGATAATTTTGTGATGGGGTAATAGAAAAACGGGCTATAATTACTTTAAGAGGTCGTCTAGAGTCGTATTGCTGAGATTCAGTCACTGGTTCGCAATGGTCTGTATTACCTGACCGAACATGCCGATGATGAGGCTCAGGCAGACGGTTTTGACATCTACGATATCGAACAAGGAATGTTATCCGGTAAGATCCGTCGTTCATGGGCAAAGATGGCAAATTCGAGATTGTCGGCAGGGCAATGGATGGACGGGCGATCGGGATTGTCTGCCGGATTACATCTGGTGGCAAAGCCCGCGTAATCACAGTTTATGATGACAAGCCCAATTGAGGAAACTATGGCTGAGAATTTCTGGCAAGGCGAAACTTGCGAATATTGCGACGGCGAGATCGTCGAGAAACATGTGACGATGCACCGCAAAATAAAAGATAATTACATCCTGTTGGAAAATGTTCCGGCAGGTGTCTGTACACAATGCGGCACACGTTACTATTCTGCCAACGTTCTCAAGACTATTGAGGAGAATCTGCGCGGACGCCGGAAGGCGAGCCGCGAGGTCGTTGTCCCTGTCTATGCCTGGCCGGGATAGATTGCAGACAAATAATTCGGGAGAAGATGACGGGCAAGGCCCTGCTCACAATGGCGGTGTATGTGGGGAAGACGAGGCTGATCGATAATTTTGTGATTGGTTAATAGCGCAGGGTGGACAACAGTCCGCCCCGTGAAATCTACGATTTCTGCGAATAAGTAAACGGTCGAGCTCACCCGCGCGGCGGGTGAAGGCCGAGCCGCTTACCATCTATACGCCCTGCGACGAAGACAGGCCAGTTTCTCGCTGCGACAGCCGCGTCGGGTGCAGCGAGTTGTTGAGCGGCATTTCGAATTTGTGGGCCACCCATCTCTCAGTGTCTTATCTGACTTATAGGCTATCTCTATAGTGCTGTTGGGCAGAAAATTAGATTTCAAATATTGAAGGGATTGTTCTCGATCTTCACCGCCTCCATTTGTCAAAAATATCTGCTCGCACTCGACCGCGATGTCTTGAATAATTCGTTCATAACGATAATACGCCAATGCGATCGGATCGATCTGCGTTTGACCATGGCCCCGGTAGAATAGGGTTTCTTCTTCTTGTGCTGTATGACCAGCAAACCCCTGACCGCCGCCGATGAACATCAAATCACGCTCTTTGGGCGCCAGGATTGGGTTATCCCAGTCAACAATATAAAGATCGTCGGTGGAGTCAGTCAGGATATTGCCTGCGTGAATATCAGAATGACATACAACGAATTCCGGAGATCGAGCCTGAAGTGCATGAGCGAGCCGTTCAGTGCGCTCGACGAGATCGAGAATTTGATCGCGTCTGGCTTTCAAAAACGCAGCCAGTTTTACTGCAACGGGGTCATCAAAAGCGTCATCTTCAATACGCTCCAGGAACGTCTTTACGATTTTGCGCCACTGCGGAGAATATGTCTCCTGCGGGATACGTCTTGTTAGCGTTGGAGGCACCATGGCCGTGTGAATACCTTTGAGCGCTCGTCCAAAATCGGCCCATTGACGATCTGACAGGTCAACCTCATACCCATTGTGGCCCTCAACAAAAGGGTAAAGGATCAACTTGAAAGCGTCCAGGCTTGCCCAAAGTTGCCCTGTTTTGGTTGCCAGGGGGGCGATGATCTGCACGATGCCCTGGTCACTGAGAAATTTGGGTAATGCCACGGAAATCTCGTCAAAGTCGCCTTGTCTCAACTTCACAAAGTACGGTGTTTCGTCGTCTGCGACGACGCGATAAACGGCCGTATTCAGATCGGCTCCGAGAGGAAGAAAAGCGACCTGGACGACAGGCAACTCATATTCATCCTGTAAACAAGTGATAACTATTTTGTCCTGGAGATCAGGTTTTTCAAGCATGGGTACGTGAGTTTCCCATCTTAGCGAGAAACAATGCAGACCGGTGGCGTTTGCCGCCCACGAATAAGGATTGATGCGGCGCGAGCCGCCTTGCAGTACGCGTGGTCGCGAAGACCTTCCATCAGCCTCGCTCTATCAGCCCGTCATCGAAATGCCGAACATGAAGAACCGCAGAATATCAAAGTAGTCGTCTGCCTCGAATTGCACAACGTGGGGCTCGGCGAGGCGGGCGCCGGGGAAGTAGCTGGCCTGGCGCGCGTTTGCGTGTATCCTGAAGCGTACTTCAGTGGCGAAGTGCTGTGGCATGGGCACGCGGCACCTGGCGACATCGCCCTTCAGTGCCATCTCGACGCCGCTGCGGATGCGCTCGACTGACAGCGCGGGGTGGATGCTGCTGGTTGCCTCCCCCGTGCCTTCCATGACGGCGACGGTGGTCAGGCCCGGCAGGAACGCCATGGCGTCCTGGCAACTACCGGCATCACCGGAGAGGAAGACCACCGGCACGCGCAGCCAGCCCGCGGTGTAGGCATTGATCAGAAACTCCGACGCGTAGCGGTCGTTGATCTTGAGGTAGACGACGCGGCCCGTGATCGTGTGCGCCAGGGGCGAGGCATCGGAACCGGCGCGCGAATGGTAGCCGGTCATCAGCGCGGCGTGGAAGGTCCCGTCGAGACCGGCCATCATGGAGTAGGGATCGAGCGTCCAGCTCCGGATCAGCCGGACTTCGCGCGGTAGTTTCGACGCGATGAGATTGCGGCCGGTCCAGTGTGCGTCCTTGACCACGATCTCGGTCACTCCCGCGTTGAGTGCGCCTTCGCATGCGGCGACGACTTCAGCAGTCATCTGTTCGCGAAACTCCGGATAATCGGCATGCGCCTTATCCGTCTCGTTCCAGTTGGTAGCGCCGGTCACGCCTTCCATATCGGCGGAGATAAAGACTTTCATAGGGGAGACTCCTTGGGCTTTGGCGGTAAATTAGTAAGAGGGATTCGCCGTGCTCGTGATTATGCCTCCTACTTTATCAAGGCACTGTTCACGTACACCGACGATAGTTGCAATCATGATTAATCTACGTTTGGTTGATCGCCACATTTATATTTTCCGAATTCGATGGTTTACTGGTTCAGATAGAGCCACCCAACAGTGCTTGTACAGAAAATTCCGTATAACATCCATCCTGGCATGTTACACGGAATTCCTCTACACCTGCTCGAACTTCTCCACCGGCACCACAAAAACGGTGGCGCGTTTCTCGCCCTCGGCGGCGGGGCTGCAATTCTCTTTCAAGACCTGGATGGCGGCCTCCACTTTCCCGTCGTCCACGCCCACCAGCAGGGTGGTCACGCCCCGCCGCAGTAGGCCGCCGGTCGAAGCGATGCGCGTGACGCGAAATTTACCGGCTGTCAGCGCCCGGGTAACGGGGTCAGAGTCCACATCCCGGAGGATGGCAATAATCATTTTCATGGCACACACTCCTCTGCTTCGCCGTGGGCGAAGCCTAGAATTCCTCGAACCGTTCCACCGGAATGGTAAAGACCGTCGCCCCGCCCACCGTCACCGGCACTGGGGTCTGCAGCGGCAGCGGCGAGCCTTCCAGCGGGATGGCCAGATATTCCACCCGCTGGCGGCAGGACTTTTGCAGCGCCACCCGCACTTCGTCCTCCTTGCCCTCCGGCAGGCCCACCAACAACGTGGCGTTGCGCCGCCCCAGGAAACCACCCGTGCTGGCAAGGTGAAAGACGGGTACGCCCAACACACCCAGAGCGCGCGTCGCCAGGTCTACGTCCTGTTCCTGGACGATGGCTGTCATCAAAAAACGAATGGGAGAATTTTCCATACGAGCATCCTATTCATTGGAGACCACCGCATCGGTCGGGTCGTCCAGCGTGACCGTCTGTCCGTTGGGGAAGACAACTACTGTCTGGTCTGCGTGGCGGGTAATGGTCAGACTCCTATATTTTACCGTAATTGACCAGGGAAAAGGATTCTTTCCGCTCAAGACGACCCGCTGCGGCGATTCGATCCGGACCCCGAGCGTGCCCAGGAACAAACCGAGCGGCGCGAGCCCCTGGACCGGATTCCGTTCCCCGATGCCTGCCCCGCTTTCGGCGTGGTAGGCACGCGCAAAGGTGTGCTGCTGCTTGAGATTCTGGATGACCGCCGCCATCAGCCGCGCCGTCAACTGGGCCGCTTCGGCCCGCAGACCGTAGCCCAGCAGCCCATCGCCGATGAGCGCGTTCCAGGGCAGGTGGACGGCCTGGCAAACAGGAGCGGATTCCGGGCCCCGTACTGGAACCGGGACTACCACGTTGGGGGAGGCTGCGCAAACCGGGATGCCGAACGTTCCCCCGAACCGGTTGGCGGCCAGCAGGGTCCGGTTTACGATGTTCAGGGCGCGGCGCGAGTTGGGGATCCCGGCCCACAGCGGCAGGAAGAGAGTCACATCTTCGGCGGAAAAGTCCATCACGGATACCGAAACCCGGTCGCGTTTTTCCAGCCCGGCCGCTTCGATTTCGGCCACGCGGGTGTAGACCATTCGAGTGGTGGCGACGGCCAGCCCCGCGCCCCACTGGAAGTCCTTGCGTTCCAGGCGTTCGGTCTGGGACGCCTCGCCGTTTTGCCCGCGCAGGCTGACTTCCATGCGGTGGGTGGCTTCTCCCCTCAGTTCAAGCCGGACGAGCAGGCGGACGGGCTGCCGGAATGACCTGCCGAGGGCGAGCGTCCCCGCGCCGCGCTGAGTGCCAAGCGATTTCCCCGCCGGGCTGCGGTGGGTGTCGCGGTCGCGCAGATGGTAGAGCACGGCGTCGGCGTCCCAGCATTCTTCGGTCAGGGCGCGCAAACGTCCGGATTCCACTTCCCACTTCGCGCGGTTTTCGGGCTGGTTGAGCGCCTCGGCGATGTACGCCTGCGCATGGGCTTCCCGGCACAGCAGGGCCGCCAGGGCCGGGCTTTCGGAGGTGGAGATTTCGGCTCCCTGCCCGCCTGCCTGCCAGATGCTGAAGGCCGGGTTGTCTTCGAGACCGGTCTGCAGGGGATGATCCCATTCGGGGAAGCCGTCGCCGTCACGGTCGCGAGACCCGTCGAACCAGCAGCGGGTAAAGGCTTCCAGCCCGGGCTGAACTTCCCGCAGAAAATCCAGGTCACGCGTATGCTGGAAGGTCTGCCAGGCGAGGCTTGCCAGGAGCGGGGCGGCCAGCCAGCGCCCGCGTTGACCGGCCAGGCCGGGCTTCCAGTCCACTGCACCATCCTCGGACTGGGCGGCGAGGAAGTTACGCACCAGACCGGCAGCCAGTTCCGGCGCGCCGGGGAGCAGGCTGGCGAGGGTGCAGGCTTCCAATGGCGGCTGTCCGCTCCACAGGTGGGGGTAATCGCTGCCATCGCCGCGCGGAGAATAACCCTGGTCCGGCTGGCGGGTGAGCACGAAGGATGGATTGGGAAGGTGCTGGCTGGGGCCGAAGAACAGGCCGAAGGCGGTCTTCTGGCTGAGGGCGAAGGCCGCGTCCCAGTCCGGGTCACCGGTGTGAACCTCGATGGTCTGTGCGGCGTTGACCATTTCGATCTTTGCCCGTTCGGCCTCCCAGGGACGGGCCGCAGTGCGGCGGGCCAGTTCGAAGGATTCTTCCCACGTGGCAAGGGCGGCCTGCGCCCAGGTCTGTGTGCGTGTGCCTCCGGCAGCCAGGGTCAGGTCGAGGGTCAGGGACGGGTACGGTCCCGGCCCGGGCTGGGGTCCGCCGGTGAGGAAGATGACCGGCGCGAGGTCCGCGCTGCGCCCGGCCAGGATGTTCGCCGATTGCATGGAGAGCGGGGCGAGGCTTTGTCCTTCCAGGGGGACAAGTTGTCCGCACATTTCGAGCAGGAGGCTGGCCGGTTCGCTGCTGCGGTTGGTGATGGTGAAACGCCCGGCGACGGTGTGCGAATCGGGAGCCCAATATTCGGCCACCACGTCAATGCTGGGGATGGGGGAAAAATCGAGTGAGAGGAAATTGGGGAAGAAACGGCGCAGGCGCGGCGGGAGCGGAAAAGTGGCCGGGTCGGAGACAGTCTGACCGCCGAGGGTGAAGCGCGGAAAGAGACGCATCGTGCGGGCACGCAACCCGTAGGTGGTGCGCAGGGACAGAGCAGGCGGGTCGCCGCCGCCGGTTTCGAGTTCCCAGATGTGATCGTTGACATAGTCGGGAGTACACAAGCGAAAATCTGCCGCCAGGGTAAGGGCGAGAGGGTCGCCGGGGCCGAGAATCCAGTCGTGCATAAAATAAGTATACGGTTTTTTTGGCCGGAGGTCAAAGGTTTTGTGCTAGAATAATTCAAATCCTACGAGGAAATATGCCAAACCCTGAAGAACCCCGTGATAAATTTCGCCGCCTGCTGGACTCCGAAGCCGAGACACAGGCCGAGCCGCCTGCCGAGGAGTTTACGCCCGGCGGCGGGACGCGCCCCATCCGACACCCGGCGGTGGACGAGAACGGTATGTCCCTGCCGCGCCGTGTGGAAGAGATTGACATGGGAGCTACGCACGTCGGCCAGGCGGCTTACGAGCATACCCCTGGCCCGACGGTGCGCCGCCCAACAACGACCCGGCGTGTGCTACCCGCGCGCCGCCGCCAGTTTTTCAACTGGCCGAAGGCGGGCGGCTGCCTGCTGCGCGGATTGATTATCGGCCTCTTCACTATCGTGGCGCTGGGGCTGATCCTGGCGGCGGTCGGCATATATGAGTATTACTCCATCGCCGCCACCCTGCCCAGCGTGAGTGACTTGCAGCAACGCGCTTCGCAATTCGAGACGACACGCGTCCTTGACCGCAACGGGGATGTCTTATACGAAATCAACGACCCGAACGCGGGCCGGCGCACGTACATCCCGCTGAATGAAATATCTCCCTACCTGGTAGCGGCGACGCTTTCCACTGAAGACAAGGATTTTTACACGCACGGCGGATTCGACCCGCTTGCCATCGTGCGCGCCTTCTGGGAGAACATCACCAGCGGCGAGACCGTCTCCGGCGCTTCGACCATTACCCAGCAGTTGGCGCGGGCTTTGCTCTTCACGCCCGAGGAACGCGGCCAGCGGACCTATATGCGAAAAGTGCGCGAGGCCATCCTGTCCGCTGAAATCGAGCGCCGCTACAGTAAAGACGAAATCCTCGAACTCTACCTCAACGAAATCTATTACGGCAACCTGTCCTATGGTGTGGAAGCCGCCGCTGAGACCTATTTCGGCGAAACTGCCGGCCAGTTGAACCTTGCTGAAGCGGCTTTCCTGGCCGGTCTGCCGCAGGCCCCCTCAGTGTATGACATCTACACCAACCGGGACATCACCATGGTCCGCTACCAGAACGTCATCATGGGGATGCTCGCATTGAGTGGTGAACGTCACTGTATCTACGTCAGCAACGCCCCTGACCCGGTCTGTGTGGACGGGACGGCCGCCGCGGCTGCCATCCAGGAAGTCCAGAACCGGACCTTCACTCCGCCCACAACTGACATGCGTTACCCGCACTGGGTACAGTATATCCGTACCCTGCTTGAAGAGCGCTTCGACCCGCAGACGATTTACCGCTCCGGTTTTACCGTCTACACCACGCTCGATCCGGACCTGGAAGATGCCGCCCAGCAATCCGTCGCGGCCCAGGTGACGGCCCTGGCGGATAAACACGTCACAGACGGGGCGCTGGTGGCAATCAAACCGTCTACGGGCGAAATCCTGGCAATGGTCGGTTCGCCTGATTTCTACAACGATGCCAACGCCGGGCAAATCAACATGGCAATCAGCCCCACGCGCCAGCCCGGTTCGTCCTTCAAACCCTTTACGTACCTGGCCGCCTTTGAAAAAGGCTGGACTCCCTCCACGCTCATCTGGGATGTGCCTTCGGAATTCCCGCCCTCCGGCCTGCCCAATGACCCGAATCCGCCTTACGTGCCGAACAACTTCGACCACAAATTCCATGGCCCGCTCACCGTCCGCGTGGCGCTGGCAAACTCGTACAACCTCCCGGCGGTCAAGGCGCTGCAATTCGTCGGCGTTTACGATGACCCGAACACACCGCAGAAAGATGGCCTGATTGGCATGGCCGAGCGTATGGGCTTTACCAGCCTGACGCGCGCTGACTACGGCCTGTCGCTCACCCTGGGCGGCGGTGAAGTCAGCCTGCTGGAGATGACGGGCGGATACGCCGTCATCGCGAATGGCGGGCTGAGGGTCCCGCCTGTGGCGATTACCAAGATCGTGGATTTCCAGGGCAACGTGATCTACCAGTACCAGCCTCCGACCGGCGAACAGGTCATCCGTCCTGAACATGCTTTCCTAATGTCGTCCATCCTCTCCGACAATTCCGCCCGTACACCCGTCTTCGGTCCGAATTCGATCATCAACCTGCCCTTCCAGGTGGCGGTCAAGACCGGGACCTCGAACGACTCGCGCGATAACTGGACGCTCGGCTACACCCCAGACCTGGCAGTGGGCGTCTGGGTGGGAAATGCTGACTACACCCCGATGGAAAATACCACCGGTGTGACCGGTGCCGGACCGATCTGGGCCGAGTTCATGACTTTTGCCATCAACCGCCTGACCGGCGGCAATCCAACGCCTTTCGTGCGGCCAGGAGGCATCGAGGAACACACCATCTGCACAGTCTCCGGCACGCAGCCGTCACAGTGGTGCCCCAGCCAGCGCGAGGAGTATTTTGCCGCCGGGCAGCCGCCGCTGACCCCCGAGCATGACCTGTGGCATCAGGTGCTGGTGGACACCTGGACAAACCTGGAATCTTCTCCTGAATGTGCCGATTTCACCGACGAGCGCATGACGATCAACGTGACCGACGATGGAGCGCGCAACTGGATCAGGCAGGATGAACGTGGCCAGCAATGGGCGCGCGATATGGGATTTGAGGAAATTTTATTTATTCCTGACAGGAAGTGCAGCGCCAGCGAACCGCGCCCGCATTTGCAGTTCGCGGGCCTGGAGGATGGTCAAACCATCTCGCATAACTTGTTGGATATTAGCATCGTGGCCGATGCCACTGGCGGATTCCGCTCGTGGCGTCTGGAATGGGGCGCGGGTGGCGACCCGACGGACTGGACACCGCTGATCAGCGATATTGGCACTGCTGTTCCTGCGCCGATCAAAGTCTACACCTGGGATTTGACCGGAATCCCGGACGGACAAGTAACGCTGCATCTCTACATGCAGGCTGACAGTGGCGGCTATGCCGAGAAGAGAATCCGCCTGAACCTGACTCTGCCTACCCCCACGCCGACGCCGTCTGTCACTCCTACACCCCCGCCTACTCATACGCCCACTCCAATTCCAACGGACACGCCCACTCCAATTCCAACGGATACGCCCACTCC
>Ga0105152_10000493_pt1 | contig 11808 bp, 12 predicted proteins | sample LakBais05cmmetaG_FD_81534 | JGI IMG/M metagenome (GOLD analysis project Ga0105152, IMG submission 81534) | Lake sediment microbial communities from Lake Baikal, Russia to study Microbial Dark Matter (Phase II) - Lake Baikal sediment 0-5 cm | ecosystem: Environmental > Aquatic > Freshwater >...
AGAGGTCGCACTTGATCGAATATGTTCCCGATTCGTCGAGCCAGCAGCCGTTGTATGGGCAGGCCTCGACACAAGCTCCGCATGCAGTGCAGGAATCCTTGTCGACGACATATATCCCGAGGCCCTCGTCCAATTTGATAGCCTCCGCCGGACACGCTTCGACGCACGGGTGCTCGTCGCAATGGATGCAGTAGTTCAGCCCGTAATCTCCAGGCTCCGGGAAATGGTCCTCGACGTTGATGCGAGATTGGGTCGGATCGAACTTGCCCACATGCGTCGCTGAGCAGACCAGAGCGCACAGCTGACAGCCAGTACATTTCTTGACGTCGGCTTTCAAACCCTTGCTCATTTATGTTCCCTCCATTGCGCATGATCGTTCTTGGATGCGGCACGGTAGATTGAGGACCAGTTCTGTCTGTGATTCAAAAGGCTAGACAGGATCCCTCTACCAAGCCCCCCTGCGGGACAGGTAGCTGGATTGCGAAGGGCGTATTTAGCTCTTGTCGGTTTCTCTGCGTCCAGCCAGACAAACCCAATCCGAACGATATCATGGCCAGTTGAATATGGCGATATGCTCAGACACGCCTATCGGCAGACGATTTTAAAGTGAACTACTTAAATATAATTACTTAGATTCATTACTGTCGACGGATGGGAAGCGCGTGTCCGACCGCCCCTGCAGTCGTTCCGCCTCGGGGACGTTCCCAATCTAGGAAGATAGTTATAGGCCCCACGGATACCATCTGACTGCGATGATCCCTGAAGGTACGAGGCTACTTCTGATTGACTCCAATGGAAAGAAGTGTATTGTGAAGGCTGCGAAGCAGATGTTGGAGGTTGGAGGCCTGGGAGTCGTCGACGGGGTCGCCCTCTGCGATGCCAACTATGGCGACAAGATGAAGATCGGAGGTCGCGACTTCATCATCCTGAAACCGAGCACAAAAGACCTGCTCGGGATCATCGAGCGACGCGCCCAGATCATGATCCCCAAAGACAGTTTCCCAATCCCCATGCATCTCGATCTGAGCAGCGGTAGCCGCGTCATTGAAGGAGGCGTCGGATCGGGCGCGCTCACAGTCGTGCTTCTGAAAGCGGTGAGTCCATCCGGTAAGGTCTTCTCATATGAGACCAGGACAGACTATGCGGACATTGCGCGCCGTAATGTCGCTCTCTCGGACAACGAAGCGAATTGGGACCTCAAGATCGACGACGTCTGCAAAGCGAAGCTGGAGCAGAATGTCGATGGAGTGGTAGTTGACATCCCAAATCCATGGGATGCGGTTGAGAACGCGACAAAGGCACTGAAAGCGGGCGGATATTTCTGCTGCTACATTCCAAACGTGAACCAGCTCGAAGACGCGGTCAGGAAGATGCGCGAAGTCGGGCTTGCCGAGGTCGTGGCGTTCGAGACGCTGCAGAGAGAGATGGTTGTGCACGAAGGCGGTGTCCGTCCAAGCTTCGACATGCTCGGTCATACAGGGTACTTGGCTCTGGGCAGGAAAATGCACAACTGATTGTCGAGAGAGCTCAAAATCTAAGTATGCGCTTGCGCAATCTCCCAAACAGGTGACCACGGGATGGCTATCGCAGAGGTCAGGGTCGAGCTGAAGAAGGGGGTGGCTGACCCTGAGGGGAAGAACACTCTAAAGGCGCTTGAACTACTCGGGTTCGAAGGAGTGAAGGATGTGAAGACCGTCAAGGTCTTCGACATCCATCTGGAAGGAGACGGGGGAGATATCGAGAAGAAGGTCGACGACATGTGCAGGAAGCTCCTCGCGAACCCCGTGATACACAACTATTCTATCAAGATCAAGTGAGGGACCCGGATGTCGACCGACAAGTTGTACATTCGCCGGGAGGTCCCTTTCGAGCTCGTGGATATCAACCTTGAATCCGCGACCGATGATCAGTTAATCGAACTCAGCAATGAGAGCGGCACGGTCCTCTCGCTAGAGGAGATGCGCCGCATCCGGGACTTCTTCCGCGAGAAGGGAAGGAATCCAACCGACGTGGAGCTCCAGTCGATCGGCCAAGCCTGGAGCGAGCACTGCTGCTATAAGAGTTCCAAGATCTATCTCAAACAGTACGTGTTTGGCATCAACACGCGTCAGGTCATCGACCGTGGTGACGCCGGCGTGATGGAGTTCGACAAAGACCACGCATACGCCCTCAGGATAGAGAGCCACAATCATCCGAGCGCGGTGGAGCCCTACGGCGGAGCGGCAACTGGCATTGGGGGCATCATAAGAGACGTTCTCTGCATGGGAGCTCAGCCGATCGCTCTGGTCGATCCTTTGTTTTTCGGGCCGCTCGACTATCCGTTCGAAAAAATTCCCCGTGGGATCAAACACCCGAAGTACTTGTTCGGCGGGATTGTCGCGGGCATCCGAGATTACGGGAACAGGGTCGGCCTGCCTACCGTCTCCGGGGGCGTCTGGTTCGATGAGAGCTACGTGGGCAACTGTCTGGTCAATGTGGGCTGCGTCGGCATCGCGGAGAAGAAGAACATCCGGAAGAACGCCGTCCGGGGAGCTGGAGATGTCCTTGTCCTCGTCGGTGGAAGAACTGGAAGAGACGGTATCCACGGAGTCACCTTCGCATCTGCTGTCCTGACCAAGGAGAGCGAGACCGAATCAAGAGGGGCTGTCCAGCTAGGCGACCCGATCATGAAGGAGCCCGTAATTCACGCGGTTCTCGAGGCCAATGAGAAGGGGCTCGTGAACGGCATGAAAGACCTCGGTGGAGGGGGCCTCTCGTGCGTGGTCGGCGAGATAGCGCTTGCGGGCGGATGCGGCGCCGAGGTCAACTTGTCCAAGGTCCCGCTCAAGGAGGAAGGACTCGCGCCCTGGGAGATCTGGGTGTCCGAATCGCAGGAGCGGATGATGCTCTCTGTGTCACCGGGAAGTGTCGATGAGGTCCTCCATGTCTTCAAGCTCTGGGACGTCCCGGCGACCCCTGTCGGCAAGGTCACCCGCGAGAAATCCGTGAAACTCTATTTCCAAGGCGAGAAAGTCTTCGACCTCGAGCTGGAGTTCCTGACAGCGGGGCCGGTCTACTGCAGGCCCTGCAGCGCGGGGAAATCGAAGAGGGTGAAGCGCGAGAAGATACCGAAGGTCAAGGAGCGATATGACAAGGAACTGGTCAAGCTCCTGGCCTCGCCCAACATATGCAGTAGGGACTGGGTCATCCGGCAATACGATCACGAAGTCCGCGGGAACACGGTCATCAAGCCTCTCCAGGGCAAGCTCGGGCACTGGAGTCACGGAGACGCCGCTGTCCTGAAACCTGTCGAGGATTCCTTCAGAGGCCTGGCAATCGCCACCGCCTCGAACCCATTTGCGGTCGGTATCGATCCGTACAGAGGGGGTAAAACATGCGTGGACGAGATGTGCAGGAACCTCGCAGCGGTGGGCGCAAGGCCACACTCATTCACGAACTGCCTCAACTTCGGCAACCCTGAGAAGCCCGACAGGCTGTGGCTGTTCAGAGAGGCCGTGAGGGGCATGGGCGAAGTGGCTAAAGCGCTCAACATACCGACTCCTTCGGGCAATGTGAGCTTCTACAATGAGGCGCCTTCCGGCGCCGTGCTCCCGACACCTGTGTTGCTGGGCTGCGGGATAGCGCGAGACATAAGGAGGTGCGTGACCTCCGACTTCAAGCAGGAGGGGGACACCATAGCCGTTGTCGGTGCCACGAAGCATGAGATGGGAGCTTCAGAATACTACAGGATGACGAAGAGCTATTCGGGGAGGGTCCCGGACGTCGACATTCCTTCCCTGAGAGCGGGCACAGAGGTCATAGTCGGCGGGATAGAGAGAAGTGCGATCGTCGCGTGCCATGACATCTCCGACGGCGGGCTTTCGGTCGCGCTGGCTGAGATGTGCATCGGAGGGGATGTCGGTGCTGAGATAGATCTTGGGAAGATGGAGAAGCTCCGGTCCGATGTGCGCCTGTTCTCGGAGAGCAACAGCAGATGGCTCGTGGAGCTGAGAAAGGGCAAGGAGAAGCAGCTTCCCAAGGACAGGAAAGTGAAGATGGTCAGGCTCGGGACCGTCGGAGGGAACTCGCTCAGAATCTCCTCCAACAAGACACTCATCGATTCAGATATTGACAAGCTGGCAGAGAGCTTCAACTCGACCCTTTGGAGGCTGGTAGGATGAAGGCAAGCCATGTCAAGGTGTGCGTCCTCAGGATCGAGGGTACGAACTGCGAGGAGGAGTCGTTCCTGGCTTTCAAGCGTCTGGGAACGAAACCGGAGAAGGTCCATCTGAAGCAGCTGACAGGTACGGACGTCTCGAACGAGGAGAAAAGATCGCTATCGGAGTATCAGATCCTAGTGCTCCCCGGAGGGTTCTCCGCGGGCGATTATGTGCGCGCGGGGGCGATTTTCGCAGCAAGGATGAAAAGCAAGCTGTCCGGAGACCTGGTTGAATTCATCAAATCGGGAAAACCCGTCCTCGGGATCTGCAACGGCTTCCAGATATTGGTCGAAACGGGACTCTTGCCAGCCATGTCGGGAGTGATGACAGAAATCCCCGAAGCGGTTCTTGGCACGAACGATTCGGGCAGATTCGAGTGCAGGCCTACGCTTCTTAGGAAAGTGAATCGTGGAAGCTGTGCATTCACGAGTCGGATCTCGCCTGACAAGATCTCTTTGATACCATCAGCGCACGCCGAAGGGAAGCTGATGTTCCCGCTCGACAGGTCGAGGAATATCGTCAAGGAACTCGAAGACAACGATCAGATAGTGTTCAAGTACGTCAATCCGGAAGGCAACCTCGCAAGCTACCCTTGGTGCCCGAACGGATCGACGGACAACATCGCTGGAATATGCAACCGCGAGGGGAACGTATTCGGGCTCATGCCTCACCCTGAGAGGGTGTTCTTCAAGTTCACGCATCCGGACTGGACGAGACAACCCGACGGACCGGGAGACGGAAGAGCGGTCTTCGAGTCAGTGCTGGACTACGTGACGAAGAGACTTTGATGGCACGGAATCTGCCTGCGAACAAGACTAGTTTGGATTCCCCTCGCAGGGAGGCAGCGTCGTTCCCGAGCACTCTCTGGCCACTTATTCACCACCACGATTCGTCGGCGCGAGAAAAACACTTATCAGACCTCGTGAATTCACTCTGGCAAGGTCACCGACAATCATGGGAGACTCATCTGGGCCGCAAGCCGACGGTTCCTCGCCAAGGACAGCGGTTGCTAAGAACAAGCTCGTCAGGCTTCTCTGGAATGCAGCTGGAACCATCTTCCTCGCGCTAGGACTGATTGGGATTCCTTTGCCCCTCCTTCCAACTACACCCTTCCTCTTGATCGCAGTGGCCTGCTATCTCAGAGGCTCGACACGAATGTACAACTGGATGATGACGAACAGGTACTTTGGCCCTTATCTGAAAGACTACATGGAAGGAAATGGGTTGACATTGAGGACGAAGACAGTGGCAGTCTTAGCGCTCTGGGGGGTCATCGTGTTCTCAGCAGCGTTCGCTACCGAGAACGCAATCGTTCGAGTCGGCTTGCTCGCTGTTGCTCTCGGAGTGACAATCCATCTACTAACGCTCAAGACCAAGCGGAGAGTCTAGGATGCCAAACGGAGGCGGCGAGTACTCCGCAGATGCTCGGGTGAGCCGCCCGACCCAGATGGCTAGGCATGTTCTGTGATCACCATTGAAATGCGCGAGGGCCCGGACTATGCCCGAATCTACCGGTGATCAAAGCTGGACGCGAGAAGAATCGTCCAGGAATTCTCTGCTGGCAAGAAGACCCTTCGCACTTGAACAGCCACAGCCAGAGAACGTCTTGGCATCCGAAGAGATGGCTAACTGTCTAATCTCGTCCGACGCGTGATTGCCAAGATCACACCTATCGACCCAACAACCGCAATAGCCAGCGCCAGAGCATTGTCAAGCTCGGCAATGACTTCGACCACTTCTACCTCGACCGCCCTCGTTCCGGTTGTGCCGTTGGTATCGCGTACTTCTACAGTGACTTCGTAGATGCCAGGTGTGGCGAAAATATGATCGATGGCCTTGTTCGATGACCAGTCGGTATCCCAAATGCCATCGCCGTTGAAGTCCCACCGAACATCCAATGAAAGGTTCGAATCCTCCCGGTCAAAAGACAAGGATGCGCTGAATGAAAATACTGTTGATGTGTCTCCCACGGACGGCTCGACAACAAGCCATGCCTTGGGAGGCGCATCGATACCGGACGGGTACATCAAAGGGTACCTGTCCATGTTGGAATCGAATAGAAATGGAGTGTCACCTATCGCATCCGGTCCTGTGAAGTTCTGACTCGGCCCATTCTTCGAGTCATTCCCCGCGTAATCTGACCAATAGTTTCCCCCGGTCGGGTAGCCATTGTCCCAAGCGTTTCTGGTTCCGTACAGATCGCGTGCGGAAACAGAATTGTCGATGAAGTTGTTATGGTAGACAAGCCAATCGGACGAGCTGTAGAGACTCATTCCGAGCCAGTAGCACGACCAGAAGCTATTGTCCGCGACCAGGGTATTCGGAGAATACTCCGCAATGATCCCATAGCCTGCGCCACTGATGTTGTTTCCGACTAACGTCGTATTGGAGGAATACGAGAGGTGTATGCCCTCGTTGCCAAGAGAGAATCTGTTTCCACAGACGGTGCTGTTGTCAGAATATGCGATGAATATTCCGGTGCCATTCGACATGTTGTTGGCAGTGAAGACAAGGTCTCTGCAGTAGTTAATCGCAAAACACGTCCACGAGCAATTGACACTGTTGTTATCGAGTGTGAGATCGTCACAGTTAGTGGCTGTCAGTCCGACTCTCGATTCTGAGATTTCTGTGTTCGAGAACGAGACATTTGCACAATACCACAACCACACGTGGCAGTAGTACATGCCGGAAAACGTATCGTTGCGAATCGAAGAGTCGTCAACGAATGCCAGTTCCAGACCGCGAAGAGAGGAGTAGTCCTCTATGACCACATGCGAGCAGTTGGCAAGAATCAACTGTGACAGGAAAAGGCCGTTTGTCGCTGGTGTGTCTGTGTTCTTAAAGTACATGACCGGCGCGCCCAGCCAAAGGTTGTCTGCGGAGATTTCATGCGAGTTGAAATGGATGACTCCGCTTCCTCTGACATCAACCCCGAACGGAGTCTCCATCTTATTGGTTGAAAGAGATGCATTCACGCAGGAGTCAAGTAGGATGCCTACGCCCCACTCATTTGAAGATGTGATGTTGTTTCCCGAGACTGAGATGATCGATGAGTCAGAGATGGAGATCCCATCACCATAGAATCCATGAATATCACAGTCGGCAATAGTTGCATTGGTGACAGACGAACAAACGATCCCGTCATTACTGTTGTTCCCTCCAATGTCGTTCGAGGCAACTCTGACACCTTCGGACAGAGCGATCGAGATCCCCTTCCCACATCCCACCAGGGTGTTGTTGCAGATGACTGCGTTGTCGCACTCCTGAGCCGAAACGCCATAGGGAGTGAAATCGTCAGGCCATTGCCCCGTGACATTGTTCTTCTCTATCGTGGTGTTCGGGCATGAATCCAAGAACATGCTACCATACGCGGAACCGACGACTTCATTGTCAATCACAGAGATGTTGGCATCGTTCGTCATATAGAATCCGTAGTTGTCGCGCTCCAAGTAGTTGCCTACAAACAGGCAATTGCTGGAAGAATCTAGGTAGATGCCGCGTTCATGTATCTGGATCGAACAGTTGCTGACGGTTAGATTCGTGCACCCTACGACATATATCCCGTAGTAGTCCCAGCCCTGGAAGTTGAAGTAAATATCAACGTCCTGGATCACGGCATTGGCCACGTTCACGAGATGCACTCCGACGCCGTTCAGATGAGTGATTGAATTGCGGAACACAAAATACGCGTTAGTATTCTGGACTGTGATACCCGCGTAGGCATTCGATAAGTCCCAACCTTCGATGATGAACGGATTCGAGATGGTCCCGTCTCCCCCAGTAACGCCATTGTCTGGAACAAATCCTCCGTTCCCATCTATCCAGATGCCCACATGATAAGTGTATGCATCGACGTCCTCAGAAATCAGACGAAGGCCACCGTATAGAGACATACCAAGGATCACTGAAATCAGCAATGGTTCCAATATGACACGCCTATCGACCATTCGCCCCACGAACCTTTCTATTATGTCACATCAAGGTATTTGTAGGTTAGTGTGACAGCGTGGGCTGGTCGGCCGTTCGGGACCCATCAGGGAGAGGACAGACTTCGCAAGATCGACGAGGCTTTCTCCCGTCAGAAAAGCGTCTTGATTCGATGGATTTCTCCCGCCAGTTCGCCATACTAGTTTCTGAAGATTCTAAGAACAAGAGGCTGCTGATGGAATCGTTCTAGGAACTAAGCTGAATGAGAATCATAGTGAGGGGGTCCGGATTTGGACCTGATCAGTGTCGACACGACATGTTATACGGAGTCTTTGAAATCCAGCTGCAAGCGACCCACGGAACAATCAGAGGGACACAATAAGCTCGACCTGGTCGCTGTCCTTGAGTCCGAGCGAGCGCCTCAAATGGTATTTGCAGATAACCTCGATGATGTCCGTGTGGTGAGACCTCACAGGCAACACAACCGCGCACTCCATGTTGTGGATCGTTGCGAGGAAGCACTTCACGTCTCCGAAGGTCCTGCCCTCCTTCTCGAACCCTTTTATCAGTATTCCCTCGGATTTTCTCAGGATATCGAGCTTAGGAAGCTCCGGATCGGCAAGTCTCAGGTTCAGTGTCCCCTCGAAGGGCTTGAACCAAAGCTTCTTCTGGAACTGGTCGGCGTAGGCCTCCTGGTTCACGTAGTACTGGCCTTCCCCGATACCAGAAGTCACGGTGCCGATGATCACGAGGTGGTCCTTCATCTCGAATATGCGCTGGTAATCCGAATACTCTTTTCTGAGAAGCTCGAAGCCCTTGTCGGTGAGCTTGATCCTCTGCCTCCTGGCGCCGAGGTCGCGCTCGATAAGCCCGTCACCAAGCAGTTCGAGTATCTTCTTGGAGGCAGATTGTTGGCTGATCTCGAGAACATTCCCGAGCTCCCTCGATGAGATCGCAATGTAGTCGTGGACTCCGCCCATCAGGGCTATGTGTTTCAGAGTCGCGATTTGCTTCTCATGCATGGTACGGCTCGGATGAGCTAGGCATCATAATAGCTTTTCGTCGGTAGGATTGCTAGTAATCGTCGGCCACTAGATAGCGTTCGCTCCGCAACCTAACAACTGGAACACGCCTTTCCTTGAGCCTTTGTATGAGCTCCCTGTCGTTGGTGACGACAGCCGCGGACCTCTGCAAAGCGATCTCGATGACGGCGTCGTCGCCCCTGAATTCCGTCTCCACGATCTGATAGTTCCGCGCCAAAGCGAGGGCAGCCCTACCGTTCTTGTCCAGTGTGTTTGCCAGCTCGCCAAGAACCGAGCTCGGAACGAAAACTGGTATGTCCCCGAACAGTCGCTTGAGTTCGTGGTCCAGGTTCAGCTTGAACTGAAAGGGCATCAGAAGAGCGTTCGCGTCGAGCACGATAGCTTGTGGCAGGTAATCACACGCCTACTTCACTACACCGTACCCGATCAGACGCCACTTGCCTGCTATGCGTCTCGATATGGCTATCCTCTGGTTCTTCTCGGCACAGACAGGGATCTTGAGATTCACTTCAGCGGAATCGGACCGGCCGCTCGTCACCACTCCCACGGTCGTCGCAGTTCCGACGCTGAGCATCAGAGGCTCATTCGTCTTGAGATTGTCGACGGCAAGCTCAGCCGAGACTCCGACTACCCTCTTCATGAGTTCGGTACTGAACGTCAGCTCGTTCCGCACGGGCGGAAGCGATCCCGGAACTCCGGCGAGCCGGCCGACCAAGGAATCTGATTTTGTGAATGATGGATCAAGGCCGGTTCCTATGGCGATCAGACCGCCCGGGCCAGCAACCTCGAGAGAGAGACCGCCCGCGTAGAGCGACCTGACCTTGGTCACGATGCTCTCCCAGCTCGTCTTGCTGCCGACCTCGACCTTCCTTCCAGGCAATATCTCTACCTCGTCACCTATCTTCAACTTGCCTTGGGTCAGAGAGCCTCCAATCACCCCGCCTTTGAGACTGGAAAGCTTCGTTCCGGGGACGTTGACGTCGAAAGACCTGGCTATGTACATCCTGGCTGGTTTCGACTTGTCCCACTTTGGGGTCGGGATCTTCTTCTCGATGGCCTCGATAAGCATGTCGATGTTAACGTCGTGGTGAGCTGATATCGGGATGATCGGGGCCTTCTCGGCAATCGTTCCCTTGATGAAGCTAAGGATTTCGGCATAGTTCTTCTTGGCCTCCTCCTTGGAGACGATATCGATCTTGTTCTGGACGACTATTATCTTGTCCACTCCTATAATAGACAGGGCCATCAGGTGCTCCCTCGTCTGCGGCTGAGGACATTCCTCGTTCGCCGCAACGAGCAGCAGTGCCCCGTTCATTATCGCCGCGCCTGAGAGCATGGTGGCCATCAGAGTCTCATGACCCGGGGCATCGACGAAGGATACCGATCTGAGGAGCTCGCACTCGCCTTTGCAGTTCGGACAAATCGGCTGATTGGAATAGCATTCTGGCCCTTCGCAGTTCTTGCACTTGTAGAAAGCGACATCAGCATAGCCTAGCCGGATCGAGATGCCTCTCTTGACCTCTTCAGAGTGCCTGTCGGTCCACTCGCCCGTCAGAGCTTTCGTCAGCATGGTCTTGCCATGGTCCACATGCCCGATCATGCCGATGTTGGTCTCTGGCTGGCTTGGGACCTTCATTACTGCTTCTTCTCCTCTTTCTTCAGAAGTTCGGAGGCCGGCTTCATGCCGTGTTGCGTGATCTTCATGTTGATCTGCATGGTGTCTGGAGCTATCGTATTGCCCCTGACGTTCTTCCGTCGCCTCAGCCCGTTCTTCTTGGAGTTGAAGCCGATGCCTTTGGAGATCAGAAGCTTCTTCCTTCTCGGGCCTGGCAGGTCCTTTCTCATCGGGAACCCGTCCTTGTCGCTCCCGCCAGTGATCTCTAGCTTGAAGCCTGGCAAGCCGACGAAGATGCCGTCCACCACGTCGCCTATCTTCTTGCCGATGAGCGAGTTAGCGTGATGACCTGAGACTGGCGTCTGATATGACTTCCCATCTTTTGGGTCGTTTACTACAGCTCTGAACTCCGCCAAACAATCCACTCCGGTGTGTACGACGCCCTAATGCGAAAGGAGTTATATAGGTTTCGGACATGGAAATGGAGTACTGGTATGTCAATTCGGAGACCATGCAAGCCGTGTACGTCGCCATGATTATGGTCATCGAAAAGACTCCCTGCGACAGGTAGGGAAAGGCGATGAAGAAGATCACGCGAGAATACCTGAAGAACATGATGGACACCGACGTCGACTTCGTTCTCATAGACGCGCGCGGACACGAGGCATACGCCAAGGAACACTTGCCTGGCGCCTTGTCAATCCCATCTGACCACCTTGGACAACACTTGCTCAGAGATCACAAGAAGCACAGGACTTTCGTGACCTATTGCTCCAATTTCGAATGCGAAGCGAGCACGATAGCCGCTCAGAAGCTGGACAAGTACGGTTTCAAGAACGTGCTCGAGTTCAAAGGTGGCCTGGAGGACTGGAAGAAGGCCGGGTATTCGACAGAGAAGTGACTGACATACTCTCTGGCGTAAACACCAGAGGTTCTTCGGCTCACACCGTCGCTCACGACACCACCTTCCATAGATGGCCGTTCCAACGGCGTACCGATGGCTGTGCCAGACAGCCACTACTTC
>Ga0105152_10000494_pt1 | contig 11767 bp, 11 predicted proteins | sample LakBais05cmmetaG_FD_81534 | JGI IMG/M metagenome (GOLD analysis project Ga0105152, IMG submission 81534) | Lake sediment microbial communities from Lake Baikal, Russia to study Microbial Dark Matter (Phase II) - Lake Baikal sediment 0-5 cm | ecosystem: Environmental > Aquatic > Freshwater >...
ATCGAGGCGACCACCGCGGCCGAACCGCTGGTGCGAGCCCTCTATGCAGCCATTCTGGAACGCGGCGGGCATCCGTACCTGCTCCTGGAACTGACCGATCAGGATGAGATCCTGTTCGCGGTTGCTAAAAACGAACAACTGGATGCCACCCCGCCCTTCCGTAAGCTGGCCTATGACCAGTTTGAGAGCCGCATCCGCATCCACTCGGCCACCAACCCGCGTGCCCTCTCGGGCGTGGATCCGGCCAAGCAGCGGCGGCGACAGAAGTCTCTGGCTCCCATTCTGGAGGCCCAGATGCGCCGCGGCGCCGACCGCTCATTCAAATGGGTCACCACCCTGTTCCCCACCGAGGGTTTCGCCGTGGAAGCCGAGATGAGTTTCCGGAACTACGAGGACTTCGTCTACCGTGCCTGCCACGCAGACGAAGCGGACCCGGTTGCATTCTGGAAGAAGGTGGAGACCAAACAGCGCAAGATCATAGACCGCATCGAGGGCCATAACCAGGTTATCCTGCGCGGCCCGAATGTGGACCTAACCCTGTCCATCCAGGGGCGCAAGTTCCTCAACGGTGCGGGCGTCAACAACATGCCAGACGGCGAAATCTATACCGGCCCGGTCGAGGACTCGGTCAATGGCTGGGTGCGCTTCTCCTATCCTGCCATCTATAACGGTGTCATGGTCGAAGGTGTGGAATTGACCTTCACCAATGGCAGGGTCGCAAAAGCCAAGGCTGACAAGAATCAGCCCTTCCTGCTGGAAATGTGCGAGTCGGACCCGGGGGCGCGTTACCTGGGTGAATTCGCCATCGGCACGAACTACGAAATTGACCACTTCTCGCGCAACATCCTGTTCGACGAGAAACTTGGCGGTACCTTCCACATGGCGCTCGGGTCGGGCTATCCGGAAACAGGCAGCAAAAACAAGAGCATGATCCATTGGGATATGATCTGCGGCATGAAAGACGACTCCGAGATCGTTGTGGATGGAGAAGTCATCTACAAGAACGGGAAATTCACCTTTTAAATACAGGGTACTGCGTAAATATTCGAACCAAAATCCTGTTATTTCCGAGCCTTTCGATACAGAAAAGTTCATGGATTTCTGCAAGAAGCAGTAAGACCGGGTGAGGATAAACCCCGCCGCTGCAAATTACCCCGTCGGGGCGGCCTGCATGGTCGCCCCGAATTTTATGCCCGCCAGAACCCGCGCCGCAGCGGGCGCACATCTTCCGAGATGACAAAGGCCTCCGCGTCAGTCGCATGGACGATATCCTCGACTTTCGATACATCCTTGCGCAGCACGCTGACACTCAGCATACTGACCATGCCGTCCCGGCCGCGGGCCGGGATCTCGGTCACGCCAAACCCGGAGTCTCGCAAAACCTGTGACAGTAATGTTCCCAACCGCTGGGTGACAATGCTGATCTTGACGTGCCCGATGGCCAGCCGTTCCTCGATCCACATCCCGACCACGTTACCCGTGGCAAACCCGGCGGCGTAGCCGACAACGTTCAACGGATTATCCAGGTGTTGCAGCACCGAGGTGATGGCGATGACGAAGATGACCGACTGGACAAAGCCTAGCATCCAGGCAATCCCCTTGCGCCCGCGCACCACGAACAACATGCGTAGGGTGTCGCAGGTCATGTCACTGATGCGCAGGGCGAAGATGCCGAGGGCGCCCAGCCAGGCAACGGGGGAGAGGAAAATTTCGAACATGGGACACCATCCTTTCAAAAAAAAATTCAGGGCGACCAAACCGGTCGCCCTGCCAGCTTATTTCATCGCAGGCATATACAACCGGTCTACGTATTCTTTGAGCATCCGCCGGGTGCTGAACTGCGGCGTGACCGTCCGCAGGGAATCTTTGATCATCGCCACCCACTTATGCGGGATGTCTTCACCGCCGCGTTCGGTGTAGTACAACGGGATAATCTTGTTTTCCAGCGTATCGTACAGGCTCTCAGCGTCTGCCTCATCCTGGACCTCGGAATCGAGATCAGCATCCTCGCCGATGGCCCAACCGTTGGTCCCGTTATAGGCCTCGCGCCACCAGCCGTCGAGCACCGAGAAGTTGAGCGCGCCATTCAAGGCGGCTTTCATGCCCGAGGTCCCGGAAGCTTCGTTGGGACGGCGCGGGGTGTTCATCCACACATCCACACCCTGGACCAGGTAACGGGCCAGGTTCATATCATAATCCTCAAGAAAGACGAGCCGTCCGCCGTTCTCGGCCTTTTTGACGACGCGGTAGACTTCCTGGATGAGCATCTTGCCGGGTTCGTCGGCGGGATGAGCCTTACCGGCAAAGATAATTTGTACCGGGCGGTTGGGACGGTTAACGAGGTCGAGCAGGCGATTGAGATCACTAAAAACCAGGTTGGCGCGCTTGTAAGTGGCAAAGCGGCGGGCGAAGCCGATGGTCAACACATAGGGATCGAGCATGGCCCCGGAGGCGATGGCTTGCACCGGCTGGAGGTCACCATTCTTCCAGCGCGTGCGGACACGGTTGAGCACATAGAAAGCCAGCTTGCGTTTGAGGTGCATGCGCACCGCCCACAGCTCGTTATCGGGAATGCTGTCCACTTTGACCCAGGTCTCCGGGTCGTCGAGACGCTCGAGCCAGCCTTCGCCCAGGTATTTATCGAACAGGACGCGCAGGCGGCGGGCCATCCAGGTGGGGGTGTGAACGCCGTTCGTTATATAGGTGATGGGTACGTCATCATCGTCTTCGATCTCGGGCCACAGGAAGTGCCATATTTTGCGTGAGACGCGTCCATGCAATTCTGAAACGGCGTTGTGACCATCCGAGAGACGCAGAGCCAGGATAGCCATGCTGAAGGTCTCACCCCAGGGCTGTTGGTGACGGGCCAGGTCCACAAACTGGTCACGCCTCAAACCAAGTTCAGACCAGAAGTTAGAGATGTTTTTTTCAATCAGCCAGAGCGGAAATTCATCATTCCCGGCCGGGACCGGTGTGTGTGTGGTGAAAACATTGCCTTTGCGCGTTTTGGCGATGGCCTTTTCAAAGGTCATACCCGTGATGACGAGTTCGCGCGCCCGTTCCAGAGTCAGGAAGGCGGCATGCGGCTCGTTCATATGCCAGACACCCGGCTCGTAGCCCATGGCCCGCAGGGCGCGTACACCGCCGATCCCCAACAATACTTCCTGGGCCACCCGCAGGTCAAGGTCACTCCAGTACAGGCGGGTGGTCAACTTGCGGTCGTTGGGGGTGTTCTCGTCCAGGTCGCTATCCAGCAGGTAGAGCGGGACGCGTCCGATGCGCAGTTCCCAGATGCAGGCATTGACTCCCCGGTCGGGGAAGTTGACGGTGATCTTCAGCAGTTCCCCGCCTTTATCCAGCACCGGCTTGACCGGGAGCTCGTCAAAATTGAGCGGGTTGTTGATCGAATCCTGCCAGCCGTCTTCGGAGATGCGCTGGGAGAAGTAGCCTTCCGCGTACATCAGGCCCACACCGACCAACGGCAGACCAAGGTCAGAGGCCTGCTTCAAATGGTCGCCGGCCAGCACTCCCAGACCGCCGGAGTAAATCGGCAGAATCTCGTGCAGGCCAAATTCCATCGAGAAGTAGGCAATCGTCTGCTTGCCGCGGGTTTTGTAGGTACGGGCGGTCCAGGTATCGGTGGTTTTCAGGTAAGCGTCGAAACTGGTGAAGACACGGTCGTACAGTTCCAGATAGACAGGGTCCTGTGCAGCGGCATTAATCTCGAACCGCCCGGCGGAGGTCAGGAAGCGCAGCGGGTTATGGTTGAGACGCTCCCACAGGGCATTATCCACGCGGTTGAAAAGTCGTTGGGCATGAGGGTTCCACGTCCACCACAGGTTGTAAGCCAGTTCGCCCAGCCGACTAATGCGGCGCGGCAGATCGAAATGATTGGGGATTTTTGTGAGGAAAGCAGGCATCGTTGAGTCCTTCCAAGCGGCTAATCATACCAAAATACTTGATAATTGTGTGACCTTAACCGCAATTGTGAAGTACAATTTTCCTTGAGATAATATGGCCGAAACCGTCCAACTTTTCGTCACCTGCCTGATTGACTCCTTCTTCCCCCAGATTGGCGAGGCAATGGTCAATGTGTTGAACCGGGCCGGTGTGCGGGTGGACTTCCCGTCCGCGCAGACCTGCTGCGGGCAGCCCGCCTTCAACGCCGGGCTCCGCTCGGATGCCCGCCCCCTGGCCAGGCATACCATCCGCGTCTTTGAAAAAACCACCGGCGCCATCATCATTCCCTCCGGCTCGTGCGCGGCGATGGTGCAGCACAGCTATCTTGAACTCTTCAAGGATGACCCGGCCTGGCTGGCGCGCGCCGGAGCGCTGGCGAAACGCGTCTACGAATTCACGGAGTACCTGGTGGACGTGCGCGGTGTTACTGAATTATCGGCCTGCTGGCCGGGAAAATTAACCTATCACCCATCCTGTCATCTCCTGCGCGGCCTGGGCGTGGACCGTCAGCCTCGCGCGCTTTTGGCCGCGGTCAAGGACGCCGAAATCGTCGAACTCCCCGAATGCGAGGATTGCTGCGGCTTTGGCGGCGTCTTCTCGGTGGAGCACCCCGAACTCTCGGCGGAATTCCTGAAACGCAAGATCTCCAATTTCGAAAAAACCGAATCTCCCACGCTGGTGGTCGCGGATACCGGCTGTCTCATGCACATCCAGGGCGGGCTGGCGCGGCAGGGGAAGAGCCAGAGAGTCGTTCATATCGCGGAGGTATTGAACAGTCTATGAGTCTCAAAACCTTTCGCAACCGCATCTGCCAGTCCATCGCCGACGAGAACCTGCAACTCGCTCTGGACAACAACGCCCAACGCCGCAAGGACGGGCGGCTGGCTGCCTTTGCCTCGCTCCCCGACTACCCGGAACGCCGCCTCCGCGCCCATGCTGTCAAAGCCGACGTGGTCGCGCATCTGGACGAATATCTCAGCCAGTTTATCGCCCGGGTCACGGCGAACGGCATCCAGGTCCATCGCGCCGCGGATGCCGGTGAAGCCATCCGCATCTTTCTGGAAATTGCTGAAGATTTACCACGAAGGGCACAAAGTACACAAAGGGGAAAAGGAGAAACCTTCGTGCCCACCTGCCCCCGGTCCTTGGGGGTTCGTGACCTTCGTGGTGAAACGATTTTGGTTGCAAAATCCAAATCTATGGTCTCCGAGGAGATCAATTTCAACCACGCCCTCGAAGCAGCCGGGTTCCGCGTCGTCGAGACCGACCTGGGCGAGTACATCGTCCAGCTGCGCGGCGAACGCCCCAGCCACATCATCACGCCCGCCGTCCACCTCCGCCGCGGCGACGTGGGCAAGCTCTTCGAGGAAAAACTCGGCATTCCTTACACCGAGCACATCCCGACACTCACCAACACTGCCCGCAAAGTTTTGCGCGAAGTCTTCCTCACCGCCGACATCGGCGTCTCCGGCGTCAACTTCGGCGTGGTCGAGACGGGGACATTGTGCATCGTCACCAACGAGGGCAACGGGCGCATGTGCACCACTGTCCCGCCGGTCCACGTGGCGCTGATGGGCATCGAGCGCCTGGTCCCCACGTTCGACGACCTGGCGTTGTTCCTGTCGCTCCTGCCGCGCTCGGCCACCGGACAAAAACTCAGCGTCTACACCAGCCTGATCAATTCTCCCCTCCCCGGCCAGGTGCGCCACCTGATCCTGCTCGACAACGGCCGCTCCGCGCTCCGCAACTCGCCCCTCGCCGAATCCCTCTACTGCATCCGCTGCGGGGCGTGCCTGAACGCCTGTCCGGTCTTCCGCGAAACCGGCGGCCACGCTTACGCCAGCATCTACCCCGGTCCCATCGGCTCGGTCATCTCCTGCGCGCTGGTGAACCCGAAGTTCGCATCCCTCGCCCAGGCCTCGTCACTGTGCGGTGCATGTAAAGAAGCCTGCCCGGTGGATATTGACCTGCCGGGGATGCTGCTGCGTGTTCGTTCTGGTCTCTCACCACAAAGTACACCCCATCCTACCCGAAGGGTGCATCGTACCCGCAGGGTAAAGAACACACAAGAAGGAGTAGGGATTCCCCCCCCGGTCAAACTCGGACTCAAAGGCTTCCGCCTCGCCGCGGGGACCTCTGGCCTGTTCGCCGTTTTCCAGAGTCTGGGCGGCCTCCTCAGCCGAATCTACAGCCCCCGCCGCGCATCCATGCGCCTCCCGGCCTGGACGGGCTGGGGCTACAGCAAAGAATTCCCGCGCCTGGCCGTCCGTCCCTTCCGGGCACGGTGGGGAAAAATCAAGCAAGTGGTTGAAGAAAAATCGGCGCGGCCACCGGAAAGCCTGAAATTCTCTGAACCCACAACACAACCTCCGCACAAGCCGCTGTCTGACCAATTCGCCGAAGAACTCGCTGCCCTCGACGGGCACGCTTATCTCGTCTCAGAGCAAGAATTGCCCGCCAGGCTGACGGAATTCCTGAAATCCAAAAGTATTAACCGTGTCCTGGTGGATGAAAGCGGGGTCCCCATTGGTACTGAAATTTCCACCATCCGGGAACCTGACCCGACCGTCCGGGCGGGTGTCACCGGCGCGCTGTGCGGGATTGCCGAGACCGGGTCGCTGGTACTCATCTCCGGCGCAGGGCAGACGCTGACAGCCTCCTTGTTGCCGGAGGTTCACGTGGCCGTGCTGAAAACGTCCCGGCTGGTGCCCACCCTCGCCGACGCGCTGCGCAGGCCCGAGGTCCAAAAAGCCGCCTCCGGGGTCATCGTCACCGGCCCATCCCGTACCGCCGACATCGAAATGACCCTGACCATCGGCGTCCACGGCCCGGGTGAACTGCACGTCTTTCTGATTGACGATTCTATGACCGTCTGATAAAATCATCCCCGCTCGGCATAGGCGGCTTTTGCGTAGCACCCCCGCGGGGCCAGCCGCCATACGCCACACCGCTGGCATGAATCCAGCGGTGTCACAAGCCCCCATCGTCTAGTGGCCCAGGACGGGGCCCTCTCAAGGCCCAAACAGCGGTTCGAGTCCGCTTGGGGGCACCTTATATACGGATAATACATACATGAGAGGGTGTACTTATGCCCTCTCGCTCCGTATTGGAGTGGTGCCAGACATGCCTGATCTGAACGAGTTCATCTCCACAGAAGAGGCTGCCAAAAAGCTCAAGTATCACGTTGAACACGTGCGGCGCATGATGCGAGAAGGCAGCATCGAAGGTGTCAAGATCGGCCGGACCTGGCTGGTCAGGCGCACGGCGCTAGATGGGTACATGAAGCGTACCGCCAAGATGGCTAAGCACGACCCACGCCGCAACAAGTAGCAAGACGCCCCCGAAGGGGCGTTTTTGTTTTACACCCATCGCCCATGTTTCGGGCCACCGAGGCCATTGAAGGAATGGAAAAGGGCTACCGCGATCTACAAAAACCTTGCCAACAAAAATCTGCTGTGTTCATTGTTGCTAATTTGCTATACATAACCTATAATGCTCAAGCGTATGATGTCAAGACTGGGGGATATTCTGCCGATAAGGGCATTTTGTGAATGGATCGACAAGGAAAGGAAAATAAGATGAAACTATCCCTAAGAATTCCTTTAACGCTGACCATCATCGTAGTCGTCACAGGTATTATCGCTTTCATAAAGATAATGACGAAACCAGGTCCGTTCCCAACATCCTACTTTATTATCTGGATCGTTGTGTCTGTCATACTCATCGGAATAACTGTTTGGTCCTGGCTGCGAAACAAGAAGAAATAGCAAGTACTTATGAACATGATCGAAGTAAAGAATCTGACGAAAAAGTTCGGAGAGATTACCGCTGTCGATAGCCTGACCTTTCACGTGGCCGAGGGCGAGGTGTTCGGTCTGCTCGGGCCAAATGGAGCCGGGAAAACCACTACGATAAGAATGCTCTGCTGCCTGATTTCCAAGACCAGTGGAGATGCCCGAATTGCAGGCTATCAAATTGGGAACGGCGCAGATTCTCTGGCAATCAGGAAATTGATCGGATTGGTCCCCGACAATATCGGCCTGTACGAAGAACTGAGTGCATATGAGAATCTCGACTACTACGGAAAACTCTATGAATGTCCTGAAGGGGAAAGAAAAGAGAAGATCGAGTATTTTCTGAAGATGATGGATCTGTGGGAGAAGAGGGATCAGCCCGTCAGCGATTTTTCAAAAGGCATGAAGCAGAAGGTCGCCATCGCCAGGGCGCTGATCCATGACCCCAAATTGCTCTTCTTTGACGAGCCGACTGCGAACCTGGACCCGGAGTCTTCCAGAGTGGTCAGGGATTTCATTCTGAAACTCAAAAAAGACGGGAAAACGATTTTCATCAATACGCACAATCTGGATGAAGCGCAACGGATTTGCGACCGCATCGGAATACTGAAGACGAAACTGCTGGCAGTAAACACTCCGGAACAATTGGAGAAGACCGTCTGGGGGAGCAGGACGGTGATCCAGGTAGAGCAGATCAACGATCAAATTATTGCAGCAGTAAGAAAACTCAAGCCCAAAGACCTTAGCGTTGAAGAGAATAGAATCATATTGGCCTTAGCCGACCCGCAGAAGGAAAATCCCGACTTTGTACAGGAGATCGTTTCTGCAGGTTGTCGGATCCAGTACGTCACCCAGCTCAACCCTGGTCTGGAAGAGACTTACATCAAGGTTATAAAAGAAACAAAATGAGACTATCCAAAGCGTGGACTGTTGCCTCCAAGGATTTCAAAACCTTTACAAAGAGGAAAAGTATTCTTTATTCGATCATCTATTTCGAGGTGTTCGTCTCGATCGGCATGCCGTTACTCATTCGCTTCATTGCAAGCAAGCCAGGTGGAGCGGCAGCACTTCCAACCTTTATGAACGCCTTCTCGTTCTGGTTTGTCATTGGTGCCTCCCTTTTGCCGGTGGGAATTGCCTCTTACAGCCTGATCGGGGAGAAGGTCCAAAAAAGCCTGGAACCCCTGCTGGCGACGCCAACGACCGATGAAGAGATCCTGGCCGGAAAAAGTATCGCAGCCTTCCTCCCCGCAATTTGCTCCAACTATATAGGCGCGCTGATATTCACAGTACTGGTGGACAGTTTTACTTACAGCACGCTGAAATATCTTTATTATCCCAACTGGGATATCGCCATCATCTTGTTCCTTCTTGCTCCGCTTGCCTGCATCCTTGGCGTTGGATATAACATCCTGATTTCTTCAAGAGCGAATGATGTACGCGCGGCCCAACAATTGGGAACGCTGATCATTTTGCCATTTGGCGCCGTGTATATTTTGTCGGAATTCAAAGTGCTGACGTTGACAACGAACAACATGTTGATCATGGCGGCAGTTTTGGTTGTCATTGATGTGATCGTCTTCTACTTGGTCAAGGCGACATTCCAGAGGGAAGAAATTCTTACAAAATGGAAGTGAGGTTTTGTTCGTTAGCAAACGGCGGGGGCTTTTATATTGTAGCCAGTGTAATAAAAAGGCCACATCCTTTTCCTAATCAGAATTGAATTTAGGCTTATAGAGAACGGAACCATACTGCTTGACGTTCTCTCTTTTTTATGCTAACATATTGTATGACACAATATGTACTTAAGAAAGGACCATCCATGCCCTTATTCGCCCTGATCCTGCTCATCCTTTTCGGCCTGGTAATTCTGACCGGTGTCATCCTGGCGCTGATCGCCGGGATCCGGCCTTTGCCGCGCTTCAATCTGTGCCGGCTCTTCCCTACCCCTCCGCCGAATGATTTCTTTTCGTTGATCCGCACGCTCACTGGCACAGATACTTTGTGGCATCCCGGCCGGGGCGATCTGCCCGATCCATCGGGAGATGTGCCTGCTCCCGAATTTCCCAATCACTCAATGGAGTAACCCATGACCACTGTTCTTGCGCTCGATCCCGGCTACGGGAACACCAAAGTCTGCATCGATGGACGCATTGCCTGCCTGCAATCCGCCATCGCCCGCCCACAGGCGGTCGGCATGGCCGCCATCGGCATGAAGACCGCCTCCCAGGTGGACATCATTCGCCTGGGCGGGCAGGAGTTCGCCATCGGCCCCGGCACCTGGCATTGGGGCAGCCTGCTCTCCGGCCGCGATTACTCGGCGCTGGCTTCGCTCGAACGGCGTGCCCTGGCCTTCGGTACCCTTGCCATGCTGCTCAAGCCGGGGAGCTACGTGATGGACCACATGGTTGTGGGCCTGCCGGTCCCTGCTGCTCAAGGATGAACTGCAGGCCAAGGCCGTGCTGGAAGGATTGAAGGAATACAAAGACACCCACCATTTCACTTTCAACGGCGAGGAATATACCTTGCTCGTCCAGCGCCTGCGGGTGCTGGCGCAGCCGGTTGGCAGTGGTGGTGGCATAGGCAACATCCCGGGCAAGGGCGGCAGGCGGCGTATGTCATACAAGAGCGAGGATAACATTCTGCACGCTGCCAAAGCGCCAATCCGTCGGATCTTCAGCACATTCTCGTTCGCTCCTGATTGTTTGGCCATGAAATTCTCCTTTTCTATGTCTATGCCTGTGGGTCCTTTTCTCTGACTAGGATTGTACAAAATTCAGACGCTGGGAGGAGTACGATGAAGGTGGAGCCGGCCCTCCATGAAATTGATGAATGAATAGGGGCGAATGGATTGCTCCGGCCACCAAGACACAATATGATTTGCTAAAACGTTTTTGCGGAGGCAAAAAAGATTATAACATGCGCTCCACCCGCTGGGACGTGGCGGAAGAGACACCCCAGTTGATCATCAAGACCGACAGGAAATGGGTTACGTTCCTATTCGTGGTGTCCGATCTTGCTCGTACCCGAATGGAAGGACAAGCCCGTCAGCTTGAGGCTGGAGGGCATGGCACACCTACGAGTCGGGTTTACCCGACTTCCATGTATTGAGCAGGGGATTTATCCCCAGCCGATTGATTTATCTTCATTGGGAGAAGCTGCCGGTGCCATCAAGACCTTCACCTCATGCTCCTTTCCGTCATCTATTAGTGGAATCAGGTTGTCGGGCAAGGACTTCCCATCCAGAAAAACCTGCCGAATGCCCCGATTAACACCATCCGGGTTTTCCACGTTGACGAAGTAATGGGTGGATCCAAAGCGGTAATCCACTTTGAATCCCGGCCAATGGCGGGGGATGCAGGGGTTAATGGTGAGCGCTTTGCCCACCCTGGAGATGCCCAGGATGGCTTCAAGGCCCAGGCGGTACATCCAGCCGGAGGAGCCGGTGTACCACGTCCAGCCGCCCGTCCCGGTGTGCGGGAACTGGCTGTAGATGTCGGCGGCGATGACGTAAGGCTCCACCTTGTAGCGCGCCGCTTTCTTGGGCGTATCGGCATGGCTGATGGGGTTCAACAGGCGGAACAACGCTCCGGCCCGCTCGCCCTGCCCGAGCGCGGCAAATGCCCAGGCTGTCCAGATGGCGGCATGGGTGTACTGCCCGCCGTTTTCGCGCACGCCCGGCAGGTAGCCCTTGATGTAACCGGGGTCGCGCTCCGTTTTGTCAAAGGGCGGGGTAAACAGCAAAATCATCTGCTCAGCCTGTTTCACCAGCAGCCGGTTGACGGATTCCATCGCCTGCGCCGCCCGCGCCGGGTCTGCCGCGCCCGATAAAACCGCCCACGATTGGGCAATCGAATCAATCTGGCACTCGGTATTTTCGCGCGATCCCAGCCGCGAGCCGTCGTCATAGAAGGCGCGCAGGTACCAGTCTCCATCCCAGGCGTGGGCTTCGAGCGCCCGGGATAACTGCTCAGCCTGTTGAAGGTACGGCGCGGGGTCATCCGTCATCAGCG
>Ga0105152_10000495_pt1 | contig 11765 bp, 9 predicted proteins | sample LakBais05cmmetaG_FD_81534 | JGI IMG/M metagenome (GOLD analysis project Ga0105152, IMG submission 81534) | Lake sediment microbial communities from Lake Baikal, Russia to study Microbial Dark Matter (Phase II) - Lake Baikal sediment 0-5 cm | ecosystem: Environmental > Aquatic > Freshwater > Lake...
AAATTGGGACAAAAATGGGTACAATGGGCGCGGTTGAAACAAGCCGCGCATTCCTCCGGAACCTGCCCGAGCTCCTGTTCTAGCCATAATATCCGCTCTTCATCGAGGGAAACGCGCCCGGCGTGCTCATCCACCTGCCCGATTTTCAAGGGGCTGTGGGCTAACTCTTCACTATTCCCGACTTTAAAACAGGCTGTCACTGCGCCACCCGGCACCAGGTTTAACACATCCCGGAAGACGTGGCAGTATCTTCCATGAATCTCATGAGGGCGCGTCCCTGAGCTTAACCAGGGAATCACATACGATCCTGCCACCCGGCGCGCCTCCAGGAAAGCCTCCACATAGGCTTCAGCCTGAGCTTCTACAAATCCGTCTATCTCCCCTACCATTCCGGAACTGCCCAATTCCTGATGAGAATAGACCGGTTCCACGTGGATCTCCTGGGGGCGAAGGGTCTCACAGATATATCTCGCCACCTCCGGTTGTCGATGGAATGAGGAAGGCATGACCGTCACCCGCACATGGAAAGCCTTACCAGCCTCCCGTAGAATCCGGGCAGTCCGCTCTACGTAGCGGGAAGAACTTTTCTGCCCACCTACACCCTTATCTATGCGCAATGGGCGTCCGGCATCCTGGATTTCCGCCGGACCATCGCAGGAGATCCCCACCAGGTCAAAACGCTTAGCCAGCCAACCTGCCCGTCGCGTCGAAACGACACCATTGGTAGCGATATACCGGAACAGCTCCAGGCCTCTCTGGTTCCCCAAGGCCTCGATTTCTTCTAAAGCCTGGTCGATCATAGCCTCACCCAGGCTGGGCTCGCCTCCCCCATGGAACACCAAGGTCATCGGCTTTCCCTGTCGTTGGCAATTATCCGCCACCAACTCAGCGCCAGCCATAATTTCCGCCAGGCTCAGGCGTTTCCCACCCACTCCCGACGGATGAGGCTTTACAGGATGCGCGTAGCAATAAGAGCAGCTCAAATTACACACATTATTCATGTAAAGCGTCAGGCAGACCGGAGAATAGGTAATGGATGTCATCCAATTAACCTTACATCATATTTAGGCAAAAAAAATTGCGGCTTTATTACCATTATGGTTTCGGTATACATACTCCCGCCAAAACCAGGAAAAGGAAGGTCCCCCGGGTATAAGCAAAACTGCGATCCTTCTCCCAGCCGGTGGCATGCGATAAAGCATCCGCAATTTCGAGCAAAGTAGTCATCCCGTTAATCAAGTTGTAAACTGTCAAGGCTGGCGAGTCAAGTGGAAACAGCGACCAGGGCTTCTTTTGCCCGGGCGGCTTGCCGTAGACGAGGCCTTCTTTCACGGTAATTTCAGCTCCAGGGATGATCATCGGTGTCAAAGCTTCCAGTCGCTCATCAGGCCAAATGCCCAACTCAGACAGCCTCATAGCCGATCCACCTTCACCCTTCCCGGTGTACACCATAAACTCGGTATACAGTGTCGATAATACCTTGCGCCGGCTGACACCGAGGGGCAACGCGCGGCGGGGAAAAGACTCGAAGGGAATGGGATCGTTTGACATACGTAAATTGTACCCAGTAAGCCGGATCAATCCAAGAGCTATAGCTTATTCAGCGCCTCGCGAAACTCTGCCAATCGCCCGAGCAGCATAGGGTCCTCACCTGCTTTCCATTCCGCCGGGCAGGAGGCATAAAACTCACCAAACCGCTGAACCGTGGAACGCATCCAACCTGTCCATTCGGGAGGCAACACCGGACCATTGAATAAGTACAGGCCACCCAGGTGAGTGTAAGCTGGCATTACCGGGAGCTTGAAGGCATTCCCGCTCTCATGTAAGGATTTCTCATCCAACGGAAAATAAGTCACCTTTCCTTGTAAAGCCAACTCGTCCCGCGCCTGCACCAAGGTATCCTTCACAGGCATGCGCATTTCACCCTTACCACGGAACACATCCGGGCGGCGCGCCTCCGGCCGCGGGTGGAATGGGACCGGATCGAAGGAATCGAGATGGGGCGGCCAGCGCCGGGGCGAAATCCAAAAGGCTGGGCCTGTGATGGCTGGTCCGGCAGGATCTAATACCGGTAATCCCAGGCAAACCTGTGTCTCCTCGAACAGCGTATCGGCAGTGTGTAACCAGGGTTCTAAACTAGCGCGTAGGAAAAAGTCATGATCGAAAAACCATAACCCCTCCAGGGATGCAAGCTGGTGCAGGACCAGCTCCTTTAGAACCCGGCAGTGTTCACCGGGAGCCTCCTCCGGATAGAAGATTTCTACGATTCCTGCCGGTAGATAGGCTCGAAAACGCTTTTTTTGCTCCGGAGACTTGCCAACCTGCAACACGTATAACTCTCTTTCAGGCGCATACTTCCGAATGCGACTCAGGCAAGCCAATGCCAGGCAGTTCGACCACCAGGATATCACGACAATCCTGCTCTTCATCTTGCCTCTCTCACCCTAAGCCCGGCAATTCCAGGCTTTGAGGGATACCCACAACCCGAGGGGTGAGGAACACCCCCTCTTCCGATTCGGCGATATGATAAAGCAGCAAACGCCTCATAATCTCCCGATTGATGTCACACCGCCGGTCGTGCTGCAGATGTCCGCCCGGACCATCCTGGAAGGCGCGCGTGTAACAATCTCCCGCGCAAGACCAATAACAAAAACACTCACGGCAGGAGGCCCGCCGTTCCGCCATCAACTGGCGCAGGCTCGATCGGGCTTTCTCGTCCACCACCGGCGCTCCATCCTGGATTTTCCCGATGATCGAGATGCCCATTAAAGCGTGTTGGCGATCGGCAATCTCATAACATGCAACCAGATCCCCATTGGCGTTGACGATCAAGGCGCCCATGGGCGCAGAGCAGAATATATCCGTCACCAGGCCGAGTCTGGCGCCCGAATAATAAAACTGGCAACCGGCTTGCCTGGCAACGTCATAGGCTTCCATAAATGCTTCAATAAATGCCTGGGCTTCTTCAATCCCAGGTTTGCCATGCCCACCCCGCAGGATATTAAAAGCTGGCTCCACTTGGATCGAACGGCAACTCGTCTCCTGGCAGATAAACCGGACTTCATCGGGTAGGTTTGTCCATGGGGCGGTGGAGGTCAAGCGAATCCCATAAGCGAACTGGCGCTGGTCGAGTTGCTGGATATTCTTCATGACGATTGGGGAGGAGGGTCGCCCAGAAGTAAAAGGTCGCCCTGAATCTTGCGTCTTGGGTGATCCGTCCATGGAGAAGCTGACGTAATCGAGGTTAGTAATGATCCACTGGCATTGAGGGCGAGACCAGATCCCATTGGACGTCAGGGAGATGCTGGCTCGGATCGGTTTGTGTCTGGCATACAGGGTGCAGGATTGCAATGTTTTCCAATTAAACGTCGGTTCTCCCCCTCCGTGATAGGTCAGTTCAAATTGAGATGAGCCGCGTTCTAAGGCATTCCGGCACACTGCGTCAATCGCGGCGCGCCCTAACTCGGGGGGCAAATCCTGAGCAGGATGCTCTCCAGCGGCAGCATAACAATAAACGCAGCGCAACTGGCAGCGGGTGGTCATGAGCAAGACTGCCGTGGTGGGCTGGTATTGTGTGCTGCGGGAGGCCGGCTGGGGTGGATCGGGTTCAAAAAAGCCTATTCGTCGTAAAAAGTCCTCCGCCTCTTTTTGTTTGATGGTGACCGGACCGGTTGGAATCCACTTTTCCGTGCCAACCTCACCCGTCCATTGAATAGCCAGGTCAGCCATCGCACGGTTGCCGACAAATGCCAGGCCCGTTAATGGACGGTAGATGATGTATTTTCGTGGAAGATCCTGGGGATCCGATACGGGTACGGTATATACTTCCATGGTTCAACCAGGAGGTCAGGATGCTTTAATAACAAGTGAAGATTGCTAATTACCGGATACGAATTAGCAATCCTCAATTGATAATCTTCAAGGCCTATCTTCTGACGACTATCTTCTGGCGACTATCTTCAAGCATCAGTCCACAATTAGTTGGGATACCAATAATGGTTCGTCTGCCGGTCGCAGGAACAGGCCCCATCACAGCTGCAGGGAGTGGGCGCTGTCACACAGTTGCAGATGCACACCGCCCCGGCTGGGAGGGGCGCTCCGCATGGGAGGTTGTAAGTCCTCCCGTTTAGAGAATAGTTTATCCCGGTCTGCCCTGGCGCTAACGCTCCTGGTACACCGGTTGGCGCGGGCGGAATATTTTGCTCGATGGGGATATCTTCAATCGGGAAATCGATTGTCACAAACGACGCTGAAATCCACGCATTTAACCCAGTGGAATTCTTTAACCTTAGCCAGGTCGAATCCCCCGTACGGCTGATGAGGGTCACAGCTTCCCCTTGCTTACCGGCTCCAACTTTATCGTAATAAGTACCCGGACCCTTGCGCAAGTTCACGTTATTCTGGTTAATCTTTCCCATAAACACCTTCGTAGCCGTCGCAGTCGGGATTTTGGTGAAAGTGGGCTTTGGCGTCGGAGTGTCCGTAGGAGTAGGCTCGGGTGTATCTGAAGGAGGGATCGGAGTATCGGAGGGGGGTAGTGGGGTGTCGCTAGGGATTTCCGAGGGAGGAATAACAAGCGGTTGACCTGCCTCGGGAGATACTTTAGCCACTGTAGGGGGTGGGTTGGTCATCTTTATTACCACCCCACAGCTCAACGCGGTGACCGCCACCGTGCCAGCCGCTGCCAGCTCCAGGAATTCCCGCCGCGTGAATTTCATCTTGTTGGCTTCCCGGGTCACGGCAAAAACTTGAGGATTTTCGGTGGGATCCTCAAGTTGTTTATCAAGCATTTCAGATTCCGGAGCGGTCAGGTCGATGACGGAATCCTGTTCTGCAGTGGGAATTTCGTCAGTCATTTTCTCCTCCTTAGATGTTAATATTTATTTTAGCTAGTTGAAAACGTCTTATGGCGGCAGCCAGGCAGCCACCCATACATTCACCGTTTTGCTTATAACTACAAATGGTACACTCTTTGTATATTCCCGCGCGGCGGTAAGGTTTCGCCTTATCTTCAAGTATAGCCCTTAATTCGCCGGCTGTAAGGGTTAATTTCAAATCTGTTTGGAATTTATCTCCCAAAGGGAAACAATGCAGCGCCTTATCCTTCAAGTCGATATCCAGGATTGGATTACACCGGTAAGCGATACCCGCCCCCGCCTTGTTCAACCGCTCCAGGTCGCTCTCAGAGAACATACAACGCACAAACCCACAATCGAATCCCATCCAGATACCTAGACGGCCAGCCCTTTCCGCCCAATCGGCAAGTCGTCTCCCCACGCTGATATACTGCTTAGGATGGAGATACCGGTTTCTTCCATTCAGGGACGGCTGGGCTATCCCCAGGCGGACCGATTTTTGACAGCCTGTCTCGACCATGAGCGGAATGAGGAAATCCAACTCGAAATCCGGTTGGAAAATCGTGAAACCAAGCTGGACTCGCCCTCCCAATCGTAATAAGGTTTTACGCCGGTGTGTCTCCTCTTTCTGGCTGGGCTCATCCCCAGATCGAGAGGCATTCATATTAACCAAAACCGTCACCCTCTCCGGTGGTAGAACCTCCAGGCTTGTCAAAGCGCTTTCTGTTAGCAGACCATGCGTGAAGATCAGGATGCGTTTTCCTCGCTTCACTGCCCGTTGGATGATCTCCGGAAAACGCGGGTGCAGGCTGGGTTCTCCTCCTATCAAGCGGATCTCATCGATATTCGACCGGTCGAGGAAGTCCAACCGGTCTTCAAATGTTTCTAGATCTATATAAGGGCTGGCATGACCTGGAATATTGCCAGATTGCCCATCCAGGTACTCACTGGCAAAACAATATGGGCAAGCCATATTACAACGGGCGCTGATTACCAGGTTAGCCATGACTGGTTTCACGGACTTCTAAAATATCAATTACTCGCCAAGCCTCCAGGAGCCGCTTCAACTTTTGACCGGCTTCCTGGCGGGAAATACCCTCTAATTCCGAAAGCATACCGACCAGCCTGGGGTAGGTGTAAGACAGGCTCATCCAGCTCCATACAGCGCTCTCCAGACCCATCAGGAGGTAAGATTGGCTCTGGTTTCTATTTATTACCAGGATCCCATCGGTATTCTTAACCCATTCCACCCCGGCGGGACAGAAATATATCCTGTTCTTCATCAGAGCGTTTTCCAGGCGATTAGCAGATCCGTTGGCTGCCAGGCTGAGGTCTCTAAGGCATGGCGATCATCTAACCAGGCATGCATAAGCGACTCCTGTCCCAACCGTTTAAGCAGGCTTGCCATGGTTACCAGACGGGTTTGGAGGCATAAACTATCATAGGCTCCTCCCGAACGGGCGATCGAATGGTTAATATGGCAACCACCAGCGCAATGGTAACGGCACAGGCAGGCTGTACAGAGTTGTTTTTCATAAACACTATTCTTGCGCACCCGTCCCACCGCCTCGGAATCAATTTGGAATTTCCCATCTTTCAGCCATCCCAGGCGCATATCCAGACCCGCCCGTTTCCAATCGGCTTGCATCAGGTAGCATGCATCAATTGCGCCATCCGGCGAAATGATCAAGGCATCCTGACCAACCGGGCAAAAACTGGTCCGCAAGTTATGTAAAACGACGGTCGAAAGGGCCGTCTCTATCCCTGCTTTTTCCAGGATCTCCGACGCCAGGGTAAAATTTCGGGCAAAATCCCAGGGGTCCGGTGGGTGCAAACCGGCTTCTTTTGATAATATCGACGGAGTAAGCGCCTCGAAGCAGACCGTGCTGGGTATAAACTCGCCTGCGATCCAGGAGGCAATCTCAGGCAACCGGTTCACAGTTGCCTCGGTTACACAGGAGCGGATGACCAACTCGACTGGACCTTCCGAAAAGATCTTGGCATTCCGGATGACCGTCTGAGCAGTTTTTCGCCTGCTATTCGCCGGACGCTGGCGCTCCTGGATATCTTCGGGTCCGTCTAAAGAGAGCACAATCGTATCAAAATTGTTGGCAATCCAACGACAGCGATCGGCGCGATAGATTCCGTTACTGGTAGCTTCAAAGCGCACTCGCAACCCGAGTTCCTGGGCGCGTAACTCAGCGTAAGCAACCGCAAAATGAACCACGTTTTCAGCAAAAAAAGGCTCTCCCCCGAAGAAATGCACCTCTACCCACTGGAGATCTGATTGCCTTGCGAGTTGGAAATAGGCCTCAATCGCCTCTTTGGCGGTCTTTAATCCCATCCTTGAACCAGGCTGGCGGTTACCCGCAAAATCGCAATACAAGCAACTCAAATTGCAAGCGCGCGTGGGGATCAATCCTAAAAAGTAAGGGTTTTTTATCGGACCGGTACGCGGCTGGGGCGCTGCGCGGCCGGGGGATCGCAGGATAGCCAGGAGAGGTTCTACAGGCGCAGGAGGCTGGTAATCCGCCTCGAGAATGGCTTTTCTCAGGGAAATGGCACCACGCTGGTCGACCAGGCTCGCCAGGTTGTGTAACGGTGCATAAATAAGATATTTATCGATGATGGGAACTGCGAAGATATCTGAAATCACACTCTGGTTTTTATTCGCTGGCTTGGACTTTCTCGCTGTTGACCAACCGGTTGGAGAATTTATTTTCTCCCGCCAGGGTTTCTGCCAATAAAGCCGCGAGAGCATCATTACCTGCCGGAGCAGCGATGCAGTAGCCCTGCGCCCATTCGCAGTTGAGGCTCTTTAACGCATCGATCTGTTCTTGAGTCTCCACACCCTCGGCGATCACACCCATCCCTAATCCATGCGCCAACATGACAATGGATTCTACAATCTTTTTATACGACTCGTCTTTGGCAAGCATGCGGATGAATAACTGGTCAATTTTCAAGGTGTCGATCGGGAAGTGGGAAAGGTAACTTAAGGATGAGTAGCCAACCCCAAAATCGTCAATTGAAATCCGCACACCCATCTCACGTAAGGCCTTGAATATGTCCACCGCCGCGTTTATATTATCGACGATGGCGCTTTCAGTGATCTCCAACATCAAGCAACGAGGGTCGACGCCTGTCTCGTTGATTATCTTCTGCACCTCTGTCACCAGGTCCGTCTGGAGAAGCTGTTTCACCGAGATGTTGACGCTCACGGTTAGGGCGGGGATAGTTGGGAATTTTTCTTGCCACCGGCACATTTGCTGGCATGCTTCGGTTAATACCCAGAAACCGATCTGAATAATCTGGCCAGTCTCTTCAGCTATGGGGATAAACTCACTCGGATGGAGCAAGCCTCGCACCGGGTGGTTCCATCTTACCAGGGCTTCAAAGCCCACGATCAAGTTAGTCTCCAAAGACACGATCGGTTGGTAATAAATGCATAATTCCTGGCGCTCGAATGCCTGCCGCAGGTCAGCCTCCAGAGTCAGGCGCTCCATAATCCGTTCGCGCATCTTGGCATCGAAGATCTCATAACGCGCCTTGCCTTGGGCTTTGGCGCGGTACATGGCAATGTCCGCATCCCTTAAAACATCATCCGGTCGATCATAACCTGTGGCGCTCAACACAATCCCAATGCTGGTAGTGATGAAGACTTCGTGTTCTAGCAAGTGGAAGGGGTTATGTAATTTCTCCTGGACCCGGTCTGCTATTAGGGTGGCGTCATTGATATTACCGATATCTTCCAACAGGATCACAAACTCATCACCGCCCAGGCGTGCAACGCTGTCGGTCGCGCGTAATCCTTCCCCTAGCATCTGCCCAATCGCAACCAAAAGTTGATCCCCCATCATATGACCCAGGCTGTCGTTTACATCTTTGAAACGGTCCAGGTCCAGGAATAAGACCGCGAACATGTATTCCTGGCGGCGCTTGGCTCTTTCCACGGCATATCTTAAACGGTCTAAGAACAACGCCCGGTTGGGCAGGTTTGTGAGAGTATCATGGAAGGCATCGTGAAGGAGCTTTTGTTCAGCCATCTTGCGGTCATGGATGTCTGTTAATGAACCCACTAACCTCTGGGCAACCCCTTCTTCATCCCAAACCGCAATCCCACGGCTGTTCATCCACTTGTAGTTGCCATCCTTATCCCTCATCCGGTGCTCACTCTCGAAGTGAGCAGTTAAGCGTTGATAATGAGAAGAGATATCCAGCTTTACCCGCTCAAAATCATCGGGGTGGATGCGAGAAAACCACTCGTTCGGACTGGCACCGACCTCCTCTTCAGTCAATCCCAACATCGCCTTCCAGCGGGGCGAATAATAAACATGTCCGGTTCGGAGATTCCAATCCCACAATCCGTCATTAGCGCCGCGCACCGCTAACGCGTACCGCTCTTCACTTTCACGCAACGACTCTGCGATCTTTTTTCGGTCGGTAATTTCTTGCTGGGCTTGCAGGAATAAGCTGGCGTTATCCAGAGCAACCGCGGCGTAATCCGCCAGAGAGGTGAGCATGGCTTCATCAACTTCCTTGAAAGGTCTCCGGTTGGAGTGGTTATCGACCGATAAAACTCCGACCGCCCTTCCTTTGGAGAAAATCGGCACATGCAACAAACTATGCACAAGGAAACCTGTGCTTACCTTTAAAGGATTCGACTCATCCACCTGAGACATGCGTAATGGGCGACCTGTGGTGATTACCTTCCCAAGCAGCGAGTCGCTGACCGGGATGCGCATGGTTTTACTTTTGACCTGGTCAATATTTTTTACCGCCCGCAAATAGATTTGCCCGCTTTTTTGATCCAGCAACGCCAGAAAGCCTTCCTCTGCACGCGTCAGGTGAACGCCCGCCTCTACGATCCGGCTTAAAACTTCATTTAATTCCAGGGTGGAGGTGACGCTCTGACCAACCTTTGAAAGCACCGTCAACCAGTTAACCTGTTCTTTTAACTGATTTGTCAAGGCAGCTTTTTCATTAAGCAGGCGGCTTTCTGTTAATGCCCGCGTGACGGCGGCATTCAGACTGTCCAGGTCAACCGGTTTGATCAGGTAATCCTGTACTCCAAGACGGAAGGCGTCCACGGCGATCTGCTCGGAGCCATGGGCAGTAACCAAAATAGCCGGTACGTTGATGCCTTCATTTCGTAGCTGCCGGAGTAAATCCAGACCCGTGATGTCTGGAAGCTGTAAGTCGGTTAACATCAAATTAAGAGAGCGCGCCCGGAGGATCTCTAACGCCGTCTTTCCGTCATAAGCTACTAAGGCATCATAACCGAGACTTCGAAGTAACCGCCCGGCCATAAAATCGGCCATCTGGCGATTATCGTCAACTACTAAAATGAGTTCATTACTCATACCCATCCCCACAGGATCCTAAAACTACGCAAATTTTAGAATAATTAGTCAAGGGATCTTCGCTTCGTTAACAGCAAGTATAAAGGATAAGGCGATTTAATGCAAATAGAGATGGTAAGGTAATGCTTACAGATTTGATCGTTTTATTTTAAACCATTCTTCCATGGATAGGGTACTTATTTATGGACCGATCTAAACCGCCTGTAAAAAAACCAACTATCCGCTATAATAGCAAACCGCTGAAATTATTTTGAATAAACCTGAACCCTAACTCCCGATGCGACCTTCATTTTTTCACCATCTTCACCCTTCTACCATCCCGGCCCGGCAGGCGCGCTGGCGATACACCCTGGGAGCAGGCGGTTTAGCTTTGTTCTTGACGGTTGTGGTAGCCCTCACCGGGCTGTTCGAGATGTTCTATTACATCCCGACTCCTGCTGACGCCAGCGCATCTATCAGCACGATCACTTTCCTGGTCCCTTTTGGGTCGTTGGTGCGAAATATGCATTACCTGGCGTCACAAATATTAGTGATTGTCTCTGGTATTCATCTGCTCCGGGTAATATTTACCGGCGCTTATGCCTCTCCCCGGCGTTTTAATTACTTGCTGGGATTAGCTCTATTCGTTTTAATCCTGTTCCTGGACTTTACCGGTTACGCATTGCGCTGGGATAATGATGTCCACTGGGCGATCGTAGCAGGTACCAACCTGGTTGAATCGATCCCCTGGGTGGGTCCGGGTCTTTATCGCTTGTTGATCGGCGGCAGCCAGCCAGGTGGCGCCACCCTGGTGCGGTTTTACACCTGGCATATTTACGGGTTGATGTTAGTCATCGCCATTCTCATGGGCTGGCATCTCTTTAAAGTCCGGCGGGATGGCGGGATTGCCGTTCCACCACCCGCTTTGCGGACCGATCCCACCCGAATCACACGTTTCGAGCTTGTTCGCCGGGAAGCCCTGGCGATGATCATCGCCACGACAATCCTGGTTATACTTTCCGCTTTTATCCCTGCTCCCATCGGTCCACCGATCAACTTTCAAGCTGCTCCGGCCCTTGAAGCCCGCGCTCCCTGGTTCTTCTTGTGGATTCAGCAGCTACTCAAGCTTGGCGATCCCTTTCTCTTTGGGGTGTTATTGCCCCTGGGAATTTTAATTTTCCTTGCCCTGATCCCCTACATCCTGCCTCTACCAAAACCCGCTGAATTAGGTCGTTGGTTCCCAGGCGGGGGCAGGTTAGCGCAGGTTTTAGTCGGGATCATTACGATTGCTATCATCCTCCTTACCTTGTTCGCCTGGTTTGGGAAACAGTAATTATTTGGAACCCAGAAGCAAGCTTCTGGAATGGAAATATCTTATGCCATTAAAAGCTCCCCAAAGGCTTACTCGCCGCGACTTCCTAAACCTGACCTGGAAAGGACTAGTGTGGATCAGTGGAATATTAGGATTGGTTGGGTTCCTGCGATTCCTGGATTTCCAATCCGAGCCGGCTACACCAACTCAGTTTGACCTGGGGACGCCCGATCGCTATCCAATCGGTACGCATAC
>Ga0105152_10000496_pt1 | contig 11747 bp, 9 predicted proteins | sample LakBais05cmmetaG_FD_81534 | JGI IMG/M metagenome (GOLD analysis project Ga0105152, IMG submission 81534) | Lake sediment microbial communities from Lake Baikal, Russia to study Microbial Dark Matter (Phase II) - Lake Baikal sediment 0-5 cm | ecosystem: Environmental > Aquatic > Freshwater > Lake...
CTGCACGCGGTCGGAGGGGCGGCGCAAGTCCTGGCCGAATGCGTCACCGACGTTCTGGGGGTGTACCTGGAAGAGTTCGGGAGCCCCGAGGCCATCTGGGCGTTTCGGGTCAGGGAGTTCCCGGTGGTGGTCACCATGGACGCCCACGGCCACAGCCTGCATGCGGCGGTTCTGGAGCAGTCGAGGGAGCGGTTGAAGCAGCTGCTCTGACGAGCGCGTATCAGAAACCTCACGGAGACGAAGGTCGCGGCACCCGCCGCCCATGCGCGTGGTGCCGTGGGGACCGCTGCGGATAACTCCTCCACCAGACCAACCTGCACGACATCCCCCAGTCTGATCGGCAATCCGTCGAGAGTTTGCATGTCCATTCCATGCCTATCCGGATGTTGCACAAAGCCCGTTTTTGGTAGTATGACCCAAAGCTCGAGGCAGAATGCGTCAGGTGAGGAGGAATGCAACATGGAAAATCAGACGCCGGTGTTGTTGTTGGACACTGAAGATCCAGCGCGGCATAGCCGCAATTGCAGGGATACCTCAACGAGTTCGCGTTCCGATTCAATCGTCGCGGGTTGATTCCCCGCGGCTTGCCGCGCTCCGAGCACACCAGGGAGCCGCAGGGACTCAACGGTGATGAATCAGGCACTCCAGGCTTCGACCACACAATGACCTATTGTACTCAAGGTATTCGGCTGAATCCGATGGATACCCCGCGGCTTGCCGCAGGGAGGCTTCATCAGTGTACTGAAAATTGCCGCGCGGGTGGAGTCACCGATCTACGCGGGGCTATACAAGGGTGCGTGGGGGCATCCGGGAGATCGGCGCGGTTGAAGGGGGCTGAGTCTTGTGCAACATCCGGATAGGCATGGTCCATTCTATCTGCCTTTCGCTTGCTGCAAGCGCTCCCCTTCTCCCCGCACGACACACCTGAGAGGGAACGCCTTCGGCCCGACACGGTTTCCGAGGATGCCGAGACGCAAGACCGGCGTCTCACCCCATGAGGAGATCGGGAAGGAAAGTGACGATCCGCGGAAAGAGGATGAGCAGGATGACGGCAACGATGAGCGGGATGAGGAACGGCATGGTGGCCCTGACCACCCGATTAAACGAAAGGCCGGTCATGCTGCTGACCATGAACAGCCCTAGCCCGAAGGGGGGCGTCAGGATGCCGTAGACGGCTACGATCGTGAAGACCACCCCGAAGTACACCTTGGAGATGCCCATCGCCTCGATGAGGGGCACGAACACCGGCACGAGGAGGAAGAACATGGCCGTTACTTCGACGAAGCAGCCCATGATGAAGACGATGAAGCTCAGGGCGAACATCAGAGCGGTCGGGGTCAGCGAATAGCTCTTCACGAGTTCGATCAGCATGTCCCCGACTCGCTCCCGGGTCAGCACCGTGGAGAAGATCAAGGCTGCGCCGACGATGGCATAGACACTCCCGCAGAACTTCACCGTCCCCTTAATGTCCTCGAACGCCTGCTGCCAGGTCAGTTCGCGGTAAATGAACTTCCCCAGGAAAAAGGCGTAGGCCACAGCCACGGCCGCCGCTTCGGTCGGGGTGAATACGCCCCCGATCATGCCGCTCAGGATGATGATCGGGTTCAGCATTGGAAGGAGCACCAATAGGGTCGCCCTGAAAAGCCCCCGTGGGGTCGGCCGGGGGCTGACGGGATAGTTCCGGTGCAGAGAGTAGAAGTACACCATGACCATGAGCGAGATGCCCATGAGCACGCCGGGGAGGACGCCTCCCAGGAACATCCGGCCCACGGACTCGTTGGCCATAACCGCAAACAGCACCATGGGCGCGCTGGGCGGGATGATCGGGCCGATGGTGGAAGAGGCGATGGTGATCGCGGCGGAAAAGTCGAGGTCGTACCCCTTCTCCTTCATCCCCTTAATTTCGATGAGTCCAAGGCCACCGATGTCGGCCACGGCGCTGCCCGACATGCCGGCGAAGATCATGCTGGCGAAGACGTTCACGTGGCCCAGACCACCGGGAATCCACCCCACCACGGTATCGGCGAAATCGAAGATCCGTTTGGTGACGCCGCCCGTGTTCATCAGGCGGCCCGCCAGGGTGAACAGTGGGAAGGCGAGGAGAATGAACGACGTGATGGTGCCGGTGCTCATCTGTGTGGGGATGATGCTGAGCGGCACCTGGTTGATGACGAAGTACGGGATGCAGGCGAAGAGCAATGCCGCCCAGATCGGGACGTTATTGATGAGCAGGAGGAAAGCCAGGACGAGGACGAGGGCCAAGCCGCCGCTCATGATGCCGCCCCCTTCCTGAGCTTCCGGATGTACTTGAGCAGGAGATATCCCAGCAGCGAAACGCACCCCAGCTCAACGGCCAGGTAATACGCCAGGCTCACCGAGATGTCCAGGGCCATGGTGGTCATCCCGTAGTTCATTCTCATGGCGCTGACGCCGTGGGTCAGCATGACGATGAGGACAACGGCGGTCACGAGATCGCCAAAGACTTCCAGTCCCTTCTGGACGGAGCCGGGCAGGATATCGGCCAGCACATTGACCGACAGATGGGTATTGTCCCGATAGTTGACCCCAAACACGGAATACACGGCCCAGATCACGAGGATGGTGGTCAGCTCAACCCCCCAGGAAAGCGGGTAGTTAAAGAGAGCGCGGGTAAAAATGCCCACCAGGATGGTGACCACGATCAGGATGAGGCAGATGGCTCCGAGGACGGTCGCGACATCGCCAAGGATGTCTTTCTTCATGCGCCTGGGCTCCGGGAAGGGGTGGATACTACCGGCCGGCCCGGGCGATGCGTCCGGGCCGGCCGGAGGAACGCTTCGGAGACGATGGGCTACTTGGCCAGCGCCGAGAACTCCTCCCAATATTTGCCCCACTCGGGGATGTACTTGTCCTTGAGTTGCTCGAAGGCCCGCTTCTGGAAGGGCTCCACGGACGGAGGCGTGATCACGTTCACCCCAACCTCACCCAACTTCTTCAAGAAGTCCTTCTGCACGGCCTCGTTCTGATCGAAGAACCACCGCCAGGCCTCGTAGCCGGAGTCGAGCACGATCTGCTGCTGCTCCTTGCTTAGCTTGTTGTAGAAAAGGTCCTTGTTGATATACACGGCGGCGGCCTGGATCATGTGGTTGGTGAGCGTGTAGTTCTTTGCCGCCTCGAAGAACTTCATATTGATCATGTTCTCGGGCGTGCCCTCGACGGCGTCCACGACCCCCTGCCTCAGGGCCATGTAAGTCTCTCCGAACGGCAGGGGCGACGGGATCGCCCCGACGGAGTAGGCCACCACCTTGTAGGTCGGGACATCCGGGACGCGCAGCTTCATGCCCTTCGCATCCTCCGGTTTCTGCACCGGGAGCTTGCTCAAGAGGCTCCGGTTTCCCAGCCACTGGAAGCCGCCGAGAACCATGTTCGACTTCTGCTCCAGGAGACCGGATATCTGCTGCATATATGGGCGATTGAAGGCCACGTTCTCGAAGTGCTTGAGCGTCTGGAAGGTGTAGGCGTTCTCGAACATCCCAAAGGCTGGGGCGAACCGGGCGGCGCCCCCGCTGCCCGACACGCACCAGTCGATCGTCCCCAGGTTCGTGTTCTCGAGGAGCGTGCGCTCGTTCCCAAGCTGCTCGCTCGGGTAGACCTCGATGACGATGGCGCCCTTGGTGCGATCCTTGACGAGGTCGGACCACTTCAGCAGCGCGATGTGCATCATGTTCTTCGGGGTGCCGGTGTGACCGCCTTTTAGGACCAGCGCGGCTTGGCTGGGCGCGACCCAGGCCGCAACCAGCAGGACCACCAAGATCGCCAGGATGGATTGCATCCGAAGTCTTCGGGTCATGGGGCACTCTCCTTTCTCGGCATATCGTTCGCCGGTAAGGGGGACAGGCAGAACACACGTCGGGGCGCCATCCTAGAACACGAGCGGTCTGGGCTCGAAGGTTAGGTCCTCCTTCCAGGGATAGGTGCGGTCGCGATCGATCTTGGCGAAGGGAAGTCGCAGGAGATTGCTGCCGCTGATGCCCGGCGTGTCAAGATACAGCACCCGCTTGGCCAGTCCCTCGTAGGCCGCCTTGAACGATCCCTGGGACTTCACGACGATGAATTTCATCCGCTCTGGGACCAGGCCGACGCAGCGATAGTGCTCCGGATCGATGGTCCAGACGGGGAGCTCGCTCAGCTCCACGAAGATGCAGGAGTTGATCTCCAAGACCGCAGTCCGGCCCATGGAGGTCTCGACCCCGTGGAACATGGGGCCGGCATAGCGGTATCGGCCGTCAAAGATGGTCCGGACGGTGCCGCGGACCGGGAGCGGTTGGCTGAATCGCTTATTGATCTTGCCGCCGATCGGCATCTCCAGCGTGTTCCCGACGCCCGCCCGAATGGCTGCGTCCACGGCCTCGGGATCCACGATGGAGAGCATGGACGGAGCGGTCACGTCCAGCTTCAGGAGCGCCTCCAGGATGTATGTGCTGTCCCCGGTGGCTCCCGCGCCGACGTTGTCCGACGGTTCGTTCAGCACGATCGGCTGGTCCGGGCACGCCAGACCCTGCCGGATAGCCTCCTCCGGCGAGAGGAACGGGAAGTCGAGGAAGGTCTGGCGCAAGCCCCAGAACTCCTGGGCGATGCGCCGCAGCTCTCGCATGGCAAAGTCCAGCTGGTCCTTCCGGACCACGCCGAGGAGGCTACAACCCATCTCGTCGATATCCAGCCAGCATTGGACCCCATACGCCGAGAGGGCCAGGATGCCGTCCTCTTCCTCCAGCCGCTCCAGCTCCCGGATGATGCGCACCATGGGCTCATCCCCCACGATGGTCATCCGCTCCATGGGCACGATCATGGGGATCTTGATGAAGATGCGGCGCAGGTCTGCCGTCCGGCCGTGCCATCGACGGGCCAGGGTCGCGGCCTTCTGGCCGACCTCGAAGAGATTGGTGTGCGGGAAGGAGTTGTAGCCGACCAGGATGTCCGCATGCTTCGCGATCCTGCCGGTCACGTTACCGTGGAAGTCCAGGCTGGCCACCAGCGGCTTGGCGCCGATCAGTCCCCGTACGGCCTCCAGGAGGTCTCCCTCCGGGTCGTCCAAGCCGTCGACGATCATGGACCCGTGGAGGCACAGATAGACCCCGTCGATGGCGTCGGCCTGGCCGATCCGGGTGAGAAACTCCTGCTTCAGCGTGTCGTAGGCGGACCGCTCCACCACGCCGTGGGGGATCGCCCAGGCGGCGCAGGTCGGCACGGTCTCTATCCCGCTCCGGTCGCAAGCGTCGAGGAACCCGGTCAGCTCGTTCCGCATGCCGCGGTGGTGGGAACGGATCGCCTCCCCGTACACCAGGTATCCGTTCCTCGCGAAGTAGTCCAGGCTCGTCTTTTCCGGCGAGAAGCTGTTGCACTCCAGGCTGAAGGTCCCCACGGCATATCGCATGGCGGTGTTCTTTTCCCCCTCGCTAGCCCGCGCGCAACTCCCGGAACACGTCGTCCATGCGCTCGAGAGCCCAGTCGATGTCCGCCCGCGTGTAAGCGGCGCAGATGCCGGCGTGGCCGATGGCGTGGCCGATGCTCTGAAAATAGATCCCGCGCGCGAAACAGCCCCGCACGAACCGGTGCCACAGCTCCACGTTCCGAGCGGCGGCCTCCCGGTAGCAGCGGACCGGCTTCTCCACGCCGAAGAAGAGGCCGAACCGGCAGCCGACCCCCTGGACCCGGCCCGGGACGGCGTGCCTGCGGAACATCTCGGTGAGGCCGCTGTAGAGGCGCTCGGCATTCTCCAGGAGCGGCGGGTAGAAACCGGGCTGGGTGATCTCCCCCAGGCAGGCCAAACCCGCCAGGATCCCGAAGAGGTGATCGGTGTAGGTGCCGCTGTGGGCCACCGGCCCCAGCGGGGCTAGCAGCCGCATGAGATCCGCGCGGCCGGCCATGAGGGCGATGGGGACGCCGTTGGCGATGGCCTTGGCCACGGCGCAGAGGTCGGGGGTCACCCCGTAGAAGCCCTGCGCGCAGTCCGGTCCGGTCCGGAAGGCAGACAGGACCTCGTCGAAGATCAGGACGCTCCCGTGCCGCTCGGTGAGGGCGCGCATGGCGGTGAGGTAGTCGCGCTCGGCGGGAATGCAGCCGGAGTTGTAGTTGACCGGCTCGCAGATCACCGCAGCGATCTCGTCGCCGTGGCGGGCGAAGGTCTGGTCGAGGGCGGCCACGTCGTTCCAGGGCAGGACGAGGACATGATCGGCCTCGGCCCGGGGAATCCCCGGCGAGTCCGCCCGGGGCGGGATGGGCCACGGCCCCGCCCACGCGAGCCCCGCCGAGTTGAACATCACATCGTTGTGGAAGCCGTGGTAGTGCCCCTCGAACTTCAGGATTTTCTCGCGCCCGGTGGCCCCGCGCGCGAGGCGGATGGCCAGGGCGGTGGCCTCCATCCCCGAGGTGGCGAACCGGACCATCTCGGCGCAGGGGATCGTCTCGCAGATCAGCTTGGCCAGGCGCGCGACGTACTCCGTCTCGCAGCCGGACATCACCCCCATCTCCAGCGCCAACTCGACGGCCTGCCGGGTTGCGGGGTGGTTGTACCCCAGGATCGTGGCCCCGTGGGAGAGGTTGAAATCCAAGTACTCCCGTCCGTCCAGGCCTGTCAGCCGCGCCCCGTCCCCCCGCGTGAAGAACATGGGGCGGCCGAGGCTTCCGTTGAAGCGCCCTCCCGCCCCCACGCCGGCGGGAAGGTAGGTTTGGGCGAATGCGTTCAACTCGTCGGATGACCGGAATTCAGGCTGGATCATGGCGTGTCCTCCATCCGCGACAGTGCGGCCCATCGGTCAGCGTAATGCGCCGATAGGTCGCCTCTTCACTGCAGGGTCTTCGCAACAGCCGGAACGATGAGTGCCACAGCGGGAGGCAACTGTCTGTGAATGGGGGGGCAAATGTTCTGGCTCCCGATCCTCTGGCGCAGCCGCTCGTAGACTTTGGCACGCATTGTCTTGGTTGAAATGGAATCGATTCTCACAAATCGTATATCATAGAGTCGTTGACCCCTGCAAGCCAATTAGCGGGCGATCCCGGACATGCCGAGAACGATGAGCAGGCGAGCAGGCCGGCCCGGTATTTCCACATCTTGCGGCGAGTCAACGCGCCCTTCCTTAGGATGCGCGCCTGGGCCAGGGGATAGTCGAAGTCCGCAGGATCTTGGTGGCCGAGATCCGGGCGTTCGGCGAATCCTTGACCACGGCGATCTGGTCGGGCGGGACGTTCCGGATGATGTCGACCCCGCCCGGTGTTGCTCGCTCATCGCCGGAGCCTTCCCGTCAGGAAAGAGCAAAGGCGCTTGTGGTGCTGCCGGAATTCGCATATGATCATCCATACCAACGGTATGCACTTTCGGAGGAACGCAATGCCATCCAAAGTGAAGGTGACTGTGAGTCTCGATGCGGTCCTGGTCCAGGAGCTGAGTAAGGCCGGCCGCCAAGTCGGGAAATCGAGGAGCCGGCTTGTGGAGGAGGCCCTCGAATTCTGGCGGAGGAGTCGGCTGGAACAGGAACTCAGGCGGGGTTATCAGGGGATGGCGCAGGAGGACCGCAAATTGGCGGCGCACTCGCTCGCCGCCCAGTGGGAGGCGATTAAGTGAACTCGGGTTGGCCTCGGCGCGGGGAGGTGTGGATGGCCAGCTTCTCCCCGGGCCGCGGCAGCGAGCAGCAAGGCGTTCGTCCTGCACTGGTAATCCAGAATGACGTGGGAAACCAGTATGCGGCCACGACCATCGTGGCGGCCATCACCTCGACGATCAAGCCCTATCCCGTCACTATCGTGCTTGAGAAGGGGGAAGCGGGGCTGCGCCAGCGTTCCATGGTCAATCTGGCGCAGATCCTCACCCTGGACAAGTCCCGCCTTCAGCGGCGCCTTGGTATAGTATCCCCGGAGTGCATGGCAAAGGTCGAAGACGCCATCAGGGTCAGTCTGGATGTCGAATAGAACATGGGCCGCTTCTTCCTCTTTGCCATCCTCACCTGGATCACGGGGAGTCCGCTGCTGGCGGTCGTGATCCTGATCGCCCTGGCGATTCCGACCTGGTTCGCAGGCTCTCGCTGGGCCTTCCGGTTCAGTCGGAAGGTGCGGGCCTGGGGAGAGGCGGGGCGACTCCGCCGCGCCCTGACGATCAATCCGCACGATGCGAAGGCCCGGGTGGATCTGGGGGCCATCCTCACCCGGCAGGGGCGATTCCGCGAGGCGCGGGCGGAGCTGGAACAGGTCCTGCCCCGCGTGGACGATCTGCCCGATGCCAACTATTTCCTGGGGCTCTGTCTGATGAACGACGGGGCGGCCGAGCAGGGACGGAGCCTGGTGGAGCGGGCCCTGGCCATCAATCCGAAGTTCGGCTACGGCGAGCCGTATCTGCGTCTCGGCGATTTCCACGCCGGGAGATCGGAATGGGCCCCGGCGGCAGAGCGGTATCGCCAGGCTGTCGACATCTACGGGTCCAGCGTGGAGGGATGGTCCAAGCTGGGGCAGGCGTTGATCGAACTGGCGCGGAAAGAAGAGGCGCGTGAGGCGCTTGGGGAAGCCCTCGCCTCCTATCGCACCGCCCCCTGGTACCGGCGCCACGAGGATCGTCCCTGGAAACGTCGCGCCAGGCGCCTCCTGCGCTCGGTCACATGATCGCGATCGATCGAGGTGCTGTCGGTTCATGGTCACGAGGCACGGAAGGGAGGACGCCATGGGATACGACCTTGCGCACAGGACGGACAGGCAGATCTCCGCAGGCAGGTTCTACCCTCTCGGGGCCACGCTCACGTCGGACGGCGTGAACTTCGCCCTCTACTCCCGAAACGCGAGCGACGTCTTTCTCTTGCTCTTCGACACGCCGGAGGGCGATCCAACCGACATCATCCGGTTGAATACCCGAACGCGCTATGTGTGGCATGTCTTTGTGCCTGGGCTCCGGGCTGGACAGCTTTACGCCTACAAGGTGCGGGGCGAGTTCGAACCGCGGCGAGGGTTGCGGTTCAACGAAGCCAAACTCCTGATCGACCCGTATGCGAAGGCCCTCGCCGGCAAGCCGAGGAACGAGGGCAACCTGCTCTTGGCGTACGATCCCCAGTCGTCCGAACGGGACCTCTCCCGAGACGATCGGGACGACACGGCTCTCGTCCCGAAATCCATCGTGGTGGACGACCGCTTCGACTGGCAAGGCGATATACCTCCAGATATCCCGCTGGAGCGTCTGATCATCTACGAAGTCCACCTGAAGGGGTTCACCGCGCATCCCTCCTCCGGGGTCGAGCAGCCTGGAACCTACCTGGGGTTCATCGAGAAGATCCCGTATCTGAGATCGCTAGGGATAAACGCGGTCGAACTGCTCCCGATCCAGGCCTACGCCGTCGAGGACTTCCTGACGGCCAAGGGGCTCACCAATTATTGGGGGTACAACACCCTCGGTTTTTTCGCGCCCGAGTCCTCGTATGGAACGGGACGCGCCCTGGGCTGCCAGGTGGACGAGTTCAAGACACTCGTGCGCGAGCTGCACCGGGCGGGGATCGAGGTGATCCTGGACGTGGTGTACAACCACACGGCGGAAGGCAGCGAGCTGGGACCCACCCTGAGCTTCCGGGGGATCGACAATCCGACCTACTACTGCCTGACCGGCAACGAGCACGAGCCCTCCCGCTACTACCTGAATCCAACCGGGTGCGGGAACAGCCTGAACCTCGCACAGGCACCGGTCATCCGGCTTGTGATGGACTCGCTCCGCTACTGGGTCGAAGTCATGCACGTGGACGGATTCCGGTTCGATCTGGCATCCGTCCTGGGGCGGGAAAGAGGGATGTTCGAGAAGTCCGCCTCCTTCTTCGACGCCGTCTCCCAGGATCCCGTCCTCGGCCGGATCAAGCTGGTCGCCGAGCCCTGGGATCTCGGCACCTATCAGGTCGGGAATTTCCCCGTGGACTGGTCCGAGTGGAACGGGCGATTCCGCGACACGATGCGGAGATTCGGCAAGGGGGACGATGGGCAAGTGCCGGATCTCGGCTGCCGGCTGACCGGATCCGCGGACCTCTACGGTGACGACGGTCGGTCCGCTTACAACAGCATCAACTTCATCACCTGTCATGACGGGTTCACCCTGGCGGATCTGGTCGCGCACAACGAGAAGCATAACGACGCCAACCAGGAGGAAAACCGCGATGGGTCGAACGACAACAACTCCTGGAACTGCGGCGTGGAGGGGCCAACCGACGATCCCGCCGTCCTGCGGCTGAGGAAGCAGCAGGTGAAGAACGTTGCCTGCTCCCTGCTCTTTGCGGCGGGCACGCCGATGATTCTGGGTGGCGATGAGTTCATGCGGAGCCAGCAGGGTAACAACAACGCGTACTGCCAGGACAACGAGATCGCCTGGTTCAACTGGGGAGACGTCGAACGACATCGGGACACCCTCGATTTCTTCCGGGGGGCGATCCGGCTCTGTCGTCGGTTCCCCGTCCTCCAGAGCCGGAAGTTCTTCACCGGGCGGAATCAGAACGGCAACGGTATTCCGGACATCCAATGGTTCGGAGCAAATCTGGACGAGCCGGTGTGGCGGGATCCCGAGCTCCGCACCCTGTGCTATCTGCTGGATGGCGGTGAGGCGCCGGACGGTGGGGGGGGCTACGTCCTTTTCCTCATCTTCAACGCCGACCACCGATTGCAGTATCTCCAGATCCCGCCGCTTCCGGATGGGAAGACGTGGTACCGGATCGTCGATACCAGCCTGGAGGCGGGGGAGGATTTGCTCGCGGACGGACAGGAGATCCCGATCGACCCGCCCGGCTGTTATCTGGCGAACGCGCGCAGCACGGTCGTTCTTGTAGGGCGATGATCCGGTTCAGGGCGCCGACGGCTGTCCGTGTTCTTTCGAAGTCCGCCTTCACCTGCTCCGCATAATCTACGAACGTCTCCAGCGTGCCGGATTGGCGGTGGCGGGTCGCGGATCAGGACCAGCAGGCTGCTGAAAAACTCACTTCTTGGCAGGCTGCTCAAAAGGGCCCAGATGCAAGGCGGCGCGCGCAGGGCCGAGTGAGGCGTACTTCCGGTACGCCGCAGCGAGTGCCCCAGCGCGCCAACGCCGCAGATGGGCCTTTTTCAGCAGCCTGCTAGTACTGGTGCGGATCGAGGACGTCTCGGAGACCGTCGCCCAGGAGGTTGATTCCGAGCGTGGTCACGAAGATGGCGATACCGGGAAAGGTCGCCAACCACCAGTGGGTCAGCATGTAGGTCCTTCCTTCGCCCAGCATTCCCCCCCAGGAGGGCGTGGGCGGCTGGACCCCCAGGCCCAGGAAGCTCAGGATGGACTCCATCAGGATCATCCGGGCGACTTCGAGGCTCGATGTGACGACGATGGTATTGAAGAGGTTGGGCAGGATATGCCGGGTGATGATCCGCAGGCCGGAGAAGCCGATGGCGCGCGCGGCCGTCACGAATTCCAGCGACTTCAGTTGAGCCGTCTCCGCCCGCACGACCCGGGTGTAGATGGGCCAGCCCGTGACCCCAAGCACGATGACCATGTTCTTGAAGCTCGGCCCCATCACCGCCACGGCGGTCAAGGCGAGCAGCATGAAGGGAAAGGCCATCATGACGTTGACGAGGTTCGTGATGACCGAATCGGTCTTTCCCCCGTAGTATCCCCCCGCCAGCCCGAGCGCGACGCCGATGATGACCGCAATGAATACGGAGGCGACGCCGGTGGCGAGCGAGATCCTGGACCCATGGATGATCCGGGTCAGGATATCTCGGCCAACCGGATC
>Ga0105152_10000497_pt1 | contig 11741 bp, 11 predicted proteins | sample LakBais05cmmetaG_FD_81534 | JGI IMG/M metagenome (GOLD analysis project Ga0105152, IMG submission 81534) | Lake sediment microbial communities from Lake Baikal, Russia to study Microbial Dark Matter (Phase II) - Lake Baikal sediment 0-5 cm | ecosystem: Environmental > Aquatic > Freshwater >...
ACAGCGCTTGGGCGTCAAACGATTCGGCGGGCAATCGGTTCAAGCAGGAAACATCTTGATCCGTCAAAAAGGGACCAGGATTCATCCCGGAGAGAATGTCGGGATGGGGAAGGATTATACCCTCTTTTCCAGGATCGAAGGGATTGTCAAATTTGAGAAGAAAGGAAGAGATAAAAAGCAGGTGAGTGTCTACGCCCAAGTCCTTTAACTTCCCTCCCCTTAGCCTGTAATCAATGATGATGAAGTTTGTGGATGAAGCAAGAATCCATGTGAAGGCAGGCGATGGTGGAAATGGGTGTGTCAGTTTCCGTAGAGAACGTTTTGTTCCGAGAGGAGGTCCAAACGGCGGCGATGGAGGAAAAGGTGGGGATGTGATCCTTCAGGCAGATGTTCAACTTTCTACCCTTCTCGATTTAACCTACCCAAAACAATTTCTTGCCCAAAAAGGGACCCACGGTAAAGGTAAAGACCAAACAGGAAGAAATGGAGAGGACCTCACCATTCGGGTTCCGGTCGGCACTCTTGTTCGAGATGATCAAGGAGGGGAAGTGTTGCAAGACCTTCTCTTTGATGGCCAACGGTTCGTTGTCGTACAAGGGGGTCGGGGTGGTAGAGGGAATGCACGGTTTGCCACCGCCACAAATCGTGCGCCCCGTCGTGCTGAAAAAGGTGAGAAAGGACAGGAGCGTTGGCTACGGCTCGAACTGAAACTCCTCGCTGATGTCGGTCTCATTGGTTATCCCAATGTCGGGAAATCAACCCTTCTCTCCAAAATCTCCTCTGCCAGGCCAAAGATCGCGGACTATCCATTCACCACTCTGGTCCCCAATTTAGGTGTGGTGACCAGCGAGGAACACCGACCCTTTGTGGTGGCCGATATTCCTGGATTGATCGAAGGCGCCTCCAAAGGAGCAGGCCTTGGATTGACATTTCTCCGCCATGTGGAGCGGACACGTCTTCTCATTCATCTCTTAGATATCTCTGAAGGGTCCTCTCGAAATCCAGTCAAAGACTTCGAGGCCCTCAATCATGAATTGAATGCCTATCACCCTTTGCTCCATGAAAAAACTCAAATCATTGCACTCAATAAAATTGATATGCCATCGGTTCGGCAAAGGGCGGGGGATGTGGAGATCCAATTTAAGAAGATGGGATACCGGCTCTTTCTCATCTCTGGCAAAACGGGAGAAGGGGTGGAGAGACTGATGGAGGCGGTGTCTCAGACAATAGAATCGATTTTGAGTAGGAAGCATGAGCAATAAAGATATTCGGAAAAAGACTTTCCAAAAAGCAAGACGGATCGTGGTCAAGGTGGGTTCCAGTATTCTGGCTTCCATAGAGAGGGGGCTTCACCATGAGGTCTTCTCTCAGTTGGCCAAAGAGATCTCGGAGCTAAAACGCCAGGGTTATGAGATCGTTCTGGTCTCCTCTGGTGCGATTGCTGCAGGAATGGAGAAATTGGGGTATAAGACCCGTCCCCAATCCGTTACTCAGAAACAGGCCACAGCAGCTGTGGGGCAGAGCCGACTGATGAACATCTATGAAAGCTGCTTCTCCCGCCATCAGCAGATGGTCGCCCAGATCCTCCTCACCCATGATGATCTGAGCCACCGGCGGAGGTTCCTCAATGCCCGGAACACCCTCCTGACCCTCCTCGAACTCGGGATCATCCCGATCATCAATGAAAATGATACCGTGGTGGTGGATGAGATCAAGGTTGGGGATAATGACAACCTCTCCGCGCTCGTCACAAACCTCATCGAGGCCGACCTCCTCATCATCTTGACCAATATCGATGGACTTTGTGATGGAGACCCCAGGCTGAATCCCAATGCCCGTTGCATTCCTCTGGTCGAGGATATCGATGTGGACATGGGAAAGATAGTCGCAGGGACTAAGAGTGCAATGAGTGTCGGAGGGATGGTGAGCAAGATCCAGGCCGCCAAAAAGGCCTCCCGCTTTGGAATTCCGACAGTCATCGCCTCAGGAACGAGAAAGGAAGTCCTCCGCCAGATCCTAAGAGGAAAGGAGATTGGGACCTTGATCCTTCCGCAAGCAACTACATTGAGCAGCCGGAAGCACTGGATTGCCTTCAACTTGAATCCAAAAGGTGATATCATCGTGGATGATGGGGCAAAGAAAGCCCTTGTCCAGAGGGGAAAGAGCCTCCTTCCTTCAGGCGTGGTGAAAGTGAGAGGGGAATTCGACCGTGGAGACTCGGTCTCTTGCCTCGGTCCTCGAGGAAAGGAGTTCGCCAGGGGTCTGGTGAACTACAGTGCTTCAGAACTGGAAAGGATCAAAGGCCTCAAAACCGAACAGATCGAAAAGGTCTTGGGCTACAAATATTCTGATGAAGTAATCCATCGAGATGACTTGGTGGTACTGTGAAAATGGACTTCAGGTCAGAAGTGAAAGAAATGGCCAAGAAGGCGAAGGAAGCCTCTTATCAACTGGCTCGACTTTCTACTGACAAAAAGAATAAGGCATTATGCGAGATGGCAGATGATCTGGAGCGGAACAGAAACCTCTTGATCGGAGAGAACCAGAAGGATCTCGGTGCTGGAGAGAGGGTCCATCTCTCTTCAGCCATGATGGACCGGTTGAGATTGACGCAAGCAGTCATCCAGGGAATGGCAGAAGGACTTCGTGAAGTGGCCCGTCTTCCTGATCCCGTGGGTGAGGTGGTCAAGATGTGGAGGAGGCCAAATGGTCTGACGGTGGGAAGAATGAGGATCCCCATCGGTGTCATCGGAATCATCTATGAATCGAGACCGAACGTCACTTCTGATGCAGCGGGTCTCTGCCTCAAGTCGGGCAACAGTGTCATCCTGAGAGGAGGCTCAGAGGCATTTCATTCCAACCAAGCCATTGGCCATATCTTGCAAAAGGCCCTTAAAAAGATCGGCCTTCCAGAGGAGGCGGCCCAGATCTTTCCCCATACGGAAAGAGAGGCCGTCCAGGAGATGCTTCAGTTGGAGAACGACATCGATCTCATCATCCCCAGGGGAGGTGAGGAGTTGATCCGGTTCGTGATGAACCATTCCAAGATCCCCGTCATCAAACACTATAAAGGGGTCTGCCACATCTTTGTGGATGAAAGTGCTGACCTGGAGATGGCCACACAGATCTGCCTCAATGCGAAAGTCCAGAGGCCTGGAGTATGCAATGCCATGGAGACTCTCTTGGTTCATGCGAAAGTGGCGGAACAGTTCCTTCCAAAAATCGCTGGAGCCCTTCAGAAAGAGGGTGTGGAACTCCGGGGCTGTCCCGAGACTCGAAAGATCCTTTCCAATATTAAAGAGGCAAAAGAGGAGGATTGGTATCAGGAATATTTAGACCTCATCCTCTCCATCCGAGTGGTGAAGGACATTGAGGAGGCAATGGAACATATTGCGACTTATGGCTCCCTTCACACAGAGGCAATCCTTACGACGGGTTATCAGAATGCACAGAGGTTTCTAAGAGAGGTCAACTCCTCTTGTGTTTTGGTCAATGCTTCAACGAGGTTCAATGACGGATTCGAGTTGGGTCTGGGTGCAGAGATCGGGATCAGCACCTCCAAGCTTCATGCCTTTGGCCCGATGGCGTTGGAGGAGCTGACGACCACCAAATTTATCGTTTATGGAGAGGGACAGATCAGAGTATGAAACATTCAAATACGAAGCACAAAATCCGAATTTCGAAACAAGCACAAATGTTCAAAGTAAAAATGAACTAAACGAATAAAAATGGTTTCGAATTTTGATATTTGGATTTTGAATTTGTTTCGCCTGCCTGCGCGAAGCCGCTTCGGCGAAGGCAGGGATTTCGATATTCAAATTTCGGATTTAGTTCGGATTGAATGAGATTAAGATAAGGAGGATTTCGAGATAAAAACGGGGGCAGCAGAAAGAAGGATTGGGCTATTTGGAGGGACCTTCAATCCCATCCATATGGGTCATCTCCGGGGGGCGGAAGAGATTCGGGAAGCCTTCGGTCTCCAGCAGGTGATCTTCATCCCGGCAGCCATTCCACCCCATAAAGTCGCAGAGGAGGTTATTGAGGCGAAGCGCCGTCTCGAAATGGTGAGGTTGGCCACCGCTAACAATCCCTTCTTTTCTACCACCGACATTGAACTTTCAAGATCTGAGAAATCTTACTCGATCGATACGATCCGGTATTTCCGGGAGAGGCATCCGGATGTCTTCTTTTTCATCTTGGGAAGGGATGCGTTTGTGGAGATCGAGACCTGGAAAGAATTTCAAAACCTCTTCTCCCTTTGTAACTTCATTGTGATGACCCGACCCGGGTTTCAGAAAACCCTTTCCACCTCGGTACGAGTCGATTCCGACTCTCCACTTCCAGAGGCCTTGGTCCCTGTTTTCCAATATGATCAGGAGATCAAGGGTTGGATCCATACGTCGGGTCATACCCTCCACTTTAAAGACATCACCGTTCTGGATATCTCTTCTACAAAGGTACGGGAGTTGATCGAAAGGGGGGAGTCTGTGAGGTATCTCATCCCTGTCGAGGTGGAGGCCTATATTCAAAAAAATAGACTTTACAGCCATGAACCATGCTCTGAACCATATAAGGTTCAGGATCGGTCCTGAAATCTATATCGTTCAGGAGCTTTTGGCATTTGAAATTTATCCTTGAAAGTGACATCTTAATATAAAGTCAGTATTTTTTTGTTGTCATCACCATTTTTTCTGGTATAATGCTAAGCTCAAAATTACCCATTTAGGAGGATATGGCCACCGATTCGAAGACAAAGTCTTTGCTCTGTCTGAGGGCAGCCATTGAAAAGAAGGCCCTGGACCCAGTCCTTCTGGAGTTGAAAGAGATTACTTCCTTCACCGATTACTTTCTTCTCCTGAGCGGTAAATCGGACCGGCAGGTTCAGGCCATTGCCCAAGCGATTGAGGAGGCCCTCAAAAAGAAGGGGATTCGGCCCCTTGGTCAAGAGGGAACGGTCGGGGGAAAGTGGGTCTTGATGGATTATGAAGATGTGGTGGTCCATATTTTTCTGGAACCGATTCGGAGGTTCTATGATCTCGAAGGGCTCTGGATCGACGCCCCACGGATCGATTTGCAAAAAGGATGAATGGTGGGAAAAAGACAAGTGGATCTAAAAAAGGAGTTAGATAAAAAGACCCTGGCACGATTGAAAAAGATCCTTCTCAAAGAGAGGGAGCAGATCGTCGGAGAGGTCAAACAGATCTACGAATCTTCAAAAGAGATGGGGCAAGATGGGATTCAGGACATTGGGGATGAGGCGGCAAATATTTATAATAAACAGATCTTGCTCAGCCTGAATGAAAATGAACGGATGAGGCTGCAAGAGGTGGATGAATCCCTGGATCGTATTGCGAATGGAATGTATGGTATCTGTGAGGAGTGCGGAGGCCCTATCAGTCTCAAACGACTCGAGGTCCGGCCGGTGGCAAAATATTGTGTCCCTTGTTTAACCAAACTGGAGAAAGGAAAGCTATAGAGGATGTTAGTTCGGCTCTTGTTAATTACCATTCTGATCGTGATTTGTCTCTTCTGTTGGATCTCTTTAGAAAATCCTCTCGATATTGAATTTCACTTCTTTGGGGAGACCCTTTCCACGAGCGTTTCGGCCCTCATGATCTCCTCCTTTGTCTTGGGTGTCTTGCTGGTCTTCATCGGCACTTTGGCTCGGGATGCCAAACGGGCCATCGAGAGCTATCAGAAATCCCGCCAAATGAAGAAAGGGCAATCCCTCAAAGAAGAGTTAAATAAAGGGATGGATGACTTTCTTCGAGGAAATCTACCCAAAGCCAAAAACCACTTCGTTGAGGTTTTTAAAAGAGATCCCTCACAGATTGATCTCTATTTCAGGCTCTCCGAGATCGCCCTGAAAGAAGGAAATGACGAGGAGGCCCTCCATTGGTTGGAAAGGGCGCGGCTGATCGATATGAGGAATGTGGACATCCCCCTTAGGCAAGCAAGCCTGTACCAACGGATGAAGCGATTCGACGAGGCCATCCGAACCCTGAACTTTGCCATCGGTTTGGATGAGACGAACCTCAAAGCGCTGAAAAGTTTAAGGGAGATCTATCTGAACAGTCGAAGGTGGGAGGAAGCGATCCGAGTCCAAAAGTCGATTCTTAAATTAACCAAGGGGAGACAGGCTGAGGAGGAGGAAACCCTGTGCTATTTGGGGTTGAAGTATGAAAATGCCAGGGAACGCTTCAACCGAGGGGGTGAAGAAAATCTGGAGAGCGCCCTGAAAGAAGCCAAAGAGATCATTCGAGAACGGAAGACCTTTCAGCCAGGCTTTGTACTGTTAGGCGACATCTACTTGCGGATGGGAAGATGGGCTTCTGCTGGAAAGGTTTGGGGGAAGAGCTTCACACGATTTAAATCCATCATCTTCATTCTTCGGTTGGAAGAGCTCTATCTTGGCCGAGGGGACCCGAGCACCCTTCTCCGTATCTATGAGAGGGTACTCAGACAAAGTCCAGATAACTGGGTGATTGTCTTCTTTTATGCCAAACTCTGTTTGAGACTGGAGATGTTGGATGAAGCCCTTGAGGTGATCAATGAGATCAGTTTAAGACTCAAGGACTTGCCCGCACTACACAGGCTTCTGGCAGAGATCTACCTCCATAAAAAGGACTTCGGTCGAGCAGCTCAAGAGTTTGAGAAGACTTTCGAATTGAGCGGGACTTCCTACCTCCCCTTCTCCTGCTCTGTCTGTAAAAGGGAATCGATCGAATGGGTCGCTTACTGTCCACAATGTCATCAGTGGAGCACGTATACGATCAGAGAGGATGAAAGAACCATTTCCTTGCCTTCCCCTTCCTTTTCCGAAAGGGTTCACTTCCCTTTATCAATACCTGAATAAACCTCGTTAGAAAGGACGGGACCCGTTAGAAATAAGTCTCCCTAACCGGATGCTGTCACCCCCTCACGGGGAGCATATTTATAATGGGGTTTACTCAAATTTCTAATGGGTCCCGCCCTTTCTGTAAGGATTGATATCAGCTCCGCCATAAACCCCGTAGGATGTTTACTATCCAACGGAGTAAATCGCAGGGCCTTCTAACGGGGTAAAAATGAATGCGTTTCATTGTTGAAAGACTCTTCCAATTTTTGTTGCCTCCACAATGCCACTGTTGTGAAAAATTTTTAGATGAGGGAGAACAGGGGATCTGTTCGGACTGCCTTTCGGAGATCCACTGGATCGAACCTCCATTCTGTTCGGTGTGTGGAACCCCCTTTATCTCCAGGGAAGTTAGGAGCCATTCATGTGGGAGTTGTTTGACTAAGAGAAAATATTTTACAATGGCTCGGGCCTTGGGAGCTTATGAGGGCTCTCTCCAAGAGGCGATCCAACGATGGAAATATCAGGGGAAGACCACCCTTACTCCTTTTTTTGTAAAATGGATGGAAGAAGGGCTATACCGTTATTGGGGTCCCAACCTTTTCGATCTCCTGATCCCTGTACCGCTGCATACACAGCGATTAAGGGAACGAGGGTTCAATCAAGCCCTCCTCCTCGTCAGGGAGTTAAGCCATCGGACGGGGATCCCTTACCGAAAGAGGGTCCTTCAAAAAGTAAGACTCACCATTCCTCAAGTCAATCTCAGTGGTGTAGAGAGGGAGAAGGGGGTGAAGGGATCTTTCCATATGATTGGAAACGAAGAACTGGAAGGGAAGTCGATCCTTTTGGTGGATGATGTTTACACGACCGGTGCCACGGTCAATGAATGCTCGAAAGTGTTACTGGCCGGTGGCGCTGAAAGGGTGGATGTCCTCACCTTGGCCCATGCCCTCAAGAATTATTAAGAACGCTAAGCGCTTAGCGCTCTGCGCATAGCGATTAAAGGCTTGAAACAGATGGTTCGTCGTAAAAATTGGCCCATTCTCTGGATATTGATTCCAGTCCTTATGATGGGGATGATTGGCTTCCTCCTCATCCACTATTTCCTCGATCCCAACCTTTATAGGAACGTCTTTCAGGAATCATTGATCACCGCCTTTGGTAGGGAAGTCTCCATTGGCAAGACAAAGATAAGTTTGTGGGGTGGTGTTGGAATTGTCTTTGAAGACTTTCGAATAAAGGATCGGTCTCTGGCCTTTGATCTTCTTCGGGCCAAAAGGCTGATCTTGAAGGTTAAGCTTCTTCCTCTTCTCAAAAGAGAAGTCAAGTGGAAGCGCATCGTCCTCGAGCGGCCTACCCTCCATTTTCTCAGGGATAAAAACGGGCGATTCAATATGGTCGACGTCCCTTTGACCACAGAGGGGTTGAAGGCTTCTCAACAAAAGATGATTCAAACGCTCTCCACCCTCTTCGGAGGCTCCTTCACCCTTCGAGATGGAGAGATTTCTTTTTCGGATGAGAGTCTTGGCGATTCACCCCAGATCACGGAAATACGATCTTTCAACCTTCATCTCTCAAAGGTCTCTTATGATAAACCCTTTCCATTCCACCTCAATGGAGAAATCGTCCATTCCAAAAAAGAGGGGGAGTTCTCCATATCTGGGACGATTCAGAATCTCCCCGAGGACATGGACCTCTCAAAAGGAAAATTGGAGGCGGAGGTGAAGATGAAAGGGATCGATACCTTTCATTTTTGGCCTTATCTCAAAACATTACTCCCCATGAAGACAATTTCAGGGACCCTCGACCTAAATGCTCATTATCAAGGGGGCATCTCAGGTGCCTTCAAGACCTCTGCCAAGATCAAGTTCAGGGATATGGTCTATGATCATCCACAGGTCTTTGCACACATTTTAACCCCGAAGTGGGTGAACCTCGATCTCGATCTCGATTATGATTTGAAAGAGATCAATGTCCATCGGATCTCTCTCGAACTGCCAGAGATAGGGGTCAAGGCAAAAGGGAAGATCTATGGGATCGGAACGAAGGAGATGGGCATAGAAGCAGAAGCCCAGAGTGGTTCTTTCGATCTTTCAGAGGGGAAAAAATTCATTCCCTATCGGATCATCACCCCGAATGTCTCTGATCCGCTTTTCCGTGGGGAAGGGAACGGCTCTGTCCAGATCGTCTCTGTCAAACTTTCAGGAAAGATGCCCGAGATTGAACATTGTGATCAACTTCAATATGCCCATACGCTCTCTGTGGAGTTGAAACTGAACAAGGCCCGAGTAAAGTTTCCTTGGAACGTTCCAGCACTGGAGGATCTTAGGGGCCATCTTCTCTTTAAAGAAGGAAATCTGAACCTGAAAGAAGTGGAGGGAAGGTTTCTCCATTCCACTGTTGATCGGGCAAATGGAATCTTCTACCGTCTCCTCCTTGTCCCGACTCTTCAGATTCACAGCGAAGGCAGATTAAATTTAACGGACCTCCCTTCCCTGATGAAGATAGGTGAATCAACCAACACGTTCTCCGAGACCCTTTCGCCCATCACCACCCTTTCGGGATCAGCACAATATGACCTTTCCGCGAAAGGAGAGCTGAAGCCTCCGCTCCATTTTCAACATCAGGGAGTTTACCGCCTTTCTAAGGTTCGCTTTGTACATTCTCAGGTTCCATTTTCCATCCTGATTGGAGAGGGAAAGGTCGATCTTTCCAATGAGGGTCTCCAGTGGTCTGGGGCAAAGGTAGAATTTGGTCATTCATCGCTACTGATGAATGGCTCATGGAGACGTGGTGAAAAGTCTGGACCTTTTGAAATGATGGCCCGAGGTAGAGTCGATTTAAAAAATCTCTTGAGTCTTTGTCAATCTCCGCTCTTTCCGGAAGAAATACGGCTGAAGACAAAGGGGGTTGAAAGCTTTTCGGGAACAGGCCAATTCTCATTCAAAGGCCGGAGACCGACAGGCCACCGATCTTTTTCCTATGAAGGGGAATTGATACCCAAGGAAGCATCCCTTCTTCTAAAAGGCGTCTCTTACCCACTCAAATTTAGAGAAGGAGCCTTCTCGTTCTCTAACCTCGGGGTGGGTTTCTCGAAGATGAAGATCCAATCCGGAAATTCTTCCTTCGTATTGGATGGGGCCATCAAAGAAGGAAATTGGAGCCTTTCCACAACGGGTTCGATCGATTTAAAGCATCTGTATTCTTTCCTTCAATCGCCACTGGCTCCAGATCGAATTCGATCAGAAATGGATGGAATTCAAGAACTGGCGGGTGGAACAGAGGTTCGCCTGAAATGGTCCGGACGGATTGAAGAGGGGATCAATGCGATAAAGGAAGGAAAGATCCAGTTGAAAGAGGTCTCCTTTCAACATCGAAAGATTCCTGTCCCTCTTTCCCAGATCGAAGGTTCTTTTCTCTTCTCCCCCAAACAGATTCGATTCGATGGGTTGAAGGGAAAGTTAGGGGATTCACCGCTCGCCTTGTCAGGTTCAATTTCGCGAATAGAACAACGAGGGGGATTGGGTAGGTCGGTCTCCTTTCAGCTCTCTTCCTCTCAATTGGACCTCGACCCGCTCTTTCCAAAGAGAGAAGAACCCACCCCAACTTCTTTCGAAAAGGTCAGAGATTGGCTTTCAAATTTGTCCTTCGAGGGTAAGGTGGATATTGACCAAGGGAAGTATCGCACTTTTCATTATCAAGACCTGAAGGCTGAGATGAAGACAGTCGATGGAAAATTGTTCTTCCATCCCTTTCAATCCAAAGCAGACGGAGGAGACGTCTGGGGTGAGGGATGGATCCAACCCACAGAAAAGGGAATAAGGTTTGAGATCAAACCCCGGGTCTCCAATATTGAAGCCAAGGCCTTTCTCCGAACCCTTCTACAAAAGGGTGAGGAAGAGAAGGTGATGGTGTCTGGGAGGATCCACATCGACAAAGTGGAGTTAAGGGGAGAAGGAGAGAATTTCCAGAAGGTGAAGGAGTCACTCAATGGGAGTTTGAGGCTTGAAATAGAGGAGGGGGTGATCGAAAGATTCAATGTCCTTGCCAAAATTTTTTCCATCCTGAATGTCTCCCAGTTGTTAAAAGGACGATTTCCGGATTTAACAACAAAGGGACTCCCTTATCACCAGATCATGGCGAACATTCATGTCAAGGACGGTGTCGCTTCCACAGAGGATTTCCTGGTCGATAGCGATGCCATCAAGATCACGATCTTTGGAAAGGTCGATTTGGGCAAGAACCTGATCGATGCAAAGATAGGAGTGCATCCTTTAGTCACTGTCGATACGGTTCTGAGCAAGATCCCCATTGCAGGTTACATCCTCACGGGTAAGGAGAAGGCTTTCCTCTCCTATGTCTATGAGGTAAAAGGAGATCTGGATGATCCAAAAATTGAAGCTATCCCTATTAAGGGATTGGGAGAAGGGTTTTTTGGAATCATCCGGCGCCTACTCGAAACCCCTCTGAGGCCATTCCAAAAGCTCCCCTCGCCCGATAAGAAATAATAGCTAAGAGCTGGGTAGGGAACGGTTTGAAACCGTTCCGTAAAGGAGTTCGGAGTTTTTTAAAAATTTAATACAAATATTTTTTTTCACAAATTCAATTTTTTCCTTGACACCAACAATATGTTGTTGTAATCATCATTAATCATACTAAATATAGCCCTTCTAACCTGCCTATCGAAGGCGGGAAGGCTTACCATTCAATCTACCAAAACATAAGGTGAGAAAAAAATGTCAACTGTGATCGAGATAAAAGGGGATCGTCAGGTATTTAAGGATGATTTTGAAACCACAGATATGGCCCTCTTTGTCCGTACCTCTGACGAATCGATGCACGATTGGAATCGCCAGAGAATTGTGGATGCCCTCATTCGGGAGACCTATGTCGATCTGGATACGGC
>Ga0105152_10000498_pt1 | contig 11720 bp, 13 predicted proteins | sample LakBais05cmmetaG_FD_81534 | JGI IMG/M metagenome (GOLD analysis project Ga0105152, IMG submission 81534) | Lake sediment microbial communities from Lake Baikal, Russia to study Microbial Dark Matter (Phase II) - Lake Baikal sediment 0-5 cm | ecosystem: Environmental > Aquatic > Freshwater >...
ATTGACTTCAATACGATCATGCCCAAGGAGTTAACGGTCATAGGCTCTCTGGGGGGACCGACCGTCTTTGACGAAGCGGTCGAGCTTATACGGAAAGGGAAGTTGCAGGTTCTTCCCATTAACACCCACACCCTTCCGCTTTCGGAAGGACCACAGGCGTTAGCGATGGTGGCACATGGTCAACCGGACCTGGTCAAAGTGCATCTGGATTGCACGATGAACTGAGGCGAGGCGGGCGGCCACATCACAAGGAGAGGAAGAAATGAAAACCAATTTTTCTATCGAAGGAAAAAAAGCGATTGTTACTGGCGCGGCGCGAGGGCTGGGTCGAGGCATGGCCGAGGGATTACACCAGGCAGGCGTGGACTTGGCTCTGATTGACGTATCGGACAGCATTCACACGATTGCCAAAGAGATGGGCGCCCAGGGAGCGCGGGTGGTGGGCGTTCAGGCCGATCTTTCACACCGGGACGAGCTCAAGCGCGGTTTCAATGAGGCTGTGGCGGCACTGGGCGGCCTGGATATTCTATTGAACAACGCCGGTATCACACGCTGGAGTCAAGCCGAAGCGATGAGTGAGACCGATTGGGATATTGTGCTGGAAGTGAATCTCAACTCGGTCTTTTTGCTCGCCCAGCTGGCCGGGCAGCATATGCTGAAACAAGGGCACGGTAAGATTATTAACATTGCTTCGCTGTTGAGCTTTGGGGGGGGCTACATGACTGTGGGCTATGCCGCCAGCAAGGGAGGTGTGGCCCAGATGACCAAGGCGCTGGCGAATGAGTGGTCTAGTCGGGGTATTAATGTAAACGCCATCGCTCCGGGGTATATGGCGACGGAAATGAATATCCCGCTAATGAAAGACCCAGCCCGTAATAAACTCATTATGGATCGCGTCCCGGCGGGACGTTGGGGATTGCCAGAGGATCTGGTGGGAGCTTTGATATTCCTGTCTTCCTCCGCATCCGATTATGTGCACGGCATTCTCATACCCGTTGATGGGGGGTTCCTGGCACGCTGATATTAGATCACAGGAGGCAAAATGCGTCAGGAAGAGTTTCTAAAGTTAGAGCGGAAAGTGGAAGAAGTCAACGATTGGCGGCATCGTCCGGCGAATGTCTATACCCGTGACGGGCTAGCACTCGTTTCCAAAGCGGCGACTACCGGGCGTGACCTCAACGCTGTCGTGAAAGCGGCGGTGGATGCCATTGGGGGAGTGCGTCGCGCGTTGCAGCCTGGAGACCGGGTGCTGCTCAAGGCCAATTTCAACAGCGATGACGCCTATCCGGCCTCCACGGATCTGGGCTTCCTAACAGCGGTGGTTGAGCTGCTGCGCCGTGAGGGCATTACCAACCTTACATTGGGCGAGCGCTCGGGCTGGCCTTGGATGCCTACGAACAAGGTACTGAAGGCCGTGGGCGTCCTCGAGGCAGCCAAGAGATTGGATTTGCCGGTTATCGATTTCGACGCGGGACCGTGGATGGATGTCCGGCTGGGCGAGCAGGCCAGGTGTTGGAAAGCCGCGGCCTATCACCAGTCGCTGAAGGAGTTTGACAAGATTGTCTATCTCCCCTGCATGAAGCACCACTTCCTGGCCACCTTCACCATGAGCCTCAAGATCACCGTCGGCCTGACACACCCTGTGGAGATGCAGTACATGCATGCCGACTTTGACCAGGGAAAGACGGACGAGCCGATGTATTTGAAGATGATCGAGCTGAGCTTGCCGGTTGGTCCCGATCTAATTATCATGGATGGTCGCAAATCTTTTGTGACGGGCGGCCCCGACAACGGAGAAATTGTGGAGCCGAATGTCATTCTGGCGTCGGGTGACCGGATTGCGCTGGATGTGGAGGGAGTCAAGATCCTGCAGTCGTACCCGCGCGAAAATCTCATTCAGGCTCCGGTCTGGGAAATGCCACTCATCCGCCGGGCCATTGAGTTGGGCCTGGGCGCCAAGAGCGAAGCCGACTACCAGGTGCTACCAGCTTAGCGAGGTGAACTGTGGCAGAACCTACATTAATTCAGCAAGTGATTGAGGCGGCGATCAGCCTGGAGACGGCGGTGGCCGGCCTGCACCAGGAAGAGTTGCGGCTTCTCGTCAAGGATTTAGAAGAGGCCAAAACGACACTTTTTATTCGCACTGCAGAGGCCAAGCCCATGGTCGAGCGTTGCTGGCATGCGGTGGAGGCACTGAAAGCAGCGCAAGCCGGGTCCGAAGAGGCCGAGGTTGCTTTTGGCGATTTCGAACAAGCGGTCAGCAAGTTGCGCAACACAATCCTGGTGCGCACGCAGCGGGCCACATAAAGAACAGGAATACTTATGCAAACCAGAAAACTCGGTTGGACGGATCTAAATCTGACCACCATCGGCTACGGCAGCTGGGCGCTGGGCGGCGGTGACTGGGTGTGGAGCTGGGGACCGCAGGACGACCAGGCCTCGGTGGCTACGATTTTGCGCGCGATCGAGCTTGGCGTAAATTGGATTGACACCGCGGCGGTCTATGGCCTGGGACACTCTGAAGAGGTGGTGGGCGAGGCGCTTAAGAAACTGCCGCAGCGGCCCATCCTGGCTACCAAGTGCAGCCTGGTCTGGGATTCGGCCAAGAACGTATCTGGCCGGCTGAAGAAAGAGAGCGTGCGCGCCGAGATTGAGGCCAGCCTCCGGCGCCTCGGAGTGGACGAGATCGATCTTTACCAAATTCACTGGCCCGATCCGGAGACGGACATTGAAGAAGGCTGGAGTGCCATGGCCGACCTGGTGAAGGAAGGCAAGGTGCGCTACATTGGAGTCAGCAACTTCAGCGTTGAGCAGCTGAAGCGCCTTCAGCCGATCCATCGCATCGCCTCGCTCCAGCCGCCCTACAGCATGTTGAAGCGCGATATTGAAAGCGATCTGCTAGGCTATTGCGCCGCCAACCAGATTGGGGTGGTGGTCTACAGCCCCATGCAGAAAGGGCTGCTCACCGGCAAAATCCAAGAGCGCCTGGGGCATTTGGCGGCTGACGACCATCGCCAGCAAGACCCGGACTTTCAAGACCCTCGGCTCAAGGTTCACTTGGAGCTGGTAGAGCGCCTGCGCCCTATCGCCGCTAAGCGCGGCAAGTCTGTGGCCCAGCTGGCGATTGCCTGGGTACTGCGCCGCCCTGAAGTCACCGCTGCGATTGTGGGCGCCCGGCAGCCCACCCAGATTGAGGAAACGGTGACGGCTGGCGACTGGGTGCTCCCCGAAGAAGACATCCAGATACTGGACAAGCTGTTGGCTGATCATGACCGGGCGCTGCTGTAAAATTGAATGCCGGCAATTGAGGAGGACGCATGACTCAGCAAGATGCCATTTCGCTTGAAGTGATCCGAGCCTTTCGATGCATCACCACAGCCTCGGTAGCCGATGCGCTGTGGGGATTGGGGGTCGCTGGCCACATGTGCCATGAGATCAAACCTTTTATGAAGGCCAAGATCGTCGGGCCGGCGGTGACGGTCCAGGAAGAGCTGACCACGGAGAGAGTGCCTCCCAGCCATGCCCTGGAGCTCATTGATCATAGCGTACCGGGCAGCGTTATTGTGATTGCCATAGACGGCTTTCGGGATGTAGCGGTCTGGGGCGGCCTGATGACAGCCGGCGCTGTGGTGAACGGGTTGGAGGGGGCGGTACTGGATGGTGGCGTGCGAGACGTGGAAGAGATCGAGCGCGATTTCGGTTTTCCCGTCTTTGCGCGCAGCATCTGCCCTGCGACTACCGTCGGGCGTTTCAAGACCGTGGCGGCAAATGTGCCGGTAAGTGTCGGAGCCGTTACCGTCAACCCTGGCGACCTGATTGTGGGCGACCGAGATGGCGTGATCGTAGTACCGGCCGGCCTGGTGGAGGCAGTGCTCAAAGAGGCGCAGGATATTGAGGACCGAGAGCGTGAGCAGACACGCCTGATTCGCGAGACCAAGTCGCTTCTCAAAGGGCTCGAAAAGTACCAGCGCATTTAACAATTGTGTCCGCCACTAAGGAGTGGCTAACAGTACAAAGGAGTAGAAAGGATATCTATGGCGAGTTTTTCCAGATTGGAAGTGCTCAATGCGATGGTCGAGACCGGTCTGATTCCGGTGTTTTACCACAAGGATGTCGAGGTGGCCAAGAAAGTGGTGGAGGCCTGCGCGGCGGGCGGGGCGCGCACCGTGGAGTTCACGAATCGCGGCGATTTTGCGCCGCAGGTCTTTAGCGAGCTGGCGCAGCATCTGGCCAAAACCAACCCGGCCGTTATACTGGGCGCCGGTTCTATTGTTGACGCGCCCACCGCGGCCTTGTACATTGCCAGCGGGGCCAACTTTGTGGTAGGACCCAACTTCAATCCCGAAGTGGCGCGCCTGTGCAATCGGCGCAAGATCGCCTACAGCCCCGGATGCGGCTCGGCTTCCGAGATTGCCGAGGCGGAGGAATTGGGCGTGGAGATCGTCAAGGTCTTCCCGGGCGATTCCGTGGGTGGTCCGCAGTTTGTCAAATCCATTCTAGGCCCGTGCCCATGGACGCGCATCATGCCCACCGGCGGCGTCGATGCAACGCAGGAAAGTGTGACGGCCTGGTTCAAAGCCGGCGTGGCGGTGGTGGGTATTGGCGGAAACCTAATCCGCAAGGAATTGATTCAGGCGGGCGACTACACCGCGATCTCGGCCCGGGTGTCCCAGGTGCTCGGGTGGATTCGCGAAGCGCGGAAGAAATAGCCCGTGGGGAAGCCGACATGACCAAGATAGTGAGTTTTCGGGAAATTAAGCCGGCCGAATCCTGTCGATACGACGGGGTAGCGTTGGGGGAAGTGATGCTGCGCCTGGACCCTTACGATGTACCCACGGCGTTGGCCCGCGATCTGCGCGTGTTTCAGGGAGGCGGCGAGACCAACGTAGCCTGCGGCCTGGCTTATACCTTTGGTCTGCGCACGGCCGTTTTGACAGCTTTGGTGGATGACCACATCGGCAAGAATATCCGCAATCAGTTTCGGACCGCAGGGGTGGATACCAGCAAAATAATCTGGTTCAACACCAAGAATGACGGCTCCCGCTTTTCGACGGATGGCAAGGGCACGCTGATGAACGGGATCAATTTCACCTACATCGGCAAAGGCATTATCCCGTCGGATACGCTCTATTATCGCGCCCATTCGGCGGTGCGCGAGCTGCGTGAGGGCGACGTGGATTGGGACGGGCTGTTTGGCAAAGAAGGCGTGCGCCTTTTCAGTACGGGCGGGATCTTCACGCTGATTTCGCCAACCTCCGCCGGCCTGGCGCTGGAAGGGGTGCGTAAGGCAAACGAGATGGGCACCTTCGTAGCCGCCGACTTGAACTATCGTTCCAGGGTCGAGCCGAACAAGGCACGCGCCCGGGAAATCAACCAGAAGATTGCGCCCTATCTGGGGTTTCTGGTGGGGAATGACAGCGACCTGGCTGACGCGCTGGGCTATACCATGCCGGTGCCGGAGGAGGCGTCCTTTGAGCAGTGGCTGGCGGCCTATCAGCAGACCGTGCGTCAGGTGGCCAAAGATTTCCCGAATCTGAGCCTGATCGGGTCCCAGTGGCGGGGAGCAACGAATGCTGACCTGGTCAGCTGGGGGGGCGTGCTCTACGAGACGGCCGCCGACCAGCTCCACATGGCACCCATCCGCAGCGACATTCCGATTGCTGATCGCACGGGCGGGGGCGACTCGTTTGCCTCGGGGGTGCTGGCTGCGCTGCTCAAGGGCAAGGATTTGGATACGGCGGTGCAGTGGGGCGCGGCGCACGGCATGTTGGTGCAAGAGACGCCGGGTGACATTACAATGGTGGACGAAAAAGCGGTGCTGGCTGAAGTAAAGCGTGCTTTGTCCAGCGGTGGAGTGCGGGCTACGCGGTAGCACGGAAGCTATTCAACCGCCTGGAAGGCAGGCGGAGATCTGTTTTTGAAGGGAGCCTTTATTTTATGTATGACATAGTGACATTCGGAGAGACGATGATTCGGCTGACGCCGCCGAACTTTCAGCGACTGGAGCAGGCCCACGCGTTTGACGTGGGCATCAGCGGCGCAGAACTGAATACCGCCACCGGACTGGCGCGGCTGGGCATGCGGACCGCCTGGGTCTCGCGCCTGGTCGACAGCCCGATGGGGCGGATGATTGCCAACCGAGCGCGGGAGCAAAACGTGGACACCTCCTTCATCTTGTGGACGAAGGAAGGCCGCGTGGGGCTGTATTACTATGAGATGGGCGCATCCACGCGGGCCAGCCAGGTGATCTACGACCGGGCGAACTCGGCTATCAGCCAGCTGAAGCCGGGCGAGGTGGATTGGGCGACCATCCTCAAGGGAGCGCGCGCCTTTCACATCAGCGGCATTACACCCGCGCTCAGCGCTAGCTGTGCCGAGGCGTCCAAAGAGGCGGTGGCCGCAGCCAAAAGCGCGGGGTGTGTCGTCAGCCTCGACATCAACTATCGCGCCCGGTTGTGGTCGAAAGAGGCGGCCCGGGAGTGCATCACCGGCTTGCTCAAGGACGTGACCATTCTGTTCACGACGCTGGACGAAGCCAGTGCGGTCTTGGGCTTGGAGGGCGGCGCTGAAGAGGTGGCTCGGGAAATTGCGGGGCGGTGGAAGGTGCCGGTGGTGGCGATTACGCTCCGCGAAGCGCCGAGTGTGCTGCACAATATCTGGCGGAGCCTGGCGCTGGCAGATGGCAAGATCTACACCGGTCGAACCATCGATTTGGAGTTGATTGACCGGATGGGCTCCGGCGATTCGTATGATGCGGGCTTTCTGTACGGCTATCTCACCGGCGACCTTAATAAGGCCGTGGCCTATGGCGATGCCCTGTCGGCCATCAAGCATTCGGTGCCGGGTGACTATACGTGGGTAACAACCGCCGAGTTAAAGGCGCAAGTTGAAAACGTCCAAACCAAGATACAGAGGTGATCATGAACAAAGACGAACAACTCCGGTTTCTGCTGGACCATGGGCTTGTGGCGATTGTGCGCCTCAAAGAGCCGACCGAATTGGTGCCAATCGCGCAGGCCATTGAAGCGGGCGGCGTGCGAGTGATCGAGTTTACGATGGGGACCCCCAATGCGCTGGCCGCCATCAGCCAGCTATCGCGCGAGTGGGGTGATCGCATCTTGCTCGGCGCCGGTACGGTGCTGGACCCCGAAACCGGGCGCGCCGCGCTGTTGGCCGGGGCGCAATTCCTGGTGGCGCCTAACTTTAATCCATCGCTGATCGAGCTGGCACGGCGATATAATAAGATCGTGGTGCCCGGCGCGTTTACGCCGACCGAAATTGTGGCCGCCTGGGAGTGCGGCGCCGACATCGTCAAGATCTTTCCAGCTTCCACGGTCGGCCCACAATATATCAAAGACATTCTTGGCCCGCTGCCGTACGTGCGTCTGCTGCCCACGGGCGGCGTAGGCTTGGACAATATCCCGGCGTTCATTGCCGCTGGCGCCGCCGCGGTAGCGGTCGGTAGCAATTTGACCGACCCCAAACTGATCAAGGAAGGCAATTGGGCGGGTCTGACAGAGCATGCGCGGCGCTTTGCCGAAGCTGTCCGCCGGGCTCGCGGCCAATGAACTCATCATTAGAAAAGGAACTGTCCCACCATGATTTTGCTCGATTCGCTTGACCCCCTGACAATCCAACGGGATACGCCAGTTCCCTACCACTATCAGCTCTCCGAACTCTTGCGCCAGGAAATTGAAACCGGACGCTGGAAGGTCGGTGAGCAGATCCCGGTGGAAGAAGATTTGTGTGCTCACTTCTCGCTGAGCCGGACCACCGTCCGAAAGTCCTTGGATGCGTTGGTGAACCTGGGTTTACTGCACCGCGCGCAGGGGCGTGGAACGTTTGTAGCTGAACCCAAAGTGACAGAGGGGTTAGTCAACCGGCCGATTGGTTTCTTTGACGATATGGCTGAGCGCGGCATCAAGGTCGTTACCCAAGTCTTGGAATTGCACCGGATAGTGCCCCCGCCTGTTGTGGCCCGTGAGCTTCAGCTACTGCCGGGTGCCACCGTCATCGAGATGCGGCGGGTACGTCATATTCTGGACCAACCCGTGGTGGTAGTGAACTCATATGTACCCTATGAGCTATGCCCGAGCCTGCTGGAGGCCGACCTGACGCACGTCGGGCTTTATCAATTCCTGCGCGAACAAGGCGGCTATAAGACCTATCGCGCCAAGAGTTTTGTTGAGGCGGTGGGTGCGAATGAAATGGAGGCCCAGCTGCTCTGGATCAAGGTGGGCAGTCCGTTGCTGATGATCGAAAGTACGGTATATCTGGCTGATGGTCGCCCCATTGATTACTTCAAATCGCGGCATCGCGGGGATCGCCTGAGGTTAATCATGGAGAGCGAGAGCTTGGGGTTGACTCACATGGAGTCCAAACCCTAGTGAACTTGTCTGGCAGACATGGCTGGGTTCATACACGATAGGCATATCCTTATACGGAGGACATACGAATATGGAGAAAACGGTTGAGATGTTCAAGGTTTCGGTGGAGACGGGCGCCAGCGCATTTGCGGCGCTGCTGCGCCAGGAGGGCGACGAGATCCGGCGCGATGTGTTCAATCTCGTTTTACCGCAAGATACCGAGGGCGGGGTTCTCCACGCGGGCTACACAATCGTCTATCCAGGCTGTAAAACCAAGGGCCACACGCACTCGGATCGGGAGGAGGTATATTACTTCGTGCGGGGCAAGGGTATCATGGGGGTCGAAGACCAGGAGTATGAGGTCTCGGCGGGAGACGCCTTCTATGTCCGTTTTGGCCCGTTCCACACCACCCGCAATCCGAACAGTGTGCCGCTGGAATTTTTCTGGATCACCATCCAGAAAAAGTGAGCAGTTCGACCTGAAATGACTACAAGGCCGCTATAAGCGGTTTTGGAGAAGTTTCCATAATTTTGAGTAATCGATTCCACAGGAGGAAGCCATGAAACTTGAGCAGTGGGGCTACACAAACCCCGTGATCGCGCCGTTATACTCCAAGCCGCCGCTGATCTGGCGAGATGCGCAGGTGGTGTTGGTGCAATACGAAGCCAGCCTGGAAGCCATCCGGTCTGTGCTGCCTGAGCCAATGGAGCCATGGGGCAACAATGTCATCGCGTTCGTATCCTGGGTCCCGATAGGCACACAAGGGGCGTGCGGCGAAGCCTGCGTCTATGTGCAAGCAAAGTTTAAGGACTATGTGGGCACGTATGAGCCCTACCTGTATGTAACCACCGAGGTCCCCCTGGCGGCGGGCCGTGAGATCTGGGGCTTCTGCAAGAAGCTGGCGAATATCAACGTGCGCCTGGACAAAGAAATCGCGCGCGGAGAAGTGGAGCGCGTCGGCACTAAGATCCTGACGATTCAGACGACGATTGATGAGCCGGCAAGCTATGACGATTTGCCCTGGGGCAACTCGGGTGTATTTTCGTTGAAAAACATTCCCGCGGCTGAAGAAGGCGAGCCGGCGTTGCGGCAGCTGGTCTTGACTCCCGGCACGGTGAATGCCTTGCCCGGGCACTTCTTCAAGGGGCGTGGTTCCATTGCCTTTGAGCACTCTGACATTGACCCCCTGGACATCCTGAAGCCTGAGCGCATCATCGCCGGCTACTACGGGATCATTGAGATGAATCTTCCGCTAGGCAAGATTGTCCACCGTTATTAAAAACGCGGATTGACCCGGAGGGTGGGTCGGGAGCGCCATACCCAGGCGTGACTAGGCTTGTCAGCGGGACCCCTAAAATTTACCGTGGGGGTTGTGCTCCTCCTGAATTGAACACACGGAGACGACGATGACCAAAGATTACTTGCTCGGGATAGATATCGGTACGCAAAGCAGCCGTGCAGCGCTGATCGACCTGACCGGCCTGGTGATTGCCAGCAGCAGCCAGGAGCTGGCCTTGCAGACGCCGCGGACCGGATGGGCCGAACAGGATCCACAGACCTGGTGGGACACGACGGCCGCCAACATTCAATCGGTTTTACAGCAAGCCGGTATTTCGCCGCACCAGGTGCTCGGCGTGGGCGTCAGCGGTCAGATGCACGGGACGGTGCCACTGGGCCCAGGCGGCGAACTGCTGTCGCATGGTGTTCAACTCTGGTGTGACAAACGCAGCGCCAGCCTGGTGGAAGAGTTCAAGCTGCGCCCCGACGCGGCCTCGGCACAAATTATCTCCGGCTCGCCCCCTGCCGCATCCTGGTTTGGCTTTAAGGTTAAGTGGCTGCAGGTTAATGAGCCGGAACTCTACCGGCGGACTTGGAAATTTGTCGTCCCCAAGGACTTCATTAACTATCGCCTGACCGGCGTTGCGGCGATCGACTATTCAGAAGCCTCTGGCTCTTTCCTTCTGGATGCCAAGCGCGAAGCCTGGTCAGAAGATATAGTTGCCCGCCTGGGGCTGGACTTGGACAAACTACCTCCACCTTACCCCGCCGCACACGTCATCGGCTGTGTGACGGAGAGCGCCGCGCATGCGACGGGCCTGGCGCAGGGCACGCCTGTGGTGGCGGGCGGTGGTGACATGCTGTGTGCGCTGCTGGCCGCGGGCATTACGCAGCCCGGTTCGGCCTGTGATATTACGGGGACGGCCTCGCACCTGTCGGTCTTCACCAGTGAGCCGGTCCAAGACAAGCGCTTGATGAATCTGCACCATGTAATGCCCGGCTGGATTCCCTTTGGCATTATCGACTCCACTGGCGGAACACTCAAATGGTTCAAGGATACTTTCTGCCAGGAAGAAATCGCCCTTGGCCGCCAGACCGGGCGTTCGCCTTATGCGCTTCTGGATGATTACGCGGCGGCCGTTGAGCCGGGTGCCGAAGGCCTGCTGTTCTTCCCGTACATGATGGGCGAGCGGACCTTTGGTACGGCCTATGCGCGCGGCGTTTTCTTTGGGATGAGCTTGCGCACCAACAAGGGTGCCATCTCGCGGGCCATTATGGAAGGCGTAACGTTTGAGCTCAAGCGGGCGCTGGAAGCTATTGAGGCAGCCGGCAATCGCGTGGCCGAAGTGCGCACCACCGGCGGCGGCGCTCAAAGCGCCCTCTGGTCTCAAATCAAGGCTGACATCTACCAGAAGCCGGTAGTGACCTTTCAGGTCTTTGAAGGCAGCGTGCTGGGTGCTGCCATTCTGGCCGGGGTTGGCGCGGGGGTCTATCCCGACGAGCGCAGCGGGGCAGACCGCACGATCCGCCTGGGGCCCACCTTCCAGCCGAACCTTACAACCAAGCCGCGCTACGATTATCTATTTGATCTGTTCAAAGACATGCACGACCGGATGCAAGACCCCTTTAACCGGTTTAGTGCGCTGCCGTAATACGAGGAGATACGCTTATGCCCAAAGTGCTGGTGACGGCGCGTTCGTTTCGAAAAATGCAGGGTGACCACTGGCGGGTGCTTCAAGAGGCCGGCTGTGAGATTGTCATGCCAGAGCAAGATCAGCCTCTCAAGGAGGTGGAGATGATTTCCCTCATCGGCGATGTGGACGCCGCGCTGGTGGGCAATGATGCAGTGACCGAACGCGTAATTGCTGCCGCGCCCCGCCTCAAGGTGGTGTCCAAACATGGCGTAGGTGTGGACAATGTAGATGTGCCTGCCGCTACGCGCGCCGGGGTGGTCGTGACCAATACGCCGGGCGCCAACCAGGTGGCCGTAGCCGAAATGGCAGTTGCGTTGATCATGGCGCTGACCCGGAAGCTGGCCTATCACGATACGGTGGTGAAATCGGGCGGTTGGAGTC
>Ga0105152_10000499_pt1 | contig 11718 bp, 10 predicted proteins | sample LakBais05cmmetaG_FD_81534 | JGI IMG/M metagenome (GOLD analysis project Ga0105152, IMG submission 81534) | Lake sediment microbial communities from Lake Baikal, Russia to study Microbial Dark Matter (Phase II) - Lake Baikal sediment 0-5 cm | ecosystem: Environmental > Aquatic > Freshwater >...
CAAGTGCCTTATCAATACTGTCAACAAAAATAAGCTGAAGTTCTTTCTTAACTTGTTGAGGAACTTCCTCCAAATCCTTTTTATTCTCCTCGGGCAAAATTACTCTCTTACTCCTCACCCCATGCTTCATCCCTTCTATCGCCATAGCATACTTACTCTCCAATTCCATCGATCGCTCACGGTCTGCTTCAGGAAAAGAAGAACCCTTGTAGAACATTGCGACTAGCAAGCCTGAATACTCCTTCAACTCATCCTCAGTTATAGCTCCCGTAGCAACCATTCGCTCACTGTATAACCTATTTTCTCTATCTTGCTTAGATTCTTTCTTTTTCCAAAATTTCCAAAATGGCATAATAGTGCCTTCACTTCTGCGTCTCTAAATTCTTGAAGTGCCTTGTTTAGGTCACTTGTAAATGTTTTGAATATGCTCACTTCACCACCTTGTACACCGTCTGCCCTATTCTGAGCTGCATCGCGGCTTTTATAAGCACCCTGATTATGCAAGATGCCTCTATTTCTCACGATAACGTGATACCAAATATCCTTATCCATAGTAGGTTGGCTTGAACTGCCTGCGTGTATTTACTAGAACTCCCGTGCTGCCCATCGTAGAATACTTCAAACATGAAAAATCAACCCACTTCTTGGAAATATCATTTAACCCCCACTCCCAAGTACTTCAATTTGCCATACGGTCCAGAGTAGCCAGGGAGACTACACTATCATCCTCACCCAGTGTCATCAAACGCACTCCTCTAGTATTCCTGCTTTGAATTGAAATTTGCACCATAGGTATACGCACTACGTTACCTTTGCTTGACAACATTACTAAGTAACCATCTGTTGAAACTAGCTTACACCCTGCTAATTTACCTGTCTTCTCACTCACTCTATGTGCTCGGATTCCCTTACCACCTCGCTTGTGCATTAAATAATTTGGCACTTTAGTCAACTTGCCAAAACCACGCTGTGTTACAGTAAGCAAACATGCCCCGGGAAACACGACTCCCATACCCACAGCACAGTCGCCATCCAGGCGGATACCACGAACACCACCGCTAATTCTGGATGCAGCTCTCAAATCATTAACCCTACACTTAATAGCCCGCCCACCTTCGCTCCCTATAATAACCTCATCTGAATTAGTAGCTACTCCAGCTGATATTAGCTCATCTCCCTTATTAAGTCTCATACCCACAATACCTTTCTTCCTAATCTTGGCAAACTTATCTAGGGAAGTTTTTTTAATCATACCAGCCTTAGTAGCCATCAACAGGAACTTGTCTGACGGAAAATCTGCTGAAGCTACCATTGCGGTTACTTTATTCTTTAGATCAATAAGCAATAAATTGACTAGCGCGGTTCCCTTAGTACCTCGAGACAAACCTTCAGGAATTTCGTAGCACTTGAGCGAATAAACTTTTCCGGAAGCAGTAAAGAAAAGCAAGTTATCATGGGTATCAGCTATTAAGATGTGTTTTATAGAATCAGCTTCGCGAGTCGCCATTCCCATGACCCCTTTCCCACCACGATGTTGCAATCGATACATGCCAACCGAAACTCTCTTAATAAATCCTTGATTAGTCAAGATAACTATTACTTTTTGGTGAGGAATAAGCTCTTCCTTACGAAATTCAACCGCCTCCTCTTCGCTAATCATGGTCCGCCGCTGATCACCATACCTGGATTTCAATTCAGCAATCTCTTGCTGAATAAGGTATAATACCTTCCTAGGATTAGCCAACAAATCCTCTAAAGAGGAAATGTTGCTTATTATATCCCTATATTCGTCATCAATTTTCTCTCGCTCTAAGTGAGCCAATCGTCGAAGTGGCATGTCAAGAATAGCTTGCGCTTGAATCTGGGACAGGCTAAAAAACGATGCTAATTCGCTACGAGCGGACTCAACCGTTTCGCATTTTCGAATTATGTTGATCACCTGCTCTAGGTTATCCAAGGCAATTTTAAGTCCCTCAAGTATATGTGCTCTCTCTTTAGCCTTCTGAAGCTCAAACTGAGAGCGTCTGGTGATAATCTCTTGACGAAAATCAATGTAACAAATCAGAGCTTCCTTGAGACTAATAAGCTTAGGTTGCCCATTAACTAAAGCTACCATATTAATGAAAAAGGCAGTTTGCATTGCAGTGTTCAGGTAAAGGTTGTTAATTATTTGCTGGACAGGTGCCTCTTTCCTAACTTCAATAACAACTCGCATTCCTTCTCTATCTGATTCATCACGTACTTCGCTGATACCATCAATCTTTCTTTGTTTAACTAGCTCGGCTATCCTCCCTACCAAAGCTGATTTATTTACCTGATAAGGGAGTTCAGTGATGATTATCTGCCTTCTACCCCCCTTGGTAGTTACCTCGTTAACTTTAGCCCGAACCACAACCTTCCCTTGCCCAGTGGCATAAGCATTCTTTATTCCTTCAGTGCCTAAAATAACCCCGCCAGTAGGGAAGTCAGGCCCCGTAACAAAATCCAGAAGTTCCTCCACAGTAGCATCAGGACTGTCAATCAAATAAGTGATAGCATCACATACTTCAGCAAGATTATGTGGCGGTATATTAGTTGCTATACCTACAGCTATACCCGAAGAACCATTAACCAGCAGATTAGGTAATCTTGCTGGCAAGACCGAGGGTTCCTTAAGGGAAGCATCAAAGTTAGGAACGAAGTTAACAGTACCTTTGTCAATATCAGCTAGCATCTCTTGTGAAATCTCAGCGAGCCTAGCTTCCGTATATCGCATTGCTGCTGGTGGGTCATTATCGATACTGCCAAAATTACCCTGTCCATCGATTAAAACGTATCTCAGGGAAAAATCCTGTGCCATCCGCACCATAGCTTCATAAATAGGAGCATCACCATGAGGGTGATATTTCCCCATAACCTCCCCGACAATTCGAGCACTTTTCTTATGTTGACTATTATGACGTAACCCTAGTTCATTAATAGCGTAGAGAATACGTCGTTGTACCGGCTTCAAGCCATCTCGTGCATCAGGCAATGCTCGGGAGACAATAACACTCATAGCATAGTCAAGGTAGGAGCTTTTCATTTCCTCTTCGATATTAACAGGCTTTACTATTCCTACTGCCATTGCGTCTCACCTCACTCGATATCCTCGACTACTGAAAAACCATCTGGTAACATTTCTTCAGAGGAGTCCTCGACCTCCTCCTCAAAATGCTCGGCTTCTTCTTCCTTGTCAACGATACCCCACCTGAGCAATTTCCCTCCAGCATAAGGATGGGAAGAATCAGCGATTTTACCTGGGAAGGAAGGAATACCACTCTGATCAGGACGTTGATATATCTCCTTAATTATCACCTGAGCCTTGGTTGCTTCCACACCAAAAATGGCAGCTACATACTTATTGCCGCCTTTTATAAGCTTCACGAGGCGCGAGCTATGTTTAGGCTCTACCTCGCCGAGATACATCCCATCTTCACTTGTAACGACCAACCGCTGTTCTTCCAGACTTAACTGTACTTGGTCACCTTGGTTTACCCTAGCTAATACCTTGCTCGGGGCTAAATTATGAAGGGTTACTATTCCAGACTTAGTTGATTCAGCAATAAAAAGCTCAGGGATAATTCTAGCTACTTTATTATCAAAACCTACCTTAGATTCTGATAAGCTATCCAAACGAGCAATATTCTTCTTGGCAATTGCATTATCTGGTGCGAGTTCCAGCGCCATGAGATAAGCTTCTCTTGCTTGGGCAATTTCCCCCAATTCTGTCAAAGCTCTGCCAAGACGATTATAAGCCTTAATATCATTAGGAAATCTTTCGATTATCTCCCTGTTTAACTTCGCAGCTTCTTCCCAGCGTCCCTGGACAGCCAAATTTGTCGCTTCCCTACTTAATCGCTGCCTTTGTAAAGACTCACCTTCTTCCAATTGATAAGGCATCTTCAGTCACCTCACACAATACTAGTATAAGCAAGTTGCCATAGCAAGTAAACTCAGCCACCCTGTAAACTCACTGTAAATAACCGGGAATAAACAGGTCCCTCAGGTCTTAGCTGACTCTTCATTAAGTTAATGGAATTTACAGTAATATGGCACCTGCTTTCAAATTTGGTAGAGGTCAATAACCGCCCAAGGTCTTTTCTATCACCTAATGAGGCATTATCCCTAACACGTGCCAGCGTCAAGTGTGGTACAAATGATTGATTTTCTCTAGCAAAGCCCAAGGGAACAAGTTTCGAATCCACCCTTTGCTGTAAATCTAAAAGCTTGCCTGTTTCTCCGCTGATACCAACCCAGATAACACGTGGCTGCGCCATCTCTGGAAAGGCTCCTAAACCTGAAACCTCCAATCTAAACGGAGAAATTCCATAAACAGCTTCCTTCATAGCTTCAGTTATCTCGGTTATCTGATTACCAGGGATGTTACCTAAGAATTTTAAGGTCAAGTGAACATTCTCAAAGTCCACCCACTTAACGAATGGATGCCTAGCATCCATAAGGTTACTACCCAATTGCGCTAACTCATAATTAATTTCACGGGGCAATTCGATGGCGATAAAAGACCGAATCCTTTCACGTTCAAATGTCAATCTTCTCTCCCATTAGTATAGAGTAATTCGAGCACCACTAAACCTCTAATCTCAATTTTATGGTCAACCACAAATTTTTGGGAAATATTTCATTTACCCTGTAGACATTATAAGTCATCTTTATTTACAATAACTAAATTAACAATATTTATTGCTATTAAGCAAATGTCAAATCACATCAAAGTAGCCTCTCAAGATATTACAGGTACTAATGTCTTCGACCTTACTGTGCCGGAGCTTATGGAGATGGCAAAAAAGCTACGATGCCATATAATCACTATGATCGCTACAGCAGGCAGTGGACATCCTGGAGGCTCTTTATCAGCTGTAGATATCATCACCGCACTTTATTTCAAAATTATGCACCATGACCCGCATAACCCCAGATGGAAAGACCGTGACAGATTTATATTAAGCAAAGGGCATGCTGCTCCAGCCTTATATGCTGTCCTAGCTGAAAGTGGCTATTTCCCCGTGGAAGAATTGACCACGTTGAGAAAACTAGATAGCCGCCTTCAAGGACATACTGATAGAAATCTTACCCCCGGGGTGGAAATGTCAGCAGGCTCTTTAGGTCAAGGTTTATCCTTCGGCATCGGTATTGCATTAGCTGCTAAGCTCGATCACCATGATTATCAAACCTACGTTCTCCTTAGCGATGGTGAATGTGAAGAAGGCCAAACTTGGGAGGCAGCTTTATCAGCCGCCCAGTTCAAATTGGATAATTTAACTGCGGTTATTGACCGCAATCAACTGCAACTTAGTGGCTGGACTCGGAATATTATGAACATCGAGCCGGTAAACGAAAAATGGCAAGCTTTCGGTTGGCACACCATTGAAATAGACGGCCATAATTTTGACCAAATTTTAACCGCTTTTGAGGAGGCTAAAACAACCAAAGGTAAGCCAACCGTTATCATTGCACATACTATTAAAGGTAAGGGAGTTAGCTTCATGGAGAATAATGTTGAATTTCACGGCAAGGCACCTACATTGGAGGAAGCTAAAAGAGCATTAAAGGAACTGGAATAATAATGACTGTGGAAGCATCTACCCGCGAAGCTTACGGCAGAACGTTAATTGAACTAGGTAAACAAAACAAAGACATTATTGTCTTGGATGCTGATTTATCATTGTCCACGATGACTTACCTTTTTGCACAAGAGTTTCCCGAGCGTTTCTTTGACTGTGGTTTAGAGGAACAAAACATGATAGGTATAGCCGCTGGATTAGCTGCTTCAGGGAAAACCGTTTTTGCCAGTTCTTTTGCTGTTTTTGCTTCATGCCGCTGTTTTGACCAGTTAAGGATGTGTATCTCCCAACCAAAGTTAAATGTCAAGATCGTAGCCACCCATGGAGGTATTACTGTTGGCGAGGATGGTACTTCCCACCACGCCATTGAGGATTTATCCTTATATTGCTCCCTCCCCAGCTTTACCGTTATTGTCCCCGCTGATGCTATAGAAACCACCGAGGCAGTAAAGGCAGCTGCAGCCACCTACGGACCTTTTTACATTAGATTAAGCCGTCCTAAAACACCGCTCATCTACCGCAAAGGCCACCATTTCACGGTGGGTAAATCAATAACCATGAAACAGGGTAAAGACGTTGCCATTATAGCCATGGGCATTATGGTAGCTAAAGCTTTGCAGGCAGCAAAGGTATTGGCAAACCAGGGAATAGGCTGTCGTGTAATTAATATGCACACTCTCAACCCCTTGGATGAGGAAGCTATAATTAAAGCAGCCTCAGAGACAAAGGCAATCGTCGTTGCTGAGGAACATTTGGCTCATGGCGGCTTAGGTAGCCGAGTTGCTCAAATAGTAGCTAGAGAAAAACCAGTGCCTATGTCTTTCGTTAATCTTAAAGACCGTTATTCTTTATCGGGGAAACCCGGGGAGCTGCTTCAAAGATCTGGGCTGACCGCGGAAGGTATCGAAGAGGCAGTAAAGCAAGTTATTCAAAAAAATAAGCTTTCTTTTTGTGAGATGCCTAGCTAGGTTTGGCATCAAGAGCGCGGCACGAAACAGCTAATCTTCCAGGATAACCCTGGCATCCAAAGCTATAACCTTATCCTTATAGGCGAATATGGGGTTAAGGTCAAGCTCTTTAATTTCAGGGGTTTGTTCTACAAACTGTGATACTCTGACTATTAAGTCTTCAAGAGCAGTGATGTTAGCTGGTTCTTGTCCCCGGTAACCTTCCAATAAGGGGTATCCCTTTATCTCCCTGATCATCTCAGCGGCATCTTCCCGGGTAATCGGAACTATCCTGAAGGAAACATCCTTTAGTAACTCTACCAGAATGCCACCGAGACCAAACATGATCACTGGCCCAAATTGAGGGTCCTTGCTCATGCCGACAATTACCTCGATGCCCGGACGAGCCATTTTCTGCACAGTTAAACCATGAATGATAGCGCCGGGATATTTATGCTTTATGGATGACATGATTTCAGCATATGCCCTGCCTGCTTGGGTAGCATTAGCAATGTCCAATTTAACTCCGCCGGAGTCGCTCTTATGCACGATATCAGGCGAGGCAATTTTAAGCACTACCGGGAACCCCAACTCTTTGCTTACAGAAATAGTTTCTTTCCTGGTTTTAACCAATCTCGTTTCAATAACCGGTATGCCAGCTTGCTTGAGCAATTCTTTAGATTCAAATTCCGTTAACACTGTCCTTCTCTCCATCTTCGCCTTATCTAAAATTGTAGTTCCTACTGTCATATTTCCCTGTTCCCTCCTGCAATTCGGTTATCCGCGTATTATAGCTCAGCATAAAACCATTGTATACTCACGAATTGCCGAGCAAATGTGTGCTTAAGTTGAGCCGCCTGTTTATCATTCGATACACAATGTCGCTAAAGCCATTGAACGATTCATGGATTATCACGAACGAAAGCAGTAGTTAGCCCAGACTGGCTCATCCTACTAGATTCCCAACTGGTGGAGGATACAAACAAACTGCTCTTATGCTGTAAATTTTGAAAAACTCACTGCCGAGGGAGGGACTCGAACCCACACTCCCTTACGGGAAACGGATTTTAAGTCCGCCGCGTCTACCTTTCCGCCACCTCGGCAGAAATTAAAAAGGCGGCGAGCGGATTCGGACCGCTGTATCGGGGTTTTGCAGACCCCTGCCTTACCTCTTGGCTACACCGCCATAACCATGCCCACAAAAATCTGCGATTTTTGTGGGTCCCACTCTCTCTTGGAGCGGAAGACGAGATTCGAACTCGCGACCTCCTCCTTGGCAAGGAGGCGTTCTACCGCTGAACTACTTCCGCCCTAAAATTAAATTTTACCGACTTCCCTTGATTTAGGCAAGTCAAACTTGGTGCCGAGGGGGAGACTTGAACTCCCACGGGCTTACGCCCACCACCCCCTCAAGATGGCGTGTCTACCTATTCCACCACCCCGGCATGGCAGGGGTGGCAGGACTCGAACCCACGACCGGCGGTTTTGGAGACCGCTGCTCTACCAAACTGAGCTACACCCCTTAATCCAATTATAAATTATATCAAATACCCCTGGGGCGACTCGAACGCCCGACACGCGGTTTAGGAAACCGCTGCTCTATCCTCTGAGCTACAGGGGCACAATCACCACTCACCAAGCTTAAGCCGCAAGATTGCCATAGCTAGAAAGCCAACCGCCATACCAATGAAAAGAGTAGCTGGCATATAATCTAATCCTATGCCAATTCCAAGACCAAGAAAGAGGCACGCTGCGAAAACTAGTCCGCTGACTCCCTTTCCCTTCTTGGGTTCTTCCATCTTGCCAGACATCTTTGTTACCTCTTCTTAAATATATCTAAAAATCCCTTGCTGTAAGGAAATCCTTGATACAATACTTCGCAGGGAAATTTATTACAATCCTTAAGACAGTAGCCTATCTTGTTTTTAAAGGCACACTCAAGAACGGGACAGTTAAAACCCAACTTTGCCTTCTGCGTTTCCAGCTTCTTTAGATGCACCTTCATCATTGCCAGCAACACACCCATCACATATTCCCTTGACAAAATAACCGCAAACCTCGCAAGCTATGCCACAGGCTCCTGCTTTCATGACTTACTCCACTTTTACGCCAATGCCAGACTTAACCTTCTTTTCATACCTCTGAGCTGCAATATGGATAGCTCGGTCAAAAATGAGTATCACGCGATTATTGAATTCCAACGTTAGATGCAACCCAAGGGCATCATATTCCCCCATGGCCTCTTGCTCAGCAAAAAGCCATAAATGCCTTCTCATTAGAATTAATGCGTAGATGACATCAGACAAGGGGAGACCCTCATCGAGTCTGCTTTCTGCAAATCCTATTAAGCTTTGGTTAAGCTCTTCCCTGGATGTCTCATAATCGAGCAAATGTCTCAATTGGCGATAAATAGATTTTGCCTGATAAAGGCACTCCTTTTCAGGAAGAGAATGATAGGCAGGAGTAGCAGCATGTGATCTCACCGCACTGCACCATTTTTGGGCAATCCGCTCAACATTGTCCTCAACGAGCTTGACAAGTTTGTCTGAGATTATTCTCTTCATATTGCTCCTCCCCCTTAAATTTATGTTTGCTTTACTGGAGCTAGGGTTACAATAGGTAGAACTTTCGAACTAGCTTTCAGTTTAACCATTTAGCCCTGTAATCTCGCTGATGATAATTGTAGCAATAAAGCACACAGCACACAAGAGAAAATGGGAATGTTGCTGAAGAGGTCACAATCCCTCTGGCCGATGTGGATATTGCACATTACGATGGATTGTTTAGCCATGTGTCCGGTTCGCATCCAGTGGTATCTCCGACAACTTACCCTGTCTCACCAAGTATGTTACCTATTGGCTACTAATAGAACGAGTGTTAAAATTACGCTATAGCTTTGGAAGGCAAATTAGTTGGCAGCCAAATACACCAAAAGTGTTGCTTGCCGAGTCAGCCAGTGAGGAGCTCGACACCAGCACCCTCAATGAGTGTTAGGCCAGTGAACTTGGAAATGAAGCTCAGGTAGCTATTCACACTGGAGTGCCATGTATACTGCCGGGGAATGACTACTGACATGGAGTAGGCAATGCTTTGAAATCTACCTCGATTGGGAGGTAAGCATAGCCTAGAGGCAAAACTATGCATATTAAGCTAAGCTTTCTGGGTGCGGCCCGGAACGTTACGGGCTCACGGTATCTTGTGGAGGCCAATGACGTCAGATTCTTGGTAGACTGTGGGCTTTATCAGGAAAGGGAGTTCAGGGGAAGAAACTGGGAGCCCTTTCTCATCCCGCCCGACAGCATCGATGCCGTGCTTCTGACCCACGCTCACCTCGACCATTGTGGTCTACTGCCCAAGCTAGTGCGTGAAGGGTTTGACGGGCATGTATACTGCACTGCTGCCACTTCTGAAATTGCTAAAATCATACTCATGGATTCCGCAAATATCCAGCAGGAAGATGCCGAGTTCAAGAGGAAAAGGCACCAGCGGGAGGGAAGGAGAGGCCCTTATCCTGAGGTCCCGCTGTACACCACAGATGACGCCAAAGATTGTTTTCGTCTATTGTCACCTATCTACTACGGAGAGCCGGTCCAGATAGGTGATGGGGTTGCAGCCACCTTCCACGATGCTGGTCATGTCCTTGGCTCATCCATGATAAGGGTCACGGTAAGCCAAGATGGAGAAAAAAGGACTCTTCTCTTTTCTGGGGATGTTGGGCGGTGGAACAAGCCTATACTGCAGGACCCAACCCTCTTCGACCAGGCGGATTACGTGCTGGTGGAGTCTACCTATGGTGACAGGCTTCACGAGAGCCAGGAAACCATCAGCGACGAGCTTGCCAGGGTGATAAGCTCAACTGTAGAGGCTGCCGGGAATATACTCATCCCAAGCTTTGCCCTTGAGAGGTCACAGGAAGTTCTCTATTACCTGAATGAATTGCTAATCAAAGACCGTATACCGCACCTTGTGGTTTTCGTCGACAGCCCTATGGCGTTAAGCGTCACGGAGGTGTTCCAACATCATACTGAACTATTCGACAAGGAGATGATGGCACTTATTCGACAGGGAAAATCGCCGTTTGACTTCCCTGGCCTCACTATGGTCAGGACAGTGGACCAGTCAAAGGCGATAAATTACATAGCCGGGTCTGCCATGATAATCGCTGGCTCCGGCATGTGCACCGGAGGTAGAATAAAATATCATCTGGTTAGAAACATTTCCAGACCGGAGAGTACGATTCTTTTCGTAGGATATCAAGCGATGGGCACCCTGGGACGAGAAATCGTTGGCGGTGACAAAGAGGTGAGGATACTGGGGCAGAAGTACCCTGTCAGGGCCAAGGTGGCTCAGATACATGGTTTTTCAGCCCATGCCGACAGAGATGAACTTTTCCGGTGGTTATCGGCTCTCCAAAGGCCACCTAGGCATCTATTCATCGTCCATGGGGAGCCAGAAGCAGCCCTGCGATTCGCTGACTTTCTGAGAGAAAGAACTGGCTGGGAGATATCGGTGCCAGGGTACCGGGACGAGATTATCCTGGATTAGGAGTGCCGGATATTTTTCAATCAAAGTCAAGGTGCGGTTATACCGTGTGCACTATTCAATGGAAGGCCAGCTCAATAGCTATCTAGTTATCTGACCAGGGCTTTTTTACCGACAACCTCCTGCTTTGTATGCCATCTCTGAACTATCTCAATTACCGTGTCAGGTTCATCGCAAACTCTAAGTAAATCCAAATCTTCTGCGGAGATAAATCCTCTAGCCAAGACAGAACTCTGCAACCAGTCAAGAAATCCTTTCCAGTAACTGCTGTTGAATAGTATCACCGGAAAAGGTTTTATCTTGTGGGTTTGCATCAGGGTTAGTACCTCAGTTAACTCGTCAAGCGTTCCTGCCCCGCCGGGCATGATGATAAAGGCGGTGGCATACTTCACCAGCATGATTTTGCGGGCGAAGAAGTGACTGAATGTTAATGACTTTGTGGTATAGGCATTGCTAACCTGTTCCTCAGGTAGTTCAATGTTCAATCCAACTGACGTAGTTCTAGCTTCAAGGGCACCCTTATTGGCTGCCTCCATAATACCAGGGCCACCGCCAGTTACAATAGAGAAGCCCATCTCTCCGAGCCGACGTGCTATTTCTTCTGTCTGTGCATAAAGCTCAGTATC
>Ga0105152_10000501_pt1 | contig 11715 bp, 7 predicted proteins | sample LakBais05cmmetaG_FD_81534 | JGI IMG/M metagenome (GOLD analysis project Ga0105152, IMG submission 81534) | Lake sediment microbial communities from Lake Baikal, Russia to study Microbial Dark Matter (Phase II) - Lake Baikal sediment 0-5 cm | ecosystem: Environmental > Aquatic > Freshwater > Lake...
CCAGGGGCATGATCTTAATGCGGCAGCGCGACAAGTCGAGAGCGTACCAGGCCATCAGGTCGGTCAGCGAGACTGACCGGTGGGCGATCAGCGTGATGTCGAAATCGTCCTGCAGTGCCTGGGCCATGGTGCAGCCGTATTTTTCCCCGCCACCGATCAGGTGCAGGGTGTGGTCATAGAGGGCCAAACTCGGTTTGCGCCAGCCGGCGACGACCTCGCTGCGCAACAGCAGGTTGTAGGCCGCCTGTGCTCCGGACTTTCTCGCTACGATTTGCGCAAAGGATTTGATCTGCAATCCGGCTGCGGGGTCTTTCCGGCCGAGGCCTTGAAAAAAACTTTCGGCCTGAGCGTCAATCGGCTTCATGCTTCGGGGGTACGGGGTCCCTGGCCGCCCAGGAGTTCTTCAACCTGCTCTTTGATCTCCTGCTCTTGCCGTTCCAGCTTGCGCACTTTTTCCTCGAGGCGGCGTGAACGGATAAAAGAGGCCAGATGAAAAGACACCAGCTGTTCGTTGAAGCGGTTCTGGCGGATGAACAGGGTATTGGTGTACGGGCGAAAAATCTTAAAGATCATTTTTTTGAACAAAACGATGGCCGGCCCGATGAAGCGCCGGTGGGAAGTGATGTCCGGAGTGGGACGGCAATCGATGTCGTCGTTGAGAAAGCTCAGGCGCTTGCCCATTTCCCCGTCCAGCTCGCTGTCGGAGAGTTCCCAGAGATCGACCGGGAAATGGTGCTGGATCGGTTCGCCGGCCAGTTCTTCTAGGCTGCCGGCGGCGTTTTTACGGTCCTGGTAATATTCTTTCAGCTTGGCGATCTCGGCTTTGCTTTGCTCATCCATGTTTGCGCTCTTTTTCTTGAAGTTTTATCATAACATGATTCGATCCCGCAGACAAGAAATTGCTTGCGTGGTTGCCCGGATTGATTTTCCGCCCAGGCTCACTCTTCGGCTTCCTCCTTTTTCTTGTTCAGCGGGTCGGCGTCCAGTGCCCACATGCCCCGGCCGTGGGTGGCGATGACGATGATGTTCTCCCTGGGGTGGATGACCAGGTCATGGACGTACGCCGTGGGCAGGTTGCCGCCCAGCATGTGCCAGCTCTTGCCGCTGTCACGGCTGACGAAGACGGCGCTGTCGGTCCCCAGATAAAGGGTGTCGGGGTCGCGGACATCCTCGCGGATGATGTTGACCGGACCGAGCGGAATGCCGCCGGCGATGTTCTGCCAGGTTTTGCCATAATCGTCCGATTTCCAGGCATAGGGAGTGAAATCATCATCGCGTTTTCCGTTCTGCGTCATATAGACCGTTCCCAGCTTGTAACGCGAGGCCACTAGGCGCGAAACCCATTTCTGGACGGGCAGTCCAGCGGTGATCTCCTGCCAGTTCTTGCCGCCGTCCTTGCTGACGTGCACGCGGCCGTCGTCGCTCCCGGCATAGATCAGGCCGTACTTCAAGGGGGATTCGGAAATGCTGAAAAGAGTGTGATAGGGGATGTCGCCCATTTCGGATCTGGTATTGTAGGTAAGATCGGGGCTGGTCTTCTCCCAAGTATCACCGCGGTCGAGGGAGCGGAACAGGTATTGCATGCCGTGGTAGATGATATTGGGGTTGTGGTTGGAAAGGATGAAAGGAGCCAGCCACTGGCCGCGCAGGCGCGGTTCGTTTTCATAGGTTGTCGGCACAATCCACTTTCCGGGTCCCCAATCCGGGCGGCTGATGTCGCTGCGGCTGAGCATGCCATAAAAGCTGGCCGAATAGATCCGGTTGGGATCGGTCGGGTCGATGGCGTGGTTGGAGCCTTCGCCCCCCGGGGTGTACTCGAAGGCCACGGCCGGGATGCGGTCGCGGCCGCGGCTCAGGTTCACTGTGCCGCGGAAGCTGCCATGGTCCTGCATGGAACCGAAAACATGGAAAGGGCTGGCCATGTCGAAATTGACGTTGAAGAACTGGCACACGGGCAGGTTGTCGGTGAAACAACGCCAATTCTTGCCGCGGTCGTAGGAAACGGCGATGCCGCCGTCGTTGGCATTTACAAGATAATTGGGATTGGCCGGGTCGATCCACAGGCTGTGGTGGTCGGCGTGCATGCCGTCCAGGTGGCGGAAGGTCTTGCCGCCATCGTTGGAAACACTGAGCGGCACGCCAAGGATGTAAACCGTCTCGGCATCGCTGGGATCGACGCGGATTTGGCCGAAGACCCAGCCGTAGGTGTTGGAATGGCGTTCCATGAATTTTTTCATCTCCGGGGTAAGGCCGCTGACCTGCCGCCAGGAATCGCCGCGGTCGTCGGAACGGAAAACCGTGGCGCCCTTGATGAAGCCGCAAGAGGGAACGCCATAGGGATCGCTCAGTTCTTTGGCCGTGGGCTGGCGGGAAATCTCATAATTATCCACCAGGGCGTACAGCACGTTCGGAGCGGAGTGGGAAACGTCAAAACCGATCCGGCCGCGGAACTTGGCTGCGGGAAGGCCATTATTTATCGGCTGCCAATTGCGGCCGCCGTCGCTGCTGCGGTAGATGCCACTTTTGCCGCTGTTGGGCCCGTTGCGCGGGTCGTTCCATTTCTGGCGCGTCCGCTGCCATACGGCCGCGTACAGGGTCTCGCTGTCGCTTGGGTCCATGGTCAGGTCGATGGCGCCGGTCTCGCTGTCGATGAAGAGAACTTTTTGCCAGGTCTTGCCGCCATCGATGGTCTTGTAGACGCCGCGTTCACTGCTTTGCGTCCACTCATGTCCCGAAGCGGCCACGTACACGGTGTTGGGATCCTTGGGATGGATGACGATGCGGGCGACGGTGTAGGTGTCGATCAAGCCCATGTGCTGCCAGGTCTTGCCGCCGTCGGCCGATTTGAAGACACCGCAGCCCGCCTGGGAGCTACGGAAAATATTGGCTTCGCCGGTTCCGATCCAAATGATGTTCGGGTCGCTCGGCGCCATGGCCACGTCGCCGATGGCCACCGATGAGCCGTTTTCAAAGATCGGCCCCCAGGTGGTCCCTTCGTTTTCGGTTTTCCACAGGCCGCCGGAAGCCGTGGCCGCGTATATGGCGTAGTTCTTGCCTTTGGGCGTGACCACCGCCACATCGGTGCAGCGGCCGCTGACATTGACCGGCCCCAGGAACTGCCATTTCAAGTCCTTGTAGGGGCTGTTTTTTTTCATCTCCAGCTGCTGTTCGTAGCCCTTCAGGCGCAATTCCGGGTCGGAATTGATGATCCTCTGCGGCTTTTCCGCCGCACCCGCCAAGAAGGTCAAGGCCAACAGGCAGACCGTGAGCGCAAGCCAATCCGGTTTGCCGCAATTGATTTTTTTTATATGGCGCATCAAAAACCTCCTTAAAGTGTTTTTATCAATCAACTTCTTTTTCCTTTTTCAGGCGAGGTTTTTTTTCCGGCGCCCAAAAAATTTTCCCATTCTTTCCTGCAGCCTGTCCAAGTAGATATAGAAGACGGGGGTGACGTACAGGGTAACCAATTGCGAAAAAAGCAGGCCGCCGACAACGCATAAGCCCAGCGGGCGGCGCGATTCAGAGCCGGCGCCAAACCCCAGGGCGATCGGCAGTGTGGCCATGAGGGCGGCCATGGTGGTCATCATGATCGGCCGGAATCGGATGCTGCAGGCCTTCAGGATGGCCGCCTTGGCGTCCAGCCCCTGCTTTTTCGCATCGATGGCAAAGTCGATCATCATGATGGCATTCTTTTTGACGACGCCGATGAGCATGATGAGCCCTACGAAGCTGTACAGATTCAGGTCCATGCGGAACAGCAGGAGCGTGACCAGCGCCCCGAACCCGGCGAAAGGCAGACCGGTGAGGATGGTGATGGGGTGAATGAAACTTTCGTAAAGAATGCCCAAGATCATGTAAATGACCAGGATGGCCAGGAACAGGAGGCCGACCAGGCTGCCCTGGGATGACTGGAAGGCTTGGGCCGTGCCCGTGAAATTGGTCACGATGGAGGAGGGGAGTGTTGCGCGGGCGGCATTGTTCACGGCGTCAACGGCTTCACTCAGCGCCACCCCTTCACCCAGATTGAAGGAAATGGACACGGAAGGAAGCAGTCCCGAATGGTTCACGGTGAGGGGGCCGGCCCCGGATTCCGCATGGGCCAGCGCCGAAAGGGGAACGGTCTCGCCCGTCAGGGAAGAGCGGATGTACAGCGACTGCAAGGTAGATGGATCCTGGCGGAACTGGGGTAGAAGCTCCATGATGACATAATACTGATTGTTGGGGGCCAGGATGGTTGAAACCTGGCGGGTGCCGTAAGCCGAGTATAGCGCATCCTCGATGGCCTGGGGCGTGATGCCCAGCGACGCCGCCCTGTCCCTGTCGATGACCAGGTTCACTTCCGGATTGCTGATGCGCAAATCGCTGTTCACGTCACGCAGCAAGGGATTGGTCCTCAGTTTGGCCTCCAGAGCCGGCCCGGCGCTATAAAGCGATTTCAGGTCCGCGGACTGGAGGGTGAACTGGTAGATTCCGGAAGCGAAACGCCCGCCGATATTGATGACCGGCGGGTTGACGATGAACACGCGGATGCCTGGAATCCCCGCCATTTTGATGCGCAGGGCGTTGACCACCTGGTCGGCGGTCAGTTTCCGCTCGCTCCTGGGTTTCAGCCTGATGAACATGCGGCCGACGTTGCTTGTCCCTCCGCCCCCGCCGCCCACAGAAGAGGTAAAACCGTCAACGTTCGCATCTTTGGCCAGAATAGCGGACACGGCCTTCTGGTGCTTGCTCATCCCTTCAAAAGATAGTCCTTCCGCGCCTTCGCTGGTGCCGTTCACGAAACCGGTATCCTCGCTGGGCAGAAAGCCCTTGGGCACGATGACGAACAGCAGCATGGTGGCGATGAAAATCGCTGCCGAAAAAAGCAATGTCGCCCGCCGCCTTTGCACCACCCACTCCAGGCTTTTTTCATAAAACCCGAGACTGCGCATCCAGAAAGACTCAATGATGTTAAAAAACCGCCCGTGCTTTTCCTTGACATCATGCTTGAGAAAGCGGCTGCACATCATGGGCGTAAGCGACAGGGAGACGAAGCCGGAAATGAGGATCGCCACCATGATGGTCACGGCGAACTCCCGGAACAGGCGTCCCATGATGCCGCCCAAAAAGAGGATGGGGATGAAGACGGCGGTCAGGGAGAGGGTCATGGAAACAATGGTGAATCCGACTTCCTTGGCGCCGTCCACGGCGGCGGCAAAGGGTGTCTTGCCCATCTCCATGTGCCGGAAGATGTTCTCCAGCATGACAATGGCGTCATCGACGATGAAGCCGACGGCCAGGGTCAGGGCCATGAGCGAGAGGTTGTCCAAATTGAACCCGAAGAGTTGCATGGCCGCGAAAGTTCCCACCACCGACAGGGGCAGGGCGAGGCTCGGGATCACCGTGGCGGAGACATTGCGCAGGAAGAGGAAAATAACCATGATCACGAGGCAGAGCGTGAGCAACAGGGTGAACTGCACGTCATTTACCGACGCCTGGATGGGCTCGGCCTTGTCGAACAGGATATAGAGGCTGGCGGAGGCCGGGATTTGATTTTTAAAGCTGGGCAAAAGGGTTTTGACCGCCTTGGAAACCTGCACGGTGTTGGTGCCCGGCTGGCGCTGGATGGCAAGCAGGATGCAGCGGCTGTCGTTGAACCAGGCGGCCACCCTGTCGTTCTGAACGCTGTCCATGACATTGCCCAGGTCCTGCAGCCGCACCGGAGCGCCGTTGCGGTAGGCCACAATGATGGGCCGGAACTGCTCGGCATCGTTGAGCTGGCCCGTGGCCTTCACCGTGAAGGTTTTTTCGCGCCCCCACAGCGTACCGGTCGGCAGGTTGACGTTGTTCGTGGCCACGGCGGTCAGCACCTGGTCGATGCCGATGCCCCGCGCGGCCATGGCCTGGGGGTTAAGCTGGATGCGCACGGCATATTTTTGGGCGCCATAGACCTGGACCTGGGCCACGCCGTTCACCATGGAGATGCGTTGCGCCATCAGGGTCTCGGCGTACTCATTCAGTTTGTAGAGGGGAAGGGTGGGCGATTTGAGGGCGATGAATAGGATCGGTTGGTCGGCCGGGTTCACTTTTTGATACGATGGGGGCGTGGGCATGTCGCGGGGAAGCTGCCGGGCGACCGCGGCAATGGCGGCTTGGACGTCTTGGGCGGCGGCGTCGATGCTGCGGTCCAGGCTGAACTGAATGGTGACCTGGGTGGAGCCCAGGCCGCTGCTGCTGGTCATGTTGTCGATGCCGGCGATGGTCGAGAACTGTTTTTCAAGGGGTGTGGCCACCGCGGCGGCCATGGTCTCCGGGCTCGCGCCGGGGAGGCTGGCTGACACGGAGATGGTGGGAAAATCCACTGTGGGCAGGTCGCTCACCGGCAGCAGCCTGTAGCCGAGGATGCCGGCGACGACAATGGCCATCATGACCAGGGTCGTCATGATAGGCCGTTTGATGAAAAGACTCATGGAGTTCTCCCCTTATCCGCGAGGCTTGACTTGATCTGCACCGCAGCTCCCGGCAAGAGCCGCATCTGGCCGTCGGTCACCACCGTATCGCCGGCCTTCAGGCCCTGGTCGATGACCATGATGCTGTCCAGCGTGCGGTTGATTTTTACGGCCTGTTTCCTCACGGTCTTGTCCGGCCCCACAATGAATACGAAGGTGCCGTCCTGGCCCGTAACGACCGCCCCGGCTGGCACGGTGAGGACGGCGGCTTCAATGGTGAGCACCAATTCAGTGTCCACGAACTGGCCGGGCCAAAGCGAGTTCGCTTTGTTCGGGCACTCAGCCTTCAGGGTAACGGTGCCTGTTTGCGAATCCACCGTGTTGTCGAGGAAGGTCAGGTATCCCTTCACCTCGGAACTGCTGCCATTCCGGGATGCTTGCACATGGACCTCCAGCTTGCCCCGGGCGACATATTTCTGGACCTGCGGCAACTGGTCGCCGGGGATGGAGAAGCTCACCCGGATCGGGTTGATCTGGTTGATGACCACCAACGTCGCATCGTTGGCTTTCACAACATTGCCCCTTTTTACGAGGAGGCTGCCCGTGCGCCCGGAAATGGGAGCCTTTATGGTGGCGTAATCCAGGTTCAGCCTGGCTTGCGCCACGGCGGCTTCATCAACCCGGACCGTGGAACGGAGCATCTCGGCCTGGGTGCGCACGGAATCATATTGCTCCTGGGTCACATAGTCCTTTTTGACCAGATCGGCATAGCGCTTGGCCTGGGTTTCGGCATTGGCCTCCTGGGACTTGTCGCGGGCCAGCTGGGCCAGGGCTGCGTCCAGAGATACCTGGAAGGGGCGGGGATCGATCTGGAAGAGAATCTGTCCAGCCTGTACGTCCTGTCCTTCCGAGAAAGACACCCGGTCGATGACGCCTCCGACCTGGGCTTTCACGGATACGGTTTCGATGGGTTCCACGAAGCCAATGGCATTCAAGGATAGGGGTTCGGCATGAACCAAGGCCTTGGCCACGGTCACCGGAACCGGCAGTATGGGGACGGCTTTCTTGCCCCCGCAGCCGCCGGCAAGCAATGCCGCAATTGCAAACAATACTCCCGCCAGGCCGCGGCCGAACGGAAGGCCATGGCCTCTCCGCCTGAAGCCGAAAGGTTTCTTTCCGCCCGCACCGCCGCTTTGAGAAGATTCATATGGCAACACCGTGTCAACGCGATTCAATATTTCCGTCATGGTTTCACCTCGAAAGAATGGCCGCGGCTGCCAGGGAGTTGTCCCCGGGCAATCCCAGGATGCCTACGTCGTGAGCGAGTTGGGCCAGCTTGATAAACCAGCCCAGGCGCGCGTTGATCTGTTCGGCCCTGGCCACGGCCAGGACGCGCTGCGCCGAGAGAAGGTCAAGGATGCTTCCCACCCCTTCCCGGTAACGTCCGAGGGCGACCGTCTCTGACTGGCCGGCGCTGGCCACGAGATCGTCCGTTGTCTTCACCCGCTCATCGGCGGTGAGAAACTCGCTGTGGGTGGAGAAGACCTGGAAGATGACCGTCTGCTCAGCGTTGCGCGCCCGTTCCCGGGCGGCCTCGGCTTCGGCTTGGGCCTGCAAAAGATCATAATTCCGTGAGAATCCATTGAAAATGGGAATTTGCAGCTGCAAAGCCCCGATGGTTGAATTGGTGTATCCGGGAACATCCTTGAGCCACAGCCGGCCTATGGAGCCGGTAGCGAAGAAGGATGGCAGCATCCTGGAGCGGGCTTCCCGCACCTTGGCCGCCGATCCCAGTGCCAGGGCCTGGGAAGCCTGCAGGTCGGGCCGGCTGGCCAACGCCTTTTTGATAAGCTGGTCCACTGTCTGGGCAAGTCCGCCGCGCGGAATTTCCGGGACCTCTATCTCAGGGTTGAAAGAAATATTGGCCGCATACCCCATGGCTACCGCCAGGGCGCCCTTGGCCGTGCGCACCTGCCCCTCCGTGTCCAGCACGGCCAGTTTGACCTCCGCGAAGGCCGTCTTGGCTTGCAGGACGTCGGCCATCGTAGCCAGCCCCATGCGGTGCCTCTCTTCGGCGGCGGTCAGGTTCGCTTCGGCCTCGGCCAGGGAGGTCCGGTAGGCTTCCAGAAGGGCCTTGGCCCCCGCCTGGTTGAAGAAGGCCATTTCCGCCTGCAGAACCGTGTTTTGCATGACGGCATTCTGGGTCCAATCAGCGGCCAGGAGGGACTGACGGGATTCCTCCACCACTGCCGAGCGTCCGCCGAAGTCAAACAGCAAGTAGGAGAGGCTGGCGGTGGCGCTGATGTCTGTGGAAGAACCACCCGGCTGGTCCTTGGTTGTGATATCCTTTTCGTAATAGAGTGTCCCATTCAGGTCCACTTTGGGGTACCAGGCTCCACGAGCGGAGCCGTATCTGGCCGCGGCGGCCCGGGCGTCGGCCCAGGCCACCCGGGTAGCGGGGTTGTTCTGCAGCGCGATGTGGACCGCATCCGCGAGGGTGAATTTGCCGAGCTTATCCCGGACCTGTTCAATCGGAATGATGCGCCCGGTTTTTTCTGGAATCGCGGCAGCCGGGGTAGGGGGTGCCCAGGCGACGGCAGGTGCCGGTGCTGTGGCCGGTACGCTTTGCACCCGGGGCGGAGAGACGGCGCAACCCAGGAAAGCCAATATAACTGCTAGCGGAACAAAATTGCGCCAGTTTCCGGCCAAGCCCACCGGCGTTGCAAAATCAGGCAGTTTTTTCCCGCGTTTTCTCAGCAGATTAGCCGATGATTTCATGTTTGTACCTCGAAGAAACGATGCAACAGTTTAATAACAATTCAATAAAAATACAAGACTCCAGCAAGCAAAATTCCAATGATGACAGGATAGGGAGATCCAGATTTAATGAAAGAAAAGAGAGCGGTCGGGAATGAAAGTGACCCCTGCTGGAATCGAACCAGCAACCTATTGATTAAGAGTCAATTGCTCTGCCAATTGAGCTAAGGGGCCATTGAAGTAGGAAAATTATCACAATTTCGCTTGCTTGTCAATATTTTTCGCAGCCCGTATAATGAAAATTACATGGCTGAAAAAAAAATATCAGGTCGCGGCAGTGTGGCTGATGGCTTCGCTGAACTGTTTTCCAGGTTCGCCCTTGAAGGAACTCTGGATTCGGCCAAAGCCTACGGCTCGGGGCACATCCATGAAACGTTCCGGCTGAGCACGCGGGAGCGCGGGTGCCCGGACTACATCCTGCAGCGCATTAACCATAATATTTTCAAGGATATCCCTTTCCTGATGGATAATATCATGCGAGTTACGGAACATATGCGCCGCAAGATCGCTGCCATCCCCGGCGCCGACCCCGGCCGCGAAGTGCTCACGGTAGTGCCGGCCAGCGACGGCCGCCCTTTCCTTCAGGACGATGACGGGGAGTTCTGGCGCTGCTTCCTGTTTATCGATCACCAGGAGCTGGGCGAGCGCCCGAGCAGCCCCGGCCAGGCTTTCGAGGCGGGAAAACTCTTCGGGCGCTTCATCGACCTGCTGTCCGACCTGCCCGGGCCGCCCCTGTACGAGACCATCCCCCGCTTCCATAACGTGGAATTTCGCCTCGGCCAATTCAATACAGCCTTGGCGGGGTCGGAACAGCGACGCAGGCAGGAGGCAGCTGCCGAGGTCGCTTTTGTCAACGAGCGCGCCGAAGAGATGAAAAGGATCCTCGTGCTGGGACGCGAGGGGCGCATCCCCGTGCGCGTCACGCACAACGACACCAAGTTCAACAACATTCTCTTCGACAAGCGAGGTCGTGGGCTTTGCATCATCGACCTGGACACGGTCATGCCCGGCTACGTCCATTACGATTTCGGCGACGCGATTCGCAGCGGCTGCAACCGGGGCCACGAAGACGAATCCACGCTGGAAACGGTCGGCCTGGACATTGGCCTGTTCAAGGGCTATGTCCGCGGCTTCCTCGGATCCCTGCCTGGCTGCCTCAACGCCGAGGAAAAATCCCACCTCGCTTTTTCAGCGAAACTCTTCGCTTACATGATCGGCCTGCGTTTTCTCAGCGATCATTTGGCCGCCGACCGTTATTTCAAGATCAACCGCCCCGGCCACAACCTGCAGAGAGCCAGGGTGCAGTTTCGGCTTCTGGAAGACATGGAACGGCACTTCAACGAGATGGAAGATATTGTTTTCAGCCTGGCCGAAAAAACTATTTCTTGATGAACACCGGCTGGCAAAAGGCCGACTCGCCCGTGGAAGCAAGCACCTTGGCGCGCACGTAGAGTTCGTCGCCCTTGAAAACATACGCAGCGTCCAGGCCTTCCACCTGGCTTAGGATCTTGCCGCCTTTGCCGATGAACTGGATAGAGTAGGCGGCGTCGTAAAAGGGTTTGACCGTCAGGCGGTATTCTCGCTCCGAGATCTGAACGTCGGCCAATTCCACGCCGGTAGAGGCGTAAAAATCCCCCTTGTCCAAGGCGGCGCAGACCGCGGCCGGAGTCAGTTCCGCCACGCGCACCATGACCCAACCTTTTCCCGGGTGGGCTTTGGCGGGCAAAAAATCGCCCAGATACTCGTGCGTGTCATCGGAGGCCACTCCATACAAAAGCATGCCGCTGGAAAGCAGGCGGTCCCAGAGTTCCTCGGTGCCGGGGCGGCCGCCGGCCGAAAAGTTGTTGGATTCGCGATGGCTGTTGAGCAGTTCGAATAGGTGGACATCGCGCAGGTTCTTCATTTCAGCTTCGCCAAATGACCACTCCCGGTTGGGATGGTTGATCTGGGGAATGCCGCCGGCGCGGCGCGCGGCATTGATACTGTTCTGCAGGGTTGCGCTCAGGCTTTCCCCCGGCTTGGCAACGGTTAGGCGGGACGGATTCAGGACGCAGACGTGCACGGGATGGTCCTGAAAATCTTGGGAAATTTCCTGGCCCGGGATCAGGATGAAATCGTCGTTTTTATCGGAATCCAGGGCGGCGGTCTCGGTGATCATGTCATGGTCGGTGATGACCAGGAACTGATAGCTGTAGTCCTGGTACCAACGCATCACCCGGCGCGGCGTTTCGTTGCCGTCAGAGTTGCTGGTGTGCGCGTGCGTATTGCCCTTGACCCAGCGGTACTGAATATCTGCAAGCCCCGAAACGGCCATTAATAGTGCCAGAACCGCTACTATGGTTTTTTTCATCTGCTCCTCCCCGGGAAATCATGGCCCGGACCGTTATTGTAAAAAAAACCTTAATGGAAGTCAAAAACAAAAATAAATAAAAAATATTGTAAAAAATATTTTCCTTTTGATAAAATAGAA
>Ga0105152_10000503_pt1 | contig 11708 bp, 9 predicted proteins | sample LakBais05cmmetaG_FD_81534 | JGI IMG/M metagenome (GOLD analysis project Ga0105152, IMG submission 81534) | Lake sediment microbial communities from Lake Baikal, Russia to study Microbial Dark Matter (Phase II) - Lake Baikal sediment 0-5 cm | ecosystem: Environmental > Aquatic > Freshwater > Lake...
ATATACGACAAGACGCGCCGGCGGCCCATCGTCATCCCGGTCATTCTGGAGCGTTAGTCTCAAGCCTTCAGGCGGGGGTGGCGAAATGGCAGACGCGCTAGGTTCAGGTCCTAGTGATCGCAAGGTCGTGAGGGTTCAACTCCCTCTCCCCGCACCACTCGGCGAGAAGACATCCTGTCTCTTGTGATGTTGAAACACTTTTTGGACACTATGGGCCCCGAAAGGGGCCCTTCTGATTTGCCGCTCGTTCTGGCTTCGTTGCTATCAGGGCAGTGCTGGCTATAATGGGAGTCACTATGAAAAATGACCGTCGCTCACGCTTCTTCTGCATCGTGGTCTTCGCCTTGGCTCTTGCCGTCGCGGCCATGCCGTCGGCCCGAGGCGTCACAGTCACCGAGGTTCTTGTGGACAAATCCTTTCACCTTACCCTCCTGAGAACCGCAGGCGGCACGCTCGTGTTCCCGAATGCGACCGGAACCACTGGTGACAGCATCACGCCCGTCGGCAGGTATAAGGTGACTGAGAAGCAAGCCGACCCTAGCTGGCACTGGGAAGGCAAGGTGTACGCTCCGTACCTTCGTGACAAGACGAACGGCCTGGGGGTTCGCTGGATCGGCATTTCGCTCCCTACCTACGGTCTGCACGGAACAAACGACCCGTTCAGCATCGGCAAGGACGTATCGCACGGCTGCGTACGCCATCAGAACGCCGATGTGATGAAGGCCTTCTCGATGATCCCGACAGGGACCGCTGTGAGGATCATTGAGACTCCAATCCCTCAGCGGACCGAGGGCATGGTCACCGACTTTCTGGAACTGTACGATCTTCTCGCAGTCCTGGGAGCTCCCGCTAAAACCTGAAATCATCCGACGCCAACGAAGGAGGCGGGAGGCTGCACGCTCGACAACGAGCGAGTCTCCACTGCTATGGAAAAACTGTCGAAGCATCAGATAGTCGTCCTGATCATCGCCGTTCTCGCCCTGGGCATGGGCGCCGGGCTGTTCGTTGGCTCGCGCCTCGTCAAACCGACGCCCGACCCGCTCCCGCAGATTATCGATGACCTTCCGAGCGCAGAGATCACGCCCACGGCCTCGGTTTCCATCAAGGTGTATGTGACCGGTGCCGTCCTCCATCCAGATGTCTATGCGCTGCCGGAGGGCTCCATTCTCCGCGACGCACTGGTGGCCGCCGGAGGAGCTGCGAACGATGCGGATCTCATTGCAGTCAACCTGGCAGCCCGCCTCGAGGACGGTGAACAAGTGACTGTCCCTGTCAAGTCACCGGACGGCTCCGCCACCGTTGTGTCTCCCACGTCACCACCATCGAACACTCATGCACGCATTAGCATCAACCGTGGAACACTGGCCGATCTCGATACACTTCCCGGTATTGGACCAGCGAAAGCGCAGGCGATCCTGGACTACCGGGCACAGCACGGCCCGTTCAAGCGACTTGAAGACCTTCAGAACGTCACGGGCATCGGCACCAAGACCTACGAAGACCTGAAATCCCTTATCACCCTCTAGCCGCCGTGATACGACTGCGACTCGTCACGCTCGTAGCCCTGACGGTCGTAGCAGGAGCTCTGTCGGCCGGAACGACGCGAACTGCGTCAATGCTTGCCTTCGTCGTGCTTGCTGCTCTGGGCGCAGGCTATCTCGCTCAGACCCGGCACCCGCGGGTCAATCTCATCCGCGTCGTGCTCGCACTCTCTCTCTTCTGGCCATCGTTTGCCATGGCAAGGCGAGCTATTCAGCCCGCGGCATCCGGGCAACTCCCACCGGATTCCTCAATTGTCACGGGCATAGCCCGTACGCCCTCTGTAGCACGAAGCACCGGGGGAACGGTCTTCGAGTTGTCTGCAGTAACGGCAAACGGCGTAGCCCTCGACAACCCCGTCACGATCCAGGTGCAAATGCCCGATCGCCGCACTGGTCCAAGATTCGGCCAGCTGCTCCGTGTCTCCGGGAAGCTTGGCACGGCCAATCAGCCTCTCAACCCAGGAGAGGAACGGCCCGGCCTTCCACCTGCCGATGCGTTTCTCGCACGAGAACTACAGGTTCTCCCACACAGGTCCGTTGCATCCTGGTGGGGCCGGTTGACGGGGCGTGCACGAGATCTCCTCGAACTCCGTGCCCGGCCGCTACTGAACTACAGAGCATTTGGATTTCTTGAAGAACTCCTTCTCCATCGCAGACTCTTTGGCACAGCGGACCGCCAGCTCTTCTCCATTACAGGTACCAGCCATCTGCTGTCCATTTCGGGGCTCCACTTGTCGCTCGTGTTCACACTAGTGTCGATGCTGCTTGGACTGGTCTTCTCCGAGAGATCTGTGGGCAGGACGGTAGCTCCCCTGCTGGTCACCCTCGTGTATCTGGCATGCATCGACTTCCCGCTGAGTGCCGATCGAGCGTTCGTGATGCTGTGCGTGCTGGCAGTGACCCGAATGTCGGGCGGACACACAAGCAGCCTCGCCTCGCTTTCCTGGGCAGCACTGATCCTCACGGCAGTCGATCCCGCCTCAGTGTTTGACATCGGCCTTCAGTTGTCGTTTGCCTCGCTTGCGGGTCTCTGCTTCATCGGCGAACCTCTGTCCCATCTCGTTCGAATCAGAGGCCGCCTCGCCCGGGGACTCTTGTCATCTCTCTGTTCGACGACCGGCGCGTCTCTGCCTGCAGCAGCGCTTGCCGTGTCGACATTCCACGTCCTTGCTCCGATTGCCCTTCTGGCAAACGTCGTGGCCATACCCGTAGTCTCCCTGCTGCTAGTAGGCCTCCTGGCCTGGTCGGCGCTCCTCCTCATGATTCCGTCGCTCGCGGCACTGCTGGCACCCGTTTTCAACGGCGCCTCGAATGTCCTGTTGGTCTGTCTTGAGCTATTCGGACGCTTCCCCGGGTCGCATCGGAACGTCCCCGCGCCTTCACCGTTCCTGCTCCTCTCCCTGGGGATTCTGTTCGGGGTCGTCATCCTCTCGGTAGACAACCGGCCGAGACTCGGTCAGCGGCGCCATGCCGGAGTCCCCGTGGCTGCAGCAGCCATCCTGGTCTCACTCGTATGGGCCTTCGGTACCGTCCCGTTCGACACGCGTGTGACTTTTCCTGTCGTCGAACAGGGCAGCGTTATCCTCGTCCACACCGAGGGCTTCGGCACGTGGCTCTGTCTGTTCAACACCGACGGCAAAGCCGCCAACCGGGCAGCCCGGGCACTCGTAGCGCTCGGCGTGAACACACTGGACGTCGTCGTGATCGCAGGGTCTCCTGCAGACCTCCCGGACCAGCTCGATACCCTGTTCGGACTCCTCGCACCCAACCATGTGTATCTTCCCTCCCAATACGTCCGCACGCCCATTCCGGGACTCGACGCTCGCTTCCAATCGGCGATTGTCCCGCTCGAAACCGGCGAAATGGTCGCTGTCGAGACGGGTAGCGCGACCATCCGAGCAGGAAACAGCATTCAGTCTGGCCCCTCGTTGGCGCTCGTCACAGCCACTCTCGTCGGAACGGCAAGCCCCGCGGCATCGCTTCCTGCCGGCTCTCCCGAATTCGCGTATGATACTTCTACTGGGACGGTTCAGGTTGTCACGACAGATGCAGCATGGAGCCTTTCTCTCAAACAGACCGGCTGCATCTCCGTGTTCACTCGCGGCTCACGCTGCTGGGTTGCGTCTGACCCCAGACGTTGATACAATGAGCATATGACGAACCGCGTAGTGCTTGTCGATGGGAGTTCGATTCTGTACCGGGCATTCTTCGCCATGCCCCACCTCAGTACCGCCACCGGCATCCCTACCGGAGCGATTCTGGGGACCACGACGATGCTGCTGTCCATCATCGAGGAGCTTCAACCACAATACATGGGCGTTTTCTTCGATCGAAAGGCAGCGACCTATCGCCACGAGATGTTCGAAGAGTACAAGGCCAACCGGGAGACCATGCCTGACGAACTCGTCAGCCAGCTCGTCAACCTCAAGCAACTCATCCGTTCGCTGGGGATCGTGACGCGCGAGAAGGACGGATTCGAAGCGGACGACTTCATCGGCATCTACAGCAAGGTCGCTGACCAGGCCGAGATCCCCTGCATCATCTATTCCGGGGACAACGACCTGCTCCAGTTGACGGACCACAACACGTCCGTACGCATTACGGTCAAGGGAGTGAAGGAGATCAGAGAGTATACTCCTGAGGCAATCCTCGAAGAGTTCGGCCTCACAGCCCCGCAACTGATCGATGTCAAAGCCCTCAAGGGAGATCCGTCCGACAACATCCCCGGAGTACGCGGCATCGGCGAGAAGACCGCACTGAAACTGGTTCAGGAGTTCGGGTCAGTGGAGGCATTGCTCGAGAACGGCGGCCCCGAACGCTACAGGACCCTGCTCGCCGAGAATCGGGATATCATCTTGCGCAACCGCTCGCTGGTCACGATCCTGATGAGCCTGGACGAACCGACGAGCCTCGCTGACCTGGTCCGCAATCTCCCGGATCCTGAGCAGAGTGCCCGGCTGTTCCAGACGCTGTCATTTGTAGCGCTGAGCCGGCGCGCATCGAAAGTCCTCGGCATGCCGTCACTCGCCGTGACCCCCGTACCTGCCCATCGTGATGACCTCTTCGACGCCAGCGCTCGCCCCGCAGAGCTCGCCCCGGTTCCTCCACTGGCGACGACCGCAGTCTTCGATGACCGAACAGCGCTGGCCGTCCTGTCCGATGCCGAAGGACAGGGATTCACAGCTGCCCGCCGAACGAAGGACAACGCTTCGTCGACGCACATCGACGCCATGTTCGGCTCGCCTCCCCAAGCCTTCCATTCAGACAGTGCTTCCATGACGTATGTCTACGACTACAAGAGACTCTGTCATGTCCTCGCACCGTTCGGCCTGGGCGCTCCTGCCCCCATCCGTGACATCATGCTTGCGCAGTACCTGCTGGATCCTGACCAGAAAGCCTGGGGCCTTGACCGCATCGGCGACGCATGGGGACTGACCGGGGACACCTCTACTGCCGAGGGATTGGCCGACCTTGTCTACCGCGTCTCCTACCCCATCGACACGGCTCTCGAGGAATCACAGCTCACAGGCACGCTGAACGAGATGGAGATTCCTTTTGCAGCGGTGCTCGCAGACATGGAGATGGCAGGCATACGCACAGATACTGCTTACCTGCGAACCTTCGGGGCGAAGCTCGGCCTCCGTATTGCTGAACTGGAACGCCGGACCTACGAGCTCGTGGGCACGCACGATTACAGCCTTCAGTCTCCCAAACAGCTGGGAGTGCTCCTCTTCGATGTGCTGGGACTTGCACCGACCAAGAAAACCAAGACAGGTCTAAGCACTGACGTCGAATCCCTGGAAGCAATCCAGAACGAACATCCGGCGATTCCGCTTATCCTGGAGCTCCGTCAGTTGACCAAGATCAAGGGAACCTATACGGATTCGCTGGTGCGATATGTCGCGCCGGACGGAAAGATTCACCCTACCTTCCTCCAGACCGGCACGTCGACGGGACGCATCAGCTGCATCGATCCTAACCTGCAGAACATCCCTGCCAGAACCGAGGTTGGGCGAGAGATCAGACAGGCGTTCATACCTAGCCACGACGGCTGGGTGCTCGTTTCGGCAGACTACTCGCAGATCGACCTGAGGATGCTTGCACATCTGTCTGCAGACGAGAACCTCTGCCAGGCTTTTGCCCAGGGAGAGGACATTCACCTTCACACGGCTTCACAGGTCTTCGACGTTCCAGAATCGGCCGTGACTCCCGAGATGCGGAAGCGCGCCAAGACCATCAACTTCGGCATCATCTACGGCATCTCGCCCTATGGTCTCTCACGGCAGCTCGGCATCACTGGCGAAGAGGCTCGCCAGTACATCGAACGCTACCTGGAGCGATTTCCCGGCATCCGGGACTACCGTGACCGGGTAGTCGAGGCGGCTCAGCGTGATGGCTACGTGAAGACGATTCTTGGACACTTGCGGAGAGTGCCGCACATCAACAGTCACAACAATGTGGAGCGGCAGGAAGCCATCCGGCAGGGATTCAACGCCGTTGTCCAGGGGAGCTCCGCCGACGTCATCAAGATGGCCATGATATCTCTGAGCAAGGACCTTCAGCCACTCAAGGCGCACATGGTCCTTCAAGTCCATGACGAAATCGTCGTCGACACGCCACCCGACGAACTCGAGCTTGTCCGCCGGATGATGCAGGAGTCCATGGAATCGGCGATCCACCTTTCGATCCCCCTGGTGACTCACCTTTCTGCCGGCCCGAATCTGCGCGACCTCGAATGAATATGACCATTGGGCTCACCGGCAACATTGCCTCTGGCAAGAGCATGATCTCCGGCATACTACGGGAGTATGGTGCAGCGGTGCTCGACGCGGACCTGATAGGAAAGAGCATCCTTGCCGAAAACGTCGAAGGGGCGCTTGAGCGGGTGCAAGCCGCCTTTGGCGATTGCATCTTTGATGGAAACCAGCTCAACCGTCACCTCCTGGGCAATCTGGTCTTCGGGCACCCCGATCTCCTGATGAAACTCAACGATATCATGATGCCTATTATGACGAGACTGGTCGCCAACGAAATCACGGTGCTTCACCGAACATCAACCATCGTGGTCCTCGACGCGGCGATTCTGATCGAGGCCAGCTGGCAGAACCTGGTCGACGAGGTCTGGGTCGTGAGGGCATCGAAGGACGATCAGCTGGAACGCCTCATGACCCGCGATCATCTTTCGCACGACGAAGCCGTCGGCCGCATTGAGGCACAGATGCCTCTGGCTCAGAAACTCCCGTTTGCCGACGTCATCATCGACAACACGATGGATGTCGAGCAAACCCGAAAACAAGTGGAGATACTTTGGAAAACGCGCTTACAGAGCCGCTGAGCTACTCGAGGATATCGACGTACAACGAATGCCCCAGGAAATTCGAGCTCAAGTACGTTCAGAAGATCGAGGAGCCTTTCCACTGGTATTTCAGCTATGGCAAGAGTATCCATGCGGTCCTCGAAAGGCTGCTCTCATGCCACCTGGGACAAGACGGCCAGCTGTATGGCAATGATGCAGCCCTCTTCCCCACTTCTCTTTCCCAGCTTCTGGACGAGAACTGGCTGACGGAGGGGTATGCCGACTCCAATGAGGAAGACAGGAAACGGCGTCAGGCTCTGCGCGTGCTTACGGCCTTCTTCCCAGTCTTCCAGTCCACCTGGCAACAGGTGCTGTATGTGGAACACCTCATTAACACAGAGCTTGACGGTATCCCGTTCACAGGTATCGTCGATCGAATCGACCGAGTCGATGACAGGGTGCTGCGAATCATCGACTACAAGTCCGCGAGGCCCAGAGAAGCGTCGGCACTGACATCTCACCGGTTCCAGGTAGCGCTGTATGCTGCCGCACTGGGTCAGCTGAAGGAGTTTCGGGGCAAGCGGTTCATCCTCCAAACGTACTATCTCCGCGAAAACCTCAAGGCAGAGATAGACGAAGGGGCAGAGAACTGCATAGCGAAGTCTCGAGAGGTTCTGGCAACAACCGCTCACAGGATTCTTCAGGGTGATTTTCGTGGAAGACGCGGCAGCAAGTGCTTCTCCTGCGATTACAGAGACGTCTGCCCCGTGTTCCGCAGCATCTAGTCCCCGCCCGTTCGCAGAACCGCAACGACCCCTGCTCCGCCAAGCGCGGACAGGGGTCGTTGCACATCTGTCTCAACCAGCCGTTAGATCTTCGACTTCAGCAAGTCTCCCAGGCGATGGACCCCTTCAGTGATGTGCTCTGGATCCACGGCCGAGAAGTTCAGCCGCATATGGCAAGTGTCGTCCCGATGAGGGTAGAAGGCAATGCCCACAACATACGCAACCTTGGCATTGATCGCCTCCCGGAACATCGCCCCGGTGTCGATACTGCCCGGTGCCTTCACCCAAACGAACAGACCGCCCTGAGGGTCAGTCCAGCTGCTGCCGACCGGAAAATACTGTTCAAGAGCGGAGATCATTGCATTCTTCTTCCTGGGATATTCGCGCCGGACGACCTCAACGTAGTCATCCAGCCACCCGCGGCTGACAAACTCGTACGCTATGTATTGAGTCATGGCCGGAGAGCAAAGGTCCGCCGCCTGTTTTCCAACGATGATCTTGCTCATGATGTCTTCGCGGGCGACGATCCACCCCAGACGAAGCCCGGGGAAACTGATCTTCGAGAACGTGCGCAGCCCTACGACACGGTTTTTGCCATCCAACGCCAGCAGCGAGGGGATTGGCTCACCCTCAAATCGAATTTCTCCGTATGGATCGTCTTCGATAATGAGCAGATCGTACTGGTGAGCCAGCTCGATCAACTTCTTTCGGCGCTCCAGCGTCATGGTGACGCCAGCAGGGTTGTGGAAGTTGGGAACCGTATAGACGAACTTTGGGCGGATGTTCGCCTTCTGCAGCTCCTTGAGCCTGTCCTCAAGCATATCCATCTGCATGCCATCCTTGTCCAGCGGGACCGTGCAGAACTTGGCCTGCATGCTTCCAAAGGCCTGGATTGCACCAAGATAGGAGGGCTCTTCCACAATGATGGTGTCGCCCGGATTCACAAAAACCTGTGCGACCAGACTGAGACCCTGCTGTGAGGCAGTGGAGATGATGATGTTGTCCAGATCGATGCTTCTGACACCCTCATTCTCCATGCGATCCATGAGCAGAACACGCAGCTTCTTGATGCCCTCGGTAGAACCATACTGGAGAGCCTTCTTGCCGTATTCCCTGAGCGCAAACGTACTTGCCTCGATCACTCGATCGATGGGAAAGAACCGATCGTCCGGCATGCCTCCGGCCAATGAGATGATTTCTGGACTGTCGACGAGTTTGAGGAGCTCCCGAATCTCGGATGGTCTAAAACCCAGCGCTCGTTCTGAGAACAACTCTTCTGCGTTCAACGACATCGATTTGCCTCCGCATTGTGGTGTTTTTTTTGGCAAGTACCCGTTGCACAGAACACAGTGGACTACTTACCAATGAAGTATACGCCTATTGGGTATAACAGGAAGCCCACCGTGAAGGCGGGCTTCGGCCGTCAATCGGAACGGTGAGACTGTTCTAGAGGCCGATTTCTGCGGCGATTTCCTTCATGGAACTCAGTCCGATGGCAACAAACTTGTACAGTTCAAGTCCCATCTCCTGACAGGAAAGCATCTGATCGCGGTTTGCTCCAGCCGCAAAACGCTTCTCCTTGAAGCGAACCATGACAAAGTCCGTATCAATGGGCGCAAGCTTCCTATCCGGTCGAATAAGAGCACACGCGACAATGAGGCCAGACAGTGGGTCCGCAGCGTACAACGCCTTGTCCATCATGCTCTTGCGGGGCAGACCGTGCAGACCGTTGTGGACGCGCACGGCATAGCAGATGTCCTCCGATACGCCCATCAGATGCAGCTGCTCTGATCCGACAATGCTGTGCAGGTTTGGCTTGTCCTTGGTCTCAGCATAGTCGATGTCATGGACGAGGCCGGCCAGGCCCCACCTCTCGACGTCCTCATGGAGGTCCGCCGCAAGGCCACGCATAATGGCCTCGACAGCGAGCATATGGTTGACCAGGTTCCGCGACGGTGCGCGCTCGACGATGACCTGATACAGTTCCTCGCGGTTCACTGGCTATGCTTCGGGCCCCGGAACAGGGGGTTCGGCTGGAGACGCATTGTCGCCGTCGATCCCGGACTGCTCAACATCCAAAGCAGATCCGGAGGTCGGCTCTTCAGGACTCGTCTCCTCGGGGCCCAGAGTAAGTACCATGTTCTCTGCACGAGTCTTCCTGACTGCAAACCAGGCGGTCAGCCCCAGCGTCACGACGAACGCATAGTTCAGAGCAGTGAACAGGATGACGAGACCCAGGTTCAGCCCCGTCGGTATCTGGAACTCGGGATGGGATGCCGCATAGTTGCTGACATAGAAGGAAACGAAGCTGCTCAATAGCCATTGCAGGGTGTAGTAGGTGGCTACCACAGCGGTCGTCAGCAGGAGAAACAGACTCACCTTCCCTTCCTGAGAGCGCCTGTAGGAGATTGCCAGCACAAGCCCCGCTATCGACAAGACCACGTATCCAAGGCTAAAGAAGAAGTCGACGGTGAATATCGCACTGAATGGGATCATGTTGCACCACCTTTGTTGTTGGATGTCTTCGAGGCTGCCTTCCTTGCGGGAGCCTTCGCTTTGACGGTCTTCTTCGTGGAGGTCCCCTTGTTCACTGTCGTTGTCTTGGAGGACACTGCCCTGATTGTCTTCGCCGTGGGGGCTCCTGCCTTCCCTGCGTGACCGGTCGTCCGCCTCCCCGTCCGTGGTCCCTTGTTCAGGAACTCAAACTCCACTTTGCCCTTGTCCCCGAGTTTCAGATAGGCTGAGAACGGTCTGTTGTACTTTGACACAAAGTCCTCGATCAGATCTGTCCTGCCTTTCTCGAGCAGATTGCGAGCCATGTCACGGTCGATGGTCTTGCCCGCGTAGACTCGCTTCATTTGAAAGCGGCAGTCAGCTGCCGCACACCGATAGTGCTCCGTCGTCTCTACCACCAAACCCTGACACACTGGGCATCGACCCAGCGGCTCCTCATTGACGACAGGTTCGGTCGCTGCAGAACTGCCACCCGATCCCTCAGCGAACTCCCACTCCAGCTTGTTGGCGGGCTTGAGCAGGAGCCGCGCACTGAACTTGAACCCGCGCCTGCTCACGAATCCATCGAGCATGTCCGTCCTCTTGTCGGTCATAAGCTGCAAGGCCTCTTCGCGACTGATAGAACGTCTGAGAATCATCTTCGGAATGCTGAACTTGCAGTCCGTCTTCTTGCGGCCGTGGTGTTCGCAGACGTACGATGCCGGGCGCTCAAGCACGTTGCCGCCGCAGATGGGACACACGCCCAGTGGTTCGGCCGACTCGATGCCGATCTGCGTGGGAGCTTCGTACCCCTTGATCTTCTCGATCATCTGCCGTGTGAATCCCTCGATACGTTCCAGGAATTCCACGTTGCCCAATGACCCCTTCTCTATCTTGCGCAGACTCATCTCCCAGTCACCGGTAAGGTCTGGCGCCACAAGATCCGACAAGTGGATCGCCTCAAGGAGGTCAATCAGGTCAATACCACGCCTTGTCGCGACCAGGCTCCGCGCTTTCCGCTCAACAACGCCGGTTCGGATAAGCTTCTCAATGATCTCCGCACGTGTGGCGGGTGTTCCCAGGCCACGTTCCTTCAGTGCCTCAGCCAGTTCCTCGTCATCGACCAGCTTGCCCGCCGTCTCCATGGCAGCGATAATCGATGCGTCCGTGAACCGTGGCGGAGCCTTGGTCAGCTTGCGTTCGCTCTCAACCCTGAACGCCTGAACGCTCAGCTTCTCCTTGAGGTCCGGCAAGTCCTTGCTGTCAGCCTCGCGTGGGGCGACCTCCAGCCATCCGGAGGTCTTGACGACTCGTCCGTCACTGCCGAATGTCTCGCCTTCAACGACAGTCTCGACGCGCGTGACTATCAGGACAGCTTCAGGGTAGAACTGCTCAAGGAACCGTCGCACGACCAGGTCATAGACCACGCTCTCGTCATGAGAGAGACTGCTTCGGTCCAGCCGCGTGCCAGTCGGGATGATGGCGTAGTGATCGCTGACTTTCTCGTCGTTGAACACAAAGGACCGCATCTTCCAGCCCTCGCGCTGCACGTGTTGCACGTATGGAGCGTATTCCCCAATCCCCAGGTCGCCA
>Ga0105152_10000504_pt1 | contig 11699 bp, 9 predicted proteins | sample LakBais05cmmetaG_FD_81534 | JGI IMG/M metagenome (GOLD analysis project Ga0105152, IMG submission 81534) | Lake sediment microbial communities from Lake Baikal, Russia to study Microbial Dark Matter (Phase II) - Lake Baikal sediment 0-5 cm | ecosystem: Environmental > Aquatic > Freshwater > Lake...
ATTCTTGGTTGAACTTATCTACGACGGCTTTTCGGGCGTTTATACTTCCGGCAAACCAGCCGTTGCTCCAATATTGCACTTTAACTGCCACCTGAGGGGGTGTAGTTTCGGTTGGTTTTTCAGGTACTGTGGTTGGAGGTACAGCAGTAGGCTGGACGACCGGAGGTTTGGTGTCTTGAGGGGCGGTGGTGGTTTTAGTAGTGCAACTCGCAAACATCATAATCGCCATCAATAAGCTGGCAATGATGAAAAGAGGATTTTTTTTCATCGCGGTTTCTCCTATTGTCCTTTGTTAGAACGAAATTTTTCTTACCGAGGGTCACGAAGACGCCTCACAATCACACGGTTTGACATCCTGTCATTTGAGATAGACCCATCCCTTTAGCAAGTCAAATAACAGGTCGCGCCAAATATCACATTACTGGCGATCGGGTTAGATGGTTTCTTTCGAGCTGTCCTCCTTTCCCAGGATAATAGATGGACTTTGGATGAATCCTATACCGCCACAGTAGAGGACTTTCGTATGACCAGCGAGCCTTCGATCAACACCCGGATCGGTTCTTGCCTGCCTTTCATTCGCTCGATGAGGGTTTCGGCAGCCACCTTACCGATATGGCGCGGAGATAGGTGGACGGTTGTTAGGGGTGGCGAGGCTAATGCGGCTTCATCGATATTATCGAAACCGACGATTGAAAGATCCTGCGGAATGGAGAGGCCCATCTGCTTGGCAGCTTCCAGCGCACCCAGCGCACTCAGATCGTTAGCACAGGCAACGGCGGTGGGCCTGAGATGCCGGTTGAGCAAATCTTTCATCGCTAGATATCCCCCCTTATGAGTATAATCACCCGTCACGATCAGGTCATCCACCACAGGTATACCAGCAGTTTCGAGCGCCCGTAGGAAACCGGCCAGGCGTCGCTTGCTGGTTGGCGTGCCTTCTGGTCCCTGGATAAAGGCGATCTTCCGGTGACCCAGCCCGATTAAGTGTTCGACAACCAGCTGGGCGCTCTCCAGGTTGTTAGACGCCACCTGGTCCCAGTTTTGTGGTTGCGCTTCATCAGAGATGAAATCCCCCAGGATGAGGACCGGGATTTTACCGCCGATCAACTGGTTGACATCCGCCAGAGTCACATGATAAGGGTGGATGATGATGCCGCCGATCAAACCGCTCAACGAACGTAAGAAGCGTTTTTCCCGCTCGTAAAGACCATCGCTGCTGCACACGATCACCGAGTATTCACATGGATCGGCGATATCCTGTACGGCTCGGGAAAATGAAGACCAGTACGGGTTACTGATATCTGGCACGATCAAAGCCAGCAAAGGGATGTCTCTTCGATTGAGAGCCCTGGCAAGTTTGTTAGGCTGGTAATTGAGCGCTCTTATCGCTTCATCTACGCGTTGCGAAAGCTCAGGACTTACATAATGGGTATTGTTGATGACGTGGGAAACGGTCGCGACAGAAACCCCCGCGTATTTGGCGACATCCTGAATGGTGGCTTTCGGGAGGTTGGTCATTTATTGGCCTTCCTTCGTTATTTAAACGTTTATATAAACGTTTAAATGGATTCTAGCACCTAAATTCTGAAAAGTCAACTGCCATTTTGATGTGTTTCTTTAAACCTTTTGCTTTGTTGGTCTATCTATATCTGTTTCATAATTGGGAAGTAGACCGCATAACATTCATCACGAATTTCATACAACGGGATGAACCGGATGTTTTGTGGTTGGCCCACGGTTCTATATCCGATCCGCCACCTGGTAAACTCACGCTCGTTATCAGGGATGAGAATGGTCGTCGGATCTTCTTCAGCGGAGTAGAGTGTTTTCTCGGCGAGTGTTTCTGTTCCATTTTGCCTGTCTCCACCTCCCAAGATCCCTGCCAGTACGACCGGGCCTTCCATGAAAGCCACCGTGCCGGGCCTGTCGGGCAAGGGACTTGTCGTGAGGGTGAGAGGCAGGGTGATCTGGACCGTGTCGTTATGCCAGACTCGATGGATCGGTGCGTAGGAAGACGGATTTCCAGCAATGACCTGTTTTACATCGTTCACACTGACCTCCGGACAGGTGCTCACCCACCAGGGTAGACGAAGTTTTATGGTGAATTCTTGTGGTTGCTGGCATTCGATCTTCAATGTGTAGGAACGGTTGCTGGGTCGATTAAGGGCCTCCGGCTGCGAGTTGACTGACAACGTAACTCGCACACTTGTCCCTCGATTATTCCAAACAAGCTGGCAAGGAATGTATTGCGAAAGAATCAGATTGTCTCCATCTTCGTAGAATATATGGTTTGGATAAACTGAATGCGCCTGGATGATTGTACCGTGACAGCACCAAAAATCTTCTGTCGGGGTTCCCCACTTCTTTACCGAACCAGAACGTAAGGGTAAGAAGTAAGTTACCATCCCGGTTTCGGGATGTTGTTGGGCGAGGCTGCCGTTATATAGGTTCCTTTCCCAATAATCATCATATGAAGCATCGCCGGTCCAGCGCAGCAGGTATTCTGCCAGGCGCATCATATGGTAGACGGTGCAGTGTTCCTGGTTCTTTTCTCCCAAACGGGCAGACAACTGATTGGGCGCTGTCCAGAACTCCCCATTCGTCTGCCCGCCCGTGCAATAGAAGCCTCGATCGGTGACCGCACAGCGCCAGTAAGCCTCTACAATACTCCGCCAACGGTCTTCTCCCGTCACTTCCCATGCTCGTGCCGCCCCGTGGGCCTCGGGGATGGTGGTGTTAGCATGCATATTGGTCAGCATATCTTTTCCGGCAAGTAGCGGGTCAAATAACCGCCGGCGGTCATAACGCCTGATCAACTCGTAATGTTCCTTTTCCCCCGTCACGCCATACAGGTCCGCCCACGCCTCCAGCATCCCACCTGTTTCGACATCTAACATGTCATCGAACGCCTCACGCGTGAATTGGGCAGTCCAGCGGCTGAACCAGCGTGCCCACCTGACCAGGACCTCCAGGGCTTGCTGGTTGCCTGCCCAGGCATACATGTCATAAAGCCCCATCATATTCCTATGTATGGTGCAGTGAGGTGCCCATACTTTCTTCCCGCGCGCCAGCCATTCTAGGTATTTCTCCGGTATGGGTCCAGCCCACTCCCCGCCATTTTCTTCCTGACAGCGTGCCACCTCGGAGACAATAAAGTCGGCTTTGCCTTTGATCTCCTGGTCTCCCGTACTGGCATAAATGTGGGCAGCCGCCGAAAGCCAGTGCCCAAGGAATTCCCCGCGGATCTGACACGTGGGCGATTCCCATCCCCAATGCGCGTTCTCGGGCTTGCTCCGGGGAGCCCACAATCCGGCCTCCAAATAGTGGTTTTGGAGCAGGTTTTGGGTTTCGAGCGACATTACGTAGCGCCGGTTTGCATCAAAGCGGTTCTTGAACAGTCCCGGAAGTAATGATACCAGGCGATTGGGAAGAGGCCGAAAAGTTCCTGTCATATCTTTCACTGTCTCCCACCAATTGGAAAAGCCGTCCGGAAGCGTGAACCTTCACCGCCGCAATCTGCGTAAGGCGTGAAAACAACTTGCGCTATTTGACCGTTGGAATACGACTCCCCTACATAGCGGTGCCTGCCGGCCTTAGGATGAAGACTTGTTAGAGTTATCTCTTCACGAAGTGTTATTGTATCTAGGTCAAGTGAAGGATTGTCTATTTGATCGACTGCCAGAACTTCCGCACCTCGTACTACGAACCCATATTGATCACTCAGGAAATGGCGTACGGTCATCGGGATGCGAAATTCCATCTCGACCTGGTCATCTGTGCGCCATTTGCATCGGATGTGGAAATACCCGTCTGCTTCTGGTTCGAGAGAGATGGGCATCTCGTTGAGTTTGATCTGAACTTCACTCCCATGGAATGGGTTGCGCAACAGCAATGAAAATTCAAGCGGGACGCCGGTCCGTACCTGTAATTTCACTCTACCTTCGTCTGGATAAAAGGAAATTTGCTTGACGACTACAGTATGCCCATCCATGAGTAAATCAGCTTCACTTGATTCGTAGAGGTTGACGCGAATGGTGTCGTTGTCCACAGCGTACACCCATGCTGGTATACGGGCGATGCCGCGTGGGCCGGACCAATAGCAGCAGCTCGTAGGACCCGCGAACCAGCGCTTCTCATATCGTAAAGGAGTGTAATACATCCAATTCATGCCGTCCGGGGATTGCGCTGCCAGGAGGGCATTGTAGATGGTTTGTTCCATTTTCTCTACATAGCGTACATTGCCGGTGACCTGGTACAAACGGGCATTGAACAGCAGCCACTCAACCGTCGTACAGGTTTCCTGGTGATGCCGCTCTGGCTGACCGTTTTCAACCGGTGTGTCATTAGGTGCTGACATGCGCAAGAGCTCGTTGTAACCGAGTGACCCGGTTGGATACAGGTGCTGATCGACCAAATCCTCCCAGACTTTTTCAACCCAGCGGAGCTCCTTCAAGGCGTTTTCTACGCTGAACAGCTCGACTGCACCCCCCAGGTAGCCAAGCATATTATAAGCATGCGCAAGAAGCGCTCTTTGGGTAGAGCGTATCCTGGCAATGGGCGGAAAATTGGACACTACCGATGTGGCGAATTCTAAATACTTCTTCTCGCCGGTGATCCGAAAGAGTCGCACGAGGTCATCGACGATCACCATGCTCACTCCCCCTTCTTCTGCGCTGTGATAGAAGGGGCTGTTCGCATCAGGCAGCATGCCAAATTGAGTGATGAGCCAATCGCCGCATTTCAAGGCTGTGTCAAGAGAGGAGTTATCTCGGAAAGCTTCATAATGAGTCAGCAGGCCCGTCATGGCATACTTGACATTCCATAGATCCCACTCTGAGTTTCCTCCCCTATTTTCGGGTGCCTCGATGCCCAGGTAACCGTCTGGTTCCTGGGTTGCGGCCAGGCAAGCAGCAAAGTCCGAGCTGTATTCGCTGAGCTGTTTATTGATACTGGTGGCTGCAGCGAGAGAAGCCGCGTCCAACCATTTCCCGGCGTACTCACCTGCCCAGGGCAGCTCCCCCTTTTTATTTCGACGAGGATCGATAACCCATTCCTGGCCCCTATTTTGAAAAGGTTCCAGCATCCAGTCCTTTTTCTTTTCGTAGATGTCTGCCAGGTAGCACAAATTTCCTTGAAATCGTGAGCACATGTACCCATTAATGCGGACCTGGCAGGGAGCCGGATAGTGGATGTTTTCGAAGTGAGGTTCTGGAGCGATGCCCGTTCTATCTAAAGTAAATTTCTTTTCATGAATGGGTATATCCCGAACAATCGGCAGCAACACCTGGTGAAGGTGTTTTCCATTTTTATTCGTGGCTGCGTCAGGATTTGTTTCAGCCTCCGGCGATTCTTCCTCGATCATGATCCAACCATCGTAACCAGTATCTCTCAGCATCGTCACAATGCGGGGAAAGTCGATAACGCCTGCACCCATCGCAGTCCACTGCCCTGAGGCGGTAATATCTTTAAAGTGGACATGCTTGATCAGGGAATTGTAGTTTTGAAAAACCTCAATCACATCCATGCTGCCTTTTGCGATATGTCCGGAATCGGGCGCAAAACCTACAACCCGGCTGTCCAGTCCGTCGAGTAAAATTCGATAGTCGTCTTGGCTGCGAAATACTGATCCCTGAGGCGAGTTGGGATGGAAGGAACAGGCGATACCCCTGTCGACCGCCCGAGTGGCGACCGCGTTCACGCAGGCGATCGCGTTTGCCTGTCGCTGCCGGAGGTCTGTCCGATCTTTACCCGGCATCTGGCAAAGCACCAGATGAGTGCCGGGGAAACGATCCATGTATTTAAAGAGGCGTTCAGTCTCCTGCCTCTCTTTCTCCGTTTCACCCGCTTCAGCCCAATCTAGAACCAGGGCAATCGCGCCGAGCCTCAAGCCGTGCTGAAGGAGGTCATATTTCAAGGCTTGCGGATCATCATAATAGGGTCCCAGCATGCAGGTCTCCGGTTCGATTCCGGCAAAACCCGCCGCGTTGACCACCTTGAGAATATGAGGCAGCTTGCCTATATATTTCTCCCCCGACATTTGCCACGTATAAAATTGGCAGCCAAATTTAATCTGACTCATCTCAACACCTCATCCATGAGCCCGCGCACGAACGGGACAGCAGCTTTAGCAGCAGTTGGAGTAAGTGGATTGAAGCAGAAATCGACACACCACCAGGGTAGTTTACTGGCTACCGGCTTCAACGCCATCAACACATCTCTGAAATCGATGTTTCCTTGTCCAAAGACCGTGTGCGTACTCGTCTCATTGCCATGCAGGCTGCCGTCAGAATCGATCAGATGCAGATGGCCAACCATCGCTCCTAACTGGCGGGCGTATTCGGCCACGCCTCCGCTCAGCAATTCCTTGTGGTCTGTCTGCCTGGCGCCGACGACCGAACCCATGTACGCATGGCTGGTATCGAACAGTAACTTGAAGTTTTCGTGATTGACTGCCTCCACAACCTGCCGGACCTCGGATGGCTTGTTGAGCCAGAAGCCAGGTTCGAACTCCCACACCATACGGATGCCAGCCCTGGCTGCTTCTTCAGCCGCCAGGTGCCATGTTGTTACCAGACGGGTAAAGCGTGTCTCGTATTCGATGGGCGGTCGAGGTAAAGGAGGGCTGACCGTGTCGACGCGTAATAAATCGATGCCACAATAGGTGCAGAATCGTAAACTCTTGCGGAAAACGTGCAGATACGCTTCTGAACTAACCTCCGCTGGAGGAATATCGGCAAAGGGAGGAGCATACCCGGATATGCCCAGGCCATACCCCTCGATCTCCTTCAACAGCTCCTTGCACTTCGAGGGCGTGTCATAATCATCCGGATGAGGGTGGGGACGGAACCCATTGATTTCTACGCCATCGTATCCTGCTTCAGCAATATATTGGAGTACACGCGAGAACGACCATGGGTTTTTTAAAAACGACCCGAAGGAAAAAGCCCAGCTTCCCAATGAAAGTTTAGGTTTGTTCATAGGCACATCCTTACTAAATATATTCGTTATTCTTCGGAGGCCACATGTTTAACATTAAAAGGGTGACCTCTCACGATTTTATAAACGTAAGCATGCTCGCATGGCTTTAGAGCCGTTGGCTGAATCTTCAGGCCGTCAGGCCCCAATGACCACTCCAGGGGTGCCTCGACCCCTAACAGGTGCACGGATCTGATCTCCGCAGGATATAGGTTTTTAAATGATTGGATTGTTAGTTGTTCCTTGGGCCAGCCCAGGCAAATTGCATAGAGCACATCATCCTTTGCCGTGAAGCGGATGTCCTGGGCGGTGTACTTTACTTCCTGATCCTCCATAAAATAACCCGCCTTGGTCATCCGGGTTGGACCTTCACCATATATCATCCAGGGAGTCGTGCCAAAAATGGCCTCGCCGTTGATTTCCAGCCACTTTCCCATGCCTCCCAAAAGTTCTTTTGCTTGTTTTGGGATTTTCCCGTCCGGTTTCGGACCCACGTTCAAAAGCAAATAACCGTTTTTACTGACGTTGTCGATAAGGTAGTGAATGAGGGTGCTCAGCGATTTGTATTTTGCTTCTTTCATATAACCCCAGCCGTGACCGTCGTCTACCGTGGTATCGGTGATCCAGTCGTGGTAGGTCTGAGTGTCGAAGCGTCCCAGTTCCAGGTCCACCACCCCAGCGCCTGGGACGAGATGGTTCCATTTATAGGTCACGACTACTTCCTGACCCCATTCGAGCGCTTTATTATAGAAATAGGCCAGCATCTCACGCTTGTAATGCTCCTGGATCCAACGGATACCGTAATCAAACCAGAGCAGATCGGGATGGTAATTATCAATGACCTCCTTCGTCTTTCCGAGCCACTTGTCCAGAAATTCATGACCGGGTTTATCTTGAACATCCCCCTGTAATTCCCACTCTTGTGGCACCTTCCCTGCAACGGATTTTTGCTGCGCCCACTCTTGATTGTGTAATTCTCCGTACAGGCCAGAATATCGGGCGTCCGCTGTGTCAAATTCTACACGCCAGTGGGGGAAGAACCACCAATTCTCGGCGTGGTGCAGGGCGACCATGAAGCGCATGCCCTGCCTGCGGATCGCTCTCTCCAGCTCGTTGAGCACATTTCGCCGGGGGCCCATCTTGGCCGCATTCCACTCGGAGTACTGCGTGTCCCACATCGCAAAGCCATCGTGGTGCTCGCCCACCGGTCCGGCGAACTGCGCGCCGGCTCGCCTGAATAATTCAGCCCACTCATCAGGGTCGAACTTCTCGGCCGTGAACATGGGGATAAAATCCTTGTAGCCGAATTTGGAAGGGTGTCCGTAGGTTTTGAGGTGATACTCGTACTGCGGCGTCCCCTCGCGGTACATATGGTAGGGGTACCAGGTTACGTTGGGGCCATAGGCCGGAACGGAATACACTCCCCAGTGGGTGTAGATACCAAACTTGGCGTCTTGAAACCATTGTGGGGTTTGGTGAGTCCTGAGCGAGTTCCAGGTTGGCTGGTATAGTTTCTCCAACTCTATCTCCTTGTGATGTGGAGTTCGATCTGTTGGCGCCAGTTACAGTTCACCGTTATAAGATTATGTGTCATGTGACATTTTCAACCTTGCAAGAATCGCGCTGTGGCATCATTGAACTGCCTGAGATCTTCCCAATGGTGAATATGACCCCGGCCAGGGAAAACGAGCATCTCCGAGTTGGGCATCCGCTCATGCATCTCCGCTGTCAGCCGCAGGGGTGTGAAGATGTCGGCTTCCCCAACTGTCATAAGTGCTGGAACGGTTATCCTACCTAGGCGATCGTACGCATAGTGGGTACTACACGCATCGCACTGGGCTTTAAAGGCGTGCAGAGGCATATAGGTATTTTGTGCCTGTTTTTGATCTTCGAGCATCTTTTCGAATTGTTCTTCGTAATAGGATGCTGAGGCAATCCAAAGCTGTAGGAGCTGAGTAAAATCGGCAGGCGAAGCAATTGCGCGGATCTCTTTAAAATGATTGAAAACAGTTTGGGTGTACTTGTCGCAGCGCGACCAGGAGCTTATGAGAACCAGGCTGTGAACCTTGTGCGGGTAGGAAAGTGCCAGTTCCTGAGCTATGGCGCTGCCCATAGAGAGGCCGGCGACTCGTGCCTTCTCGATACCCAATACTTGCATCAAACCGGCTGTGTCGTCCGCCATCATTTTCGTGGTGTAAGGACCTTCCGGCTTATCGGAGTCACCGGCACCCCGATTATCGATCAGGATACAACGGAAGAACTGCTCGTAATAGGCTACATGATCCTCCCACAGACTGCCTGGAGCTCCCAACCCCATGATTAATATCAGAGGATCGCCGTTGCCCCGTTCTGTGTAATGAAGCGCGATTCCATTTACATTAACGTTTGGCATATGCCTTCCTTTGCTTTTCTGCAATACGCGCTGAGTTGTCAGTCTAATTGATGTTCTAATGAATAATCGATGGTGATAGGTATGGAATGTTTATTCTGGCAACTGACCGGTAATCTCCATGACGAGGTCGCGTAGATAAATAAATGCCTCTGCGCAGTATCGCGGCAGGTTTTCCGGGTCTGCCACCTCTAACTCGACGGCAAGAGCTCCTTCATAGCCAATGACATGCAACTCTTCGATGTAACCATGCAGGTCGACCTCTCCGGCACCCAAGGGTACGGATTGATTTCCAATATGATCTTTGACATGAAAGTTATAAATCCGCTCGGGAAAACGCTGGATCAGGCGTTTCCAATCCACACCTGCAGAATGGAAATGCCCGGAATCGAGCGTGATCCCAACCTGTGAGGACTCAATCTGGCCAAAGATGACTTCATAATCCTCGATATTCTGAATTTGGGAACCGTAATGCGGCTCCAAGGCCAGCTTAACCGGGAAATGCTCGATCAATGGCAGAAGTTCCTTAATCCCTGCGATTGTTGGTTCGAGGCCTCCTTCCTTGCGCGGGCGACCGGTAATGACCACCAAAGGGCTTCCCATTCTCTCTGCCACCTCAAAAAGCTGGGCTCTGTATATGGCAGCTCCTTGAGCGTCTGCGATCGACTCAGTTGGAATCGCTGCCCCATGCACTTCTGTACAGCGCTCTAGACCCGCCTTGGTTGCGCAGTCATTCAGATAATCAATGTTTGCCCAGCGCGTCATCCCTGGCCACCAGAAGAGTGGGCTTTGGGCGCCCCATGCCTTGTACCCGGCCTTGGGTGCATGCCTGAAGCACTCGGTAATCTCTTCTTTTCCTGGTATCCTCAGCGAACAGGTCGTGCATGAAAGAAGAAAGCGGCTCATTGATCAGTCCTTGTACTCATTCCCACGGGTGAACTACGACTTTTGCGCATTGACCGATGGCCAACATCTCAAATCCCTCCTGGATACGACTCATGGGGATGGCATGACTCACGAGCAGCTCAATCAATGGCGATTGTTGTATAACTTGCATCACTTTTGGAAAATCTGTTGTGTTATAAAGCCAGGAACCGACCAATGTCAGACCTTTGCGAATCAGGTCGGGACTGGCTTGTATGACCAACGGGTCGTTGGATTCACCAATAAAAGCAATCCTGCCTCTTCGGCATGTTGCATCGAGGCAGAGTCTCTGTGATTCTACCTTACCGGAGCAATCCAGGGCGCAAGTCACCCCTCTTCCTTCGGCAAATCCCCGAATTTTTCTTCCGAGTTCTGGCTCGCCAGGATCGAAAACGACCCCTGCTCCCATTTGTAAAGCCCGGTTTCTTCTCCAGGCGACAGGTTCTACCCCAATGACGCGTGCATTTCTAAAACGGGCATTCACCACCGCGCCCAGGCCTACCGGCCCGAGCCCGCTAATGAGGACAGTATCTGAGGCGCTGATACCAATGGCCTGGAAAGCACCGAAAGAAGCGCCAATTCCGTCTATTGCCATGCTGGCATGCTCATAAGATACGCCGTCCGGTATGAGCATTAGACGCCAGTTCGGTGCAAGGGTGTATTGAGCGAATGTACCCTTGCCATGCTTTGTTCCTGTGAATTCCTCGAAATCATAGTTGTTTTCGCAGTAAATGGAATCCCCCGCCATACACAGAGCACATCTTCCACATGGATATTGGGGCAGGATGACAACCCGATCGCCGACTTTGACAGGACCAGGCTGTGCTACCGCCACGACCTCTCCCGCTCCTTCATGGCCTCCTAATTGCAATTCACGCCCAAGCAGATATGATTTATATTCCGTACATAAGGCCGAGGCGTGGACCTTGACTACTACCCAATCCTCCTTGGGCTGGGGATCGGGAACCTCGATCAGGCCGGCTTGGCGTTCACCTAGTATGACAGCCTTTTTCATAATACCGACTCCGTTGGATTGAGTCCTACGGGGAAGAGGATAAAAATTCTTGCATAAACCCGGTATTTAAACGTTTATATAAACGTTTAAATGATTTTAGCACACCATTTAGCGAAAGTCAACCGCGAGACTGATGTTCAGATCATTTTATCGGCTATGTTGGAAAGCCGGGGGTGACTGAGCCTCCAACAACCCTCGGATGATCTCTGTTGCTTTCTGGGCTAACTTGTCGTCGTCAAACAGGTATCGCATTAATTCATATAAGTTGGTAAACTTAAGCATGGAGGTCTCCACTTGAGTGGTGGAGGAGTTGCACGAGTTTTATGCGGTGACGATCCGACCCATCCTGGAAGCCTTCCCCGGCGCCAGGGTAGGGGGACCTTGCCCGGCCGATAG
>Ga0105152_10000505_pt1 | contig 11698 bp, 9 predicted proteins | sample LakBais05cmmetaG_FD_81534 | JGI IMG/M metagenome (GOLD analysis project Ga0105152, IMG submission 81534) | Lake sediment microbial communities from Lake Baikal, Russia to study Microbial Dark Matter (Phase II) - Lake Baikal sediment 0-5 cm | ecosystem: Environmental > Aquatic > Freshwater > Lake...
GCTTTCAAGCTCCTCTTCGCTCAAGCCCTCCGGAAGCGGCCAGCTCAATCCCGCCTCCGCCGCTCGTCCCAAATACTCCCGCACCGTCTCCTTGCCGATAAGACACGATCGGGCGATCGCCCGACAACTCAGCCCCGCGGCTTTCAACCGCAAGGCTTCTTTGATTTTTCGCATGGATAACCTCTTTCGGGCCATTTGCGCCTCCTTTTAAAGGAGATATCTTGGCCCATTTCGGAATAGTTATCCAGCGTCGCTTCACATTCCGGTCCCGTCCAAAAAGTGGCCGGATTCAACCGGAATCGGTGGCCGCTTTGAACCGGAATCACTGGCCGCTTTCGACCGGAATATACACTTCAACCCTTTTGTTCTCAGGCAGTTCCAGATTTTCACATCTTGTGGATTTCGATTCTGCATAAAAACGGTGCACTTGTGGATAACGCGAACCGGTTTATTTTATGCAGCCGAGTTTAAAAAGCGTTTTCAATCTGCGAAGACGGAGAATAAAAAAAAGGCCCCAAGGATCGAGCGCGCTCCTTAGGGCCTTCGATATAGAGGCTAAAAGAGTATCCGTATCTACAGTCCTTTGCTCATCGCCCCCAGGAAGTCCTGGTTCGTCTTCATCTTCCCCAGCTTCTCATTGAGGAGTTCCATGGCTTCGACCTCGCCTAGCTGGCTGAGGACCTTCCGCAGGATCCAGATCCGGTTGAGGTCGTCGGCCTCGATCAGCAGCTCTTCCTTGCGGGTTCCGGACCGGGAGATGTCGATGGCCGGAAATAGACGTTTGTCGACAAGGCGCCGATCGAGGTTGATCTCCATGTTGCCCGTTCCCTTGAACTCTTCGAAGATGACCTCGTCCATCCGGCTTCCGGTGTCGACGAGGGCCGTGGCCATAATGGTCAAGCTGCCGCCTTCTTCGACCTTTCGGGCCGCGCCAAAAAATTTTTTGGGCTTGTTCAGAGCGTTGGCGTCGATGCCGCCCGAGAGGACCTTGCCCGAGGGAGGTATGATGGCATTGTGCGCCCTGGCCAGCCGGGTGATCGAGTCCAGGAGGACGACGACGTCACGTTTGATCTCGACAAGCCTTTTGGCCTTTTCCAGGACGATATTGGCGACCTGGGCGTTCCGGAAAGGCGGCTCATCGAACGTGGACGCCACGACTTCTCCCGAGCAGCTTCGCTTGAAGTCCGTGACTTCCTCGGGCCGCTCGGCGATGAGCAGGACGATGAGGAAGACCTCGGGGTGGTTCTTCTCGACAGACTTGGCAATTGTCTTGAGCAGGGTCGTCTTCCCGGCCCTGGGGGGAGAAACGATGAGCCCCCTCTGGCCCTTGCCTATGGGAGTCAGGAGCTCCATGATCCGGGCGTTCATGTTCTTGGGGTTTCCGTCCTGGAGCTTGATCATTTCGAAGGGATAAAGCGGCGTCAAACTGTCGAAATGAACGTTGTGCCGGGTATCGATGATGACGTCGGGGTGGAGGAAATTTACGGCCTCGATCTTGATCAGGGCAAAATATTTCTCGCCGTTCTTAGGCGCCCGAACGACGCCGGAAATAGTGTCCCCCGTCCTGAGTTGGAACTTCCGGATCTGCGACGGCGAGACGTAAATGTCGTCCTGGCTCGGAAGATAGCTGAATTCCGGGGCCCTCAGGAACCCGAACCCGTCCTCGAGGCATTCGAGGACCCCCTCCGAGAAAAGCAGCCCCTGCTTTTTGGCCTGGGCCTCAAGAATCTTGAAGGTGAGAGTGTGCTTATTGGCGGCCTCAACCTCTTCCTCGGCAAGGCCCAGGGTCACGCCGAGCTTCTTGAGGGCCGGAACATCCTTTTCTTCCAGGTCGACAAGATTGTACTCTTTCATTATTTACCTCTCTGCAAATTGATTTGATCAAAAAATCTATCTGGTCAAGAACTCAGTTCGTCAGCGGCGGTTCCTTCGGAGGCGTCTGCCCTCCCCCGACAGCGCCGCCCGAAAGCCCTTCATCAAGGGTCACCACGCTCGCGCCTTCCTTGCTTTTGGGCTGTTTTTGGGGCAGAGGACGCGTCAGGACGATCTTCATGACCTCGTCCATGGTTTCGACCAGGTGGATCTGCATGTTCTGCCTGATGATCTTAGGCAGGTCCTTGAGGTCTGGCTTGTTGTCCAGGGGCAGAACGGCCGTCCGGATGCCCTCCCGGTACGCGGCCAGAAGCTTTTCCTTGATGCCGCCCACCGCCAGGACCTTGCCTTTGAGGGTGATCTCCCCGCTCATGGCCACCTTTTTATTCACCGGTATCTCGGTCAGGAGGGAGATGATGGCCGTGGCGATGGTGATGCCCGCGGATGGCCCTTCCTTGGGTATGGCGCCTTCGGGAACGTGGACGTGGATGTCGAAGTTCTTGTGCAGGTCCGTGGCGATGTTCAGTTCATAGATCTTGCCGCGGACGAAGCTGAAGGCGGTCTGGGCCGACTCCTGCATGATCTCTCCGAGCTGCCCGGTCAAAGTGAAATTCCCCTTGCCGTAGATCTTGGTGGCCTCGAAGGTCAACATCTCCCCGCCGAATTCCGTCCAAGCCATTCCCAGGGAGACCCCCACCTCATCCCGCTTGTCGATCTCGGAACGGCGGAACTTCGGGACTCCCAAATAGGCTTCAAGGTTCTTCGGAGTGATCTTTTCCTTGTGGTCCCTCCCCTGGAGGACGACCTTCTTGACAACCTTGCGGCAGGCCGTGGTGATCTCCCGCTCCAGGTTCCGGACGCCGGCTTCCCGGGTGTACTCGCGGATCAGCTTGAGCATAGCCGGGTCGGTGATCCTGAGATTCTTATCCGTCAACCCGTGAGACTTCATCTGCTTGGGAAGGAGGAACCGCTTGGCGATCTCGAGTTTTTCTTGCTCGGTGTATCCGGGGATCCGGATGATCTCCATACGGTCGATGAGTGGTCTGGGGATTGAGTCCAGCATGTTGGCCGTGACAATGAACATAACCTGGGAAAGGTCGAAGTCGGTGTCGATATAATGGTCCAGGAACGTGTTATTTTGTTCCGGGTCAAGGACTTCCATGAGAGCCGAGGCGGGGTCGCCCCGGAAGTCCATGCTCATCTTGTCCACTTCATCCAGAAGGAAGACGGGGTTCTTTGTCCCGGCCCTCTTGATCATCTGGATGATGCGACCGGGATAGGCTCCGATGTAAGTCCGCCTGTGGCCCCGGATCTCAGCTTCGTCCCGGACCCCGCCCAGGGAGAGACGGACGAACTTCCGTCCCATCGCCCGGGCAATGGACTTGCCCAGGGAGCTCTTGCCCACCCCCGGGGGGCCCAGGAAACCGAGGATGACGCCCTTGGGATTCTTGACCAGCTTCCGGATGGACAGGTACTCGAGGACTCTTTCCTTGACCTTCTCGAGGCCGTGGTGGTCCTCGTTGAGGATGATCTCGGCCCCCCTAAGGTCCCTCTTTTCTCTCGACTTGTGGACCCAAGGCAGGGAAAGCAGCCAGTCCAGGTAGTTCCGGCTGACCGTGGCCTCCGCGGACATGGGGGGCATGGCCTCAAGCCGCTCGATCTCCTTATAGGCCTTCTCCTCCGCGTCCTGGGGCATCTTGGCCTTGGCGACTTTCTGTCGCAGCTCTTCGATCTCGGTCGGCTGCTCTTCCTTCCGGGATCCCCCCATGCCGGCCGGGAAATTCTTTTGTCCGAGATCCTTGAGCGGCGGCCGGCGCCTCCCCTGTTTTTGGCCGTCCCTCTGGTAGGTGGAGTGGATCTTCAGGATCTCGTTCTCCAGGACATAGTTCAGGCGCCTCAAACGCTCTATGCTGTTGATCGTCTCGAGGAGGTTTTGTTTCTCGTCGAGGGGCAAGTAAAGGTGGGAGGCGATGATGTCGGCGATGCGGTCAGCCGTGTTCTCCCTGAGGGCCGGGATGATGGAGTCGAGGTTCGCGTTCTGGTTGAGTTTCAGATACTCCTCGAAGAGGGACAGGACCCTTTTGAGAAGCTCCTTGGCATCCTGGGTGTGGTCCTCGGCCTCCTTGAGCACTTTGGCCAGGATCTGGTAATAGGGGTAGGTGCTGAGATATTCGACGATCCTCGCCCGGCTTTTGCCCTCCACGATGACCTTCATGTTCTTCTCGTCGGTTTTGACCGTGCGGATGATCTTGGCCGTCACGCCCATGGAGTAGATGTCCCGGGGCGTGGGGTTGTCGATCGAGGCATCCATCTGGGCGCAGAGGAAAATCATCTTGTCTTTTTCGGCGGCCTTTTCCAGGGCCTGGATGGAGGACGGTCTCCCGACGATGAAGGGCACCAAGGTGGCTGGGAAGACCACCAGGTCCCGGAGCGGGATCAGGGGGATGTTCCGGATGACTTCGTTGTGTTCAGTTTCCGGCATAGGTCATGTTCCGATCGCCTCGCTGAATTTTTCGAAGCTGAGTTCGTTTTTTTCGACCATTTTCCGGGTGACCTCGATCGCCCGGACCTTTTTGTTCGAGGGCAGGTTGAAGCGTAAGCTTGTCATTCTATTATAGCCTGTCCGAGTAAAAAGTCAACTGTCTTCCGGAAGAGGATGTTCTCTTCAAGGTCTCCCCTCTTCCCATCCTTGTCCACCGTTTCGACCACCTTTTCAAGAGGAACATTATTGGCCTGCGCCAACCCCTTCATTTCCTCTTCGATCTCCGCGTTGGTGACCGTGATCGCTTCCTTCTCGGCAATCCTGGTCAGGATGAGGTTGTTCTTGATGTTCCGCTCCGCCTGTTTCCTGCCCTCGGCGGCCAGGTGCTCGGCCTGGCCCTTTCCCAGCTGGGTTTGCGGGGTGCTGCTCAGGATCCGCCTGAGGACGGCCAGGGTCTCATCCTCGACCAGGCTTTCCGGAAGCTCGACGGTCACCCCCGCCGAGATCTTTTCCAGCAGTTCGGAGGCCGCCTTGTTCCGGCCGGAGCTCTCTTTGGAGGCGAGGAGCCGGGCCCGGACCTTTTCCCTCAGGTCCTCCAGCCCCTGGTAATCGCCAAGGGTCTTGGCCAGGTCGTCGTTCAGGGGCGGAACCTTTTTTTCCTTAATGGACTGCACTTTGATCCGGTACTCGACATTTTTTCCGACCAGCTTCTTGTTGGCGTGGTCCTTAGGATAGGTCACGGAAAACGTCTTTCCCTCGCCGGCCTTCAAGCCGGAGAGGTTTTCGTTGAGGAACGGCTCATTCTCGGCATGGCCGGCCAGGACGACTGTTTTTTCGACAGGGAAGGTCTTTTTCGTCATCAGGTCCCGGCCCTGGAGCTCGACGACGACATAGTCCCCGTCCGTCACTCCCCTGCCCTCCATAGGCACGTATTCGGCCGCCCTCTGCCTCAGATCCTCGAGGGCCTGCTCGATCTCCTTGTTCTCGACGGCCGCTTCGCGGCGTGCCAACCGGACCTTCTTGTAGACCGGCAGTTCAAACTCGGGCAGGATATCGAAAGCTACGCGGGCGTGCAGGGTCCGGTTCTCTTCGAAATGGGCGTCCAGGATGACCGGGACGCTGACCGGTCGCAGTCCGCTCGCCTTCAACTCCTCACCGAGGGTCTTGGGGATAAGGGAATCCATGACATCCTTCTGGATCTCGGCAAAGAACATCCTTTGGACGAGGTCTTTGGGGGCTTTTCCCATCCGGAAACCGGCCAACTTCGCCTTGGACGCGATTCCCGCGAGGATCTTATCAAACTCCTCTCCAACCGCGGCGGGGGGGACATCGAGGTTCAACTCCCGGCGGGTGGGGCTCACGATCTTGATCTTTTCTTGGCCTGCGTTGTTCATAGGTCAGTCCCTTCTTTCAAGTCCTGTTCGTCCCTCGTTCCGCCCCGCGGGGCCCGACGGCGGGTAATCCTGAGCGAGGGAAATGGGCAGAGCGGGGTTCGAACCCGCACTCCTTCATCAGGAACTAGGTCCTAAGCCTAGTGCGTCTGCCAATTCCGCCACCTGCCCGTATCTTCGCACTTATCAGGAATTGACAATGACTCTGGCGGGGGCCTACGGTGAATTGATCAATAAATTTACCATAAACCGGGCCCTATTGTCAATTTTATCTCAGGAGTTTCTTCAGCTTGCCGGCAAGTTCCGGGTTGAGGCCCAGGAGGGTCTTGTAGACCTCCGTCGCGCTGTAGTTGTCCTTCAGGTTGAGGTAGACGATGGCCAGGTTGTAATAGGCCACGGCATTGTCGGGCTTGAGCTCGATACTTTTTCTCAGGGGCTCCAAGGCGGCCTCGAAGTTCTTGAGCATCATGTAGGCGACGCCGATGTTGAGCCAGCCCACCGGGTCCTCGGGCATGAATTCCGCGTACTTCTGGAACCCCTCGACCGCCTCCTTGTATTTATTAGCCAGGGAATAGCTGTATCCGATATTGTACAAGGCGGAGGCATAGCCCGGCTTGAGGGCCAAGGCGTCCTTGAAGGCCCCGACCGCCTCATCATATCGCTGGAGCTTGAGGAACATGATCCCCAGGTTGAAGAAGGCCAGCTCGTTCTTGGGATTGAATTCAATGATCTTCCTGGCGGCTTCGATGGCCTTATCATATTGCCCGGCCTCATCGTACATCGTGATGATCTTCCCGTAGTACGTGGTGGCCCCCTCGGGATTGATCCCGGAAAGGGCCTTGTAGGTCTCCTCGGCCATGTCCAACCGGCGGGTCCGCGTATAGGCCTCGGCGAGCTTGAAGTTCGTCTTCACGTCGTTGGGCTGGAGCTTTTGGGCTTCCTGAAGGGCGGATACGGCCGCGTCCAACTCGTTCGTCTCCATCCGGCACAGCCCGAGCCGCAGATAGCCGTACCAGGGGTTGTCCGGTTTCAGACTGATGTATTTCTCGTAAGCCTCGGCGGCCTGGGCGAAGTCCTTGGCCTCTTCCCGGGCCGTGCCGAGGTCGTTATAGGCTTCCTTCCGGTTCGGGTCCAGGGCGACGGTCCTCTCCAGGGGCCCGATGGCGTCGCTGAAGCGCTGCATCCTGAGATAGATGGACCCGAGGCCATGGTGGGCGTCGATACGGTAGGCGTCCAGTTCAATGACCTTTTTGTAAGCCGCGGCAGCGGCGTTATAATCCCTTTGCGCTGAATAGACGTTAGCCAGGAGGCTGTGGGCAACGATCAGGGACGGATCGAGCTTGACGGCCGTTTCCAGATAGACGCGGGCCGTCGTCGTATCGTCCATCATGGCCGCCAGCCGGCCGGCCAGGTAAGCCCCTTCGAGGGAGGAGAAATAGTCCTCGCGAGCGGAATCCTTGAGGGAAACGATCTTGCCCGCCAGGGGCGGGTTCTGGAAAAGGTTCGACGGAATGATGCACCGCAATCCCTTGACCATCACCATGACCATGCCCACGACTTTTCCGTTAATGTCGAAAACCGGGGCGCCCGTGAAGGAGTCAGGGATGGCTAGGGAGACCTCCATGAATTTCTGGTCCGGCGCCAGTTCGAGGAACCTCCGGATGGTCCCTTCGGAAGGCACCAGCTGGCCGGTTTCGTTGGCGCCGATGGCGAATATCCTGGCGCCCTGAGCAAGCCCCTCCGGGCCGCCCGCGGCCAGGGCCTGGACCTTGCCCTTGAGCTTCAGGAATGCGATATCGTAGGGCTTGGAAACGGCCATGATCCCTTCGACCTTGATCTTTTTGCCCTTCGCAGTAACCGCCTCGGCGTCGAAGGCCCTGCCGACAAGATGATAGCTCGCGGCCACCACGCCTTCGGCGACCGCAAAGGCCGTGCCCTTGGCAAGTTCCTGTTTGTCCTCGCCATAAATGATGAGCGTGACGACGTTCGGGCTGTTCTGGCTGAAGATCCTGGTCGCTTCTTCCGTCTGCGCCGGGACCGCCTTCGGAATGACCAACAAACCCGCCACCAGGAGAATCCCCATCGACTTCCCAGATTTCATCTTTGACCTCCTTTATGAAGAAAGCCGCAAACCCATGCTTGCTTTAACTTTACTCACCCGGACTTGCGCTGTCAACAAAAGGCATCATTGACAAACGAATGTTCGTCTAGTAGCGTTGAATCGGCATGTGGACGAAACGCCTTCCGGCCGTCATTCTCATCGTCGTGCTCCTTATGCTGACGGGCTTGTTCCTTTGGAAGGGCCAGAAGGGCATGGTCGACTTCGAGGTCAACAACACGGCCGGCAAAAGGATCCGGGCCGGAGAGACGCTCTACCGGCAGGAGGACGGCCATTACCAATTCAAGTACCCTCCTTTCGCCGCTTTCCTTTACGTTCCGGTGTCCTTTTTGCCGCTCGCGGCGGCCAAATTCGCCTGGTTTCTCCTCGTCCTCGGTTCTTCGGTCCTGGTCTTCCAATTATCCTACGGCCTCGTCCGCCCGGAGACGAAGAAGGCCTGGGTCCTGCGCATCTTCCCACCGCTCATCCTGGCCAAGTTCTTCCTGCGGGAACTCCAGCTCGGCCAGATCAATGCCCTGATCACGGCCCTGCTCCTCCTCATGGTCACCGTTCTGATCAAGAATGAGGACCGTCCCGGGGGCGCCCGCGAAGGTTGGGCGGGGGCCCTGTGGGGCGCGTCTTCCGCCCTGAAACCTTACGCGTTGATCTTTCTCCCTTACTGGGTCCTTAAAAAAAAATGGCTGGTCCTCGCCGGGGGCGTCTTCGTGCTCGTCCTGGCCTTCCTCGGGCCGGCCATATATTACGGGCCTTCCGGGAACATCCAGGTCCACGGAGAATGGTTGGATTCGCTGTCGCGGTCGACGCCCGCCCTCTTGGGCACGCAGGACAACGTCTCGCTTATCGCCCTGTTCACGAAATGGACGGGCCGGCCCCAACTCGCGCGCACCCTCTACCTTGCGACCGTGGCCATGCTCGCGCTCGTCTTCCTGTTTCTTATGATCCGCGGGCGGAGCATCCCTCGGGGCATCGTCCTCGAGTCGGCGCTTCTCCTGACCCTTATCCCGATCGTTTCGCCGCTCGGTTGGGATTACACCCTGCTTTCATCCATGCCGGCGGTCATGCTCGTCCTGAACGACTTCGACGCCTTTTCCAGGCCGGCCAGAGCCCTCCTCATCCTGGACTTAGCCGTAGTCGGCTTGTCTGCCTACGATCTCATGGGGCGGGCCCTTTACACCAAATTCATGGCCCTTTCTATCATCACGGTTAATTTCCTCGTCCTCGCCGCTTTTCTGGCGTGGCTTCGACTGAAGGGCCGAGCCTGAAAGAGGAAACCAGAGGATAGGAGCGCCGGACATGAAAAAGGGCCCGAACACAGTCCTGATGACCTGGCTCCTGGTGCTCCTCGGCGGCCTCTTGTGGAACGCCGCCCTCTTCGCCGCCCCGCTGCTGAGGCAAGAAGCGCCCGTCGTCTCAGCGATGATCTACGCAGCCTTTTCCCCCGTCTGCCACCAGATCCCGGAACGCAGTTTCTTCTTTCGCGGATTTCCCCTGGCCGTCTGCGGCCGCTGTCTCGGAATCTATCTCGGCTTTTCGGCAGGGACGATCCTCTACCCTTTCCTCCGCCGGTTCTCAAGGCCATTCCTGCCCGCGACATCGATCTTCGTTCTCGTCAGTCTGCCTATCGGCCTCGACACGGCCGGCAACTTTCTGGGCCTTTGGGCCAGCCCGATCGGGCTCCGCCTCGCGGCCGGTCTGGTCTGGGGATCGGTCCTTCCCTTTTATTTGATCACAGGGCTCTACGAGGTCCTTCGGCTCTTTGGCGGGAATTTCCGCTTGAAATCGCCGGGGCAAACGAAATAGAATGGTTTGACCAAGGAAACGGACCAATGAACGACCATAAGCCCAACATGCTCGCGCCCGCGCTCATCGGGGGCGCGGTCGCCGGTGTCCTCTCGGGCATTCCCTTCCTGAACTGCTTCTGTTGTCTCTGGATCATCGGCGGGGCCGTCCTGGCCTCGTACCTGCTGGCCAAGGATTCACCCGTCTCCCTCACCTCAGGCGACGGGGCCATCGTCGGGGCGCTCGCCGGGATCTCGGCCGCCGTCGTCGATTCCCTCGTCGGCATCCCCCTCCACGGACTCAACGTGGCCGTGATGCGCCGGATGATGGAGCGTCTGTCGGAGTTCGCCGATGAGATGCCCTCCGGCTGGGAAAACTGGCTCGACCGGACGGGAGGAGGGGTTTCAATCGCCATGTTCTTCATGGGACTCTTCATTTCCGCGGCCGTCTTTGCCGCTTTGGGGGCCTTGGGAGGGATCATCGGCACGTCCTTGTTCGGAAAAAAGAAGGCCCAAGGAGCCGAAATTGCGCATTAAAACCCAGGTGATCGTCAATCCTGAATCCAATCAGGGCCGGACGCGCAAAAGGTGGACCGAGATCAAGGAGGGTCTGCGCCACTTCATCAAGGAGTTCCGGTACGATTTCACCGAGAAACCCCTCCAGGCCACGGAGATCGCCCGAGAGGCCATCAAGGGCGGGTCCGAGCTCATCATCGGCGTCGGCGGCGATGGGACAATGAACGAGATCGCCAACGGCTTCTACGAGGACAAGCGGATCATCAACCCCGAGACGAGCCTGGGGATCGTCCCCTCCGGGACGGGGTGCGATTTCACCCGGAGCTTGAACATTCCCAACGGACTGAAGAACGCCCTCAAGGTCATCACCGAGGCCCCATCCGCGAGAATCGACGTAGGCCGGGTGAGCTTCCAGGGGCCTTCGGGCCAGCCCATGGGAAGGTTCTTCCTCAACATCGCCGACTTCGGGGTCGGCGGCGAGGTCGTCAAGAAGGTCAACGACCGCCGTCTGGAACGGAAGGCATCGTCCTATGTCCGGTGCCTGATCTCGACCATGATCCAATATCGGAACAAAAGGCTGCGGATCCGGGTCGACGGAAGCGAGCTGCCGGAAGAGGACTACCTGATCGGCGTCGTGGCCAACGGCCGGGTCTTCGGCAAGGGCATGAAGGTCGCCCCTCAGGCCCGGCTGGATGATGGCCTCTTTGACATCGTCCTCGTCAAGGGCATGAGGTTCCTCGAGTTCTGCCGCCACGGCTGGAAGCTCATCAACGGCAGCCACCTTTCCCACCCCAAGATTAGTCTCGTCCGCGGCAAGAGAATGGAAGCTTTCTGTCGTCCGGATGAAACCGTGCTCCTGGAGCTGGATGGAGAACAGTTGGGGACCCTGCCGGCTTCGTTCGAGGTCGTCCCTCGGAATATGCTCGTCAAAGGGTATCCGGCAGGCTAATTGGCCTTATTCAAGGCATACAACCGCGGATCGTTGGTGAGGACCAGGTTTCCGCTTCCGTCGTAGAACCTGTAGATGATGGTCCGCGTCCGGATGGTGGACTTCCGGTACGAGGCTTGGATCCGATTGATGTAGTCTCTTGTTTCCGGATAGGGAGGGATGCCTTTATATTTTTTCACGGCCTCCTGGCCGGCGTTGTAGGCGGCCAAGACAAAATTCGTCTTCCCTCCATAGAGCTTGATCAGGTCCTTCAGGTACTTGGTGCCGCCTTCGATGTTCTCTTCGGGGTCGTAAAAGTTATTGACCCCGTAGGCCTTGGCCGTGGCCGGCATGAGCTGCATGAGGCCCATGGCGCCCTTCACGGAGACGGCGAAACTGTCGTAATTGGATTCCGCCCGGATGATGGCATGGATGAGGTCAGGCTCTACACCATGTTTTTGGGCGACCTTCCGGACGACGTGGTCGTACGTCTTCCTGCCAATGTCCTGCGAGAAAGCGCAGAGAGAGAGGGCCCATCCCAGTGTCGCGACGATGGTTACGGTGATTCTTGCAGTTCTCATAAGGCCCTTTGACCTCAGCTTGCCAAAAAAC
>Ga0105152_10000506_pt1 | contig 11697 bp, 10 predicted proteins | sample LakBais05cmmetaG_FD_81534 | JGI IMG/M metagenome (GOLD analysis project Ga0105152, IMG submission 81534) | Lake sediment microbial communities from Lake Baikal, Russia to study Microbial Dark Matter (Phase II) - Lake Baikal sediment 0-5 cm | ecosystem: Environmental > Aquatic > Freshwater >...
GGAATTAACGCCTTGCCACCACAAACGACACTTTCCACAAATTCACATTCAGGGCATTTGCCGGCATAGTTTGCAACTGCCAGTTTAGTCCGCCGTCGCTGGTGAAATAGATCACACCTTTGGGAAGAGAAGTGGAGGCGGTAAACGTTTTAAAGCCGACCAGCCAGGCAATGTTGTCGTTCATGGCCGCCACTCCTTCCATCATATAGTTGATGTCCGTAAAAAGATGGGAGAAAAATATGCCGTTGGTAACAATGATGCGCGCGGCAACGCCGCCGCTGGAGAAGCCGTTGTTCTGGGCAATCCAGACTACATTGGCGGAACTTGCGCAGATATCATCAAAATCCGCAGTTCCGGAAATTGAGTCTGTGCTTTTGTTCCAGGAGCGACCACCGTTTGCCGTCCACCAGAGGTATCCTTCGGAATTCACCGCTGCCCACGCAACCAGCGAACTAAACGCCGAGATGCTTAGAGGCCCGTGACGGGGAAGTAAATCGGGGAGTTGTTCCCTCCACCAGGTAAGTCCGCCGTCGGGCGAGTGAATCACGCCCAAATCATAAGAGTTAACATCAACAATCCAGATATCCTGGCCCGTCACATCCATCCTGTTGACCTGTGTCATCGTAATTATGTGCCCGTCAACGTCTTTTACCTCGACAATATTCCAGCTTATGCCGCCGTCGGTGGTGTGCAGGACATCGCCTTGAATGCTTACTGCCCAAGCCTCGGTCGGACTTACGCCTTTGATGTTTTTGATTTGCAGCTTGGTTATAGGAATCGCTTGAATAGTCCAGGAAGCGCCTCCGTCTGCGGTATGAAGAATACCGCTATTAGGGTTGTCTATGTCTGAACTCATTGCCGCCCAGGCGACACTATGATTCACGGCGCTGATGTCATTGCCACGAAAACCTTCGCAGCCGACAGGCAGCGCCTGCAGTGTCCATGTTGCTCCGCCGTTGTCTGTTTTCAGAATTTTGACGGTGGAAATGCCAGCGTCTTCTGACCAACCAATGGCCCAGCCTGTGACCGGTGCGGCAGGCGCCGCGTTGTTGCCACAGGATATAATCGTAAGCAATAAACATATGAATAACAAACAAGGAATATTTATTTTCATAAATCAACCTTTACATTATTTGCATCATGAAATGGATTGTTAAATTCCTGTCACAATGGCGATTTCTTCCGAGGTCAGTTCATATAACTCATCCAATTTTTGCGGAGAGTTATAGTCACATAGAATCTTCTTATCCCCCAACAAATAACGATTGCAGATAAGAGAAGCACCATAAGCATCGGAAGAACCCCAACCTTCAAGCAGAGGTAAGCAAAGCCCACTGCCGGGAGCAGAATGATTCTCACAATCGTTTTCATGATCTCTCTGGTTCTTATGAAATCCGCTATGGGAGGGGATACTTTGTAGTACCAGTTGACAAAAGACTGGCCGACATGGTTTGTAAAGAGGAATTTGTCTCTAAAGTCTCTCAATATCTTCACAGACGGATCGAAGTATGAACCGAAAGCCGCAGTTGCAATAAAACAACCACCCCGACCACTCCCCTCAACACCAACACCACTGGACTTCAGTGAAAATGTAAGGGTATCATAAGTATACGGCGGGTAGAGTGTAACGTCCGTGTCAGTATCATTAACAACAGAGCCGATGAGAATCTCCTGCGCTGTTGCCGTGTTATTGGCCGGATCTACAGTGACCTTCAAATATCCCAGGTTCCTCGTTATTCCCTTCACATACGACACCGGAGGACCATTATTAACGCTGACAAGATCCGCAAATGCGCCCCCGGCATTACCGACGATGAAATAGGGGATCCCCTTAACCGAATACCTCTGGTAGGTATGGGTATGGCCCGCAAAAGTCGCGCTGATGGGGTAGGCATGATACAGGTCTTCCCATGGTTGAAGGTTAGGATTATTCGTGGGGTCGAAATAATCCCAGATGGGGTGGTGATGAATGGTAAATACCCCTGTCATATTATCTTTCAGAAGTCCCTCGAGCCAGGGCGCCTGGCTCTGGGCAAGAGCCAGGGAAGTATGCGGATCTTCACCAGTTAGAGGATCCGGGCTTGCAAGAATGATAAACCGGATACCGGCACAGTCAAAGGAATAGTTCAGTGCCCCGCCCGGGGGTATATCGAAGGACCAATGGTATTGATCGGCGGCAGTGGGTGTGTCCATTCCAGAATTATGATATTCATGGTTTCCAATTGTGGTAAAAATGGCGAATTTCGCGAGCATCACGTCGGCTGCCCCGAAATATTGGGCCCATTGGTCCTGAGAATCATGCCCGGGATAATCCCCACCGTCGAGGATAAAAAGCACATCCGTTTCATTTTTAGCAATGGCATCCGCTACGTATTGAAACCGTCCCTCCTGAGCATGTGTATCACTGATGACAATAAAGGTAAATGGACCGCTGACCGGCATCGTCCGAAACGTGCGCACGCTGAATACGTGTGGCGTGGCGTCTGAAGTTGTCACCCTATAGGTATACGATGTGTCTGGTTCAAGATCGGTAAGCTGTACATGTTGATAGGCGTTTTCTATATGAGATACTTTCGTTTTATCAAAGTGAGTATGTTCGTTATAATAACTCGTCGTGGCATATTCTACTTCGCCCGCTTTAGTGCCTGATCCGTGCCAATTTATGGTCGCGGAATTTATCGTGGTTTTTGTTACCCACGGATTCCAATAAAGCACCGGCGCATCCACTGCGTCCGCAATGACCGGAATAATAAAGAATAGGCAGAAAAATATCAATGCCAGTAAATATCTGCACGGCTTTACTGATAGGAAATTTGATTGACGTGGGAGAACGTAGTGTGGATGGCGGGCGTTCCTGTAGAGTCGTACGGCGGCGTCAAGACTTGCAACTGTGCTGTTTCTGCTGATAGACATGGTATAACCTCCCGAAATATTTTAGTCGAGGTCGGATAGAAATACGGTGCGCGCAGTAGTTACTAATTCATGCACCCTTTCGGTATGTGCAGTGGGGTCCTAGTTCCACCGTGACACACATTTCCGCAAGCACCCCCCTTTTCATTCAGCCATCAACATGTATGTACACCATATCATAATTACCGAGGGAATGACATCAATAATAACGGATTGTAATCCCGTATTTTCTTCAAGGGCGACGTTTTACTGACTACGGGAAGGAGCCCTCGCCCTCAATCAACGAAAAATCTCCTCTCGCCAAAATAATGTTTCCGTAAGACAGCCAGCTTCTACTTGCACTAAAACGATCTGACAATAAATACCACATTTCCACCCATACTGCTCAGGTAAAATTAAAAAAATGTCAATAGCGCAGCTTATCACCGCAACTACAAAGTCTCAGAAGTGGGCAAGTTGTCAGAATTGCCGATAACTATTTGAAATGTGCAACATCTACCTCGAGCCGCGCCCCACAAGGAACAACAGGAAATGCTCCCATGTTTCACGGGTGTCGGCTCCATGATTTTGCTGGGTGACTGTTGCAAGCTCACTTATTTTTTGATAAAAGAGGTCCTGGTAGGCCCCACCCCTGCCTCTTGATAGGTGGCATCCCCCTCTTTGGCCCAGATATAATGCGGTACGTGTGCTGGTGTGACGTACAACGCACCGACTGGAACGGCAACGACTTTACTTTCATCAAGGGTTTCGCCGAAACCTACGTAGATTGTCCCCGTCAGAACGGTGGTGTTACGCTCATCTGGATGCGTGTGTGGAGGAATTATCGCTCCGGACGCAAGCTTGACCCGAAAAATGTAGTGTCCAGGCTTCTCTTCGCCCCCAAGGACCCATGCCTCTTGTAATTTAGGCATATTCGGCGGCCACCCCCAGCGGAAAGCACTTGGTAGAATAGGCTCAGGGGCAATGCTCTGTGCAAATGCGACACCCGAGAAAATGCAGATACCCATCAGAATAATTGTGATAAGCTTCCTCATGATTTTTCCTCCTTAAATAGGCTTGTCGAAACTGCTGCCTCACCACCCCCAAATAGAGGTAGTAGCGATGTTGACCGCTCTCGCAATTTTTTGATTAGTCGGGTGGCGCAGGGGAATTTCACCCCCACGCTCCCACGGATCCGTACGTGACAGTCTCCCGCCATACGGCTCTTATCATACCACCGCCACACTAACTTGGCGGTTTTACCTTATCACCCGGCTCCTCCCATCTCTGGTAGCCGTGTCCTTACCCGTGCCCCTTCTGCGGATGCGACTGCCTTCTTCATCGGCTGCATCCCCAACCGGAACTCTGTGACCAATGCGCCGGAACCGAACGACATTCCCTTTCGCGCAAGCACCGGCGTTTGGCTGACCAGACGCGACATTGATGTGTTCGTTGATGCCTATGAGGAGACGGCGAAAAAACTCGGTGATAGATGAGGACGTTTTTTCCTGACCCACGGCTTTATGTAAATAAAGCAAAGACAGCAGGAACCACCACCGGACTGATGGCGATATGGGTAAAAGCAAGCAGAGTGGCTGTTTTTGCGGCGCAGTCGTATCGGGCGGCAAAGACAGGCCCCAGTATCGCGGCGGGCATTGCGCTGATGAGTACCAGAATCTGTCTGTCTTCCGCGCTGACGCTCAACAGGCCTGAAGCGAAATCACTGAACCACGGCTGAAACAGCATCTGGATCATGATGGAAACTATTATCAATTTCCAGAATCCTTTCATCGTCTGAAAAGAAAGCTGAAGCCCGAGAATGACGGCCGAGATGACCACCAGGGCTCCCTGCATCATCTTCAAGGCTTCCTTGATCGTGTCCACAAGCGGCGTTCCCGCCGGAACATCGAGGTGTGACAAGACAAGTCCCAGGACAACAGATACGAATATGGGCGACAGGAAATAGTCTTTCGCCAGTTTTCGCATATCCTCAATTCCCTTAAACGTCCCCCCGAAATACATCGCCACGGCAGGACAGAATATGAAGATTGGCAAACCGACGCCGAGTTCACTAATGATGATCCCCTGGGCAAGCGCCTGGGGATTGTTGGCAAAAGCATACTGAATGATCGGATATCCTATGAGCGCGGAAGACCCAAACGATGAGACAATCATTAGCGCACCCGTACTCTGGCGATCGAATTTCAAAAGGACCCCGATCAACCAACTGATTGCGAGAGAGATGGTTCCCGATAAGAACATGACCAGAACGGGAGCAAGACTCTCGCCTGAAAGAGGGTTCGTCCAGAGTTGATAAAAGATCGTGGCAGGCAATATCGCCTGGGTGAGCAGCTTCGCGAAAAGGATACTGTCTTCCTGCTTCAGCATCCCTCTTATTTTCATGAGATACGCTATTATGACCATCATGGTGAAGGCGATCACTGTTTCGGTCACATGCAGACTCACTGCCGACATTTATATCCTCCTCACAAAACTTCCTTTTTCACAATGGAATATTGATCACAAAAAAATAGCGGGTGTTCCTATGTAGTCGTTGGGGGTGTCAACATTTGCACCTGGGCAGTTTCTGCTGATAAACATGGTAAACCTCCCGAAATATTTTAGTCGAGATCGGATAGAAATACGGTGCGTGCATGTTTAGGGCAACGCCTTCCATTGTTTCCGCCGCTTCCAGCTTCATGGCAAAAGGACGCCAGACCATGCATCACGTTTCCGCAAGCCCCTATCAGAATGGCTCATCAATATCATGATTATTGAAAGAACAACATCACTGCTTTCCAGTTGAAATAAAGCATTTTCGCCGAGGTTAACGATTTGTTTCTTTCAGGAAGACATGCATTTTTTCTTGAGCGGATAAATACACAGTTCAGCCTTGCGTGTTTCAGCCCGCAATCACTAACCAGGACCGCCAATCAAATTGACGACCTGTATTCGCAGTCATGAAAGCCTGAAGTGATGATGCGGAATACTTACGGTAATACCGCTTCTCTCAGCAGGCATTGGGTTTTGAAGGAATATATTGAAAATTTATTCACTTTTGAAAGGCAGGTCTTCCAGATCAACATTGCCGCCCGATATAATGGTCCCAACCTTTTTCCCCGCAAAGTATTGGGGGTGCTCCAGCATGGCTGCAATGGGCACGGCAGATGACGGTTCGATGATGATCTTCATCCGTTCCCAGACCATTCTCATCGCTCTGATGATGCCCTCTTCGGTAACCGTGAGAATGCCGTCGCATTTCGAAGATATGATCTGATAGGTCAATTCGCAAAGGGCTGTACGTAACCCATCAGCAATCGTATTAGGGTTGACGGAAGGATGAATTGTTTTATCCCGCAGCGACCGAAACGCGTCATCGGCATTCAACGGTTCCGTTCCGTAAACCTGAATGGCAGAACGAAACCCTTTGGTGTATGTGAGCGTTCCGCTTAACAACCCTCCCCCGCCCACTGGTGCGATCACCACATCCAAATCAGGGTATTCGTCAAGCAGTTCAAGGGAAGCCGTTCCCTGACCACAGATGACGTTAAAATTATTGTACGCATGGATAAACACGGCTCCCGTCTGCATTTGGATCTGTCGTAGCGTATCCTCCCTGTCTTTCTGTGTTGGTTTGCAGTAGGTAATTTCCCCCCCGTAACTCTCAACGGCTTTTTTCTTTATGGCCGGGGCATTTTCAGGCATGACAATATAAGATGGTATCCCTCTTATGGAAGCTGCCAATGCCAGGCCTGCCGCATGATTGCCGGAACTGTGGGTCGTAACTCCTTTCTTTGATTCGTCATCCGTCAGGTTGAAGACGGCGTTGGATGCGCCACGGAACTTAAAAGCGCCGACCCTCTGAAAGTTTTCACACTTTAAGTAAAGATCCGCATTGAGGATCGCGTTGACACTCCTTGACGTGAGAACAGGTGTACGATACGCATATTTTCTGACGATTTGATATGCCTTTATCACATCTTCTGCGGCAGGTAACCGGTCGGGTTGCAACATTGACAGACCTTCAATAGAAAGAAATTCCTCGTCATGTCCTAATTTCACGAATCCCTTTTGTCATTACTTCAGGATTTCGCAGAACTCCTTCACGAAGTCCTCTCTCGTCCTCGCATCGATCATGATATCGGGATATTCAACCATTGTGCGTTCTCATGTGGAGCGATCTGGATCAAGAATATAGAAAACAAGGCTTGTATGTCAATAAAATACCGAGTTCATCTCAAATCATCCGAGTTTTCCATCGAAGCCTGCTATTCATTGGCAGGGGAGGGGGTGACTTTGGCGCGCAGGGACTTCTTCTCCGACTGGACATGCTTCTGCTGCAGGATTTTTTCCTGTGCGCGTTGGGAGCGGCGGCGCTTCTGACGCCGGATCTTTTCAGTTCGCTGTCGTTCGGCGCTGACCCGTCCGGTCTGGATGCGCTCAATGCGGTCCAGAAGCAGGCGTCTGGCCAGAAAGCGGTTCAGGGCCTGGGAGCGTTCCTGCTGGCATTTGACGGAAAGTCCCGTCGGGACATGGACAAGATAAACACAGGAGGCGGTTTTGTTGACCTTCTGACCGCCGGGACCGGAGGAGCGGATAAATGTCTCTCGCAAATCGTTTTCGGCGACGCCCAGATGGTCCATGCGCGCCTGAAGGGCGGTTTCTTTCTCGGGGGAAATGTTGAACAGGCTCATGGTTGCGGCACGCTAAATCGGTTCGATAATCTACAGCGTGTAGATGCGGTCGCCGACAAAGTTTATCCAGTGCTGCTTCAGGATGGCCGTGGCTTCGTCGATTTTGTCGACGCCCAAAATCAGGATGGTTTCCTTGCCGAGCCTCTCGGTGGTCGTGTAGATGTAGTGGATGTTGACATTGCCGTCGCTCAGGGGCTTGACGACGGCATTCATGCCGCCTGGATGGCAGGGGACCTCCACGGCAATGACCGGATAAATCGCGTATTTGAAATTGAAGCTTTTCAGGACCGTGACGGCCTTATCGGGGTCATTCACGACCAGGCGCAGCGTGCTGACTTCATCGGTGCTCGCAGCCGAGATCGCCTTGGCGCTAATGCCTTCTTTGTCCAGGATGTCGATCAGCTTCGTCAGGGCTCCGGGGACGTTATCCAGTTGTATGGAAATCTGCATGACCGCCATAATCAGGCTGTTCCTCCAGCGAAGTCATACCCGGCTGTAAAGGCATTCCGGTTCATCTCCAGCAGGGATTTCTTCTTTTCTCCGATAATCGCCTTGAGGCTTTTTAAATAGGTTTCCACCGACACGAGCCCTGTTTTCCGGACATAGGCGCCCATCATCACGATATTCAGAACACGGGGATTACCGAGACCGTCGGCAATTTCGCCGGCCGGGATTTCATGAATCCGGACATCCGTGCGACTGGGCCGCGCCTCGATGATGGATGCGTTCAGGAAAAAGGCACCGTTCGGGGCAATCCGGTTTTGAAACGTATAAAGCGACGGGTTGTTCAGGACCACCAGGAAATCCGGCTCCGAAGCGATCGGAGAGGCGATTTCATCATCGGCAACGGCAACGGTGCAGTTGGCCGTGCCGCCGCGCATTTCCGCTCCGTAGGACGGCAGATAGGTAACATGAAAGCCTTCATGCATGGCGGCATGGGCATAACTGTAGCCCATCATGAGCACGCCCTGTCCCCCGAAGCCGGCAAATATGGTTTTATGGATCATGGCCTCAACCCTTTGTCCTGACATCTTTAATGACGCCGAGGGGAAATGCCTTGGCCATTGTCTCATCGACCCAGCGGCAAGCTTCGATGGGCGTCATCTTCCAGTTCGTGGGGCATTGCGACAGTAATTCAACCATCGTGAAGCCGACATCGTCCATCTGGTACTGGAACGCCTTTTTGATGGCCCGCTTGGCCTTGAGGATATTGGCCGGCGTGTTGACGGCGCAGCGCTCGATGTATTTGGTTCCCTCGAGGTTGGAGAGAATCTCGCTCATGCGGATCGGATACCCGTCCAGGATGGCGTCTCTTGTGGGCCGGGAGGTGGTTGAGAACTGTCCCAGCAGCGTAGTGGGCGCCATCTGTCCGCCTGTCATGCCGTAAACGGCGTTGTTGATAAAGAGGACCGTAATATTTTCGCCCCGGTTGGCCGCGTGAAAGGTCTCAGCCGTGCCGATGGCTGCCAGGTCCCCATCTCCCTGGTAAGAGAAAACGATCCGGTCCGGCAGCGTTCGCTTGACGCCGGTCGCCACTGCGCATCCCCGGCCGTGCATTGATTCCAGCATATCGATGTCAAAGTAGTTATAGGCGAGGACAGCGCATCCGGCGGGCGGCACCCCGATCGTCCGGTCCCGGATATTGAGCTCTTCGATGACTTCCGCAATCAGACGGTGGGCAATGCTGTGTCCGCATCCGGCGCAGTAGTGAAATATATTTTCATTTAAATATTGGGGTCTGCCAAAAATCTTTTTCATCATCGCGCCCTTACTGTGATCCGCGGTCCCATGAATTTTTCGTATGATGTTCAATGAATCTGGCCAGTTCCACGGGGGTTGGAATCACCCCGCCGGGCCTTCCGTAAAAATGGATGGTCCCGGCGCCGCCCAGGGCAAGCCGGACATCTTCCAGCATCTGGCCGGTGCTCATTTCAAAGACAATGAATGTTTCGACCTTTTCAGAAAAACGCTTAATCACCTCGGCGGGATAAGGCCAGAGCGTGATGGGGCGGATCAGTCCAACCCGGATGCCCATTTCCCGGCAGCGCTTAATGGCGCCCTTCGCGATCCTGGCGGCCGTGCCATAAGCCACGATCAATACGTCGGCGTCGTCTGTTTTAAAGGTTTCATGCCGGACTTCCTTTTTTGTGATGACCTGATATTTTCTGTAGAGTTTCCAGTTGTGTTCTTCCATGCGGATGGCGTCCAGGATGAGCCCCCGGATGAACCGGCTCCGGCCCTGACCCGCGCCCTTCAGAATATAGCAGTCGTCGTACTGTCTCGGTTCCGGCTTCCTGAATACGAGGGGTTCCATCATCTGTCCGATCATGGCGTCCGCCAGGATCATGACCGGGGTGCGGTAGCGATCGGCCAGATCAAAGGCGTCCATCGTGAGGTCGGCCAGTTCCTGCACGGAGGCAGGCGCCAGAACAATGGTCCGGTAGTCCCCGTGTCCGCCGCCTCGTGTGGCCTGAAAGTAGTCTCCCTGGGCTGGAAGAATATTTCCGAGGCCGGGCCCGCCCCGCATGATATTGACGATAACGGCAGGGAGTTCGTCGGCGGCCAGCGCGGAGATTCCTTCCTGCTTGAGGGAAATGCCGGGGCTCGAAGAGGACGTCATGGCCCGGGCGCCGGCGGCGGAAGCCCCCAGAACCATATTGATCGCGGCGATTTCACTTTCCGCCTGGATGAATGTGCCCCCTTCCACTTTGCGGAGATTTTCGGCCATGTATTCCGTGAGTTCATTCTGGGGCGTGATGGGGTATCCGGCGTAAAAGCGGCATCCGGCCCGGATGGCCGCTTCACCAATGACCCGGTTGCCCTGCATGAGGATCTTATTCACGGTAAACCTCGATGGCGATTTCCGGGCAGGTGATGGCGCACAGCGTACAGCCGGTACACTCTTCGCCTCCCATATAAACGACGGGGCGATAGCCCTTGGAATTATAATCAGGGGCAGGATGGATGTGGCCCTTTTTACAGGCGTAAACGCAAAGATGGCATTCTTTGCAGCGTTCGAAGTTAATTGTAATCAGGCCTTTTTTCAACGGGGTCGTCTTTCTTTCTATAAAAGTCAGGCGGGCTTCAGGCCCGCCCGGCCCTTCTTGCGCAAATCATGCAGAATGTCAAGCATAAATTTAGATTCTGGCGATCTGGAACCCCTCCAGCTTGATCGCGACGGATCGCTGCAGCAGTTCAATGGAGATGACAAAAAGTTCCTTGGCGTAGTCCGTGCTGATCACAAGCCCCTCAACGCCCTTGAACGGGCCATCCATGATGCGCGCAGGCTCGCCGACTTTCGGATACTGCAGTTGCTGGACCTCGACCCGGGATTCAATGATGCGCCGGATCGCATCGATCTTCTCGTCCGGCACAGGAATCGGTTCTGCCCCCCTGGCTTTTCCCAGGATCTGGACGACGCCGAAGGTCTTGAGAATGTCCAGCCTGACGTAATTATCGAGGTTTGCCGTTTCCACAAACAGGTATCCCGGAAACATGGGGATCATGATCTTCTTGCGCCTGTCTTTCCGCTTGCTCCAGACCTCCATCTTCGGTAAGAAGGAATGTATGGACTTCTGCAGGAGCAGTTCGCAGGATCGCTCCTCGTGGCGGCTTCTTGTGTGGACGGCATACCAGGGCATTGATTTTCCTGTTTTTTTAAATTATGTGATAACTATATCAATGGCCGTCTTTTTTCAACAATGATTTGAAATGGTGATTTGAAATGGTATTGGAAATATCGGGCATAGCGGTTTCGCTCGGAGAGGGCGAGGGCGTCCTTTCGGGAAAAGCCGCTACAATCCTCGGGGTGCTGCCTGAGAGCATCGAATCCTTGCGTGTCATCCGGCGGTCTATCGATGCCCGGCGCCGCCGTCCGCCCCGTTTCATTTTTGTTGTCGAGGTTTCGCTTTCCCATGAGACCTCGTGGACGGAAAAGCCGGCCAAAGGTGTGACGGTCAGGCGAATACAGGAAAGCAGGGAACCGTCTTTTTCAAGGGTTCATTTGAAATCCGGGGTGAGGCCGGTTGTGATCGGCTGCGGCCCGGCGGGTCTTTTTGCAGCGTTGACGCTGGCCGAAAGCGGCATGCCGCCGCTTCTGCTGGAACGGGGGAAA
>Ga0105152_10000508_pt1 | contig 11677 bp, 5 predicted proteins | sample LakBais05cmmetaG_FD_81534 | JGI IMG/M metagenome (GOLD analysis project Ga0105152, IMG submission 81534) | Lake sediment microbial communities from Lake Baikal, Russia to study Microbial Dark Matter (Phase II) - Lake Baikal sediment 0-5 cm | ecosystem: Environmental > Aquatic > Freshwater > Lake...
ATCATCACCGATTCGCTGGAATTCGATCTCGATGCACATAATATTCCGGATCTTGACCGCGACATCCTGAAGGTAGTGGTCTGCAACCGGTATAAGGAACACCCTTGTGGTATCGGGCTTGTGCATGGATTCAGCCTTGTAAGGGGTGCGATTGCCGCAAGTGTTGCTCACGATGCCCACAACATCGTGGCGGTGGGCGTCAGCGATCATGAGATTGTTCTGGCGATCAATGCAGTAATCCGCAACCGCGGTGCAATGGTCATCGTAGACGGCCGGCAGGAAACGGTGCTCCCTCTCGAATGTGCCGGGCTCATGTCGCTTCAGCCATTCGAAAAGGTCGTCTCAGAACTGGAAAGCCTGAAAAATACTGTGTCGCAGCTGGGTGCGATCAGCGACCCGTTCATGTATCTCTCCTTTCTGTCCCTGACAGTGATCGCGAACCTGCGCATCACTGATCGCGGTTTATTTGATGTCGGGCAATTCAAGGACGTCCCGCTTTTTGTGGAATAGGAAATTCTTCTTTCTGACAAGGTGAAAAGCAGGATCAGAAACACACAATCAATGACCAGCGCGTTCGTCAATGCTTGTTTTAACTCTTATTCTTGTGGTGCAACGTTATACCAAAGTTTTTGTATGGCTGTCGCATCGTTATCCCAGCATGGGTATACCGGTAACAATATGCAGAAGCAGAAGGATCACCGGCTGGTGTACAAGATACATCACAAGCGAGTGCCGCCCGAGCAGAGCGATCGTTGCAGACACCATGCCGGGCACATGCGGTGTGTTAAACGCTCTCTTACCACTCGGGTACAGGTGTTCACCAAGACCCATGCCGATGAGAACGACACCGAACCACGGAAAGAGTGGCGTGTAGTCCACTGACGTGAATGATACAGGGTGAATGCCGAGCCAGAGTAAAAATATCGGACCACTGATCCCGGAAACTGTGAACGTGATGCCAATGACGATGCAAACGGCACCGATCAGGATATTCTTCTTTCTGAACCAGAAAAAGAGTGGTGAGAGCATGATTGAGACTCCAATCAGATGCAGGATTCCGAAAATTACAAACCCGTCACCGAGATAGAGCCACGTGGCGAGTGTGACCAGAAGCCCGCAGCCAAAAATCCCCGCGCCTCGTTTGATATACTTGACAAAAAGCCTGACGTGCGGTTTGACAGCCCCTCGTAACCGCTGCAGCGCCGGCGCATGGCTGAGGGTAAGGGAAAAACCCGCGATCAAAAGAAAGAGCGATGCTGTAGCAATTGCAAACCAGCGCCAGAAGCCGGTCGAGATATTGACCGGATAAATACCGAAAAAGGCAAGGTCATAGAGCGTATGAAAGAGGATCATCATGATAATTGCAATGCCACGGGCGACATCGATCTCATCATACCGATCCGTTGGTACCACAGTGGACTATCATTGCCGATCTGCAATAATCATTTGGCAGCTGTTTGTGGATATCCGGAAAGATTTTTTTCAAATCATCTGGGTGAGTGTTATCAGCAAACCCGTCAACAGTTCTATAGCAGGGGGGTACGCAATGGGACATGAAGACGGTGAACATGTCATCGAAGCGATCGGTAAGTGCCGTATCGTGATCCGCAACGGGGTAGTGGTGGAAGTCGGTGAGCCTTTTATCAAAGACTGCCCACTTGCAAAACGATTTGCGTACCCCATTCCGGCAATTACAAAAGATGCAGTAAAGGCAAATATCGAGCACCGGATCAAATCGTTTGGCATGTGCACAGCGCGCCGCGAGGTGACCGATACGCGGGAGTTTGTTGGGTTCGGTGCATCAGAACTGCTCAGCTTCGGGGTCCATGCCGGGCTTCTGGATGCGGTTGTCCTCGCATGCGATGGTGCTGGCACCGTGATTGCGACCACCCCGGATCTTGTGCAGGGCATCGGGGGCAGGATGTCGGGGCTGGTAAGCACCAGCCCCATACCTGCGGTGATTGACCGGATCGAACATCATGGCGGAATCGTTCTCGACCGCACAACCGCCCAAATCGATCAACCTGCCGGTGTCGATCTTGCATTAGCAAAAAAATTCAAAACGATTGCGGTCACTGTTGCTGATCCTGATAATGCTGAACGGATCCGCTTGTCCCACCCAGATATCTTTATTGTCTCCGTGCATGTAACCGGACTTTCCCGCGATGAGGCGCAACGTCTCGTCGCCGTCTCTGATCTTGTGACTGCCTGCGCATCAAAACATATCCGCGAGATCGCGGGCAGGACGGCACTTGTCCAGGCGGGAACCGCGATACCGGTCTTTGCGATGACACCGAAAGGTAAACAGTTGATCGTTGAGAAATTGGCACAATCACCCGAACCCTTTCTCGTCAAGACTACCAGGCTTCCGGTGGGAGGCGATGCACAACCGTTCCCGCTGGTTTGAGACGTCAGGATTACACTCAATGTAATCGCTGGTATTGACTGGTTTTTAAAAAAAAGCACGACATACCCTGTCACCACAGCGAGGACCCCATGTTCAAATAAGATGATTCATGAGATCGAAAATCCCATGATCATGTGAAAAAATTGCTGTCATCGTACTATGATGATTATTACATACTACCACATCCTTGGCGTATCTGACGATGCAACAACCGAAGAGATTGCCGCTGCATTCAGGAAAAAGGCAAAGCAGTGGCACCCGGATGTCTGCCGCCTCCCGGATGCCGAAGAGCGGATGAAGGAGATTAATAAAGCGGCAGAGATCCTGTGTGATGTGCGCAGGCGGAAAAAATACGACGAATCTTTGACAAGGGCAACATTTTCTGAACAGAAGGATCATAACAGCGCATGGAAAGAGCAGGCGACGGGAACAGATGCAGCCCCAGCACACGACAAAAATCCACAACATGATGGCAGATCCCGCATGAAGACCCCGCGGGCAGGGCCGTGGGTTTCCCCGGCAACCGTCCGGTTCGCTGCAGGGTGCTGTGCCTGGATATTCGTAGTTATTGTCCTTTCTGTCCTGCTCATGAATGGTGTGAGCATGCTGAACCTGTCGCAGGCTTCACCCTACAACACCCTCCCCGCAACCCGCGCCAGCCCGACTACCTCAACAGGCGCCTATTCTCAGTCCATCGTACAGGGTGATGAACTCCTCGAAGCCGGGGATTATGAAGGCGCACTCAGGATGTATGATGCGGTGATCGCAAAGAACCCCGACCTTGCACAAAAGGAGGTGTGGTACAACCGTGGTATCGCCCAGAACGTTTTAGGTCGCTACCAGGACGCATCGCAATCCTTTGACCGCGTCCTTGCAATGGCACCCGGGGATTCGCTGGCACTCGGACAGAAAGGATCGGCGCTTCTCGGGCTCGGCAGGTATGATGCTGCGCTGTATTACACAGATCAGGCTCTTGTACAGAACTCCGATTCCGATTGGATCTGGAACAACCGGGGCATTGCCTTAAAGAACCTCGGGCAGCAGAAGGAGGCAAGGGTTGCGTTTGATAACGCGTTGGTGTTTAAGACAGGACGATCGGGATTTTAACGATACGTGAGAGATCACGTGGCGGGGAGTTCGAGAAAAACGGATGGTGCCGCGCAATTGACAGGAAGAACATTTTTTATATTTACTGTCTGATCCGAAAAGGAATCTATTTTTATATTCAACTTTAAGATAGTTCCTTGATTGCAGATCAGGAGGGGCGAATTGCGTGCGCAAGGAGATCAGTGATCAGGAGGGTGCTTACAAGTGGTTCAACAGGGGGATTGCGCTCATCAAGCTCGGGCGTTACGAGGAGGCGACCGCGGAGTTTGACCGTGTTCTCACTGTCCTTCCCCGCTACGCCGAAGCATGGTACAACAAGGGGAACGCGCTCAACCGTCTCGGGCGGTACGGTGAGGCGAACGCTGCGTATGACAAAGCCCTCGAGCTCAATCCAAATCATGCCGTGGCCTGGAACAACAAAGGCTCAGCCCTCAATAAACTCGGGCGGTACAAAGAAGCACTCGCCGCGCTCAACCACGCCCTCTCCATCGACCGCGAGCAGGCGGTGGTCTGGTTCAACAAGGGTACCGCACTGGATAACCTCAGACAACATGAAGAAGCGATTACAGCATACGATCGTGCGATAGCACTGCGCCCCAACGATGCTGATGCCTGGAACAATAAGGGCGTCGTGCTGATCAAACTCGCGCGGTTTTCTGATGCGGTCGCAGCAATTGACAAGGCTATTGGCATCCTCCCGAAGTTCGTCACCGCGTGGTTTAATAAGGGGAACGCGCTCTGCAGGTCAGAACAGTTCGATGAAGCGCTCGGCGCGTACGATACCGCAACAACCCTTGACCCTAAGTACGCAGAGGCATGGAACGGCAGGGGCATCGTGCTCCGGCACCTTGGCAGGCTTGAGGAGGCAATCGATGCCTTCGACCATGCGACGGCGATCCGCCAGAATTTTGCGGCCGCATGGTTCGCCAAGGCAGAGGTACTTCGGGAACTCGGGCAGGATGGACGGGCGATTACTTCTTATGACACCGCCGTTGCATTCGATCCAGAGTATGCCGGGACGTGGCAGCAGGCGCACGCGGCACCAGCAAAAGCCGAACTACCCGGCCAGGTGATTGAAACCCCGGATATTGTTGCACCGGCGGATGTTGTTGAGACCATGGATATTGCTGCACCGGCGGACGTTGTTGAAACCCCGGATATTGTTGCACCGGCGGACGTTGTTGAGACCATGGAGAGAGAACCCGCAACAGAACCTGATTATACTGTGGAACCCGATGATGCCGCAGCATGGCACAATAAGGGGCTTGCCCTGATCCCGCTCGGCAGGTTTGATGAGGCAATCGAGGCATACGACCATGCGCTCGCCATTGATCCGGATGACCCCATTATCTGGAACAACAAGGGAACGGCACTCGACCGGCTCGGGCGCCATGACGACGCAATTGAGGCATACGACCATGCGCTCGCAGTTGATGCCCATGATGCGATTGTCTGGTGCAACAGGGGTTCAGCACTCAAAGCGCTCGGAAGGATGGATGATGCGGACGCAGCGTACGACCGGGCAATTGCAATCGATCCCGAAGATGCGGTCGCATGGCTCAACAAAGGGTTGATCCTGTACGAGCTCCATCATATCGAAGAAGCGCTTGGTGCACTGGACAAATCGCTCGAACTGGAACCGGATTACGCCCGCGGCTGGGTCATACGCGGGGAGTTGCTCTTTGCCCTCGAAAGATACGCAGAAGCCGCAGATTCCTGTGATCGTGCTATCGCAATTGAAAAGGATGACCCGGCAGCATGGAAAATTCGTGGGGCAGCACTCGATCAAATCAGGAAAAGTGAACAGGTGATTGAACCCCTCAGCCCCACGCCCGATCTCAAAACGCAGGATGCTTTCGCTTGGAACGAGAAAGGGCAGGCACTCAGGGATCTTGGGCGGTACGAGGATGCCGTTGCCGCCTTCCAGAAAGCCCTCGAGATCGAACCCGGTGATGCCTCAATCTGGAACAACAAGGGACTTGCCCTGAGTAATTTCGGCATGCAAAAGGAAGCGGTCACCGCATTCGAGCAGGCTACAGCGATCCGTCCGGACTTCACCGAAGCGTGGGTAAACAAAGGCAACGCGCTTTCTGAACTCGGGCAGTACGATATGGCACTCGGGGCATATGACCATGCGCTGGCGCTGGATTCACAGGATGCCATGCTTTGGTACAGCAAAGGTGCAGCGCTGGTAAAAATCAGTAAACTTGATGAGGCAATCAACGCCTTTGACCGGGCAATCACGCTGCGCCCTGAGTACGGGCATGCGTGGGCGGGAAAGGGAGCTGCGTTGAGTGCCCTGGGCAAGAACAACGATGCGATAGATGCGATTGACCGCGCACTGGCTCTCGAACCTGACCATGCATGGGGGTGGAACCAGCGAGGCGCGGCACTCCGCACTCTGGGAAGATATAACGAAGCTGTCAGGTCTTTCGATAAAGCTCTTGCGCTCGATCCCGACAACCCTGCAATCTGGCGGAGCAAGGGGGAGACATTATCGGACCTGGGGCGCTATACTGAAGCGCTTGAGGCATTTGAAAAAGTCCTATCATTCGAACCGGATAGTGCCGGTACCTGGACTCTCAAAGGGGCCGTGCTGTGGAAACTTGGAAAAACCGATGATGTGGTCGCTGCCTTTGACAGGGTAATTGCGCTTGACCCTGATAACGCCACTGCATGGGCAGGCCGGGGCGAGGCTCTTGCATCCCTCGGCAGCTCCGAACAGGCACTTGAGGCGTTCAACCGGGCTCTAAAAGTTAATGACGCGGATGGAAAACTCTGGTGCAAAAAGGGCGCTGTGCTCCTGACACTCAGGCGTGACACCGAAGCGGTTGCCGCATTTGAAAAAGCAATCGCGTTCGATCCACAGGATACTGCTGCGTGGGCGGGCAAAGGTACCGCCTTTACAAACCTCGGGAAATACGAGGCAGCGGTCAGTTCGCTTGACACCGCGCTCTCTATTCGACAGGATGATGCAGACCTCTGGATTGGAAAAGGGTCCGCACTTGCAAAGCTGGGGCGTCAAGACAAGGCAGTCACTGCATTTGACCGGGCAATCGCACTCCGTCCACATGATGTTGCAGCATGGTCAGGCAAGGGACGCGCGCTTACCGCCCTTGGATATGCCGATAAGGCACTCGAGGCACTCGGACAGGCACTGGAAATCGACGCTGATTCCCCTTCAATCTGGGTCAGCAAGGGTGTGGCACTGATCGTACTCAATCGAATAGAGGCGGCGATCACAGCATTTGACCGGGCGATCGCCCTCGATCCCGATGACGCTCCTGCATGGTCGGGCAGGGGTCGTGCACTTTCCCTACTCGGACGGGCTGAAGAAGCGGTCGACGCATTTAAGAAAGCACTTGCCGGTGCCCCCGAAGATTCTTCGTCATGGGCTGCTAAAGGGAGCGAGCTTGTCAGACTCGGCAGGTATGATGAAGCGATCAGCGCGCTCGACAGGGCACTCTCCCTCCAGCCGGACAATGCAGCGACCCTTTCCACTCGTGGGCGCGCACTCCACGCACTCGGTCAGTACAGCGAGGCTCTGGAGACGTTTGACCGGTCACTCGCACTGGATGCGGGGAATGTCCAGAGCTGGGCAGCGAAAGGGAATGTGCTGGGCAGCACCGGAAGATATGATGAGGCAATTCGTGCCTTCACAAGCGCGCTTGCCTTGGAACCCACGGACCATGTTGTGTGGAACAATAAAGGATCGGCACTCAACGAACTCGGGCGCTTTGATGAGGCGATTGAAGCATATGGTAAGTCGCTCGCGCTGGAACCCAATGACGCCATTGTCTGGAACAATAAAGGATCGGCGCTCATCAATCTTGGCAGATACGACGAGGCGATCGAGGCGTTTAATACGGCAATCAGGATTGCGCCATCCTATGCTCAGGCCTGGAATAATAAAGGGCATGCACTCGATGCGCAGGAACACTATGACGAGGCGGTCGCCGCTTATGATATTGCTCTCACCATCCTTCCAACGTATGCAGAGGCATGGTACAATAAGGGGCATGTGCTGGAAACGCTCCAGCGTCCCGATGAAGCAATCACCGCGTACCATCACGCAATTGAGATCCGACCATCCTATCCGGACGCATGGTTAAGCCTCGGCACCATTTTTGCCGCACAGCAACAGTTTGAAGAAGCGATCGAAGCGTTTGATCGATCTCTCTCATTCGATCAAGGCAACGCTCAACTCTGGGATGCACGTGCGCACGCCCTTACCGCACAGAAGCGCTATGTTGAGGCACTTGATGCATACAGCCATGCGTTGGCACTCACACCTGATGTAGCGGCCCTCTGGCATGCAAAGGGGTCAATCCTCAAGGAACTCGGCCGAATGAAGGAAGCTGTCGATGCCTACGACCGTGCAACAACCCTTGATGCAACGTCAGCGGATGCGTGGTTCTCCAAAGGATCCCTCCTCTGCATGCTCGGGCAGTACCGCGAGGCAGTTCTGGCGCTCGACCGTGGGCTTTCTTTTCAACCTGGAGACGCTGACGCCCGTACGGTCAAAGGACAGGCACTCGAGAACCTCGGAAGGGCGGACGAAGCAATCGCGGAATACGACCTTGCCCTTAAAAGCCAGCCGGAGAGCTCCCATATCTGGAACCTGCGGGGCAATGCCCTGACCGAGTTCGAACGGTACGATGAGGCACTCGACGCATACGACCGGGCAATCGCAACTGGTCCTGACGATGCCGCGATCTGGAACAGCCGGGGGAATACCCTCCAAAAACTACGCCGTTACTCCGAGGCGATTGACGCCTACGACAAGGGAATCGCGCTCGAACCTGATGATGCAATCCTCTGGTTCAACCGGGGGGTCGCTCTCGACAGTCTCGAACATTATGACGATGCACTCGAAGCCTATACCAGGACCGTTTCACTTGCTCCTGATGATGCCGATGCCTGGAACAACCTCGGCAATGCCCTGGCCCGTCTTGGCCGCTTCGATCAGGCAATAGAAGCATTTGACCGGGCAATTGCAATCGAACCCGGCAACGCGGTGGTCTGGTACAACAAGGGCGATGTATTACACAAAAATAACCACACTGAAGAGGCGCTTGCAGCATACGACCGCGCCATTACAATTGATTCGGGTGATCCGGATATATATGTGTCAAAGGGATTGGTGCTCCATGATCTGGGAAGATCTGATGAAGCGGTATCAGTTCTCGATCAGGCGCTTGCGATCAATCGTGACCATGCCAATGCCTGGTACTGGAAGGGGCAGGCGCTCAGCAGGATGGGGCACGTGGAAGAGGCGATTGCTGCCTTTGACCGATCCCTCACCATAAAACCCGGGATCGCGGATACATGGTACGGCAAGGGTTCCGCATTCAATAAGCTCGGGAAATATAATGAGGCTGTAGCCGCATTTGATTCTGCACTCGAAATCGATGAGCGGTGCGCTGCCGCATGGTTTGGAAAAGGGGATGCCCTCGTCCTGCTCAAACGTTCGAGAGACGCGGTCGGCGCTTTTGAGCGCGGGCTCTCCCTTGACTCATCCAACGCCGGTGCGTGGTACAGGAAAGGAAACGCACTCGCTGATATCACCCTTAACCAGGAAGCGCTCGCTGCATATGACCGGGCACTTGCCATTGACCCCGGTCGGACTGCAGCGTGGAACGGGCGTGGGTGTGCTCTCATCGGGCTCGGCCGGTTTGATGATGCACTGCGTTCGTTTGAGCGGGCGCTCTCGATTGACCCGGGTGATCCGGTCGTTCTCTACAACAAGGGCCTGGCACTCGGAAGCCTCGGTCATCACGCTGAGGCGGTGGTGGTGTTTGACCGTGCTCTCGAAAGCCTCCCGGAAGACCCAGATCTCTGGCACAGTAAAGGACTGTCCTTGCTCCGGCTCGGCACCCTTGATGACGCTATCGCAGCTTTTGACCGGGCACTCTCTTTGAACCCTGGCGATGCAGTTGCCCTCCACAACAAAGGTCTTGCCCTGATCCGGTCCGGCAAACTTGAGGACGCGATTACGGAGTTTGACCGGGCGCTGGCGCTCGATAAGGATGATGCGGCGACCTGGAACAGCAGGGGAACGGCTCTCAACATGATCGGCAAGCACGAAGATGCAATAGCATCCTACGACCGTGCCCTTGCACTCAATCCAAATGACGGTGACGCGTGGTTCAACAAAGGCAATGTCCTAGCCGATCTCGGAAGGCATGGCGACGCGCTTGAAGCATACGACCGTGCGATCAGGATCAGAACCGATGACGGAGAAGCCTGGCAGAACAAGGCGATCACCCTGATCGCACTGGGGAGATTTACCGATGCCCTTTCGGCGCTTGACCGTACACTCTCACTCAACCCGGATGATGCTGACGCATGGAACAACAAAGGATCAATCCTCGACAGATTCGGACGGCATGAGGAAGCGATCGCAGCGTACGAGAAGGTGATCACCCTCAACCCGTCCCACCCGATCGGATGGAAAAACAAAGGGCTAGCGCTCAACAAACTCGGACGTTTCGAGGAGGCGGTGGACGCGTACGACCGCGCCCTCGCCCTCGATCCCGAGCACGCTGTCGGCTGGAACAACAAGGGTAACGCGCTTCACCGGCTCGGGAGACATGAGGAAGCGATCGCTGCATATGACGCGGCGCTCGCCCGTCACCCGAACCACCCTGTCGGGTGGAAAAACAAAGGGCTCGCACTCCACAAGCTCGGGCGGTATGATGAAGCAATTGCAGCATACGACCGTGCCCTTGCAATCAAACCTGAGGATCCGGATCTCCTGTATAACAAGGGCAACGCACTCAACCGGCTTGGAAAATACCCCGAAGCAATCGCAGCACTCGATAAAGCGCTTTCCATCAACCCGACAGATGCCAGTGCGTGGAATAACAGGGGTTCAGCACTCAACCGGCTCGGAAAACATGCTGACGCAATCACATCCTATGATAAAGCGCTCACACTTAATGCTGATGACGCAGATGCCTGGTTCAACAAGGGAAATGCGCTGACAAAACTCGGGCAGTTCCGGGAGGCTGTGAGTGCATATGACCGGGCGCTGACCATCAATCCGGATGATGCCGGCGCATGGAACAATAAGGGGTCGGCACTCAACCGGCTTGGTATGCATGCCGAAGCAGTCGACGCGTACGACCGTGCACTTGCTCTGGACACAGAAAATGCAGTAGGATGGATCAACCGCGGAACAGCGCTCAAGAAACTCGGGCGGTTCGAGGAGGCTATCGCCTCGTACGAGAAGGGTCTTGCGATCGAACCCAATTATGCAAAAGGCTGGTTCTCAATGGGCTCTGTGCTCGGGGAACTCCAGCGGCATACAGAAGCACTCTCGGCATTTGACCGCGCCCTTGCTTTAGACCCCCATGACTCTCTTGCATGGTTCAACAAGGGTACAGCACTCCAGATGCTCGGGCGGCACCGCGAGGCGCTCGCTGCATACAACCGGGTTCTTGCGATCAATCCTCATGACGAGCGGGTACAGCGGATGAAAAAGGATCTCATCCGTGTGCTCAAGCAGTCGTCCGAATGATATCAACATTTTCTAATTTTTCCTCACGGGATACAAATCGGCGTATTGCCAGAGTTGATTTTTGGGATGTAATCGTCGTTTGATTGCATCCAATTAAATAATGTTTTTAAAACCATGAAAACAACATCTCACACATGCGTGGACAATGGGTGTTCACGAAGAGGTGATCAATCAGATGACAGGAGAAGATCTCAAGAAAACGGAAAAAAAAGTTGAAGAAGGTATCAAGGGACTGACTGGCGGAGCGCGGGGATTTGAAGAAGAATTTCTGGATTTTTTAAAAAAGTACCAGGTGGTCGGGCTTGCTGTTGCGTTCGTGATCGGTGCTGCGGCAACGAAGCTTGTCACATCGTTGGTTCAGGATGTTGTCATGCCGATCGTGGCAGTCCTTATGCCAAAGGGGGACTGGCGGACTTCGGAATTTTTAATAGGTCCCATCAAATTCCTTTTCGGGGATCTGCTCGGAGCAATCATTGACTTTATAATCATCGCTCTCGTGGTGTTTCTTGTTGTCAAATATATCATGAAAAGCGACACTTCGAAAAAGATCTGATGATCTTTTTCTCGAGCGCTATGCGCACTTCGAAGATGATCTGATGATCTTTTTCTCGAGCGCTATGCGCACTTCGAAGATGATCTGA
>Ga0105152_10000510_pt1 | contig 11657 bp, 22 predicted proteins | sample LakBais05cmmetaG_FD_81534 | JGI IMG/M metagenome (GOLD analysis project Ga0105152, IMG submission 81534) | Lake sediment microbial communities from Lake Baikal, Russia to study Microbial Dark Matter (Phase II) - Lake Baikal sediment 0-5 cm | ecosystem: Environmental > Aquatic > Freshwater >...
ATCCACCCTTGTCCGCAAAACCTGGTCGCTGCTTTATCTTTCCCGACGCCACGTGATTATCCTCCTTGCCCCGGCTGTCCGCCACCACCGCGACTTAGTGCCATGCTCACCGCTTCGCCGAGACTCTGCGGGGCTTGTGGCCCCTCCGCGCCGGGCTCGATCGGGTTCCCCGCGGCATCCGTCTGAACGGGCGGCGCCATCGCCATTGCTAGTGCCTGCTGCACCGTCACCATGCCTAACTGACTCTTCAATTGTGCCAACTCCTTGACTCGCGCCTGCAAATCCTCGAAACTGCCGTATGTGACGGCAAGTTCGTCGTCAAGATCGTCTAATCCCGACCCGCGCAACTCCATCCTGCACGCTAACTGGTGATCGTCACTTTGATATGGACCCAACACGCCGCGTGCGAAGCTCTCCGTGCGCGCCTGCTGCAACATGGCTGGCGTTAGATGGGGGCGCTGAATCGCAATGACGTGCTTTGTGTCCCGCAGGTCTGCCCCCAGGAAATACTCGACCTCACCAGCTCTCGACTGCCCGAATACGGGCAGCAATCGCACGTTCTTGTAGAACTGCTGCGCCAGCGCGAGCTTTTTCTTCGCCGTCTCGATCAGTGAATCTCGCACATAGATCGATAAATGCCAGCTCAGTCCCTCGAAGTCCTGTTCCCTGGCGATCTGTAGCTCACCCAAAGTTACCCCGCTGCGTCCTACGTCCTGCCCCAGAGTCGGCTTGTTCATCCCCACTTTCTCATTCATCGCCTGGCGCAGCGATTCCCTCGCGGTCTGGGCCATCTGCCAGTCGGGATTGTACCGCAGTAGTTCATACTTTTCAATGCCCGGCGGAAGCATGATCTGCTTCCGGCCGCTCCGTTCATCGATGATTTCCTCCCGCGCCTTCTGCTGAATCCCCGAACTGATAAGGTCGCCGCGTAACTCCCGGTTTTGCATCTCCTGCATCTGACTCATCAGAAGGTTCAAACGCCGCTGGTCGGTCATCAGCAGCTCCATCAGCCCCATCGGGTAGAGTCTCCCAATCGTCGGAAACCACCGCTCCTGCGCGTACGGCCATATCCCTACCTGTAGATCGTGATGCCGCAACAGGTCGCTCGATACAAACTCCCACGTGTGCCCCTTCGGGTACTTCTGCCCAACGGGTACGGAGAGCCGCTTTACCACGACCATCCCATCCGGATTCTCCCGGCGTACCGTCCCACCGTGAAATGCCGCTAACGCCAACCTGTCCGCCATGTCCGAGTACTCAGATACCGACTCTGGCTCTACGCTTATCCCATACTGCTGCTTTACCCAGTCCACATGCCGCACGTCGTACTCGATAAGCCACTTCGGGGGCCACGTGTCTATACTGTACGGATCCTTCAGGTAGTGGTGGAAGTCCACTGTCTCTGTTCGTATCTCGCCCTGCCGGTCTTCGCCACCCTTCGGGTCGTACCACGTCTTTCGTAGACTCTCCGATGTGCTCATCGCCCACAGCAAGTCGCGCTCACGCAGCGTCTCCTCCAGGTCGTCTATTTCCCGCCAGCATAGGAACCTCGTCGCCAACTGAGCGGCCCCGGTGTCCTCTGGGTCCGTTGTCGCCGCCTGTCCCTCCAGTCTCGGTATGTTTCGGGTTAGTCCACTGATGATCTGCCGCATGTAGGTCGGTGTCTGGTTGTCAATCGCCCGCGTCTCTTCGCACTGATCCGGGCGCACGTCCCTCCGCGTGAAGATGTCGCGGTGGTCGTTGTAAATGCTACTCCACTGGTCGCCATACCAAAACAAGATCGCCAGCAGTGCTACCCGCTCGAAGGGCCTCCGTTTCTCAAACGCCAGCTTGAACGCGGGCTCGCCTACCTCCTCCACGAACTTGCCCTCATCCACCCGCGTGATGTCCGAGTCAAGATGGACTTGCTTGCCGGCCTCGCCCGTCCCCGCTCGCGTGTCGTATACGGTCAACTCAGCCACTTCTGAACCCCCATTGCCAGCTTGCCCTCCAACTCCCTCATCTCGTCAGGACTCATCGGGTCAGCCTCGGGCTCCGGTTGGACCCGTGGCTCTCTCTCCTCTGTCGCCAGGAGCGCGGGCGGTCCCTTCACCCGAACCGGCGGAACCACATGCGCCATCCGCTCTGCGGCGACTATCGCCCGCCATGCCAGCACTGCCACGAGTATCATGCTCCCCAGGGCCAACGCCCCAGCCACTATCAGAACCACTAGCGTCGTAGTTACCATTGGGTGTCATCGCTTGCCCGAACGTATAGGCTGCGCTGATCGGGCTTCTTACGCTCCTTGTCACGTACACGAGCGTCAGGCTCTACATCTGGCTGCACTATCGGCGGTCGTGCCAGCGGAAACGCTACCCACCCGTGCCGCGCGGCGTCCAGCACGTGAAACCGCTCCTTGTCGGCGATCTTGAACAGCGGTTCACCCGCCGCATCCAGCTCCCGCGAGTACGTCGCCAGCTCGCTCCGGAGCTTCGTCAGCGTGTCGAAGATGAACAGCCGACGGGACCGAAACAGGCCGATCCCGTGGTCTATCGCCACCTCAGGCTCGGTGATCAACGGCTCTGCCACAGGACACCCCGCCGATTGCCAGTCCAGCCGCGCCGCGTCCTCCGTCTTCGACCCACCCCAAAACGCCTTGACGGGCTCCTTGTAGGCCATCGCCGCCGCCGCGTGCTCCGGGCCCGTGAGGTTCAGCCCGCAGCACTCCCGGTATGCGTACACATCCCACGTGGCAGGGTCCTCAGCGTACCACACAAGCGCGTTGTTCACGGTCGCGCCGAAGTCCACTCCTACCGTCCGCAGCCATGTCGCCGGGATAGCGAACGGCTTGACAAGATGCCCGCCCAGTTCCCGGTAGCTGTCGACGAAGTCCCCGTAGATCAACCCCGCGGGCCTCGTGAACTCGCCGCAGTAGAACATCGAGAACTTCCACGACGGCAACGTTCGCCTCGCCCGCTCGAACTCCGCCAGGGGGAACGCTGGATTATCGATGCTCCGAAACGAGACAACCCCATAGTCGCGCTCGCCGCCTACGGCCCTATCATAGACCTGCTGTTTCAACCAACCCATAGTATAGGCGGTTGTGGTTATCAGTGCGCGGCCCTCAGATAGGCTTAGCCGCCGTTGCACTGCCTCCCAAGCCCCTACTGGCACGTCCGGCTGCCCCCACTCGTCTAGCCAGGCCGCCCTAGCAGTAGCCGACTCCAGACCGCCCGGAGACTGCGCTGACCGCAGGATGATCCGTACACCCCTGTCCTTGCTCGTGATGACCTGGTCGCCCGCGTGGTACGTGCCCCAACCCGTCTGGTCGCCAAAGACCTCCAATATCGCAGGCAGCATTTTCAGCTTGAACAAGTCATACGATGCGGACGCCGCCAGGTAGTCGCCATCCCCCTGCCGCTCGATCTCACGCTGTAACCAGGCAGGCCCAAAACACGTCTTGCCCGACTGCGTTCCTGCCAGCACCAAGAGGAACCGCTTATCGCTCAGCCACGCCCGCTGCTGCCCCGGATGGAGCACAAATCTCAACCTGCCGTCCGGCAATCGCTGGTATACGCTCGTTGCCCTCGATGGCGCCTCTGCTATCGCCACTCAGCACTACCTCCAATATCTGCACGCGCACAGCCACTTGGCCCTCCCCGCTCTCGCGCTCGACAGGCAGCCCTATCTTGACCAGTAGCTCCCGGTCTTTATACCCGTCACGCCCGCGTTCCTTCGCATTGGTGAACATCCCCGCCAGAACCTCTGGGATGCGCTCGCGGACATACGTCTCAACATACCGCCGATGGTAATCCCGAAACGCTGGACGGGCCTTGATGCGCCTGAAGGTCGCGTACGTCAGCCCGGCTGCTTCAGCCGCCTTCGCCTCCGTCAGTCCTGCATACTGCGGATCAGTCAAGACCGCCAACGCCTGCAACTCCCGGCGGTTCGGTTGCTCGCTATTGCTCAACGAGGGCGTTCTCTCCATTTCGCGTCTGTTCTCCTCCGTTGTCGTCTTTTCGTCCCGGGTTCCGCCCTGGCGCCCCCACGCTTCGATTCTGCTGTCGGTTGCTGTCCTGGGCACAGGTTCCCCGGGGATCCCGAGCGCCCTGGGCATCGTAGGGGCGCACAGGGGGCCGTTGTGTCAAGTCTCGCTTCCTGCGAAGGGCGCTCTGCGGATGCCTATCCGGTCTGCGTTCCTGGGTCTGCTGCAAATCCGCTTTCCTCCGGCGCGAAGGCGCAGAACGCGCGGTCGCGTGTTTCGCAGAAACCGCGACACCGCGTACCCGAATAGGGTCGCGGAGTAGTTCTCCCAACTGGTGCTAGGTTCCCTTTCGGATGGTTCTAGTGCCACCTGTGAGACTATAGAATAGTTCCACCTGCTGGACTATACGAAGCTGAAAGCGGAACTGATAACTATCTATAGTTTCATGGTATAGCGGTTCCGTTTTGGCGCACCAGGCCGCTCGACTTCGATAGCCTCACAGGCCTCCAGCTGCTCAATTCCCAGCGCAACGCAACGCCGCGAAAGCCCGGTAAGTGCCTGGAGAGTATCATAGATGGGATAGCATGTATGTGATTTCCCGTTCTCGAACGCCTTGAGTGCAAGCCACACGGCAAGTTGATAGCGCGTCCAGCCTCTGAACTTTCCAGCCTTGATACTCTCGCAACTGACCCGCACGTGCGGCACAACAGGTTCCGCGCGTCTCACATCGTACCCCAATCCCGTACCCTTGTTAGGATTGCGCAGGCCCAGGCCCCTCACGGGGTACGGGATGCGGGCTTTTCGCTTGCAAGGCTAGAGCCTGCGCACGGCCTGCGGTTGAACTCGCAACCGCAGGGAGGTCATTCGCTCAGTCATAGCACAGCCCCGGCGCTGTGATCAACACCGGGGCTGTCGGACGGAGGAATGGAAGCGATGGTCGGAGTATAGCGCCTACACAGGCCGGCCACCAGGAAGCCGAGACTCATGGTGGAGGGGTCTATGAAAATCTCGCAATCACCGGGTCGTGGCCCCCGGTCGTCATGCGTACACCGAGAACACTCGCGTCGCGCCATGCTTTGGACCCTCCGAATAGTGGGGCCGCTCGAGCGGCCCCCGTAGCTCAACAGAAAGAGCCAGTCCACTGCCCTTCATTATACATACTTCCGCGCGGTTGTCAAGTAGGATGAAATTTGGCGTTAGTATCAAATTTGCTCTCCAAAGTATCATAACTCAGAAGCGATGATACTTGTCACACATTCGTCACTTTTGTATCACACACACTTCACAAACAATCGATGGCGTTCACACCACCTTCGCAGTCGTCACCTATCTCCTCGTGGCGTATTCACCTATACACAAAGTAGACACGAATGACATAGAAAGTTCGACCTTTAGACACCCACACCCACAAAATACATATTCGCCCCTCTTGACGTTCACTGGACAACCTAGCCGGTATATGGTATACTCCACACACTAGACAGGACGCCGGGGGACACCGGCGAAGGACTTTGAGAATCAACGAGAGAGGAGAGAGTACGATGGCAAGTCTGACTATCAATAGTGACGGTGAAGTAGCAACGGGTCTGTTACGCTATCAGGTGGCAGAGATGGCAGGCAGCAACGGTGAGTATCTAGTGATAGATGACGATGGCGCATGCGTCCACCGCGCTTCGACCGAAGCCGGTGCATACGGATGGCTGTGCTGCAAGATACTCCACGATTGGGAGTAGCCGAAACCCCTCCGCGCGAGGCGCAGGGGGGTCCGACCGGGGCTGACCGCCCGGCGATGAGTAGGCAGGTTGGAAGAATGAAAGGAGGACATGATGGGAGAAGTACTCTCGACCATCGGCAAGTTGAACTACAGTTACGCGTGTGCGAATGGCCCCCGCCGTATATCTCGCCGGGCACAGCGAACGGCGCAGGCCATCGCCCACGGATTTGGCCTAAGCATCGAGCCGACCAGAGGGGAGACCCTCCGGTTCAGTGATCCGAGCGGCACAGTCTACCTGTTCGGACAATTGAACCGCGGAGCCGGGTTTACATGTGAGTAGGCCCACCCTCGGCGCGAGGGGAAGTCACATGACAGCCAGTCATGGAGACTGTGCCGGTGGGAAGCCGGCGAGAGACAATGAGGAGGAGGAATATGAGTAGTGATGAGCTTCGATTGAACGCAGCACACGCCCTCGCCCTAGGCGCTCACGTAGAGATTGCGGGGCGCTGGGCGTGGGCGAAGTTTCCAATAAAGCCCTCGGATGCGGTGCGGGCAGAGTTGACCGCCCTCGGATGGCGCTGGAGTTCCAGGCACGGCAAGTGGTATTTGAAGGGATGCATGAGCAGCGGCAACCCTAATCGCTCGATGGGATGGAGTTATATCATCAACAGGTACGGAGTCGAGGAGTTGAGCATCTAGCCGAAATCCCTACGCGCAAGGCGCAAGGGATCCGACCGGGGCTAACCACCCGGCGATGAATTAGGCAGGTCAACGGAGGCACGGACACATGTGGAAAGAGTTCGAGGAGAGCATCGTGTTGATTGCAAGCATCAGAGTTGTGGATGCGCTAACGGATTCGCTGGAATCCACGGGCTACCAATACGCGACAAATCGCGATGAGGACAGGGCTACGCTCTGGATACCACTCTAGCCCACCCTCGGCGCGAGGGGAAGTCACATGACAGCCAGTCATGGAGACTGTGCCGGTGCGAAGCCGGCGAGAGACAAACAGAAGGAGGATCATGTCCCCAACACGCAATCTGACACTTTCCGACGCACACTCGGAGAACCATCCAACGGCACAGGTCAACATCACGCTAGAAGGCGGTAGCCCCTCGTTCGGATACCTTTGGATCAATGATGTGTGCTACACCATCACCGAAGGCCGAACCGTCAAGATTCGGCAGACCTATCCGCATGGCATTCCCTAGCACACGAGCCACCCGCCGCGCCTGGGGGCTTGCTGAGGACGACTAAGTATCAGACGAGCGCCGGCCAACCTGCACAGCGCGTAGGTATTGACATCCAATAACTATTCTGGTACAATATTCTTGTCGAGAAGAACCGGGCAACGCCATCCAAACGGCTATCCGCCATGTTTTCAACATGGGCAACAAGCCCCCGATTGTGGGTCGGTTCTTCTCGACAAAGAAACGGCGCCCGCAGTCGGGGGCTTGTTGCGTGAGTAGACAATGCCAACAATCAAGCTAGTCAAGTATGACCGTGCATACTACCAGAAACACAGGGTAGAAATTGCCCAGCGCAACCGCGAGCATTATGCGAACGATAAGCCGAAGTATGCTGAGCGTGACCGCCGCCGCTACGAGAAAGCGAAACTAAAGATTGCCGAGCAGAAGCGTCGGTATCGCCAAGAACATAGGGCAGAACTTGCCGAGCGCGATCATCAATATCGCGCCTTGCATAAGGCGCAGATTGCTGAACGCGAGCGCCAGTATAAGCAAGGACATCCGGACCTGCTCAGAGCCAGAAGACTAGCAGCCGAGGGATCGTGGAGTCTGCACGAATGGCAGGGTCTACTTCGTCACTATCATCACTGCCCGAGCTGTGGTCGCCGCTGGAGCGCCCTAGTCAAGCCCACTGTTGACCATATCCTTCCATTGTCGAGAGGCGGAAGCAATCACATAACGAACCTCCAGCCTCTTTGCAATTTATGCAATTCCAGAAAGGGAGTAAAGACCATCCGGTTTACCGGGCCTAAATCCGCTGCACAAATGGGCTTCGTCCTGTAGCCAATCAGTCAATCACACAGCCCGAAGGCGACGAGGAGGACAACCGGCATGAAACCCCATCGACTACCGAGGGGCACGCTATCGCTCCCAGGGACCGAATCGGCCGACGACTTCCGCCTGGTGCTGAAACGAGTACGGGCGACTAGTATTCCGCAGCCGGCGCCGCCGGGCTTGGCATGGCTGATAGACTGGGGCCCCTTGCCCTCTGAGGACAAGGCACAGGCCGACCTCGACCTTGACACCTGCTCACAGGAAGATGAGGAGGCGTCCGATACACTCTACAAGGAGATGCTAGACCAGTGAATACCCTTACTGCACACACCGACCCGCCGGGTGCCACGAATGCCTGGCAAGGAGAGTACCATGACCGACCTCAGTGACCGCGAAGCGATCAGGGCGCAGGCCCAGCAGAAGATCCGTGACACCAATCTCACCACCCATGCCCTGGTGTGTTTGACACCGCCACAGAAAGAGGAGTTACAGGCACGGGCGCACGCGAAGGGGATGGGGCTCAGTACATATATCCGGTGGTTCCTGTTCCAGGAGTGAGCCAAAATAATCTTGTCCTGTGGAGTTGACAAGCCTCTGTCCTTCCTGTATAATGCTTGCAGGAGGTACAACAGATGGCACGAACACGAAAGGCGAAGCTCCCCTCGGCAGACGAGGTCGCCCGGGCTGTGAACTACTGGCTGGCGTGCGGCTGGACCCAGGCCACGATCGCCGAGCACTGGGAAGTCACATGGTCAGCGGTCACGAAGGCATTGCATCGAGGAGGTTATATCCTCTGGTCAGACACATTCGCGTGGTATGAGAAAAACGAGGAGAAGAATTCGTATGGCAACGATTGACGATTTCGAGGAGCGGAAGCACGAGCAGGTTTCGGGGGAATGCTGCGAAGATTGTATACGCGGGCCACAACTGCCCGATGTGCCCCTAGTGGCAGCACCCTGTCTGGACTGCCGACTTGGACTCGGCGGGGAATCGGCTCCCAGCTACTACCAGGCTACGCATCCTCCCGTGGCACCCTCGCCCTATCCGCACGGGATGACACGAGAGCAGTGGCGGGAGACACTAGCAGAGTCTCGATTCGTGCTGGGTTTCGGAGTGAAAGAGGCGCATGACGAAGCCGACGCCTTCCTTGCCGAAGGGGACCGTCGGCGGGCAGAGGAGGCCGCGCCATGATACTCGACCAATCCCCCGGCACCTACGCCGTAGCGGACACAATCCTGGCAGTAGCACTCGCCGCGTGGCTGGTGCCGTGGCTACTTCGAGTCAGACAGGCCGCCCGCGCCCGGCAGCGCCGAGACCTTCTGCGCCGGGCGGACCGGCTGGAAAGGCTGAGCCTCCGGTGCGGACGCAGGGCTGCGGAAGCTATGGACGCTATGGACGCGGAGGACGCCTGCTTCTACAACGAACTGGCAGGGCTCGTGTACCGGATCGAATACAAGTTGAGGAGACAAGCCCATGATCTCTAAAACCCGACGCCCGACTCGTGAGGAACAGGCAGCGATGGCTATCAAAATGGCAGAGTTCCACGAGAGATGGAAAGCCGACGCCAGTGAGAATCGGCATGAGCATCATGCCCGCCTAGCCAAGTATTGGAGAGGGCAGGCGGCGAAACTGAGACAGGACGTAGGATAAATGAAAACAAGACAGCAGGCACGGGCCGATCAGATTGCCAACGCTAAGCTCTGGCTGGCCTTCCACGAGAAGATGATTCCACCCAGCCCCGTCAATGAGTTCGAGTATCACACCGCACAGGCGTCGTATTGGCGGGATCTGTTGGAAAAGCTGAGGAGGTGACACGATGAGCAACTACTTGAACCTATACGCAGGTCAGTTCGAGAACGACTGCGCCCGCGGCCGTGACCGCTGCGGTCATGCCCGAGGCGACGAATGCGATGGTCAACAAGAGGGACCTTGCCCCTTTGTCGAGGCCCCTGGCCGGTTGACCCAGGCGCAGGCGGCCGTTCTGAGCAGTCCTGACTATGCACGGGACATGGCACACGATGGCTCTGAGCTTTGGTAGGGAGGTGTTCGATTATGACAATGCCGAGCCTGGCCGAACGGGCGTCAAGTGCGCGCGCCGAGGCCGAGCGGGAGGAGCAACAGGCGCTGGCCGTCGAGGCCGAGGACCCCGTCCGTGCCAGCGTCCACCGACAACTAGCCGCCTTCTGGCGCAAACAGGAGGCGTGGTACAAAGAACGCATCGCAGGAGGAGAGGAGTAGAGCGATGGAAAACGGTAATGACATGAAACAGTATGACCCCATCTTTGAGGGCGAGGGGACCTTGGACCCGTCAGACAGGGCGACCGGGACATTCGCGCCCGGGTTGACCTACTGGCGTCTCGTACAGATCGCGCCGGGGATGGACAGAGCGAAACTTGCCCATCCAGGTGAGTTCTGCCATACGAATGCTGAAGGCAACTTCGAGTTCCGCCAAGAGATGCGGGTCATCATCCTGGAGTCTCGGCCGCGTAATACGCGATTCGAGGACAAGCATGTAGCCTGCCGGAGCTACGATGGGATCCGGGGCCCAGAGGGCCAAACCTGTCGGAAGGACTGTGAATACTTCGGGTTCCGCAAGAATGACATCCCCACGAAGGAAAAGTGCAAGGGCAGCATGATACTTCTCTGCCTCGATGCCGACGAGACATTCGAGGAGTCCTTCTTTGTGGAGCTTTCGGCAGCAGGTATCACGGACTGGCGGGAGTATGCCTCCTGGCTACAAGATCAGAAGCACCGCCCGGTATTTGCGTGTACGACGAGGATAACCTCCAAAACACGCAAGCAGGGCGGTGGGGAACCCTATGTGCCGGTGTTCCGACCAATCGAGGCACTACCAGTCGACATGCTCGACGCCATGCGCGAGCGACGTGCTCAACAGAGTCACTATCTGGATGCACCCGATAGCACTCCGGTGGCAACGGCAGAGAGGCCCGTAGTGCACTGGGATGGCGAGGAGGCCCCTCCTCCTGAGCCCGAGGACGAGTGACATGGAGGCTACACAGGTCTGCAAGTGTGGGTGGGCATTGATCACCCCGGACGACTTGAGGTTCGGGCTCTGCTGGGAGTGTCGGTTCGCTCTCGACCACGGAGGCCCGACAGGCGACGCTGAATATAAGGCGGTCGCCGGGCCCTTCAATTACGAGGATTGACAGACTTGGCGGGGCGGGGGTAGACACTCGTTGGGTGGGATTCCCGCAGCCACCTGCCCCGCCAGGATTCAAAGGAGAGGAGAAGAAAATGGAGAGTCTGATTCAAGTGACTATTGAGGGGATACAGCCTTTGTTGATGCACAGGTTTCCGATTGAAGGAACCCCCAAGGGCTACGAGAAGTGGACGGCTGGAGACCAGGCGGAATTCGCTGCCTACCGCAACCCAGCGACGAGCGAACTTCAAATGCAAAGCGAGGCGATCCGCCAGGCCATGATAAGCGCTGCGAAATGGAGCAAGGGTAAGGGCCGCGCTTCGCTGAAGACGGAGGTCGCCGCCTGTGTATTCGTGCGGCCAGACTGGTTGGGGTTAGGAGTCACGGCATTCGTCATCGACTCTCGGAGTGTAGTGAACCCTACCACAAAGGGCCGGATCGTCCATCATCGGCCACGCTTTGATGAGTGGGCACTTGCATTTACGATAGCGTATGACCCGCTACTGCTGAAGGCTGACGATCTGCGAGTGGTCCTAACAGACGCCGGTAGTAGGGTGGGCATCGGTGACTTTAGAGTAGAGAAGTCCGGCTACTTTGGGAGGTTCAGGATTGTAGAATGGTCCCCAGCGGGCTAGGTTGTCCCGGCGAGGCGAAGCGGGGCAGGGTGGATAGGACAAGACAGGACAAAGACGGAGCGGGGCAGGGTAAGGCATGGCAATGCAGGGCATGGTGAGGTAGGCAGGGCAGACCCAGGATCCAAGCTAGGCGTGGCAAGGCAGCGCGAGGCGGGGCAGGGCG
>Ga0105152_10000511_pt1 | contig 11649 bp, 9 predicted proteins | sample LakBais05cmmetaG_FD_81534 | JGI IMG/M metagenome (GOLD analysis project Ga0105152, IMG submission 81534) | Lake sediment microbial communities from Lake Baikal, Russia to study Microbial Dark Matter (Phase II) - Lake Baikal sediment 0-5 cm | ecosystem: Environmental > Aquatic > Freshwater > Lake...
ATCCGGGACGTCGAGGAATGGTACATCTCGACCTTGACCCGCCGCCCCTACATCCACAGGGTCTTCGAGCGCCAGACCGAGATCGCTATCGGAAACCTCGAAAAGATCCATTCCCGCGTCGGCGACCAGGTTCAGGCCGTGTTCACCTGCGGTACGGACTTCGGTACCCAGCAGTCGACCTTCTGTTCCATCGCCGCCTTCCGCGAGCTCTACATGCCCTACTACAAGCGGATCAACGACTGGGTCCACCGGTATACGGGCTGGAAGACCTTCAAGCATTCCTGCGGCGCCGTCGAAACGCTCATCCCGGCCTTCATCGAGAGCGGCTTCGACATCCTCAACCCCGTCCAGGTCTCGGCCGCCGGCATGGATGCCCGGAACCTCAAGGAAAAATACGGACGTGACATCGTCTTCTGGGGCGGCGGCGTCGACACCCAGAAGACGCTGGCCTTCGGCACCCCGGATGAGGTCCGGGCGGAAGTCCTCGAGCGGTGCGAAGTCTTCGGCCGCGACGGCGGCTTCGTCTTCAATTCCGTCCACAACATCCAGGCCAACGTCCCGGTCGGGAACGTCGTCGCCATGTTCGAAGCGGTAGGTGAATACAATGGTAAGAGATAGCAAAAGAGGGACAGTCCCCTTTGGGGACAGTCCCTCTTTCCTCAAGAAGACCGGATTCTACGTCATCGCCGTCACCCTGGTCGCCGCGATCGGCGGCCTCATCTTCGGCTTCGACACGGCCATCGTCGCCGGCGCCACGCGCTACATGAAGGAGCAGTTCTCGCTCAACTCGCTCCAGGAGGGCTGGGCCGTCAGCGTCGTCCTCATCGGCTGCATGTTCGGCGCCGGCCTGGCCGGCCCCATCAGCGACCGGATCGGCCGGCGGCGCTTCATGCTCATCTCGGCCGTCCTGTTCTTCGTTTCGGCCGTCGGCTGCGCCGTCCCCCGGACGATCACCGAATTTGTCATCTTCCGGTTCGTCGGCGGCCTGGGCATCGGCTCGGCGGCCGTCCTCTCGCCGCTCTACATCGCCGAGATCGCGCCGGCCCGCATCCGGGGCGCGCTCGTCTCGGTCAACCAGATGGCCATCGTCACCGGCATCCTCCTGGCCTACTTCGTCAACTGGGTCTTCGCCGGGTCCGGCCCGTCGAACTGGCGCTGGATGTACGCCATGGGCGCCATCCCCTCGGTCCTCTTCTTCCTGCTGCTCTTGCGCGTCCCGGAAAGCCCGCGCTGGCTGGTCAAGAACGGCCGCGAAGACGAAGCGGGCGCCGTCCTGGCCCGGGTCGACACCGCCGAAGCCGCGGCCAAGGAGATCCGGGACATCAAGGACACGCTGACTCTCGGGGAAGGTTCCATCCGCGAGCTCTTCCGGCCGGCCTTCCGGCGGCCCCTCCTCATCGCTATCGTCCTGGCGGTCTTCCAGCAAGTCACGGGCATCAACGCCATCCTCTACTACGCCCCGCGCATCTTCGAGGGCGCCGGCTTCGCCCGGATGTCGGCCATCGGCCAGTCGACGATCGTCGGCCTGGTCAACATGCTCTTCACGGTCGTGGCCATCGTCCTGGCCGACCGGGTCGGCCGCCGGCCGCTCCTGCTCATCGCCACCGGCGGCATGGGCGTCTCCCTCGTCCTGCTCGGGGCCGCGTTCAGGTTCCCGGTCCTGCCGGCTTCGGCCCTGCTCCTCATCATCCTCCTCTACATCGCCTTCTTCGCCTCGGCCATGGGACCGCTCGTCTGGGTCGTCATGGCCGAGATCTTCCCCATCAAGGTCCGGGGCAGCGCCATGGGCCTGGCCACCCTCGTCCTCTGGCTGGCCGATTTCGCCGTCACCCTGACGTTCCCGGTCATCTCGGACAAGTTCCACCCTTCGACGGCGTTCTGGCTTTACGCGGCGATGTGCGCCTTGGACCTCGTGTTCATAGGATTCTTCCTGCCCGAAACGAAGGGGAAATCGCTCGAGGAGATCGAGCGCAGCTGGCTGAAGGCTGTTTAAGGTCCCGACAGCCGGTTATTTTTTCCGGTCGACGAGCAGCCGGCCCCCGACCCCAACGTTCTCCGGCTGGCTTTCCTTGATGAGGACGACCATCGCCTCCACGGGAAGGCCATAAGCCGCCGAGGCCGAGGCGGACGTCTCGGCCACCAGCTTCCGTTTCTTCTCGAGGTCGCCGAGGGGCGGGCCTTCAACGATGATGGTCGGCATGAGCGGGCTCCTTGGTTTCCATGACTCCGGCAAGTTTCCGGACGGCAATGTCGAGTTCCTCCGTGAGGATCGTCGAAAGGATGGCCGGAAACTGCCGGACCTTGCGGACCTGGAGCGGCAGTCTTCTGTCGAACGAGTGCCTGAGGAGGCTCTTCCCGGACTTGAACTCCAGGAACTCGAGGTCCATGGCCAGCCGGGCAAACCAGACCTTGGGGTTGTCGATCTCCTCGACGAGGCGGACGTTCGAGCGCAGGACGATCTCCGGGTCGCCCTGGAGGACATCGAGCGTCACCCGGGTGAAACCCTCCTTCTCGATGAGGTAATCGCCCATCGCATCGCGAAAGAGGCTGTCCGGCTTCTTCGCCCAGAAAACGTAGGAGTAGTACTTGAGCTCGTAGAGCGAGACGCGGTAGATGACCCGGAAGTCGTCGTAGAGGGGGTCGACGCGGACCGGCTCGATGTAGAGGGCCTTGTCGACCTTGGGATGGAGCTGGGCATCCTTGCCCTTGGCGACGATTTCGAAGTACCGCTTGGTCGGGACGGAAAAACAGGCGGCGAAAAGGAGGACGAGAAGACCACAACGCGCGACTTTCCTCATTTTTTCTTGTCCTTTCGTGTCCGGATGAGGGCCGACGGCTCGTCGGCGATCTCTCGGGAGAAACGGGCCAGGTTTTCGACGGCGACGCCGAGGCTCGAGAACGTCCGCGTCAGCTCCGACTGCTGTTCGAGCAGGACGCTCTCGACCTTTTTCAGGCTGACCGAGGCCGTGTCGAGGAAGGCCCGGACGTCCTGAATGGCCTGGCCCATCTCCTCGCTCGAGAAGCGGCGGGAGATGTTGCCGAGGGTCTCCTGGGAATTCGTCTCGAGCGTTCGGATGAGGCGGTTCATGTCCTCGGTCATGGGCACGAACTTCTCCGTCGCCCGGGCGAATTCGAGGGACGCCTTTTCGAAATTGGCCAGGGTGTTCTCGAGGGACGCCCGGCGGGATTCGAGGACCCCGGAGAGGACCGCCGAGCCCTTCTCCGCGTTCTCGAGGAAGGCGGAAAACCTCTTCATGTTCTCCGGGGCGAGGAGCTCGGTGATCCGCTTGGCGGCGGTCTCGAGGTTGGTGACGATGTCCTCGGCCTTTTCCCCGAGGCCTCGGCCCATGGGGATCTCCCCGCGGGGCATCAGGTTCTCCGAAGCCAGGGTCCCCCCGCTGATCTCGATATATTTCTGCCCGGTCAGGCCGACGTAGGCCAGGACGGCGCTCATGTCCTTCTTCATGATCAGCCCTTGCCGGATCTTGACGTCGACGAGGACGGAGTCGAGGTCCCTGGGATTGACGTCGATCCGGATGACCCGTCCGACTTCGACGCCCCGATACTTGACGGAGGAGCTGACCAGGAGACCCTGGACCGATGTGTCCCGGAAGTTGACGGAGTAGACGTCCCCGGGGTCGCGGAGCTTGGGGACGATGAAGAAACCGGCGACGGCGATGAAGATGACCGTGGCCAGGGACAGAAAAACGCCCAGGCGGATCTTTTGTTCATGCGTCATCATGGCTGTCCTTCCTGAGAAAGAATGTCCGGATGAATGCGTCGTCCGCGACGGCCAGGTCGGCGTAGTCCCCCGAAAAACGGAGGCCCCCGTCGTTGACGACGAGGACACTGTCCGCCACCCGCTCGATCGAGCGGAGCTCGTGCGTGACGACGACTAGGGTCATCTTGAACGTCTCTTTCAGCCGGAGCAGGAGATCGTCCAGGAGGGCCGACGTGATCGGGTCGAGGCCCGACGAGGGCTCGTCGCAGAAGACGACGTCCGGGTCGAGGACGAGGGCCCGGGCCAGGCCCCCCCGCTTGGTCATGCCGCCGGAAAGTTCGGCCGGATACTTTTCGGCGCTCCCGGCGAGCTCGACTTGGGCCAGGCTGGCGTAGACCATGTCACGGACCATGTCCTCGGGCATCTTGGGGTGCTGCATGCGGATGGGCAGGGCGACGTTCTCGAAAAGGCTCAGGCCGTTTAGAAGCGCCCCGCCCTGGTAGAGGACGCCGATCTTCCCGTAGAGAGAGCGGAGGGAGGCCTCGGAGCGGTAATCCACCCGGGAGCCGGCGAAGTCGAACTCTCCCCCGAGCGGCGGGAGGAGGCCGGCGAGCGTCTTGAGCAGCGTCGATTTCCCCGAGCCGCTGATGCCCAGGACCACGGTGATCCGCCCTTCGGGGACGGTGAAGGCCAGGTCGCGGAGGACCTCGGTCCGGCCGTAGCCGACGGTCAGATCGCGAGCTCTGATGATGTCCATGGTCTCAATACAGGATGAACGCGAAAATGCAATCGATGAGGATGATGAGGGTGATCGACAGGACCACGGATTCCGTCGTGGCCCGGCCGACCTCTTCAGCGCTCCGGCCGACCGTCAGCCCCTTGAAGCCGCTCCCGACGACGACCGCCCAGCCGAAGACGACGGTCTTGACGAGGCCCCAACCGAAGTCGGTCCAGTCGACGCTCGTCACCATCTCGCGGATGAATGCCGAAGGGAGCGTGCCGAAGGTGACGCGGGCGACGACGATGCCGCCGAAGATGCCGACGACGTCGGCCATGGCCACGAGGAGCGGGACGATCAGGGTCATGGCCAGAAGGCGGGGGACCATGAGGAACTTCTCCGGGACGACGCCCATGGTCCGCAGGGCGTCGACCTCCTCGAGGACGGTCATGCTGGCCAGCTCGGCCGTGATGGCCGCGCCGACCTTGCCGGCCAGGATGACGCCGGTCATCAAGGGCACGAGCTCCCGGAGCATGGCGATGCCGACGAGGTCGGCGAGGTAGATGTCGGCGCCGAAGAGCCGCAGCTGCTCGGCCGAGGTGATCGAGATCGTGACCCCGACGAGGAAGATGAGCAGGCAGACGATGGGAAAAGAGCGGTAGCCCATGAAGAACATCTGGTTCCAGGTCTCTCCCGGGTAGACGCCCTTGTGCTCCTTGAGGTAGACGCCGACGTGGTAGACTTCGTCGCCGAGCATGGCCAGGAACCGCCCCAGGCTCTTCACCTGGAAGATGAAGCGGTCGGCGATGGTGGTGAGCGCCCGGCCGGGCAGGCCCCCGGAGGGCGGCCCTTCGGGCTCCTCGGTCGGCGGCCGCATGACGAAGCTCTCCTCGGCCCGGGCCAGGGCGCCCCCGATGTTGACCGTGGCGACGTTCGCCAGTCGGCCCCGGACGTAGTTCAGGAGGGCCAGGGTCGAGCTGTCGAATTCCTCGACTTCATGGAAATCGAGGGTCAGCGGCCCGGCATCGGCCCGGCGCCGGATATCGTCGAGAAGGGCGACGACCTCGGGAGCCCGGAGCCTCTTCGGCAGGAGGATTCTCTCGGGAGTGGCCGCGGCCGCCTGGGGTTCGCTCATTTCGCCACTGGCAGGACGACGATGGTCTGGTTCAGCTCGGGAGCCGTCGCCGGGAAGTGGACGACCTGCCCGTCGGCCTTCGTTTCGAGATAGTATTCGATGTCCGCGGCGGGAGCGGGAAGCGTCAGGCGATAAACGCCGCGGGCCACGTTCTCCAGGGGGACGGCTTGGAACGCGCCCCGGCCTATCTCGCGCCAGCGGAGCTCGACCGACTCCGGCCTCCCCTTGGAAAGGACGAGGACCTTGAGCGCGAGCGCTTCGCCGGCCTCGAGAGACGTACGCACGGCCGGGACGATGACCCGGGGCGGTCCGTCGAACTCCCGGGTCAGAAGGACTTCCGGCGGCAATTCCCCGCCCAGCATCTTCACGAGCTCGACCTCCGGCCGCTCCCAGGCGCCGGGGAGGAGGTGCTGTTCCCAGTTGGCGATCGTCCCGAGCTCGCCCGTGTTGCTTACGGTGGCGAGAAGGGCGGCGAAAATTTCGCGCAGGGCCGCGGCCATTTCGGCCCGGACCGGCAGCGCTTCGTCTCTCAGGATCGCCTGTCTCACCGGCTCGTCCCCTGCCGCCTTGGCTTTCTCCACGACCTTGTTGTAGACGGCCCAGAGGCAGTTGAAGCGGGCGACCTCGCGCATGTAGCGGAAGTTCGCCAGCCAGTAATCGTATCGTTCACGGTTTCCCTTCCCCGAAACGCGCAGGCCGAGGGCGGCCAGGTCGTCGACGAAACCGTAGGCCTTCCTGACCTCGTCCCACGGCCGGGGATTGGGCTGGATGTTTCCGGGTCCACCGATCCAGGTGACGGGGACGGGGTGCCGGCCGTCGACGCGGGCGAAAACCGTGGCGATCTCCTCCGCTGCCTCAGCGCCGAATTGAGCGCGGCACCAGTCTTGGTAAAAATCGAGGGCGGGCAGGTGCCGCTCCGTTTCGGGCCAGTCCGCTTCGTAGTCGAGGACGGCCGGGCCGCCGCAATTGATCTTCTTAACGAAGCCCTTCCCCTTGATGACGATGGCGGCGACCGAGGGGTAATGGATGCGGTCGGCGAAATCGATGGTCAGCCGGCCGTCGGCGACCTCGATATTCTCGAACCTCAGATCGTAGGCCTTGAACAGGCCGGCGGCGGCGAAGATGTCCACCTTCTCCGCGGCCTTACGCCCCTGGATCAGGACGTCGAAAACGCGGCGGCCCTTTTCCTTGATCTCGCCCTCGACGAATTGAAGCGTAACGGAGTAGGTGCCGTTCGGGACGGGCAGATGATAGCCGAAGACGCGGTCGCGGACGTCCCGGTAAACGGCCTCGCTATCCAGGCCGGCGCCGGCGATCTCTTGGTCCTTGAAAGCCACGAACTGGCCGGTGATCGGTCCGATGTCGTCGGCGACGCGTCCGGGCAGGGTGTTCCAGCTCTGGTCCCAGGCGGCCCGGGCCAGGGCCAGGACGTTCGCCGAGAGGACCCGCGTCCGCCAGTGGATGCCGAGCAGCCCGTCGCAGCCGTAGCGCAGGGCGTCGGCCGCGTCGCGGCGCATCCGGCCGGCCCAGAGCTGGGGCGAGGTGAGCGCCGGGTCGTCCTCCATCCAGGGGATGGCCCAGAGCGACCGGCCCGAGATCCTCGAGAAGCCGGGGTCCACGGGCGCCTTGCCGACCTCGCGATTGATGCAGCTCATAGCCACGTCCTTCGGCAGGACCTGGTCGAAGAGCGTCCGGTTCGACGGCGGGCCGAGGACCCAGCCGCACGTCGCCAGGCTGAACGGCGGCGCGACCTCCCTCCAGGCCTCGATGCCCATGGCCAGGTCCGTGGTCACGGAGTCGATGGCCTCGGGAGAGGCGTCGGACCAGGTCCACCCTTCGTTCGTCCAGAACCAGTAATAATCGACGGGGTAGGCCGCGGCGATCCGCTTGAACATCCCCTTGTAGAGGTCCTTGACGACGGCCGGGTCCTTGGGATTCCGGCCGGAGTCCGCCAGGCGCTTTTTGACCAGGTCGGGGATGGTCAGCGCCGTTTCCGCCCCGACGCAGGTCTTGACGCCGAGGCGCCGGGCCAGGGTGAAGGCGTCCCGGAAGACGGCGGCGGCCCGGTCGAAGACCCGGTTCGAATCCTCGGCGGTCGCCGGGTCGGGGCTGAAGCCGGCCATCACATCGTTGCCGAAATCGTCGCGCTCAAAGAGGAGGCCGGCGCCGAAATGGAAATCGCCGGTCTTCTTGGCCTCGTAGCCCCAGTTGCCGCGGGCGGTGTTCTGGTAGCTCGCGGGGTAGCTCGCGAGGACTTTTCCGTCCGCGCCGAAATCGCCCTCCCGGCCGATCCAGACCGTGGGCTCGGCGTTCGGGGTGGCGCCTTTTCCCTTGCTGGGATTCTCGGGGTAGGTATGGAGGCCGAAGAAGTTCATCCGTAGTTTCGGGAGCTGGCCCAGGATGGCCTTGTAGTTTTCGAGGGTCCACCAATCAGGGCCCTCGGGGAAATCGTGGAAGGGCTGGATGCCGCGGACGGCGAAAAGCGGACGGCCCGTTTCGTCGAGGTCAAGGCTGAGGGTATCGATCCTCCCGTCGGGGACGACGTCGCCCTCGAGGAAGAAGCGGACGCCCATCTTTTCGGCCAGCTGGTAGGCGCCGTAGAGGACGGCCGGGCCGCTGCCTCCGGCGACGAGGACGACTTTTTTCGACCGCCGAAGGACCGTTTTCAGCCAGTAGTCCTCGGGCCCGAGGGCGGCGATCTTCGATGCGGCGCCGGCGTCCTCCAGGCCCCGGGCGAATGTCCCGCCTTTTTCCAGTATGGCCACGGCCCCCGAGGGGATGCGGGAGAACGACGCCACTTCCCTAATGGCCGGGAGCCCGCCGGTCCTCATGTAGAGATAGCGGCGGATCTCGGCCGCCGCGGCCCGCTCGTGCCAGGAGGCGTCCCTGGCGATGACAACGTCCGGCGCCGCGTTTTTCCGGGCGCAGCCTGGGAACGTCGCGAGGGCGATGGCGGAAAGAACGAAGAAGGCTTTGCCGTTCGATCGGTGTTTCATCCCGGGCACCTCGGTCCTTGTGCCCCTCATTCTATTACAGACGCGGCTGCATTTCAACGTGTCCCCCGAGAATCCCGGCCGGCCCGAATCGTCTTTCTGAAAGGAAAAACAAAGGCGGCATTCATTCCCGATGAAGATCCGTGATAAGATAAACGCGCCCATGACCACCCGGGAACGATTCAACAGGGTCTTCCGCCGGGAGAAGCCGGACCGCGTCCCGGACATGGAGTTCGGCTATTGGGACAAGACGATCGCCGTCTGGCACGAGCAGGGGCTGCCCGGCGACTGCCGGACGAACGAGGACGTCGAGAGGCGCCTGGGACTCGAAGGGATCTCCATCATCCCCGAGGTCCCCATCCAGAAGGGGCTTTTTCCGGCCTTTGAGGAAAAGACGCTTGAGCGCCGCGGCGAGCGGCGCGTTGTGCAGACCAAGGACGGTGCCTTGACCGAGATGCTCGACTACGACTCGTCCATGCCCAAGTTCCTCAAGTTCGCCGTCGAAACTCGGGCCGACTGGGAAAAGCTCCGCGAGGAGCGTCTCGACTCCGGGCGGCCCGGCCGGGTCGGCGACGTCCCAGCGGCGATTGCCGCGGCCCACGCCGCCGGCATGCCCATTCTCTTTCACTGCGGCTCGCTCTACGGCTGGCTGCGCGACTGGATGGGCCTCGAGAACCTGTCCATCGCCCTCATGACCGACCGCGCCTGGATCGAGGAGATGATGGAGCACATCACCTTGATGGACCTCGAGTTCATCGAGAACGACATCCCGGCGGACGGGGTCGACGTCGCCTGGTGGTGGGAGGACATGTGCTACAACCACGGCCCGCTCATGTCGCCCCTGCTTTTCGAAGAGCTCATGGTGCCGCGCTACAAGCGGATCACGGACGCCCTCAAGGCGCGGGGCATCGGGGTCAACGTCCTCGACTGCGACGGCCGGATCTACGAGCTCGTCCCGGGCTGGCTCAGGGGCGGCATCAACGGCATGTTCCCCATCGAAGCGCTCCACACGGACCCCTGGCGACTCCGGGAAGAATACGGGGATAACGTGTTGTTGCTCGGGGGTGTGGACAAAATGGCCTTGATCGCCGGCAAGGACGCCATCGACCGCGAGCTCGAGAAGCTCCATCCCCTCGTTGAACGCGGCGGCTACCTGCCGTGCGTCGACCACCGCGTCCCGCCGGACGTCACTTACGAGAATTACCTCTATTACCTGGAAAAGAAAAAAGAGATCCTTTGACGCAAGACTAAGCCCGGGCGACCCGCTCCAGCCGCTTCATGATCGAGAAGATGAAGCCGGCGGACAGGATGCAGGCGCCGGCGAGGATAGCCCACACCGCCCAGAGCGGCACGCGCTCCCAGAACCAGGCGGTGACCCCGACGAGGGAGTTGCCGACGGCCGTCGCCGCGAACCAGCCGCCCTGCATCAGGCCCTTGTACTTGGGCGGGGCGACGCGCGAGACGAACGAGATCCCGATCGGGCTGAGGAGGAGCTCGGCGATCGTCAGCATGAAATAGGTCGAGATGAGCCAGTAGACGGAGACCTGGGACCCGGCCGGGGCGACGAGGCCGCCGAGGGCCTTCGGGCTCAACAGGCCGATCGAGGCCACGATCAGGATGGCGTAGGCCGCGGCCGTCGTGAGCATGCCGATGCCGATCTTGCGCGGCGCCGTCGGCTCCTTGCCCTTCCGGTTGAGCCAGCCGAAGATGCCGATGACGATGGGCGTCAGGACGACGATGAAGAACGGATTGAAGTGCTGGAACATCTGGGGCTGGAACGGGTTGACCGCCTCGTACCCGCTGTAGCGGAGGTAGGCCAGGACGCCGAATCCGACGAACGCGACCCCGCCCAGGATGCGGGCCAGTCTTCCCGAGGCTTTCCTCACAAGGAAGACGAGCCCCAGGGCGGACAGGAAGACGGCCAGGAGGCCGGTCAGGTCGAACCAGAGGTTGGTCGCCTTGCCCACGCTCGGGACGGTGTAGTCCCTGGCGAAGTAGGTCAGGGTCACGGCGCTCTGGTGGAAGGCCATCCAGAAGAAAATGACGACGAAGAAGACGAGGCCCAGGGCGACGAGCCGCTCGCGCGTCTGTTCCCGGGTCAACTCGACGACCTGGGACTTGAGGGCCTCGGACTTGGCCTTCTGGCGCGCGGACATGGCGGCCGTCTTGTAGTGCTTGCGGAAGGCCCAGAAAATAGTCATGGATATGATCAAGCTGATACAGGCGACGCCGAAGCCGAAATGGTAGGACTTGCTCAGGGTGTTGACGTAGTCCGTGGCGAAGCGGCCCAGCGTATCCAGGGTGACGGAACCGTCCTGACCCTGGGCGATGGTCAGGAAGGAGGATGCGTCGGCCAGCTTGCCTTTGAGGAAATCGTTGGCCAGGGCCGGGATGCGGGCGTCGTAGACGAAGTTGGCCTTGCCCATGATCCAGTTGCACACCGCCATGGAGGCCGAGGGGGCGAACATGGCCCCGATGTTGATGCCCATGTAGAAGATGTTGAAAGCCCGGTCGCGCATGCCCGCGTACTTGGGGTCGTCGTAGAGGTTGCCGACGAGGGCCTGCAGGTTGCCCTTGAAAAGGCCCGTGCCCAGCGCGATGACGGCCAGGGCGGCGACGATGAGGGGGAACCCGGTGTTCATCGCCGTCGGCAGAACCAGCATGACGTAGCCGATGAACATGACGATGATGCCTAGCTTGATCGTCCGGCCGTAGCCGAGGTAGCGGTCGGCCAGGAAGCCGCCGAGCAGGGGGAAGATGTAGACGCCGACCAGGAAGGTCGCGTACATGGAGCCCGCGGCGGCCGCGGACATGCCGTACTTCGCCTGCATGAACAGGACGAAGATGCTGATCATCGTGTAGAAGCCGAAGCGCTCGCCCATGTTGGCAAAGAAGGCGACGAACAAGCCCTTGGGATGTCCTTTAAACATGGCTCACCGTCCTCTGAGGGGATTTCGCGAATGCCCGATCGCGTTCAAGGCGCGGGGATTATATCAGAAGAGGGGGTCAAACCAGAAGCGGTCACCAGCTCAGGCTCTCGCGAAAGAGGCCGGAGACGGTCTGTTCCAGGGCCGTCCGGAAC
>Ga0105152_10000514_pt1 | contig 11633 bp, 8 predicted proteins | sample LakBais05cmmetaG_FD_81534 | JGI IMG/M metagenome (GOLD analysis project Ga0105152, IMG submission 81534) | Lake sediment microbial communities from Lake Baikal, Russia to study Microbial Dark Matter (Phase II) - Lake Baikal sediment 0-5 cm | ecosystem: Environmental > Aquatic > Freshwater > Lake...
GATGTAAAATATATCAAACGATGAATAATAATCCCGATTCGTTGGATACGGTTTCTTTGTAGCATGTCTTTTTGAGAAAGCAGAAAGATAATTGATTTTCACTGCGTTCGAAAATAAAAAGGAGAAAACATGAAGGTTCATTTGACAACCCTGGCGGGAATTGCCTTGTTGCTTTGTCTGACATTGCAGGCGTGTGGAGCTTCACCCGCCACGCAGGCAGTTAGCTCACCTCAGCCGATGGTACCAGCTACGCTACCTGCCGATGCAACGAGCACGTCTACCTTACCCCTGCCCCCAACCTCGGTCCCGACCCCAACGCTGATTCAACATCTTACCCAGCCAGGGACACCGTCTTACATTGGCACGCAAATGCTCCATGATTGCACCATGACTGACACGATGGGCGCTCCCATTCAGCCCCTGAAGCTTAACCCAGTTTGCGACCTCTGGGCAATCAATTTTATTGAACGCCCGGTCACTTCTGATTTGAATACTTACATCCCTTATCTGGATATTCAAGAAGCCCAGTTCGGCGCGAACATAAATTGGATCTTTGCTCGTATTCACCCCGTGGATGTCGTTCCTTCACAAGGTAATTCCGATCTTAATTATTTCCTTGAACTGGACCTCAACTTGGATGGTTTGAGTGATTTCATAATCGCCGCCCAGAATTTGGATATGAGTGATGTTTTTTGGACTACTGCCAAAGCACGTGCCTGGCGCTTTGTGGACGGTGGTGTTAATCTCGTTTTTGATCAGGGCGTGGGAGTGGACCTAGACCTGGTTTGGGTCCGCCGCGCCCTCACCAAAGATATCGAATTCGCTTTCAAGCCTGCCCTTTTGGATGGCGATACTAGTTTTGCGTGGTGGGCTTGGGCCTACCAGGGAGCATTCGACCCGGCTCAGTTTATCCCATTGAATACTCTCCCCGATGTGTATCAAATAGATAATACTTGTGCACTGGGCTTCAACAGCAATGCGTCTGACCTTTCCAACCATTGCCGGTGAAATAGCTGTATAGATATTGGAGTAAAGACCAGAGAAAAAACGGCTCCCTTAGATTAATAAGGGAGCCGATGTCTTTTACATATCAATCAACGAATCTGTATTTGAGCAAAGCCCAGACAGCCTCAAAAGCATCTTTCAACTTAATTTTCTTGCCTTCAGCATAACTACGTGGGTTGAAGGAGATTGGCACTTCGAAGATGCGCGCCTTCTGTTTGAGAATCTTGGCAGTGAATTCCGGCTCGAAGTCGAAGCGGTTAGCGCGCAGTTTGATATTTTCCACCACTTCACGGCGGAACACTTTGTAGCCGGTTTCCATATCGCTCAGGATGGTGTCATATAGCAGATTGGTCGTAAGGGTGAGTAATTTGTTGGCGAGCATGTGCCAGAACATGGTTACCCTGTGTGGTCCACCCAGGAAACGCGACCCGTAGACTACATCTGCTTTGCCCTCTTCGATGGGCTTGAGCAGGGCAGGATAATCGCACGGATCGTACTCCAGGTCCGCATCCTGTATGAGTATCACATCACCGGTTGCAGCAGAGATGCCGGTACGGACCGCCCCACCTTTGCCCTGGTTCTGTGCGTGGAGGATCACCCGGATGCCCTGGCGGCCTTCCAGCGCGGCGAGCAGGTCACGGGTCCCGTCTGTAGAACCATCGTCTATGAGAAGGATCTCGTCGGCGAGTTTGGTCGCCAGAACGCGTTCCAAGATCGTGTTGAGGGTGTTAATTTCGTTATAAATTGGGATGATAACCGAAAGAGTCATGGACCGATTATAAACGAAATATCTCCCTGTAAGAAAATCGGCGTGCTATAATTCATCTGTATTCTCAATCGGGAGGCCGCTATGACTGTTGTGCAAAGAACTGAATCCGCTCCCCAGGGCGCTTCATTTGTTCCTCCGCCGATGACCAAGTTGGAAGATACTGGTCTGTCGTTGCTCTGGTTGCAGGAATTGGCGTTAAAGATTTTTTATTTCCAGGGATACCTCATCGGCTTTAAGGCTGCTGAGGAGATTGCCCTGCCTTTTGCGGGGATTGTTGATCAGATTCTCGAAACGCTCAAACGCGAGAAACTCATCGAGGTCAAATCCTCGCAAATGGGATTGGGGGAAGGTTCGTATCAATATGCCATCACCGGTGCGGGTATCGTCCGCGCCAGAGAGGCTCTGGAGCGCAGCCAGTATGCAGGCCCGGCGCCTGTCCCGATAGAAGTTTATAACGAATCCATCCGCCAACAGTGCCGCGGGCGTGTGGCGATCACCAGCCGGACAATGCGCCAGATTCTTTCCCAGTTGGTCCTTTCCGAGACTACTTTCGAGCGGCTTGGCCCGGCGATGAACTCAGGTACTTCGATATTTCTCTATGGGCCTCCCGGTAACGGCAAGACCAGCGTGGCAAAAGCGTTTGGCAGTCTCGTTTTGAGCCAGATGATGTACATTCCGTATGCGCTTTATCTGGATGGGCAGATTGTCAAACTGTATGACTCGGTGAACCACCAACTGGCGCCCGATTCGGATTCCCAACCGACTGGGACCGGCGGCATACGCACGACCGTACGGCGCGACCCGCGCTGGGTCAAGATCCGCCGCCCGTTCATCATGGTCGGCGGCGAACTGACCCTGGAAGGCCTCGATCTCGTCTTTGACGATACGCACAAATTCTACGAGGCTCCGTTCCAGGTCAAGGCCAACGGGGGGATTCTACTTATCGACGATTTCGGCAGGCAGCAGGTGAGACCGCGCGATTTGCTCAACCGCTGGATCGTCCCGCTCGAAAACCGCGTCGATTACCTGACCCTGCACACCGGCCGCAAAATCGAAATCCCGTTCGACGTGCTGGTGGTATTCTCCACCAACCTGCCGCCGCGCGACCTGGTGGACGAAGCCTTTCTGCGCCGTCTGCGCCATAAAATTGAAATATCCGATCCTTCTTTTGAGAATTATCGCGAAATATTTACGCGTGTGTCCCAGCAGAAGGGCATTCCATTCAACGACCAGGGGTTGGCCTATCTATTGCAGGAGTACTACATCAAGCGCAATCGAAAAATGCGTGCCTCCCATCCGCGTGACCTGTGTGACCAGATTCTCGATATCGCCCGCTATCTTTCCACCGCACCGACGATGACTAAGGAAATGATTGACCGCGCCTCGCAAGCCTACTTCGTGGACATCTAAAATGTGGACAGATATGGCGTCCCCTGTTGTTGTTGCCCATCGTGGCGATAAAGCTTATGCCCCGGAAAATACGCTGTCCGCCTTCAAGCAGGCTGCCGAGAAGGGTGCGGATGCAGTTGAGTTCGACGTGAAATTAACGGCGGACGGCCAGGTTATCGTCCTCCACGACCAGACGGTGGACCGCACCACAAACGGGACCGGGAACGCTGCCAAACTTCCCCTGGCGGCGCTACGGGACCTGGATGCTGGTGTGCAGTTTCCCGGGCAGTTCCCCGGCGAAAGAATTCCTGCCCTCGATGAGGTCTTCGAAACGGTCGGCAAACGTATTTACATGAATATCGAATTGACCAACTATTCCACTCCGAACGACGCTTTGGTGCCGAAGGTGGTGGAACTGGTCAAAAAACACGGATTGCAAAGCCGGGTGCTTTTCTCGTCTTTTTTCGCCCACAACCTACAGAAGGCATGCCTGCTCCTGCCCGAGGTCCCGCGCGGACTCCTGACATTGCCCGGTCTGATGGGTTTGTGGGGCCGGACCTTAGGTTGGCGTGGCGATTACGCTGCCCTGAATCCGTACATGACGGACGTGAATGCCGGGCTGGTTTACCGTATCCACGCGGCCGGGAAACGGGTCAACGCCTGGACGGTCACTGCCGAAGCAGATATCAAGCGTATGATTGGCCTAGGCGTGGACGGTATTATTACAGATAACCCGGCGCTGGCGCTCCGTCTGCTTGGGAGAGGCAAGTGATCCCATCGGAGTGGCTTGATCAATCTGCAATACGCATCGCTCCACACATCCCATAAAGACTTCTGTCATCGGTTTGATTCAAAATGATTCTTCGCCGTTTACTCTCCATCTTTTTATTGGTTTCGTTGGCGTTGTCCTTTAGCCCAACGGACGCCGCGCGTGCGTCGGGTTCGTTCCAGAGTAGTGACCCGGCCGTGAACGCCCGTCAGATGCTGGCAAAGATGACGCCGGAGGAACGGGTGGGGCAACTCTTTTTGGTGACCTTCACTGGTTCTACCGCGGACCAGAACTCCCAGATTTATGACTTGATCTCCAGTTACCATGTCGGGGGTGTGGTGTTGCTGGCCGGCAATGACAATTTTGTGGCTGCCCCCGATACCGTTTCAGGTGCCTACCAGTTAATTGCCCAGTTGCAGTCTGCCGAATGGCAGGCCTCGCAAGCCCTGCCCGCTGGCACAGACACCGGCACACCCACCGGCACACCCACTCCCGCACCGACGCCCACCTCCGCCCCGGCTAATTACATCCCCCTCTTCATTGGCATTTCCCAGGATGGCGATGGCTATCCCAATGACCAGATCCTCAATGGTCTGACGCCTCTGCCTGATTTGATGGCACTCGGCGCGACCTGGAATCCGGCACTGGCTGAACAGGTCGGCGCGGTTGCCGGACAGGAACTTTCCGGCATTGGGTTTAACCTGTATTTCGGCCCTTCGCTGGACGTACTCGAATCGCCCGGATCCACGCTGGGGAACGGACTGGGCGCGAGCGCTTTCGGTGGTGATCCTTATTGGGTAGGGGCGATGGGGAGTGCCTATATTACCGGCCTGCATACCGGCAGCAACGGGCGGTTGACGGTTATCGCAGACCACTTCCCCGGCCGTGGCAGCGCCGACCGTCCCGCCGGAGAAGAACCGGCTACGGTCCGCAAGTCGCTTGAGCAATTGAAGCAAATTGAATTGGCTCCATTTTTCTCCGTTACGGGGAGTGCGTCTACTCCAGAAAGTACTGCTGATGGTCTGCTGGTCTCCCACATCCGCTACCAGGGTTTCCAGGGCAACATCCGCTCGACCACGCGCCCGGTCAGTTTTGATTCGCAGGCGCTTTCACAGATCCTGTCTCTTCCGGCCTTCGCCACCTGGCGCGCGGCGGGAGGGCTGATGGTCAGCGACGACCTCGGCAGCCAGACGGTGCGCCGCTTCTATGATCCGGACGGGCAATCCTTTATGGCCCGGCTGGTGGCGCGGGATGCTTTCCTGGCCGGGAACGACCTGCTCTTCATGGGGAATATTGTTTCCAGTGACGCGCCGGATAATTACACGACTGTTGTCAGAGCGATTGAGTTCTTCGATCAAAAATATCGTGAAGACCCGGCCTTTGCCCAGCGCGTGGATGATGCGGTTGTCCGCATCCTGACCGCCAAATATCGCACATACGGCGATTTTGATCCGGCAGTGGTTATCCCGCCGTCGGAGGGACTGACAATTCTGGGGCAGTTGCAGGCGGTGACGTTTGAAGTTGCCCGTGAGTCTGCCACCCTGGTCAGCCCGAATATGCCGGACCTGGATACTGTCCTCCCATCGCCTCCTGTGGTGCGCGACCGGATTGTTTTTCTAACCGACACTCGCCGTGGAAGCCAGTGCAGCACTTGCGGCGAGAAATCCATGCTGGCGGTAGATGCTCTGCAAAATGTGATCCTGCGTCTCTACGGTCCCCAGGCTGGTGGGCAGGTGCAGATCAACCACCTGATTTCCTATCCTTTTATAAGTTTGGATGCCATCCTGGAGGGCGGGGCGGGTGACCCATCCCTGGAAGGCTCAGTGCGCCAGGCGGAATGGGTGGTTATCAATATGCTGGATGCCGAACCCGGCGAGTCCCAGACCACGCTCCTGCGCCGATTCCTTTCCGAGCGGCAAGACTTGCTGCGCGATAAACGGATTGTCGTGTTTGCTTTCAATGCCCCGTATTATCTCGACGCCACCGATATTTCCAAGTTGACAGCCTATTACTGTCTTTACAGCAAATCCGCACCGTTTGTGGAAGTGGCGGCGCGTCTGCTTTTCCGGGAAATTTCCCCGGCGGGTTCGTTGCCTGTTTCTGTAGCAGGGATCGGATACGACCTGTTCTCCGCGACCACCCCCGACCCGAATCAAGTCATCGGGCTCTCTATGGACCTGTCACCTATGTCTGTTTCAACGGCCTCGGCGACACCCGAACCGACTCCCACACCATCTTTCCGCGTCGGCGATACCGTTTCGGTACGGACAAGCGTCATTCTTGACCATAACGGTCACCCTGTCCCGGATGGGACGGGGGTACGCTTCAACATTTCGTTGAGCGGGGAGGGGGGAGTTGTCCAGCAGATTGATGCAGTCACGCTTCAGGGCTTGGCAGGGGCGTCGTTCAGCATTGACCGTCCCGGACTGATTGAAATCCGCGCAGAAAGTGATCCTGCGCTAACCTCGGTTGTCCTGCAACTGGATGTCTCTGGCGAAGGCTTCAGTGTGACAATCGTTGCCCCGACTCCAAACATTAGTTTAACCCCTACATCGGAAGCCGTCGTCACCCCAGATGTAGTAGTAACTTCCTCACCATTGGCGCAGGGGTATCCGGGCCTGGGCGGTTGGTTTGGCATGATGCTTATCCTGGGGGGACTGGGCACTCTTGCTTACTGGCTTGGCAAGCGGTATATCGCCACGCGCTGGGCGGTGCGCTGGGCACTGTGTATTGTCGCTGGTGGGTTGCTGGCGTATACCTATCTGGCCGTGCGCCTGCCAGGCGCGGCGGTTTATCTTCAAAGAAGTGGATGGCTGGGGATGATGGGGGTTGTCTTACTGGGCGCGGCGGTTGGTTTTGGATCCGCTTATACCTGGCGGCGACTGTCTACGGGATCAACGAAGCAACCAGACTGACGATCAACAGGCCAGCCGATACCCAGAGCAAAACCTGCTCTGGTTTCCCTTTGACGAGTTGGAGAAGCGAATTCTGTGCGCGCAATTGTCCCTGCGGACGAGGAGGTAGTTCGCGCGATCCATTCAAAAATTGACGGAGATCCTCTGCCGTCGCCGGGCGATCATTGGGGTGCAGTTCCATAGCCCATAGGATGGCGCGTTCGGTGCGGGGGCTGATGGCCGGGTTGAGTTTGCGCGGCGCAGGCAGGCTGGTGGGGTGTAAAAAGCGGTCCCGGGCGTAGGTTGGCGGGTTATTTGTCACCAGATGGTAGAGGGTGCAGCCGAAGGCGTAAATATCACTGCGGACGTCGGTGTGGAGACCGTCGCCGCCGTATTGTTCAAGCGGAGTGTAGAGGGCGGTGCCGCGTCCCTGGATGACGGTAACGGTCATTTCATCCGGGACGAGGGCTTTGACCAGGCCAAAGTCCACCAGCTTGAGCAGGCCGTTGGGGGTGATCTTCATGTTGGACGGTTTCACGTCCCGGTGGACAAGCGGTGGGGTCTGGTTGTGAAGGTAGGTCAGGGCATCGGCCAGTTGGTTGGCCCAGCCAAGCACATCTTCTTCAGCCAGGAAGGAGTTGCTCTGCTTGGCATCCAGCATCCGGAGGCGCAAATCTTTGCCGGGGATGTAATCCATCACCAGATAGTCGCGCGGGCCGATGGAGAAGAAGTCTGAGACTTTGGGCAGGTTGGGATGGTCCAGGCGCGCCAAAACGGTGGCTTCGTGCAGGAACTGCTGACGAGCCTCCTTGAGCAGTTTGGCAGGTACAGTACGGTCGTGTTCGACTTCTTTGAGCGCACAGCGGCGTCCTTCCAGACGCAGGTCGTCGGCCAGGTAGATATTACCCATGCCTCCCTGACCAATGCGCTCGCGAATACGATAACGGCCGCGCAGCACCTCTCCGGTTTTTAGCGCGACAGGCATATCGGTCCGATTCGCAGCGAACAAGAAATAAGGCGGCGCATAGCTGGCAGGGGTTTCGGCGTCGCTTGACCAGCGTTGCGCATCCGTTTACAATTTGTTATATTATAAGCGTCTTTTGGTGTCCTGTTGTATAATCTACTTCTCCAGGAGTGATAGCGTATGGACGGGAACTTGGAAGAAGCCCCATTATTGATTGGACAGACTGGCCCGCTGAAAGGCGAGCGTTGGGTTATTAATAAGATACTCACTATCGGGCGTGAGTTTACCTGTGAAGTGGTCATTCCGGATAGGCAGGTTTCGCATTTCCATGCCCGCCTGACGCCGACGCTCGAAGGTATTGTTCTCGAAGATTTAGGCAGCAAAAACGGCGTACATCGTAATGGGATCCCTGTGGTGGGACAGGTTACTTTGCATGATGGGGATACGGTGCAGATTGCGCTGGCCCAGCAATTTCTTTACCTGACTTCCGATGCGACCGCCCCGTTGTCAGACTTCGAAGATGCTTCCGGACGCCTGCGGCTGGATCTGCGCTCCCGGAGGGTGTGGGTGGACAACCAGGTGATTGACCCGCCGCTTTCAGCCTTGCAGTTCCATGTGCTGCGGGTGCTCTCTGACCATCAGGGACAGGTGGTGGAACGGCATCAACTGGTGAGCGAGGTGTGGGGCGACGAGGAAGCAGTTGGCGTTTCGGACCAGGCGCCGGACGCGCTCCTGCGCCGTCTGCGTGACCGGATTGCGGCGATTGACCCGGTGCATACGTACATAGTGACGGTACGCGGTCACGGCATCCGGCTGGATAATCCGCCAGCCGTTGAATAATGAGACGAACTTCCGCATGTTCAGCCTTGCGGAAGTTCTCGTTTTTATCCCAAATTTTTCTTCATGGTGAACTTCAGGATTGCTCGGTAGATGACCTGGAGCCTTTCCAGCATCTGAGCCTCCTCGCCGGACGTTTTTCCGCCGGCCTGTTCCTCGCTGCGAGAGATAACACTGGCGACGATGGAACTGAAATCGGGGGTGATTTCCGCAGCATGTTGTTCGAACATTTTGTTCAGTGCGGTTTCATCCGGGGCGTCGAGCATTTCTTCCAGCAGGGCGAGTTCGGGGGGCGGGGCGCTAGCTTGTTGCAGCACGGCCACAATCTGCTGGAGTTTTGGCATCAAGACGAAGTCATTCTTTTTGTTGGCATCCTGGAGGGCGCGATTGAGCACCTGGACAAAAATATCATTTATTTCATCCAAATGTTCGGTAGTAGCCTGCTGGATGTTTTCGGCGGACAACAGATTGTTGAGCAATGCCCCGGCGCGTTTGTATTCTTCCTCCGCACGCTGGTCAATCTTGCGGGTAATCTCAAGTAATTTTTCGCGCAGGGTTTCCAGCTTCTTGCGTTCCTCGCCGGAACATTTTTCGATGCGCTCCGTGAGACTCTGGAAGAACAGATAATCCAACCCCGGGCGGGTGAAGCTGACCAGGGAGTTCAGGCGGTCATCGTTCGGGGCCTCGATCAGAATGTTGAGCAATTTCTCGCGGTCGAGTCCCTTCCCGGCGGCTTGCAAAGTTTTGACGGCTTCCTGGATTTCGTTCGTTTGAGAAGTGACCTTACGCCCGTACTCGGTCTCAGCCAGGAGTTGTTTCTGGATCTCGTCCATCGTGCGGGCGGCCTGTTCCTGAGCGGAGGAGTGCGTGCCTTCCATCAGGCGGCTGAAAATGGCAAAAAATTCGGCATCGAAGAGCGCTGCATTCTGCATGATGATTTCCGAACGGACCTCCGCAGTGGTCGCGCTGAGGAGGCGTTCCACCAGTGAAACGCGTTTCTGTTGCGCCTGGATCATCTCCGGCGTGATGCCGTCCGCGCCGAGGACTCGCTCGATGAGACTCTGATAAGTCAGGAAACTTTGCGGGCGCAGGAGGTAGGCTTTGCGCTTTTCGGGCGGCAGGCGGTTTGTGACCTGGGTGATGAGCGGACCGATGAGTTTTTCCTGTTCGTTGACGGGCATCCCCAGTTCTCCCGGAAAATATGTGAGCAGGATTTCTTTATCGGCGTCGTGGTAGACGATAGGGGTGGCCAGCGGTCCGTTGTAACCGCAGGACTGGCAGACGGCAAAATTGGAAATGCTGCCCAGGAGACGTTGTTTCGCGCCGGGATCGGAAGTAACGTCAAAAAGTTGCTCGATCTGAGCGACGACCGGCTGGCGGCAGCGCGGGCAGGAGATCTGGGTCTTTTGAGGAGGCATGGATACTCTCGATATAAAATGGGATTGGTTATTACCGGCGAACGGCCTATCTTACCCCATTTCGCGCGATCGCGGCAGGGAAAAACAGATGCGGGCACCGGAACCGGGTTGCGGGTCCACCCACATGCGTCCACCATGGGCTTCGACGACGGCTTTGGCCAGGTAAAGTCCCAACCCGGCGCCTTTCGTTTTGCGAACGGCCTGGTCTGAGCGGTAAAAGCGGTCGAAGATATAAGGGATGTCGGCTGTGTCAATTCCGGGACCCTGGTCGCTGACGGTGATGATCACCTGTTCAGGCCGGACTTGTCCACCAATTCGGATTTCGCCTCTGGGGGTATATTTAATAGCATTCGAGACGAGATTGGAGATGACCTGGGAGACGCGGTTCTCATCGGCGAGGATAAACGGGAATTTTGCGGGGAAGTCCACCACGATGGTGTGACGGTCGGTCTGGGTGCGGAAGCGCTCCGACAGCCGTTCGGCCAAAACGGGGATGGAAATATCGGACAGGTTCGTGGTCAGACCTCCGGCCTGCAGCCGCGAAGCGTCCAGTAAATCCTCGATCATGGCGGCCAAATGGTCGGCCTCTTCCTCGATCACGGCCAGGCTATCTTTGACGATGGCTTTATCCCATTTGGCGTCTTCACGGCGCAAGGTGCTGACGTAACCTTTGATAAGGGCGACGGGTGTTTTAAGTTCGTGGCTGACAATGGAAACAAAAGTATTCTTGATTTGTTCAGCGTTGCGGAACTTGGTGATATCGCGCACGGTGGCAATGACATTGCGCAGTGTCCCGCCTGCAGCGAGGAGCGGGGCGTAGGTGATACCAACCGGAAGTGCAGGCGGTTCCGGGCGCTGGAGGTCGCCTTCAACATAAAGGTAAGCGTTGGTGGTCAGCGGCCAGCCGCCAGACTCGGCTTCCTCGAGGGTCAAGCCTTCGGGCCGGCGCGCCCAGCGAATAATCTCGGCATGGGCCTTCGATTGGATGTCTTCACGCGGATGCCCATAAAGTTTTTCGAAAGCGATGTTACAGCGTTCAATGGTATGGTCCGCGTTGAGAATGAGAATGCCGTCGGCTGCGGAATCGACCAGAGCGTCCAGGCGGCCTTTTTCATAACTGATCTGGGTGTAGAGTTGCGCGTTGAAGACGGCGATGGCGGCCTGGTCGGCGAAAGACTGGAGCAGCAATTTGTCGTTGGCCGAAAACAGGTCCGGGTAGCTGCGGAAGATAAAGATGACGCCGATGATCTGTCCGTGAGCGGCGAGGGGAATGCCGACGCCGTTTAGCAATCCCATGCTAGCAGTATAGGTCAATTCCTTCAACATCCGGTTGAGTTCGACGAGGTTGAGTTCGGCGGCTTTTTCTTCGGCCAACAGAGGTTCGAGATAACTCAGGAATGCCGGAGGGATGCCGTGCGCCGCTGCCACGCGCCAGCCGCCGGTCTCTTTGAGGGCCAGGATACCAGCCTGCCCGGCCAGCATTTCGATGGAAATGCGCAGGATGCGCGCCAAGAGCTTGTCCAGGTCGAGTTCCTGGGTGAGGGCGCGTGCTATTTCGAGCAGGTAGTCGCGTTGGCGAACACGGAAA
>Ga0105152_10000516_pt1 | contig 11623 bp, 9 predicted proteins | sample LakBais05cmmetaG_FD_81534 | JGI IMG/M metagenome (GOLD analysis project Ga0105152, IMG submission 81534) | Lake sediment microbial communities from Lake Baikal, Russia to study Microbial Dark Matter (Phase II) - Lake Baikal sediment 0-5 cm | ecosystem: Environmental > Aquatic > Freshwater > Lake...
GAGGCTGCCGTCCGGGGGCGGGGTGAATATCGGAAGGAGAAAATGTTGGCGAATTCCAGCTTTTTCAAGGCGCTCAGGGTCTCTTCGAAATCGGCGTCCGTTTCCCCCGGGAAGCCCACGATGATGTCCGTGCTCAGCGCGATATCCGGCATCAGGCTCTTGAGCAAGGCGGCTTTTTCCAGGTAGTCCTCCCGGGAATAGCCCCGTTTCATCCTTTCCAGAACGGCCGTCGAACCGGATTGGAGGGGGAGATGGAGCTGCCGGCAGATGTTCGGGCGGTCGGCCATGGTTCGGGCGATCTCCGGAGAGAGGTCCTTGGGATGGGAGGTGATGAACCGGATCCATGCGATGCCTTCGACCCGGCTCACCCTCCTCAGCAGTCCGGCGAAATCCTCTCCCGTCCCCGGGTCCCGGTAGGAGTTCACGTTCTGGCCTAGAAGCTGGACCTCCTTGTACCTGTTCCCGGCGAGGTCCAGGACCTCCGCCAGGACTTCGGCTGACGGCCGGCATTTCTCCCGTCCCCGGCTGAAGGGAACAACGCAGTAGGCGCAGAAATTGTCGCAGCCTTCCATGATGGGCACGTAGGCGCTGACACGGCTTTCCCGAAGGGTCTCGGAGGACCCGATCTCGTGCCAAACACGGTTCCAGCTTGTCTTGAGGAGCTTGCCTTCCCGCTTTTGGAAGAGGAGCGAGGCGAGCTCATGGTAATGATCGGGGCCGACGATGATGTCGATCTCGGGTCTTTTCTTGAACAACTCCCCGCGCCGGAGCTGGGCGACGCAGCCCAGGATGCCGATGACCCTGTCCCGGTCCTTCTTGAGAGGAGTGAGGCGGCCGAGAAAGGAATCGATCTTTTCTTCCGATTTCTTCCTCACAGCGCAGGTATTGACGAGAATGATATCGCTCTCTTCGGGCGACGAGGCCTTCCCGGCCCCGGCCCGGATGAGGAGCCCGGCAACGTGCTCGGAGTCGTTCTCGTTCATCTGACAGCCGAATGTCTTGATGAAAAAACGGCATCCTTCGAGGTTTGCGCGCATGTTCCTGGGCCTTGGATAGACCATTATACACGAATGGGAAAGACGGGAGGTCGCGCCTAGAGGAGATCTTCCAAAATTTCCGCCGCCGAAACGATGAGATGAGGGCAGAGATCGTCAGGCGTTCGACCCGGACCGTGCCTTTTTCTTTCCGGCCGGGGCGCCTGCCAGCATTTCCCTGGCGATCTGGAGTGAAGCTTCGCTGATCTTGGCGCCGGAAATGAGACGGGCAATTTCTTCGGCCCGCTCTCCGGCCTCAAGCTTCCGGATGGTCGTGTAGGTCCTCTCGTTCTCGAACCTCTTGTCGACCCGGAACTGGTGGGCCGCGGCCGCAGCGATCTGGGGAAGGTGGGTGATGCAAATGACCTGGTGTTTCCGTGAGAGGGCCTTCAACTTCCCGGCGATGAAATCCGCCGTCCTTCCCCCTATGCCGGAGTCGATCTCATCGAAGATGAGCGTCCTCGCCGTTTCCGCCTCCTTGCCGACGGATTTCAGGGCGAGCATCACTCGGGACAGCTCGCCCCCCGAGGCGATCTTCCGCAGGGGCCGGAGCTCCTCGCCGGGGTTCGGCGAGATGAGAAACTCCACCTCGTCCGTCCCGCCCTCCCGAATGGTGGCCTGGTCCTCCAGCGCGGGAGCGATGGTCCGGACCTCGACCTTGAAGGCGGCCTTGTTCATCCCTAGGATGGCGATCTCCTTTTCCATGAGCCCGGCCAGTTCTTTGGCCCCGCGGACGCGGACGGCCGCAAGCTTTCCGGCCTTCACGACGTAATCCTTGAATTTTTCCGCGATATCCTCTTCGAGCCCCTCCAGCCTTTCCCGGCCCGAGACCAACGCCTTTTCCTCGGCTTTGATCCCTTCAAGATAGGAAAGGATCTCCGGGATCCCGGGCCCGTATTTCCGCTTGAGCTTATCGATGATATTGAGCCTTTCCTCGATGACATCGAGGCCCGTCGGAGTCCCCGTATTCCCTTCCTTGAACTTCATGAGGCCTTGGGAGAGCTCGCGCAGGGCGATGCCGAACTCCTCGATCGATGGATCGGAGGATTCAAGGGAAGGATAATACGGGACGAGCTCTTTCAGGACGTTCTTGAACTTGGCGAGAAGAGGGAGGATGGATGCCTCCTGGGCATAGCTCAGGTCCAGCGCCTGGTCAACGAGCCCGGCGATCTTTTCGGCGTTCTTCAGGATCTCCCGGTTCTGGACGAGTTTTTCGTCCTCGCCCGGCGTGAGCCCGGCACCCTCGATCTCCCGGACCTGGTAGGCCAGGAAGTCGAGCCTCTGGGCACGCTCCCGGCTCTTGGACTCGAGCTCCTGCTTCTGGAGGAGGAGGGATTTCAGCTCGCGGGCCGCCCGCGAAACCTCTCCTCTCAAAGAACCGGCGTCCAGGAACGCGTCCAGGTAGATGAGGTGATTCTCAAGGTGGAGGAGGAAGACGTGATCATTCTGGCCATAGATGTCGGCGACGGCCGTCCCGGCTTCCTTGAGCTTCCGGACCGGGACAAGGACGCCGTTGATATGGGCTTTCCCCGGCCCTTGCCCGGCGATCTGCCTCTGGACGAGAAGGTCCTCGCCATCCTCCAGCTCGAGGTCCTTGAGCCTCTTGGCCGGCTCCGGCACCTCGAAAACCGCTTCGACCGAAGCTTCCGTCCTTCCGGTCCGGATGTAATCCGGCGACCCCTTGTCGCCCAGGATAAGGCGGATGGCGTCGATGATGATGGATTTCCCTGCTCCGGTCTCCCCGGTCAGGATCGAGAACCCGTTCTCCAGTTCGAGATCGAGTTCCTCGATCGTCGCCAGGTTCCGAATGCGAAGGGACTTGATCATGCCGCTCCGCTTATTTTGATGATTTCAGCTTGTAGGGAACGAGGGCCCTCTCCATGTTGATCCGACCATAGCCGATGTGATCGTCCTTTCCCGGGAACTTGTCGGCGTTCACGTCGTCGGACGAATAACGGATGACGTTCATCACCTGGGGGACGGTGAGCCAGGGCTTGAAGCTCTTGATGAGGGCTGCGAAACCGGCCACGTGGGGGGCGGCCATGGAGGTCCCCGAGGCGAACGCGTAGGGCGGGCTGTTCGGCCCGAAGTACCACGTAGGGACAAGGCTCAGGATGTTGTCCCCGGGCGCGGCGACGTCCACCTGGGGGCCGGCATTGGACCATGTCGTCACCTCGTCGTTGTAATTGGTGGCCGCCACGGCCAGGCAGTAATCATCGTAGGCGGCGGGGTAGAGGACGTAGTTTCCCTCGTTGCCGGCCGACACGACGATCACGACGTTCTTGTCGTAGGCGTACTTCACGGCCGACCGCAGGGAATTCGAGGCTTCCTCACCGCCCATGCTCAGGTTGATGACCTGGACATTCTGGTCGGCGGCCCAGACGAAGCCTTCAATGAGGGTGCTGTAGAACCCCATGCCCTCCTTGTCGGCGACCTTGACAGGAAGGACCTTGCAGTTCCAGGCCACTCCCGCGATGCCCTGGCTGTTGTTGGTTTCCGCGGCGGCGATGCCCGCAACGTAGGTGCCGTGCCAGTGGTCGTCCGTGGCGTCGTCGTCGTTGTTGATGAAGTCCTTGCCGTGGGAGGCGATCTTGTTCTTGATATCGGGGTGGTTCATGTCGACGCCGGTATCCAAGACGGCTATGGTGACGTTGGACTCTCCCTTGGTCATCTCCCAGGCGCCCGTAGCCTTGATGTCGGCCCGGGCCTTCGCCGCGGGGCTTCCTGGGATGCCGATGTCCGTGCCGCTGTTAAATAAGGCGTATTGGCGCCAGAAGTACTCGTCGTTGGGAGTGATCTGGATGCGGGCCTGATAGTCAGGCTCCGCGTATTCGACGTCGGGATTGCGTTTCAGGGCGGCCAAGAACTCCTTTACGGAAGCTTGCGCCGGGACCTGGACCTTGTAGATGCCGAGCTGAGGGATGGACGTGACCTTCGCCGAGCCGTAGGCTTGGAGGGTAGGGCGGATGTTCCGGACGGAGAACGCCGGCCGGAATTTGACGAGGACCCGGTTCGAGGCATATTTTGCGGTCTTGGAGCCTAACGTCACACTGCGGCCGAGCTCCCGGAGCTTCAGTTCGGAACACGCAGGTTCCCGCTTATGCCGGCCGTCGAAACCGAACGTCCGGGTTCCGATGAGAAAGGTCAAAACGCAGGCCGATGTGATCGTCAGGCCTGCCAGGGTCTTTTTCACTCTGTTTTGAGTCATGATTGTCACCTCCTTGTCCGGTTAAAATCCGTAAAGAAGTCTGAGAGACGCGCTCAGGTCGGTCCCTCCCTTGATGGGGACGATGCCCACTTCTCCCTTGAGGCCGAACTGCCGGGCTACTTGGAAGGTCGTTCCCAGAGAGATCCGAACGAGGCCTTTTTGCTTGATTTCACGGATCTGCGTCCCCTGAAGGTCTCCCATGGTCTCCGTCATCCGGAAGTTCCCCCAGAGCCAGCTCAGCGAGACGCCCAGGTAGGGCCTGAAGTTCTCGTAGGCCGCATAGACCAGCGAAGCTCCTGCGTTAAGCTGTGACCATTTCGGTTTTCCCGACGTTTCCCCTGGAACGGCGAACCCTTCGATCGGCCATTTTTTTGTGGATCCTAAGGAAGAGACGAACTGGGCGGCCGCTTCCGTCTCAAAGTCCCCGAAAGAAAAGAGGCCCTTGCGGAGCTCTCCGCCGAGGAGGATCCCCTGCACCGCGCCCGCCTGGTACTCGACGGAGAACGGTAGGTCCTGGAAGAGCAAACCCTTGAAATCTGAGAAGCTCAATCCCGCGAACAGGCCCAGGGTGAGATCGATGGGGAATTCGAATTCCGAGGCCAGGAAGACGTTGGTAGCCTTGAGCTTCGATCCGTCGGGCCCCTTGTCCCATTGGACGTTCCGCGAAAGGGTGTCCGCCCCCAGACCCAGCTTGATGTTCACTCCTTGGAACAGGCCCTTCTCCTGCGCCCGGCCCGCGGCGGCCCCGGCCAGGAGCAGGCAGGCCGCCAGAAAAACGTGCAGCGCCGTCCTTTTTTTCATATTGATCTCCGATCTGAATTCTCATTGTCCATCTATGGGACAACCTATTTTTTATTTCTTCGCTTTGTTTGCGACTTCGATCTCCCTGAGCCGCTCCTGGGCCTGCTTGACGAAAGCGCTTTTCGGATAATCCGTAACCAGCTTCGTGAAATAGGGGACGCTCTGGTCGGCCTTGTTCCATTTGAAATAGGAGTCGCCGAGGTAAAAGAAGACGGCGTCCATCTTGGTGAAGCCGGGGTAATTGGTCAGAAGCTCGGTCAGCCGGCTCGTCGAAGCCTTGAACGCCTCCACCCGATAATAATGGGCGGCGATGGTCAGCGTGTGATCGGCCAACCGCTCTTCGCAGATCATGATCTTCTCCTGGGAGGACTTAGCCTGTTCGCTCAGAGGATAGGCTGTGACGACCTTTTTGAACTCGGCCAGGGCCTGAATTGTCTTGGTTTGGTCCCGCCCGGCCTTGAGCGTTTTCTTGAAGAAGGTCATCCCGATCTGGTATTGGCAATAGGCAGCCGATGGGCTGTAAGGGTAAAGGTTGATGAATTCGCGGTATTCGGCCGCCGCCAGGATCATGTTGCCCTCGTCGCCCTTCTTGAAATAGGCGTCGGCGATGAGGAGCTTGGCCCTCTGGGCGTAGAAGCTTTTCGGGAAGGAATCGATGACCTGGCGCAGGTAGAGGAGGGCCTTTTCGGTATCCTTCTTGATCTCCGCTTCGCCGAGCTTGAAAAGGGCTTCGTCGGAAGAGGCGATCTCAGGAGCGACCTCCACGTTTTTCTTTTTGCAGGCGGGAAAGACCAGGGCGAGGGAAAGGCTGAGCATGACCGCGGCGCCCGTTTTCCATATGATCGGTTTCATGTTGCGTGTCCTCTCATTTCAGGAAGAATAGAGTTGCTGGACCCAGCGCCATTCCTGCTCGAGCCCCTCGTCGAGAGAAGTTTTGGGGGAATAGTCCAGGTCGTGCTGCGCCTTCCGGATGTCGGCCCAGGTATCGGGGACATCTCCCTTCTGCTTTTCGGTCCAGAGGATCCTGGCCTTCGTTCGGCTGATGCCCTCCATGAGCCGGATGACGTCGGCCAGCTTCTTGCGGTGGCCGCCGCCGACGTTGTAGGTCTCGCCGGGCTTCCCGGAAACAAGGGCGGCCAGGTTGGCCTGGACGATGTCCGTCACGAACGTGAAATCCCTGGTCTGTTGGCCGTCCCCGAAGACGGCGATCTCCCTGTCCTCGGCCAGGGCCTTGAAGAATCTGTGGAAAGCCATGTCCGGCCGTTGGGAAGGTCCGTAGACCGTGAAGAAGCGAAGGGATACGGCCGGGACGCCGAAGTTTTTGTAGTAGAGAAAACAAAGCTGCTCGGCGGCGAGCTTGCTGACGCCATAAGGGGAAAGGGGATGGACGGGGCTCGTTTCCGACATCGGGAGGGTTGGGGTCAGGCCGTAAACCGAGGACGACGAGGCGTAGATGAATTTCTTCAAGGGAAATCCCTTTGACGCCTCGAGGAGCTTCTGGGTCACCCGGATGTTGTTCTTGAGGTAGATGTCAAAGCTCCGGCCCCAGCTCGCCCGAACGCCGGCCTGGGCGGCGAGGTGGAAGACGCAGTCCGCGCCTTCAAGGACGCCGGCCGGGTCGAGATCATCCAGGTCCTTATCCAGGAAATCGAATTCGTTATGAGTGCGCAAGGAAGAGATGTTCCGCTCCTTGATCCACCTCGGGTAGTAATCGGTAAACGAGTCAATCCCGGTCACGGAGAATCCGTCGGCGAGGAGATACCGACAGAGGTTCGAGCCGATGAAGCCGGCGGCGCCTGTAACGATGGCCTTCATGGGTCGTCCCGTCTGTTCTGGAGCCGGGCGATTCTCCTCATCTCGCCGATCACGGCAGCCGGGTCCGGGGCGGCGAATATCGCAGAGCCGGCCACGATAATGTCTGCTCCGTGGCGGATCAGGTCTTCCATATTGTCCGGCCTGATCCCCCCATCGACCTCGATGGGGATATCGAGCTTCTCCTCCCGGATCCAGGCTTTGAGCGCCCGGATCTTCGGAAGGCAGGCAGGGATGAATTTCTGACCTCCCCAGCCGGGATTGACGGACATGAGGAGGACGAAATCGAGCTCGCTGAGGATCTCCTTCAGCAGGTGGATGGGGGTCGCGGGATTCAAGGCCAGGCCGGCCTTGCGGCCCAGCTTCTTGATGAGCGTGACGTCTTTGTGGATATGGGCGGATGCCTCTAAGTGGAACGAGATCCAATCGGCCCCGGCGTCATGGAAGAGGGGGATGAAGGTACGCGGTTCCTCGACCATGAGATGGACGTCCAGGGGTAGGGAGGTCTTGTCCTTTAACGAGGCCACGAGCTGGGGGCCCATGGTCAGGTTGGGGACGAAGTGCCCGTCCATGATGTCGATATGGATGAGGTCGGCTCCGGCCTTCTCGGCGGCCTGAACGGCCTCCGCGATGCGGGTGAGGTCGGCGGAAAGGATGGATGGGGCGATGCGGATCATTAGCGGCTGACCTCCAGGGTGATCAGGTTCCTCTTCTGGATCCTGTATCCGTCGGGAGGAAACTGCTTGATGATGACCCCTTTGCCGAGCCCGGGGTAGTAGGTATAGCGGATGTCCCCGATCTTGAAATCCAAGGCCTTGAGCTGGTCCATGATCTTTGCGGCGTTCTTCCCGATCAGGTCGGGCATGACGTAGCGCTCCTCCCAGTCGCCCTGGCTGACCAGGAGGCCGACGGCCGAATTCCGCTCGGCGGCTTCCTCCGCTTGAGGCCTCTGGGCCAGGATCTTGCCGGCCGGGAACCGCGGCGTGTGGATCTGGGTGAGCCTGCCCTTGAAGAGCCCGGACTGCTTCAGGAGCGGGAGGGCGACTTCAAGGCTCCGGCCTTCGAGGGCGGGAACGGCGACCTTTTCGCTCCCCGAGCTGACGAAAACCTGGATGACCTTGGTCACCCGGATCTTGGAGCCGGCCGAGGGGACCTGCCGGACGATCCGCCCCTTCGGCCACTGGTCGTTGAACTCGCTCCCTCTTTGGGAGAGGGAAATGTCCTTTTTCTCCAGGATGCCTTTGGCCTCGGCGAGGCCCTTGCCCGTGAGGTCCGGGACCGAGACGGTCTCGCCCTTCAGGATGATCTGGGAGAAGATGACGGCGCTCAAGAAGAAGAGGATGCCGAAGGTCAGGATATAGAACGGAATATTAGATATGTTCTTCTTGGACATGCGTCAATTTCAAGGCCCAGAACTCAGGCCTATTTATACCATAGAATGACAACCAAGTAAACACGGGAAACGTTGCCATATTGTCGGCAACTTGGTCAGCCGGCCAGTTATTAAGTCAGGAAGTTGTCAACTCCACAAGTCAGAATGTTGTCAGGTCAGAGAGTTCATTCTTCGGTTCTTTCCTCTTTCGCGGGGGTATAAGGGCGGAACAGGAAACCGAAGGCCGCATGGGCCCAGGCCGATCCTTCTTTTCAACAACCCGCACGATATGAAAGAGGACATGGAAAGAGGGCTGTGAAAAAATGTTTCTGTTGAAAGTCAAACGTTATATGATAATTCAGCAGGGTTTCATGAGATTCTTTGGGGCCGGTAAAAGAATAAGAGTGTTTTTGATATGGGCCTTCTCGGGTTGCCTCCTTTTTCCGGCATTTCTACTCCTAGGGGCTTCTTATCCTCAGGAGAAGCCCCGCCAGGAGGTCGCTGTCACCGCGATCGAGGTGCCGGTCCGCGTTTTTCTCGACAATCAGGTCGTAAAAAGCCTTGCCAAAGAGGATTTCGAGGTCTTCGAGAACGGTATCCGACAGGAGATTTTCGGATTCGAGATCATCTCGCGAAAGATCGCCCGGCCGATCGATGCCGCCCCGAAGCCGGCTCTGCCGAGCCTGAAGCCTCGCCTCTTCATTCTGATCTTTGATATTTTTGATTACAACGATTCCATCGGCGAAGCCATTGATTATTTCTTTAACACCGTTTTCCGGGAGAAAGATCTGATCGTGGTTTTAGTCGAGGGCCGGCTTCTCAACATCGAGCGTGGCGAGGGCCTTGAAAATGTTAGGGTCGATCTTAAGGAAACACTTAAGAAATACAAGACCATCTCAACTCAAGACATTCACAAGGCCTATATGGACCTCACGTTCGAGTGCGACCGTCTGTTGATGATGACCGGGGATGATTTAAGCCCGAACGGCGGTCCCAATTGGGAGCAGCACGTCGGCAGGTTCTATGACAACTACGCAAGGATCTGGAAAGTCTATCGGGACCAATTTCTCATGCCCGATATGGACCTCTATCAGGGACTATTGAAGAGGATCAAACCGATCGAGGCCGAGAAATGGGCGATCTGCTTCCAGCAGAGAGACCTTTTCCCCGAGCTCAAGAACCAGGGGCGGTTGGAGAGAAAACTCAACATGATGACTAAAGGCCAGAGCGAGCCGGAAGAGATGATCAAGGCCCGCTTGATCGAGAGCAAGCAGAGACTCCTTCAAGAGTCCTTTGCTATATCGAAGAGTTTTCCCGCCGATCGACTGAAAAACCTTTTCATGGAAGCCGGAGTCACTTTTCACCTCATCTTAATGAAAACCATGAAAAGCCTCCTTTCCGAAGACCTAGATCTCAAAGAAGTCGCTCAGGACTACGAGGCGTGCTTCAAGGACATCAGCCGCTCGACCGGCGGCGCCGTGGTCTTTTCCAACAGAGCGCTGGACGCCCTGAAGGAAGCAGCCGAGAAAGAAGATTACCACTATCTCCTGGCTTATCAATCTCAAGCGCCGCTCGAAGCGCGCGGAAATAATATTGAAGTGAGAGTCCGGCTGAAACAGGCCAGGGTTTATAACCTCAAGCATGTCGTAAAATGGGAAAATCCTGCCATAGCGATCGTCGATGTCCGGATAAACGGCCATACGCTCGAATTCAGTCTCAAGAATTCCATGAAGATCGAAACCGGAAATGGAGCGCGGGGCGTTGCTGAAATCCGGGTGACGCTTTTCGATGAACAGTCCAATGAGGCCTTTGCCGAAAGCAAAGGCATGGACTTAGTGAAGGACGAGGTCCATATCGCTATTAATCTGGAGAAGCTGAAGAAGGGTGCATATTTTCTCATCATCGCCGTCCAGGATAAGATCACGGGCGAGAAAGACGTGTTCTCCCGCATGATCGAACTCTAGCGGCACGGATGATAGCCCGGCCGAATTTTTCAAAGACGATCCTAGAACCGAAGGACTCAACCGATATGAAAGAGAACAGATGAGCGGCAGGAACCTTGTCTTGGAGAACGACATTATTTATAATGTTCTTTTCACTGGAGACGAACGATGATGACCTATTCCGATTTTCGAAGCGACACCGTAACGAAACCCACCGACAAAATGCGCAAGGCCATGGCCGAAGCCGTGGTCGGCGACGACGTGCTCGGAGACGATCCCACCGTCCAGAGGCTCGAGGCCATGGCCGCAGAGGTCATGGGCAAGGAAGCCGGACTTTTCTGCCCGTCCGGGACAATGGGCAACTCCATCGCTGTCAAGATCTGGACGAACGCCCTAGAAGAGGTCATCGTCGAGGAGCGCTCTCACATCTACAACATGGAATCCACCCACATGACCTTCATCTCCGGCGTAACGCCCCGACCGGTCCGTTCCGAGCGGGGCGCCATGGACCCGGACGAAGTGAGGAAGAACGTCCGTAAGCCCAATGTTCATACACCCCGGACGTCCCTGATCTGCTTGGAGAACACCCACAACAACTGGGGCGGGGCCGTCGTTCCGCTCGAGACGTTCAAGGCCCTGAGACGGGTGGCCGACGAGAACGGCCTCAAGGTCCACCTCGACGGCGCCCGCATCTTCAACGCCGGCCAGGCTTCCGGGGTTCCTGTCAAGGAATACGCCCGTTACGTGGATTCCGTGATGTTCTGCCTGTCCAAGGGACTCTCCGCGCCCGTGGGGTCCATGCTCGTCTCCGATAAGGCCTCCATAGATTACGGACGCCGGCTGAGGAAGGTCCTGGGCGGCGGCATGCGCCAGGTCGGCGTCCTGGCCGCGCCGGGGATCATCGCCCTGACCGAGATGCCGGGAAGACTCAAGGAAGACCACGTGCGGGCCAAGCGGCTGGCCGTGGCCATTCATGAACTTCCGGGAATCCAGCTCGACCCGGCGGGCGTCCAGACCAACATCATCATCTTCGACTTTAAACATCCGAGGCTCACCATTCCCGAATTTCTACAGAGAATGAAGGACAAGGGAATCCTGGCTTTGTCCCTGACCGGCGGGATCCGCATGGTCACGCACAAGGACGTCAACGACGAGGACGTCGACCGCGCCATCGCCGCGTTCCGGGCGATCCTGGCCGGATGATGGTAGATTCATCGTTACCTGGGTTTCTTGTCCCAACATGCTCTTCAGGCGCCGCTTATTGCGGCGATTGACATCGTCGCTCGGCCGACGATATATTACCGACATGGTCAAGAGGGGAGATTTATCGGCTCGAGCGGCTTTTCACCACGACAAATTCGCCTCGATGAAAGTCGTCGCGCTCGCTCTTTTTTCTCTCATGGCGCTCATCCAGCTTTACCCGTTGTCCCTTCACCCGCAGAATGCCCTGAAC